>ENA-OQDW01001110-OQDW01001110.1-human-gut-metagenome-genome-assembly--contig:-NODE-1110-length-10196-cov-2.199325_pt1 | contig 10196 bp, 10 predicted proteins | sample MGYA00242784_ERZ504613 | MGnify/ENA primary metagenome ERZ504613 (study PRJEB26092, sample SAMD00036330) | human gut metagenome | host: Homo sapiens | study: EMG produced TPA metagenomics assembly of... | reverse complement strand
GCTAAGACGTCGCCCTCTCACGGCGAAAACAGGGGTTCGATTCCCCTACGAACTGTTGAAGGTTTTGCAGAATCCCTTCTCTTTAAAAATTCTGTTCTATATCATATGGTTCGTTGGTCAAGAGGCTAAGACGTCGCCCTCTCACGGCGAAAACAGGGGTTCGATTCCCCTACGAACTGCTTTTAATCGGAGCCTGCATGGCTCCGTTTTTTGCTGTGCTGATTTTTTTCTTCCTATCATAAACGCCAGCAAAAAAGCCCGGCAGTTTTCTGCCGGACTTTTCCTTTTTTCTGACAACTCTTTTATTCTGCGTAGATCTTAACCAGTTCTTTCAGCATTGCCATCGTCTTTTCCATCCCCTCAACGGTAATGTGCTCATACGGTCCATGGCATGCATATCCGCCGGTTCCGATGTTCGGGCACGGCAGCCCCATGAAGCTTAAGCGTGCGCCGTCTGTGCCGCCGCGGATCGGAAGAACAATCGGCTCCATGCCGGCTCTTCTGGCTGCCTCTTCGGCATTCTCAATCAGATGGTAGCAAGGACGGATCTTCTCAGCCATGTTGCGGTACTGCTCTTTGATCTCCAGTTTTACCGTTCCCTCGCCGTATTTTTCATTCATTGCTTTTTCAATCTGGCGCAGATTCTCTTCTTTTGCTGCAATTTCTCTGCATCGTGATCACGGATGATGTACTCGGACTCGGCATGTGCCACATCGCCGGACATACTGGTCAGATGATAGAAGCCTTCATATCCTTCGGTATTTCTCGGGGACTCTGCTTCCGGCAGAAGAGACTGGATCTCGCTTGCAACAGCGATTGCATTGATCATCGTGTCTTTTGCTCCGCCTGGGTGGATGTTAAATCCGGTCACCGTGAATTTCGCTCCGGCTGCATTGAAGTTTTCGAATTCGATTTCTCCCTCTGTGCCGCCGTCCACGGTATAGGCAAACTCCGCGTCAAAGCCTGGAACATCAAAAAAGTCAGGGCCTTCACCGATCTCCTCATCCGGTGTAAATCCGATGGAAATCGGACCGTGCGGGATTTCTCCGGCAAGAAGGGCTTCTGCCAGTGTCATAATCTCTGCACGCCCGCCTTGTCGTCTGCACCGAGCACCGTTGTTCCATCGCTTGTGATCAGCGTTCTGCCGGCCAGGGATGGAAGATGCGGGAATACCGAAACCTCCAGTGTTCTTCCGCTGTCAGCCAGCTTCAGATCCTTTCCGTCATAATTTTCATGTACGATCGGATTTACCGCATGATCTGCAAAATCAGATACCGTATCCATGTGTGCGATAAATCCCAGTTTTGTCTTTCCTTCGTATCCTTTTGTTGCCGGAATTTTTCCATAGACGTAGCATTTATCCTCTACACGGACATCCGATACACCGAGCGCTTTCATTTCTTCTGCAAGCTGGTCTGCCAGGACTCTCTGACACTCGGAAGACGGATGGGTTCCGCTCTTCTCATTGCTCGGTGTCGGCACTTTAACATAATTCAGTAATCTTTCATATGCTTTCATTTTCTTCTTCTCCTTCTTATTTCATCAGCTTCTGGATGGTTTTACAGAGCTCATCCACGGCGCCTTCTTTTCCCTGCCGGATATCCTCCACAACGCAGGATTTGATGTGGCTGGAAAGCAGTACCTTGTTGAAGCTGTTTAATGCAGACTGGATCGCGGATACCTGGGTCAGGATATCGACGCAGTAGCGGTCGCTCTCCACCATTTCCCGTATTCCGCGCACCTGGCCTTCAATTCTCGAAAGACGGTGGATCAGATCTTTGTATTCTTTTTCGTCCCGCACTTTTTTCCGGTCGCATTCACTGCAGTGTGTACAACATTCACCCATGAGGTTTCCTCCTTGTGTTCCGTCACTCTATATACCCGTCTGGGTATGAATTTATGATACTCTTTTGCCCAGCTTGTCAATCTTCGATTTTTGCCGCAAGCGCGCCGTACAGCTTCTGGTTTACCAGACTTGCCGCGCTGCACTCCGCCTCCGGCGCGTTCGCCGACGGCTCTCCGCAGAGATCGACCGCGAGCACCTTTCTCCCCGCAAGACAGTCCTTTGCAAGGGACAGCAGCTCATCCACACGCACATTTCCCTGATCCCAGTTCGTATCAAGCTCCTCCTTTGACAGAATGTCCTTATCGACCGACAGATATACCGGAAATGTTCCCGCATGGGATGCAAAAACCTCTTTGATCTTCGCCGCTCCGCTTCCGTCGTCGAGCTCTTCCTGTGTCACAAACCAGACATGCTCCATCGCTTCCGTTTCCCGCACCGACGCCTCCGGCGGGCCGATTACACAGATTCCTTTGATGTTTTGATACGCCCCGGCAGCATCCCGGATCCAGGAACCGCAGGAGAGCACCGGAAGAAGCGCCGGCGGCTGCATATCGGTATGGTGGTCGAATACGGCTAAAAACAAATCTTCTTTTTCCAGTCCCAGCAGCAATTTGCTCATATAGTGATAATTGCCAGAATCCAGAAGGCGGATCCGCGGCAGCTCTTTCGTTTCTTTTTTTCGGCCAAGTTCCGCTTCCAGAAACTGCTCCGTCTCCGGATCGAGATAACCGTCAGTTCCCCGGAGCTCTCTCAGATCCCAGATCTTTCCCGCCTGCTCCCAGGCATATCCTTCGGACTCATAAATTCCGGAAAGGCTAAAACAAAATGGTTTCATCTTCTCTTTTACTCCTGTTATTTATTTAATGGATTCAGCTTTCTTCCCGCCGTCACAAGAAGAACGGCTGATATCAGAAGCTGCAGAACGGCACTCGCCTCCGGCAGATAATGGATCAGCGGATTCTGTCCGTAATTTCCAAGCAGATAGCAGAGCTGTTCCATCTCTCTTCCATTCCAGCTGGCGCTGATGATCCCCGCAAAGAGGTAAACGGATTGAAAAGAAGAAGGTAAATTACACCTCCTACATCGATCTGCTGATAAGCTGCCGTCATCTCCTGCTGCAGCAGTCCTGCGTAGTAGGCAAGCCCCGTGCAGGCGCATATTCCTACGACCAGAAAAACGACAATGACATAGGAAAGAACGGTCGCCAGTGTGGTCCGCTTAAAAACAACCGAACAGAAAATGCCAATACTGCCGACAAAAATTCCGGTCAGAAGAAGGCCTCCCGCCATCAGAAGCAGTCCGCCAAGGCCGATACCGCCGAACACCACAACAAGGGACAGCACCGGCAGTGCCGAAACCGTCAGTATCAGAACAACGCCAAGCGATGCCTCCAGCTTTCCCGTAATGATTCTCCACGGGTTCAGGTTCGTCGTCAGCAGCACATCCAGCGTTTTTTTCTCACGCTCCAGCGAAATGCTTCCTCCCGCAACCGCCGGAACCGAAAGGACAACGAGAATAAACAGAAGATACGTCATCAGAATATAGCAGTTCATCGGAACGCTGTAGCTGACCGGTGCCAGATAGCCAAGCTGGCTGCTCTCCCCGAAATAGCAGACAAACGCAACCACGGCAAGCAGCAGATTGCAGACAAAAATAATCCAGGAAATCCGCGATGACCGCGAGTTCCGCTTCATTTCTTTTTCAAATACAGGATTTAACCGCACGTTTCGTTCCCTCCTTATCCGATCGTGTTTCCGAACGTTTCTGTGTTTCGGCTCTTCTGTTCCGTTTCCCCGGTCAGATGAAAGAACAGGGACTCCAGGCTGTTGTGTTCCCGTGCAAATGAAACCACAAGGATTCCGGCATCCACCAGTTTCTGCAGCAGATACGCCTCCTCCTCCCGGCTTCCCGAAAACCAGGCCGCAATCTTGTTTTCATCCACAGAAAGGCGGCTGACCTGCGGATCCTGCCGCAATAGTTCCAGCGCCTTTGGCACCTGGTTCAGCACAGTGATGCGCAGCGGATTGGAGCTGTCGATCGCAAGCATAATGTTTTCCAGCTTTCCCTGCTGTACCATGACACCTCCGTTGATGACACCGATGCTGGTGCACAGATCTGCTAATTCCGAAAGAATATGGGAGCTGATCAGAATCGTATAATCCTCCCGCGCCAATCGCTGCAGGAGAAGCTGAAAATCCTTTCTCGAACGCGGATCCAGACCGGAATTCGGTTCGTCCAGCACCAGAAGCTTCGGTTTATGGATCATCGCGCGCGCCAGACAGAGCCGCTGCTGTATGCCCCTTGAGAGCGAATCCACCATCTGCTCCTCTTTTCCCGATAGTTCGACCATCTCCAGCACTTCCCGCGCACGGACAGTTCCTGCCCGCCCGTAAATTCCATACGATGCGGCAAAAAATTCCAGATACTCTATCACGCTTAAGTTTTCATAGACGCCAAAGAAATCAGGCACAAAGCCGATCAGGCTTTTCTGCTTCAGAATATTTTTTGTCGTCCGCACGCCGTCCAGCCACAGATCGCCGCCGTCGCTCTTTAAAAGCCCTGAAATAATGCGCAGCGTCGTTGTTTTTCCCGCACCATTCGGTCCGACAAAGCCGTAAATATCGCCTTTTTTTACTTCCATATCAAGACCGTTCAGGGCATATGTTTTTCCGTATTTTTTGGTCAGTTTCTCAATTTTCAGTATCGGCATTTGGCTCCTCCGTTAACAGGTTCTCCAGATATTGCTCCGGTGGGATCTCTTTCGCCTTTACGATCAGATTCGGTGCCTCATAGTATCCATAATTTTCATGATACTCTTCTCCCTTTTCCTCTTCGGAAAGACGGTACCGCACACGGATCTGGTTGTCCGCATTCACATACTGCGCCTCCAGTGCCGGATCACTCGCAAAATCGATCTCCCAGTCGGAAATTTCATCATACGTTCCCGTCTGAAAATTGTACAGCTCAATGATTCCATTGAAATTCCGGATCTTGGTCCCATCCTCCGTGCGGGCTTTCTCGAAAGCAAGCGAAAGAATGGTTCCCCGTTTTCCTCCCCCGCCGGTTTCTGCCGCCTGGATCTTATCTTCTAACGCCGTCATCGCATACGGCCAGAATGCAGGATCATAGATTCCCTCGGAATCCGGCTGCATCACGCCTTTAGCATACATTCCATACAGACACCAGATGTTGTTGTTTTCAAAGACACCGTTCAGATAATACGTTACTTCTGTTTCCTCTTCCGAGATTCCGCCGGAATTCGGTCCCATTTCAAAGCTTACCGTGTTTCCACCGTCCCATCCGCTGTACTCCTGCGCATACGGACAGTACACAACGCCGGCCTCTTTCATGTCCACAAACACTTCCTGATAGTAATACGAGATTCCATACGCTTCGTATCCGCTGTCAAGCTGGAACGTATCGTCATTGCCTGCCAGCTTTCCAAAGAAAAAGGCAGTTGTCACTCCGGTTCGGCATGTGATTATAGATGACGCCGTCCAGATAATTTTTCTCTATCTCCGGCAGATCTTCTGCCGCACTCCAATTTCCGAAATCCCGCACGCTGTCCGCTTCTATTCCATCCAGCGTGATCGTCTCCCCGTTTTTGATGTCTCCAATGAGGGCACAGTAACCTGGAACGGCGATCACACAGCTCTCCAGATCATAGCCTGTCTTATTTTCCACGGTTCCGCTGATCTTCTGATCCCAGAAATGAAACGTGCCTTTCAGTCCTTCGCCTTCGTCCAGCGTTTCCATCCGCTGCATGCCGAACTCATTCAGGGCAAATGCAGCCTGATTGGAAATTTCTGCCCTGTTTTTCTGTTCTCCGAAACTGATCTCCGTCTTTTCATATTCCGCATCCTCCGTTTCCGGCTGTGCCGTGCTGTTGGACATATAGTCCATACGGTTGTACGTCACCAGATCGTAGGACGGATCCAGATACAGCTCATAGGAAGCATTGTACGGCGCCTGTGCACAGAAATTAATGTAATCTTTCTGGTATGTATCGTACTGCCAGATTTCTCTTACATACGTCAGCACCGGGGCCTTGAGCCTCGTGCTCTGGCCAAACAGACTGATCAGCATAACAAAGACGGCCGAGCAGGCACAGATCGCCCCCCAGAGATACTGACGTTTTCCTGTTTTTTTCAAAAAGAAATACAATCCCGGCCCTGCCAGAACCAGATAGACCAGAATCAGGCCGCCGTACAGCACCGTATTCGGACGGTTCCGGATCCTAGTGTTTTCCAGAAGATCGGAAATCGTATAGTATTTCTGATAATTCGTATTTCGTTTTGCCAGAAGGCGGCTGGTGGTCTCTTCGTCCAGAATATTTTTCAGAAAATCTACCGGCGCTTCTTTAAACGCACTGCGCTGGCTTTCCGCAAATGTCTCGTTTCCCGAAAAGGTAATCAGAAGGCCTCCCTCTGCCTGCCAGAGATCAATTTCTTTCTGGAGTGTCTCATCCAGTTCTTCTTTTGACTGCTCCAGAAGGATCAGCACATCCGGCGAATACGATCCGCAAGCCCGACAAGCTCCTCTGCCCGGACAGATGCAGCTTCCACCTCATAAATCCCGTCGTTCAGCGTAACTCCATTCAGCTGCTGCCCGTAATTAGTTTCTTCTTCCACAACGCAGACTTCCACCTTGGACTGGAAGAAGCCTTCACTCGAAATCGTTTCTTCCCGACTGTACACCGTGTCCCTCTGGCTGTTCTCCAGGCACAGGACACAAAAAGACGTATTTTCCACCAGAAGCCCTGCCGAAAAAGTCTTTGTAACGGTTCCGTTCGCCGGAATATAGATTGGAAAACGGTACGTAAAAAGGCTGTTTCTTCCGTCGCCCGACCGCTTGACCCCCAAAAACAGTTTTGAGAGAATGCCTTCTCCACTGTTTCTGCGTAAATCGATTCCGCGGCGTTTTTTATCTGAAAAACAAAGTATCCTTCAAATTCAACAGCGCTCTCATTTGTGATTGTCACACGAATCGGTACGTGATTCCCATCCTGATAGTTTCCTTCGAATCCATAAGAAAAATCAATCTGGTATTCCCCTGCGTAGCTGTTGGCAAGAAACTGCTTTTCTTTCCCGCCGCTTCTTCCGCCATCCGACGGCGTGTTCTGATAAAGTTCTGTCCGCGTTGTCATCGCAGACACCCTCTGAACTCCCGCCAGAAGCAGAATCAGCAGCAAAATACCGGACAGACAGCAGATTTTGCTTCTTCTTTTCCTGTTCATCGCTTTTCGTCCTCTTTCTTCCCCTTTGGCATTCCGACCGGCAGTTCCACCTCAAAGACGGTTCCCTGCAGATCACTTTTTACCCGCACCTGTCCATGATGCAGTTCCGCAATCTGCTGTACAATCGCAAGTCCAAGTCCCGTCCCGCCGGTATCGCGGCTCCTCGACTGCTCTGTCCGGTAAAATTTCTGGAAAATATGATCCAGTTCCTGTTTTGGAATGATCCGTCCGTAGTTAATGACACGCGTGACCACATATTCGCCCTCTTTTTCCATTGAGACGCGGATCTGTTTTCCTTCTTTTCCGTATTTGACAGCATTGTTCAGCAGATTTCCAAAGAGCCGTGCCAGCAGCTCACCGTCCGCCTCGAGAAAAATCGCATGTTCCGCATGCAGAAATTCCACCTGAAGCTCATTTTTCACAAAAGACGGCGTCATCTCGTCGAGCATCTGCTCCATCAGCTGCACCAGATCAAGTTTTCCGAGATGCAGCTGCATCTCTTTGTGCTCCAGCTTGACGAATCCAAACAGCTCGTTCGTGAGCTGCTCCAGACGGAGTGCTTTCTGATAGGCAATATCGATATAATGATTTCTCGTCTCCTCATCCAGATCCGTCCGCGTGCGCACCCAGCCGAGATAGCCGATAATCGAAGTCAGCGGCGTACGGAGGTCATGTGCCACGGATGAGACAAGATCGTTTTTCGTATGCTCCGCGATCCGTTCCCGTTCCATAATTTCCTTGATATTCTGCTGCATCGTATTTAAGTTCTCCGCCATCACAGAAAACTCGTCATTTCCCTTTACCTCGATCGGATGATCAAAATCCCCTGCTGATATCTCCTTTACCTTTTCCAGAATCTTCCCAATGTATCGGATGGTTTCGCGCATCAGGAAATAAAAGGTCAGGCAGAACGAAAGCAGCGCAGCCGCCGTCAGAATCATCGTCCGCACCGATGGGCGGAGGCCTCCCGGTCCGATCCAGGCGCTCCGGTATCCGATGTTCATCAGTCCATTGCCGAAAAAGGTCAGAATCCCGTCGGTAAGCGTCACTACAAGCACCGTGACAAGTGCACTTACAATCAGATCAAAGACCATCCTCTGGCTGAAGTTTTTTATAAAATCAGGCTTCAATTTTGTATCCCACTCCCCAGACTGTTGTAATAATCTTATCTTCTCTTGTGTCGTCTTTCATTTTTCCGCGCAGACGGCGGATATGTACCATAACCGTGTTGTTCGCCTCATAGAATTTTTCATGCCAGACGCGCTCGAAAATTTCGTCTGTACCGAACACGCGGCCCGGGTTGGAGGCCAGCAGATACAGAATATCAAATTCAATCGGTGTCAACTTGATGCTTTCTCCGTAGCAGACAACCTGATGGGTTACCTTGTTGATTTCCAGATGCTTTAAGGAAATCACTTCCTGGCGCTCGTGCGGCTTCGACGGATTCAGTTCGCGGTAGCGGCGGAGCTGGGATTTTACACGCGCCATCAGCTCCAGCGGATTGAACGGTTTTGCCACGTAATCGTCTGCTCCCGTTGACAGACCGACGATCTTGTCGATATCCTGCGTTTTGGCACTTACCATGATGATCGGAATGTTGTTCGTCTCCCGGATGCGGCGGCACATCGCAATACCGTCCATATCCGGCATCATCACATCGAGCAGCACCAGGTCGATTTTTTTCTCCTCCAGAATGCGGAGTCCCTCTTTTGCACTGTACGCTTTTAATACCTGAAATCCATCGCTGATCAGATAAATTTCCAGCAGATCCGCGATTTCTTTTTCATCATCCACAACTAAAATATTTGTTTCTTCCACGTCGTTTCCATCCTCTCTGTTTTTAACTACCGTAATGGTACCATGAATATTCAAAAAAATCTTTACTTAATTCTTACGTCTGTATTATCTATTATAAAAAGAAAAGCCTCCTTCCACAAGAGGCCGCTTTTCTTTTCTTCTTATATTTTTTATCTTCGTACTGCGCGGCGGTATACCACAAGAGAAACCGCTGCGGAAATGACCTCTGTGATCCAGAAGGCATGCCATACGAAAACGCCGCCTCCCAGATGGGACAGCAGGTAAGCTGCCGGGAGAATGACAATGACATTTCGGCAGAGGGAAATGATCAGGGAAGATCCGCCTTTTCCGAGTCCCTCCAGCGCACCGGAGGATGTGATGGAAACTGCCGAAATCAAAAAGCCCACGCTGATGCGTGTCAGCGCCTGTCCGCCAAGACGGATGGTCTCCGGATTGCTGCTGAACAGTCCGATCAGCTGTTCCGGAATGGCAAGGCAGATGCCGGTTCCAATAAGCATGATCACCGCACACATAATCAGGGTAATCTCATAAATCTTCCGCACACGCTTATGCTCGCCTGCGCCGTAGTTGAAGCCGATAATCGGGCGCATGCCCTGTACAATGCCGTTTGCTGTCAGATAGATGAACGTCTGCAGCTTGTAGTAAATGCCGAGCACGACAACGTAGCTCTGGGAATACACGGCCAGGATTCCATTCAGTGCGGAAATCAGAAGAGACGGCAGCGCCAGGTTCAGGATCGCCGGGACGCCGATCGCGTACAGTCTTCCGACCAGATTTTTTCCTTCTTTTAAATATTCCGGACGGATTTTGACCGAAATCGGGCGGATCTTGTAAATGATCCAGTAAATCACGACCGGTGTCACCTGACCGATGCCGGTTGCAAGTGCCGCACCCTCAATTCCAAGACGCGGGAACGGTCCGATTCCGAAAATAATGAGCGGATCCAGAATGATGTTGACAATACAGCCGACCATCATACCGGTCATCGTCACTTTCATCCGGCCGACTGCCTGAAAAACCTTTTCAAAGTAAAGGTTTGCCATGATTGCTATGGTAAACAGAAAGATAATCCGTGAATACCGGACACCAAGATCGATGACAGTTTCGGAAGAAGAAAACATCCGCAGGAAACGCTCGATGACCAGAAGGCTTCCGATCGTTAAAATAACCGCATGCAGCATGGTAAGGGCAAGGCCCTGTGTTGCAGCACAGCCGGCTGCCTTTTTGTCACCCGCTCCCAGATAATACGAAATCACCGCATTCAGTCCGATTCCAAAACCGATGGCAACGGCATTT
>ENA-OQDW01001109-OQDW01001109.1-human-gut-metagenome-genome-assembly--contig:-NODE-1109-length-10209-cov-1.260167_pt1 | contig 10209 bp, 15 predicted proteins | sample MGYA00242784_ERZ504613 | MGnify/ENA primary metagenome ERZ504613 (study PRJEB26092, sample SAMD00036330) | human gut metagenome | host: Homo sapiens | study: EMG produced TPA metagenomics assembly of... | reverse complement strand
GCTTGTCGAACTCTATCACAAAGTAGTTCCTGAAATTCTGCGGAACACCGCCACTGTTACGTGTCGTATAACCTACAATCTTATTTTCTTCGGGAATCACCTTCACATACGAACCACGGTCGAAAGCATCTACTACCACATAAGCATCGGACGCTTCGGGGAAAGTAAACGGAAATACGCACAACGCTCCGTCGGGGCAATCTCCGTTGTCATGTTATACTCTGACAGATAAACACTGTAATAATAAGGAGTTGACGGAGAAACCGCTGTATCTGTATAGGAGAGGTCTTTGACCGTAGCAATCTTTGCGAATTTGCTTTCACCCATCTTACGTCTTAAAATAATGTAAGAATCTGCATTTTCATATTTATTCCAAGTAAGAAGAACTGTATTTCCTGCCGCCTTGCAGGTTGTGATCTCTGGCATTCCTGCTGCAAAGAGGCTTTCGCAGTACCCTTTACAACTACATGGCACACTGCGGTTACATTCTGATCTGTTTTTACACGGATATCGGTTTCTCCTACAGAAACAGGTGTGATAACACCCTTCTGGTCTACTTTGGCAACGCTGCATTATCAGAGGTCCATACCAGTTCCCCGCCGCTTCCCTTCGGACTGAATGTCCAGGTCAGGTATAGTCCCTGATCAATTGCCAGAGTCAGCGTTTTGTCACTCAAAGCAATGCTCTGTGCCGGTGCTGTAACAGTCACGTGGCAGGTGCCTTTCGTTCCATTGTCCGTAGTCAGTGTAATATCTGCAGAACCGGCACCCACAGGAGTTACCTTGCCGGAGCCATCTACGGTTACTACAGAAGAGTTGGAAGATTCCCAGTACAAAGAGGACGGTTTTGCGCCGTTTGGCGTGATCGTGTAATCCAGTGTCCTGGAACCGCTTTTCGTTGAGAGATTCAGGCTGGACGGAGAAATACTCACCCCTGTCACACTGACCGGTCTGGAAGAAACGGAAATATTGCAGGTCGCATAGACACTTCCGGAAACTCTCGCAGTAATCACCGCAGAACCTTCTCCCACTGCTGTTACCACACCACCGTTTACACTTGCAACAGAATTGTTGGAAGAAGTCCAGCTTACAGTTCCCACCGCATCAGACGGAACAATCGTATAAGTCAGTGTATAGCTGTCTCCCTTTGTAAGAGTCAGATCAGAAGCATTTAAGCTTGATCAGCTTCGGTGCTACCGGAAGCTTTGACTCAATACTTTTAAGCAGCTGAACCGCTTCATAAACTCTGTTTGCAGACGCATCCAGCGTAGTCAGCGCACTGTCCGCTTCGGCATATGCACCGGAGAATCCGCTGACCTGGGACCATCTGGAACGCTCTGCATTTGCCTTTCCCATCATGCGGATAAGCTCGCTCTTATCTGCCGCCTCAAAAATCTGCCTGTTATTATTATACGGGTCACATCCTGTAATGTCCGTACCACCGCAAAGGGCAAACATAACACGCAGGACACTTCCGTCTGACGGATGACTCGCACCCATTCCGACACCCATAAATACATTATCCAGAGTATACGTCCATCCGGATGCGGAGCAGTAGGAAAATTCTGTCAGATCCGGTGCATATTTGTTATCAGTAAGCTTATAGGCATCACCGGTCCAGGTGGAAGTCTCGGAGAGAACCTTCTGGATACATGCCGGTGGATTCAGGCTTCCACTGTCACAGTTGGCAATTCCCCTTAAGTAGAAACCATAACTTGTATTTGTGTCATAAAGCGGCGTAATCCCGTTCTCACTTAACCCGCGGAGCAGAACATCTGCACAGGTTTCTCCTTTCGCAAATTCCACCTGTACAGGATCCAGGATCATACCCTGGCCGATCGTGTTCTTCTCCACAGTCAGCGTCAGGGTATCTGCCAGAACATCGGTCTGTCCCAGCGCAAAAATCCCCACTGCCATTCCGGCTGCAAGAGTCAGCCCCTTAATGGCCTGCCATAGCTTATTCTTTGTCATATTCATTTTCCTCCTTATTTTCGGGCCGCTGCAGCAGCCCGTATTTTCTTTTTACTCTCTCCAGTTTCTCCAGCAGAGGCCTGCTTAGGATCCACAGGAAGATTACCGTAGAAGTTGCCTGCACCAGATCTACCGGTGCACCTGAGATATAAAACGCGATCAGGCTCTTCTTTGTGATGTATCCGTATGCCATCAGAATAGATGCCGGATTCATGATCCCGCCGAAGATCAGAAACACACTTAAGAATCCGTAAATACACAGATCCACCTTCCTGCTTTGAGAATCCCTTTCTGAAAAAGGATTCCTGCCAGATATCCGATCATTCCATAGGAAAACATCTGCCAGGGTGTCCACGGTCCCTGCCCGAAAAACATATTTGAGATCATCATGATCAGACAGGCACACAGAAACCCCGCCTCACCACCTAAGGAAACCCCGGTAATGATCACGATGGCCGCAATCGGCTTAAAGCTTCCGATCATAAAGAAAGCACTCCTGCCTGCGACCCCAAGAGCCGCCATTACGGCAATGACCATAATCTCTCTTGCCTGTGGATGCCGGCCCTCAAATACCATAAAGAACGGGATCGTGGCATAGGCAAGTATTAAAAGACTGATCACTACATCATGCTTACCATGAAACTTATGAACCAGGATAAAAAGCACCAGCGGAACAAAAGCCAGAAACATGATCAGACCAATCCAGGTACGCTTCTCAATCTTTCCTTTATGGATCGGCTGGATAATGATTCCATCCTCTTTCAGCTCATATTCCTCTAATTCCTGTCCGGATTCCTCTTCCCCGGGCAGGCTCTGTGCACAGGAATCCCCGAAGAAACGGTCCATAAACTGGTCTAAAGCCTTGCCTTCAAGCACGCAGCTACCTCCTTTCCGGTAACAGCATCAGGAAAATAATGCCTTGCCATGCGATTGGCAGCAGTCGTATAAAAGCTGTTTCCCGCAAAGAAATCCCTTGCACTCTTACACGTCACCACATTTCCCTGAAAGAACAGGCCGATCCTGTCTGCATATTCTGCGACAAACTCCACATCATGCGAGATCATAAAGATAGTGATCCCGTGAGCTTTGAGCTTCTTTAAAATGTCTCCCAGTTCCTGTTTATATTCTGCATCCAGCCCCTTCGTTGGTTCATCCATCAGAAGAAGCCTCGGCTGCAACAGCAGAACCTTAGCCAGTGCAAGACGCTGCTGTTCTCCACCGCTTAAATCATACGGATGACGGTCAAGCAGTCCTTCCAGTCTGGTCAGACTTACGATTCCCTCGATTGCCTCTGCCTTCCTCATATTGGCAGTGTATTCGGAAGATTTCTTCTCCTTTGCCCCACCGATGATAGAATACAGATCCTCCCGGACTGTCTTCTTGATAAACATGCTCTGGGGATTCTGTGGCAGCACACCCAGATACCCTCTGTAAAGCTGGGTATCCGTATACCTGCGGATATCAATCCCATTCAGGAGAATCTTGCCTCTGTAGGGAGCACGGACACGACTGATCAGCGATAAAGTCGTACTTTTCCCCGTTCCGTTTCCACCGACAAGCGCATAAAATTCTCCCTGCTTTACTTTCAGGTTCAGATCCTGTACAACGTCCTTTCCGTCTTTTTCATAGCGAAACCACACATCCTTTACCTCAATCGCCGGTGGCAGAGAGCTTTTGGAATCAGGCAGCAGTTTATCTTTGACTGTATTCAGCTTTTTTTGCAGTTTTTGTTTATTTTTGCAAAAATAACTTTCTTCAGAAGCAGAAACTGTATTAGAAGCTGCTGCCATCACCTGTGTGATCCAGTTCCTTCCCTCTCTTACAGTCAGCGGACATGGCAGATCATTTTCTACCTCTGCATAGACCTGCATGGGAACCGGCATGGACAGAAACATTCCATGATGTTCCCTCTTCAGAAACTCACCGATCTCCCGTGGTGCCCCCTGCGTGAGCAGACTGCCCTTATCCATCACATATACCTGTCCGCCCATGGGATGACATCTTGCAGCCGGTGCTCCGTCAGAATTATGGTAGTGCCGATATCCCGGTTAATCTTTCTCACCGTTTCCAGAAAATCAGAAGTCGCGATCGGATCAAGCTGAGAAGTCGGTTCATCCAGAATCAGAAGTTTCGGGTGCATAGCCATGATCGCCGCCAGGTTTAAAAGCTGCTTCTGCCTCCGGACAGCTCCGAGACATTCTTATAAAACCACTGATGAATCCCGAAATAGCTTGCCATCTCTGCCACTCTCAGACGAATCGTAGGCGTATCATATCCCAGAACTTTCCAGACCAAATGCAAGCTCATGCCACACCTTATCTGTCACGATCTGATTTTCGGGATTTTGCAGTACATAGCCAATTTCCTGGCTCTGCTGCCGGTGGCCGACTTCCTTCAATCCCGCCCATAATAACAGATTTTCCCGGAACTGCTGCCAAAAGGAGCCAGATCCGACTTCAGCTGGCGAAGCAGCGTACTCTTGCCACAGCCACTCTTACCGCACAGCACATTAAAGGTACCCTCCTCCACATCCAGTGACACATGAGACAGTGACTCCCTGCTGCCATTCTCATAACGGAAGGAAAAATCTCTCACTTCTATTATCTTCATCTCGCTTCTCCTTCCATATCTTCATAAATCTTTCTGTAGGTCACTGCCATCTCTCCCTGTACGTGGCTTCTGCTTTTCTTCATGGCAGATTCCTCACACAGATCCAGAATCAGCGGCAGAAAACAGAACACACCAAAGCTGACAAATGTGACAGCAGCCAGCAGCAGACTGCACGACTGCTTCGGAACCCTTCCGAAAACAGTAAAACCGGCAAGCAGGATTCTGGGATTGTACTGTGCAAAAGCAGCTCCCCGGTAACATCCATATCCGAAAATCACACAAAGCCCGACAAGCATAGTTCCCAGTAGTTTATCCCTTCTGTTGAAACGGTAAATAGAAAAAGCCGTACGTCCTCTTAACCCATAGCCACGGCTTTTCATGGAATCAGCCGTCTCAATCGCATTTTCCAGTGCCCATGTGACAAGAATGGACACCATATTTAACGCATAACGGATCTTCTTAAACCATTTGCCATTGCTCACATCCATCCCCACGCATTTCTGTCCATTGCGGATCACCTTCAGCTGGGCCATAAAGTGAGGCACAAACCGAAGCGCCATAGACAGCATCAGAGACATCGCAGGGATAATCCTGCCAAAAAGATAGATAAATTTATCACTTGTCATGATCTGGTTATAGCAGGAGAACCACAAAATCATAATAAAAAGTACACATCCCAGAACGATTCCATATACCATTGCCTCCAGCGTAACCCAGTTTCCGCTGCTTTCTATATAAAGAAGCGGTGTGACTCCGTAATGGTTAAACATCGGGTTTAAGAGTGCCACGATAAGGAGACTCGGTAGCGTCAGAAGAAAATTGATTTTCAGAACCTTCTTTACTCCGTTAAGCCACATGGAGTAAGCTGTGGCAGCCACAAAAGAGACTGCCAGGTAAACCGGGTGCTGGATAAACATGGTAAACCCCAGCACCACGGCAAAATAAAAGAAATTTAAAACAGGATGGCACCTGGAAAAAGCATCAGTCATAATACTGATCCCCCACATCCCTGCCAAGATTGCAGGTATAACGCCATTCTACCGTATCGCCGTCCTCCAGCGTATATTTCGAGCAGCCATAATTCGGATACCAGCCGTTGACACAGTACATCCATCCGGAATCCTTGCCACAGTCAAACTCATACAGGTTATTGATACCGGATACATAATAACTGTTATACATAGGTGTCCACTCCGACTCCATCTGAATACCGGCCTGATTACATACACGCTTCAGCACATCAAATACCGTCTCCCCCTCATAGAACTCCACCTCCGAAGGATACAGGATCCAGCCGTCCGCAGGCACAAATTCTGCCTTGGACTCTTTCAGATCATCCCAGTTATTCAGGATCGTAGAACACTCGATAGAGAAAGTACAGGTCATGGCTGTATCTGAGCTGTCATCGCCACCGGAAGTGTCTGTATTGCCTGTTCCATCGCCGGAAGAGTCTGTCTGTCCGGAACTGGTATTTCCATCTGTGCTGGACTGACCGCCAGAACTTCCAGTGGAATTTTCACCGTTTTGTGTATCCTTATTATCAGCAGTGCCCTTGGATTTGTCGTCGGATTCATCCGTAGATTCACCTGTGGTAGAACCGCCGATCAGATAGAAATCTCCTCCTGTCTTAGTCACGTTAAAGGTAAGTGTTTGTGCGGCTCTGTTTTTTTCTTTCCGGTTTCTCTGGTAGTAATCTTTGCAGTATCAAGCTGATAAAGCTTTCCCTCTTCTTCCAGACAGTAAAGAACCTTATCCGCGTCCCATTTTTCTTTCAGATTCAGGGTCAGCTTCGCAGGCGCTGCCAGATTCATCTTCTCCAGTGTGACTTTCAACGCATAAGGCGCATCATTGGCAAGCTTCTTTACCTCTTCTGTTCCATCTTCACTGCACTGTACCAGAAGTTTTTGCTCCACCGGATTCTGAATCTGGCTTCCATTGTAAGTCCATTTATAACTGATCCCGCTGTCCGTTTTTCCGGTAAAATAATACTTTTCGTCCTTTCCGGCGATCGTTCCATCTGTGCCTGGGTGATGATTCCGTCCTCAGGAAGCTTTGTTTTCTGCTTCAAAGGTTCCACATCTGTATCAGAATCTTCCTCCGTGCTGTTTAAGATCTCAGCTCCTTTTTCGGAAAGCTGTGTCATGCCGTCATCCCCGCCGCCACAACCTGAGAGCGAACTTACCCCCAGAAACAGTGCAAGCCACAGGGCAAGTCCCTTTTTCTTTATCCTCATTTCTTCTTCCTCCGCTTCTTAATAAGAGCCCTCACTCCGGCCTTAATGCCGCTGCCTGCCAGTCCTCCCGCCAGAGCACCGCCTGCCGCAAAACCAAAGATCATACCATATTCTTTCTTCTTTGAGGTCAGACTTCCGGTTCCACTCTCCCCGGCAGTTTCCTGATATCCATCCTCACCGGTATCCATCTGTGAAGTCTCTTCCGACTCTGTATAAGGCTCTGCTTCGAAATCCCAGCCGCCGGAATTCTTATCCTTTGATGACTTACTGTTCTTTGATTTACTGTTTTTAGAATCCTTTGAACCGGAGCCACTATCCTTTCCTGAGCTTTCGGAACCCGTGGAGCTTTTGCTGCCGGAAGACTTACCACCCAGAGATTTCCCGGATCCACCCGGCGTTTTCGTATTGCCGCCTGACGGTGTTGTGGCAGGAACCGGCGTCGGGGTAGGAATCGGCGTGGGTTCTTTCAGACCGGTACCGGAACCATCTCCCTTGCCACCTTTTTTGATACTCACATCTGACATATCATAAAGGCTCGTCTTGCCATCCTTCAGGCGCTGGTAGGCAACCAGTGCGTAATATCCCTGCTCCGTAGCCATCCCGTCCAGAGTGCCTGCTGCCGCCCCGCCGTTATTTCCGGCACCCGCCTTTACATGCATAAATCCACTTCCATCGATATGATAGGAAAGAAGATTCTCTATTGTCCAGTGGCCGCCCTTGATGAAACGCGAATCCGTCTCCGGGTCAATCCCAAGGCTGCATAAAGCCGTGATGATCTGTGCACAGGACTCCTCTGTCTCCACACCCATCGTGGAATATCCACCGCTGTCATTCTGCATTTCCGACAATTTATTCAGCCTCTGTCAATGGCAGCAGTCACATTCTCATAACCTGATTTATGATAATACGGTGCCAGCGCCTGCAGTGTCATGCCGGTAATATCAGAATCCGCATTACTTCCCATCAGCGTCCATCCGCCACCCGGGAGTTCACTCTGCAGCAGGAAATTCACCAGCGCAGATTCCGAATTCTGCTCCTTCGCAGACGGGTTCTCCGGGAAAGAATATTCCGGGTGGCAGTTAAGGGCAAGGAGTGCCCAGATCGGACCGTTTAATCCCTGTTCCTTCACAAGGCTGAAATCAGAGATATATTGAAATAGATTGTAACCACCCACATTGCGGGCATCCTTCCCCTCTGAGGTCAGGACCAGGATTCTCTTGGAATACTCTGTATATTTGGAAGTATTGGTAAGGATTCCCTTCTTTTCCTCGATATAATTTGCCGTGTGATTATAATAGGTAGAGAAATATTTCTCCTTCAGGCTTAAACCGCCTCTCGCCAGTCCAAGCACATACCATTCGCTGCCAACAGAAGGATTGGTATCTGTTGCACGCATATAGCGCTGGTCTCTGCCATAACCTGACTGACCGATTTCTTCAGGGCATTTGCTCCTTGCATGACCGTTACCTTACAGGAGGCCGTCATTTCCGGGTGTTGTGTTACAGAAGCGGTAATCGTAGCTTTGCCATTCTTTACTGCTGTGACAACTCCCTTTTTGCTTACTTTCGCAACAGAAGTGTCACTGCTTTTCCATGTCACTGTATACTCTTCCGTAACCGATTCCGGTATCGGAACCACCTTCAGGGTGTATTTCTGCCCCCGGTTGATCTTAACGGATTTACTGTTAAGAGAGATTCCCTGAAGTCCTGCGGGAAAGTCAGCAATGATCAGATGGTTTAAAGTTCTGGCACTATCCAGATAGAAACAGTTATCTTCTGTCGTCTGAGGAGTCAGTTCCATAAACGAATCCCCGGTACTTCTAAGGATCCTCGGCTTCGTCAGACTCTCATAGCCATCCGGAACAGGAAAGGTCAGAGAGATCATCGTCATTGGCTGATAGCTTTCTCCTGTACGGATATCCGTATAGGAAATATTTATATCATAAAGAAGCTGTGGAAGAGTCCCCGGATATGCTTCGGAGAGCTCCTGTATAGTCTGTTCCTGATCCGGGTTCTCCTGCACATGGGTCTGCACATACCAGGGATTTCCCGTGGCGGTCACTCCACTGTCAGAAGAAATCAGTGCCGCAATACGGTTTCGGACAGTTTCAAGAGCCTCTTTGACTCCGGCATCAATTTCTGCCTGCTCCTCTTCTGTCAGACTGTCATAGGTGTCACTGGCAAGAAAGAACTTCGAGACCGTTTCTGAGGCAGATCAAATTTCTTCGAGCGCCGCTGCTTCCTGAATACAGGAAATCATGGCTGGGTATATCCAGCTTTTCTTCACCGGCTTCATTATTTTCTTCTTCATTCCGGCCGCGCATCGTCTGTCTCTGACTGAGATGGTTCGGTGTCAGACTGGAATTCATTCGCAGTTTCTCTGTCGTCAGAATCATCATGCTGTACAGGGACAGAAGTTTCTTCTGCCTCCGTGTATCTGCTCAGCCGTGGCATCTGGCTGCGGGTACAGGACATGCGGTCACAGCAATTCCTGTACTGAGAAGCAGTGCCATCCATTGTTTATTCATTTGTTTCCTCCGCGTTTTTAATCTAAAAAATTACATCCGGGTAAAATAGCACCCGCAATTCCTGAAATTACAAAATGACAGATGACTCTCCTGTATTAACTTGCTATTTGCCCTGTGAAATGGTAAAATCTAAATATCTTACAAGTTTGTGACAAAAATTACAAAAAAACTGAAAAACAAAGGGAGAAAGCAATGGAAGAGAGAAATAACAGACTGTTGAATGCAAAGCTGAATAAGTATATTGTTCCGGGGATTATGATGTCTCTGGCGCTTCAGCTGGGAAATATCGTAGATACGATATTTGTAAGTAACCTGATCGGGGTGGAGGCAATGTCTGCAGTTACCCTGAGCCTGCCTGTGGAGACAATCGTTCAGCTGACAGGATACTGCCTTGGTATCGGCGGTTCCATAGCAGTGGGAAACATGCTTGGCAAACGAGACAAAGAAGGGGCATCGAAATTGTTTTCTGCCACATTTATAGTAACACTTGTGGTGGGAATCATTTTTTCAATCTGCGCCCTTCCTGCAGCAGAACCTGTTGCCAGACTTCTGGTATCAGGTGACGGTGTCCTGACCGGTTATACCAGAGATTACATACGTGTAAGTATGCTGGGGGCACCGGTGATCGGAATTGGACTGATGATGGTCAATTATCTTGGTGTGGAGAATCATCCGGAGCTGGCATCAGCCTACCTTATCGCAGCCAATGTGATCAATCTTGTGCTGGACTATATATTCCTCAGATATACTCCACTGGGAATTACAGGTGCATCCTTATCAACTGTTCTTGGTTTCCTGTTTGCAATGGGAATTTTGTGCTTTATATCCGCTCTGATAAGCGAAACCTCCGCCTGATCCTGCTAAAGCCG
>ENA-OQDW01001108-OQDW01001108.1-human-gut-metagenome-genome-assembly--contig:-NODE-1108-length-10209-cov-2.070819_pt1 | contig 10209 bp, 17 predicted proteins | sample MGYA00242784_ERZ504613 | MGnify/ENA primary metagenome ERZ504613 (study PRJEB26092, sample SAMD00036330) | human gut metagenome | host: Homo sapiens | study: EMG produced TPA metagenomics assembly of... | reverse complement strand
ATCCAGCACATAAACCTGAAAGCCCAATGCTCTAAGCTGTTTATGCCTTTTTAGCTGGATTTTTCTCGGAACTTCACCGGGAGCTTTTGTCTCCACAAAGGCGATCCTTCCTTTCGGCATCAGAACGATGCGGTCTGGAACACCGGATGTGCCGGGAGAAGTGAACTTCCAGCAGAGACCTCCGACAGCTTTAACGGCATCACGAAGTTTCGACTCGATGTCCCTCTCACGCATAGGCAGATTCCTTTCGGTACATAGCCCACGACTCCTTGAACACATTAATGCAGCACTGACAAGCACCGCACTGGTAAACGAGGTAGTCATAGATCGCATCGTAGCTGTCTTCTTCGGGAAAGCGGTCATCAATTGCCATGTCGTGTGCCAGATCACCGAAGCGGTTATCCATGCCAAGAAAGTTTTTTATAATCCAGAGGTAGAAGCCACTTCTGTTAGGTTTTCTTCTCTCCATATATCTCATCATATTAAAAACTCCTATTCTTCGAGGTTTTTCTGCCATTGGTGCAATTCGGTGACACCCATTTCTATACCTTTACTATATATACTTTTTTCATTTTTTCCTCGCCTGCGTAAAGTAGGGATATGAGTATCACCGATATGCACTTTGGCTATTTTACGTACTTTTTCAACTGTTGAAATGTAGGTCAGTTCAGAAAATCGTCAAGGATAAGGCGGAGTCCGTAGACAATCACACCTGTCTTTGCACGTTTTCTGGAGAAACCAGCCTGTTCAAGTGCAGTGTAGAAGTCCGTTGTGCTTCTCGTGAATTCACCGTTCTGGGCACAGTAGTTACGATACTCTTGATAGAGATCACCAGACTTTTCCGTGTAGCTTTTATCAATTTCGCAGCATTCGGAAAGGAATGTTCCCATCCAGTCATTATCCTCACGGTACGAGCCGATCGCCGCCTTTACGCAGTCAGGAGCTTCGATCTGGTAATTTTCTGCAATGACCTTTTTTGCACCTTCGATCAACCACTTCAAAACTGCACCGCCTGCGTTGTCAATGAGGTACTGCGTGTAGTTCTTAATATCCGCTGCTCCCTGAATCTTTGCGTGGAAAGGAATAACGATCAGTCGTCTCCATGTGCCGTCATCGCTTGCACCGACTTTCGGGAGGTGATTTGTGTAAAGGATAAGCGTATGCGAAGGCTCGAAATCGAACGGGGCTTTGAACTTCTTCTCGGCAAAAATGCTGTCAGTGGAACAGAGCTGTTTTACCACGGAGGTGTTCAGCCTCATGCCTTCCTGTAACTCGGCAGCGATAATCAGTCGTTTACCCTTGAGCTCTGCCATTTCGGGCTTGACATTGCGCTTGCAGTTCATGGTCAAAGCATCAGCCGACATATTGCCACTGTAGCTTCCGAGGACTTTGTAGATGACATTCCAAAAAGTCGATTTGCCGTTGCGTCCGTCACCATAGGCGATAATCAGGCTCTCTACATAAACCTTGCCCACGATACACAGACCGCAGATCATCTGCACATAGTCGATAAGCTGCCGGTCGCCGCAGAAGAATAATTCAAGTGCATCAAGCCAGAGCTGCATACCCTCATCGCTCGGAACAACGGCGGTCACCTTTGTCAGCAGGTCTTCGGGTTGGTAGCTCTCCACCCGTCCATGCCGTCTGGGAGGTAGTATGTTCCACCGGGCGTATTGAGCAGCATTGCTTCCTTGTCCAGTGCCTCCGGCGGCTTCTGCACCAGAGCTTTTGCCGCATCAAGGGCGTTATTAAGTCCACGCATATTGCGGTACTTCATGACGAAAGCTTGAACGACTTAGCGAATGAGTAGGTTTCATAAGCATCAAGCTGTTCATCGGAGAGCGATTCCACGAATTTCTTTCCACCCTTGAGTGCCTGTTCCATGTTGATGCCTGCGTTCTGCATTCGTTCCAGAGCTGTCTTTTCCAACTCATCCGTCTTGTTAAGCTGTGCATCAGTATGTTCCATCATGGCAAGCACGGCGGATTGCTCGTTTTCTTCCCAATAAGTGCCGTTGTATCTGAGATAGTCAGTCGCCTTGGTGAAAACAAGCTCATCACCGAAACAGTCCGCAAGGGTACGAGCTTCACCGACATCGGAGAAGTCATCGGGAATCATGCTGTTCTTGCCATATTCTTCGGGGCTGACATAGCTTCCTGCTTTGCGACCTTTTTGCCGAACTTACAGGCAGAATGCCATATCGTTTCGAGTTCCTCGTCATCAAGCGGAGGGTCACACTCGGCAGCCATTTCGAGAAACTTCTCGTGTGCATCTTCGCCGATACCGAACCGCTTCACGATACGACCTGCCTTTCGGGACATGGTCGCATTACGCTGTCCCTGCGGAATACTGCGGTTGGACTTCATGAAAAGAAGCCAGTCCTCGATGGAGAGCGATCCCTCATGCCACTCGACTTCTCCCGTACTGCCGAAGAAGAAGCGAGCTGCGTCAAGAGCGTTGCTGTCGAAGAACGGCATTTCTTTCTGAATGCGGCGTTTCATCTTCTTGTGCATGGTGGCATCCTTGCAAATGCCAGCAGGGAGATAGACGTGCATCTTGGGGCGAGCGGTCTTGCCGTTTTTCGGTATCATGTGACTGCGGCTGTATACGATAGCGTATGCAACATCGGTGAGGATCGCCGACAGCTCTCGGAATCGATCCATTCTTCGGGGTCATCGGAATGGGTGTTGTCGCAGTCGAGTACAAGCACATCGGACATCTCGAAATTCGCCTCACTACGGACATTTCCAGCATATCTGGCACATACATGGTCGAAGCGTACAGCTTTCTTTAGGTCAGCCGCCGAGGTGACAATCATCTCGTGGGGATAAGCCTTGTTCTTCGGATTACCACTGCAATCAGCGGTGTAGAGCGTAAATTTCATTCGTTTTCCTCCTTCTCAAAAATACCGTTGCATTTCGGGCAGTGCGTGAAGTTCTTTTCCTTGCCGAGTTCATGATTACTACAGACAGGACCATACAGCTTTTGTATCGAGGTGATGTTCTTCCTTACGGGGCTTGCGGCATTCCTTTTTGCGAAGCTCGGCAATGGCAGCGTCAAGCACCTTGATGTCGTGGTAGAATACGTCATTGAAGTCGTCATCGGGTCCGATATGCGACTCCGTATCTTTGCGGAGCGACATCAGCCTTGCAATAATTTCGCTGATCCTCATTTTTTCTTCTCCATTTCTGCCGTAAAGTAGCGGATCTTCATGTATTTGCGTTTTGCCTGTTTGATCTCCTCGCTCATGCCCTTGGAGATCACATCGCCGAACACCCACAGTTCACGGCAGTGACTGAGGAGAATATTGTTCATCAGCACCGCCTCGGCTCTCTCGTCCTCATCGTTCATAAACTGCGTAAAGTAGATGTGAGGTGTGATCGGCAGGCAATGGTTGTCCACCGCAAAACGGCTGTATTTCTTTGCGTTCTCGGTGTTCTGCTCGATGTTCCCTGCGTATGGCGAGCAGATGTATACGATAGGACGAAAGTTTGCGGCTTTTCGGGCAGCCTTTTCTTCCTTTTCGATGCAAGTCATCGCTTCATATTCGGTAGGGCTGAAGTAGCCTCGGAGTTGTAGAGATTTGCCACGATTTATACCTCCTTTGCCAGCATCTCACGGAGAATAGCGGTGAAGATCTCATGGAGCTTTTTGTCGCCGTTGATGATGTCGAGGACAGACACCGCCTTAATAGTCGTTTTGGTTGCACCGGTCTCCAACAGGCGATTTTTCTTATTGCGCACCCTCGCTGTCAGGCATACACCTGCACGGTACTCCAATGCGTCATAGGCTCTCTGATAGACGGACTCAATGCCGGAGTAGTCGCCGCATTCTGCCATAGCAATCTTGCCGACCATACTGCGGACATCATCACGCCAGTCATCGAACTCGACCGTAAATGCTTCCTGAATGGCATTGACCTTGTCACCGACCGCTGTAATTTCAGCCTGCTGTGCATTGAGCTTCTGTTCTGCCTCGATCATCCAGCGGAGTGTCGGGGAAAGGCTCATATCGGCAAGGTAACCGCCGGTCTTGCGGATCGCAGGCAGTACCTCCGAGGTCACCCAATGTTTGAAGCGTTTTTGCTGTGGGGAGCTTGCTGCAAAGAACGAGGGAGTAGAGACCGCTTTCGTTGATAACGGTCAGCTTCTGTGTTCCGCCAAGGGTGTCGCATTTTGCGACATCCTTATCCTCATCGTCAACGTGCTTGAAAATTGCATCTCTGGCATTGCTGTATCCGAGAGCCTTTGCTACATCTGCTCCTACGAACCACGGCTCACCGTTAATGTCCATTGTTCTGATTTCACCGAATTCGGCATTTTTGTAAATTTCGTATTTCATGTAAATATCCTCCAATTCTATCTGTCCGTATTGGTGCGGACAGTCCTTTTCGTTAGTTATACTGTCTGTATTGGTTGTTTGTGCGTCTTTACCAGAGCTATTTAACGTCTTTTAAAGCGAAGTGCAGCTCACACCACTTTATCGCTGTAAGTGTATGCTCACGGCTGTCTGTAAACCAGCCATTCGTCACCATAATCGTGCTGATCTTTCTTGAAATGCAGTAAAGATTCTCTATGCTGAAATCTGTCTTGTCCGAATTCAAAAAGACGATCACATGACCTTTCGGCACTTTCTTGCGTGGTGCTGTTCCCAAATAAGCCGCTGTTTTTCGATATAATCCTGTGTCTTAATTCCTGTGTCTTTGATTTTCACATAGGTGTATCCGTTGGAATGGATCGACTCACTGCCAACAGGAGCATTATTCCATGTCTGATGTCCCTTTTTATATGCCTGTCTACCGGATATTAGTTTGAGAAATTTAGCGCAATGTGCCTGAATACCTCTTTCAGTCTTTTCCACACCAAATCGTTTATTGAAAGCATCGGCTACTGCAACATAATTAGCGTACTCATGGCAATGCTCTCTGAGCCATTCATCCTGCTCCTCGGTAAAAGGATGATGAACACCCGCTATACCAAGGCTTCTGCATTTATTTTTCAGCGATGATGCTGTAACGAAGAGTCCAAAGTAATCTGCAAACTGTATCGCAAGTTCTGCATAAGTTGCAGTTCCGACTTTATCACGAAGCCACTGCACTTCCTGCTCCGTATAGTGGTGCATCTGCCTCATCGGATCAGCTTCTCGATATTGGAGTTCTCCAGCTTTCCTTCAGCGACCAGCTTTTCGGTGCGGAGAACGACATCAGCGTTGTTGATCATCTGCTTGGCGAGCGAGGAGATCGTCTGAGAAAGCTCTGCCTCCTTCTTGCGCTCATCCATACTCATTTCAGTATTGCTTACGATGCGGATTCTCTCACCGAGAATTTCCTGTAATTCCATAAGTGTCATAATATTTTCCTCCTAATCTTTTTTATAAAATTCGCATTCATATCCGTCTGCACGGAGCGTCAGTCCTCTTGCCCATCGGGGAGTGATACACATTTTCTGCACGATCTCATCAACGGTTATATCGTCAGTAGCTTCGATAATGACTTCATCGTGTACATGAGCGACAATGCGATAATCCCTGAGATTCATCATTGCATGGAGCAGAATATCTCGTGCAATGCCCTGAATGATGTTCTCCACGAACTTCGGTCCGTAGCTTTCGATACGTTCCCACTTTTTCTGCTCACCAACACCCATGTAAGTGACCGATTCGCCGCCGAACTTGTTTTCGCCGATTTTCGGTTTCACATAGGCAAGTCGTCTGCCGGATGGAAGCTCGATGAACAGAAATCCTGACTCACAGAAGATATGCAGTCCCTTGACATTAGCCTCTGTCTTTTCCTTGATGCACTTTTTTACGGCACGGTCAACATCCCACCAGAGCTTTACGATATTTGGAGATGCATCCCTCCAGTCCGTCACGATCTGCTGGATCTCATCATCAGACAGTCCCATTTCCTGTGCGCCCATTGCTTTCATCGCACCTACGGAGCCGCCATAGCCACAGGCGAGCTCGGCTATTTTACCCTTCTGTCGCAGATGCCCATTAATACCGTGTTTCACAACGGGAACTCCGAATATCTTTGATGCAGAGATACAGTAGATGTCGCCGCCATTTTTGAACACATCCAGGCGCCACTGTTCACCTGCAAGCCACGACAGCACAACACCCTCAATGCTCGTGAAGTCCGCTACAATGAAGCGTTTGTATGGGGCTTTCGGTACAAGAGCCGTGCGGATAAGCTGTGACAGTACATCGGGAATATCTCCGAAGAGGAGGTCGAGCGTTTCGATATCATCGGCTTTGATGAGGTCTCTTGCTGTATCGAGGTGAGGCATCGAATTACGATAAAGGTTCTGGAGCTGTACCAGCCTCCCGCTGAATCTCCCTGAACGATTCGCACCGTAAAACTGAAACATTCCACGAATACGGTCATCGATGCAATGAGAACTGAGCATCGCATCGTATTTCTTAACAGACGACTTCGCAAGCTGCTGTCTTAGGGAGAGTACCTTTGCAAGCTCCGGCGGCGCTGTCTCCAATAGTTCCTTTACTGCCTGTTTTCCAAGGGACTCCGTTTCCATGCCGTTTTCGGCAAGCCACTCCTTCATCTGCTGTACGGAATTTGGGTTGTCAAGCATGGTAAGTGCCTGAATTTCGGCAGTGATCTCGTTTTTGATGTCCTCATTGATCGTGATAGCGTGACGCACAAGCTCCATATCTACACCGATACCACGATCATTGATCTGCTGGTCGAGGTGATATTCATTCCATACAAAATCCGGTACGGGATATTTGGCGAGCCTTTGCTGAATGGCGATCTCCACCTCAACATCCCGGCAGTTGTAGGACTTGAACAGTTCCCATTTGCCCGGATGTACCTTGGGATGATGACGGTTGCCGTCCTTGTCGGGAATACAGAAGAACTTGATGAGGTCTTTGCCCTCGGACATCTTCTGCTTGTCCAGACCGAGAACTGCACCAACACCGGCAAGGGACATGGGCAGACCGAGCGTTGCCGCCCAGACCATCGTGCAGTGCACTGTGTCGGGTCAAGATATGTTCCCTTGGGAAGTCCGAGATGCTTGGAAATACAGATGCGCTCGAACATGGCATTGTAGGCGGTCTTGATGACATTCGGGTCAGTCAGTGCTGCTATAATATCGTCGGGGAGCTGTTCACCGTTTGCAAGGTCAATGACCTGCGGCGGATGTCCGTCCACGCTGTAGCCGAAGAACAGAATCTCAAAATTATCGGATTCCGCATAGGGATAAACTCCCGATTTACTCAGATCAACATCCGAATAGGTCTCTATATCAATTGAAAGTATTCTCATAGTTCAAATAATCCCACCCAAGCCGAAGCCCAGCGCCCCACCCGTCTGTATTCTTAGTTCAGGAAATCGTCATCGTCCTCATCATCGAGGTCAGCAAAGTCATCTTCCGCACTGGAACGGCTACCGAGAGGCTCACCGTCACGGAGCTTCTGGAGATTACCGAGACCGCAGGCGATACCACGGGCAGTTCCGGTATTGTATGCGTAGAAATTGATAGATGCTCTGCCGTAAACGCCGGAGTACACCTCGCTGTGGGTAAGAATCGGCTGACGATCAGCATCCACGATCTCAGGTGCAGTGATGCTGTTGGCATTGACGAAGTATGCGTTTGCGTAGGCTTCATCATCCGGACGCTCGATGTCACCGTCACGAAGAGGTGTCTTGATTGCTGCCAGAGCCGGTACGGACTTGCCGTTGCCCTTGAGCTTGCCTGCACCTTCCTCGTAGGCAGCCTGAATTGCTGCTTGATCTTCTGAATGGTGACGGTGTCGCTCTTGGGGATGATCAGGGAAACGGAATACTTCTCCTTGCCGCCGTCCTGACCTGCTTTCGGTTCCCATACATTTGCGTAAGACCAGCGGTATTCACACCGGTCACGACCTTGGTCGGATTTGTCATCTTCTTTGCCATGTTACTGTTCCTCCTTGAAATCTTCATTTGCATCGGAATACACGGGACGCTTGTCCGTTTCGGGAACGAGCGTCGGTGCGCCCTTTGGTTTTTCTACATATCCGCTGAGAATTTCAGCGAATTTCTTCTTGCCGAGCAGCTTTTCCATTGCAGTGATGCCCATGATCTCAGGCGCACCGTAGGGGTCATAGCCTGCATCGGTGACAGCTTTTGCGGCTGCATCCTTGTCGATGTATTTGCGGACGCTGCGACCTTCGACCAGCTTATAGCCGTCATAATGAACTCCGCTGAGAGCCTGTGCAAGAGCATACTCCTTGACATCATTTGCCCATGTGACCAGCTCACTCGCCTTGGAGAGAATGATTGGAATTTCATGCTCCTCAAGGTTGTCGGGAGGAGCGAACTCATACTGTGCAAGGAGCAAATTCTGTTCAGCTCTTTTGCGGCAGACAGCCTTTGCCTTACAGAAACGGCAGTGACTTCCGGCACAGAATTCTCCCTCACCGTTATAGGCAAGCTGTGCGGTCGGTTTCAGCGTGTGTTCCGCCCATTCGAGCAGCTCTGCCACGCTGATCTCCCACTCATCTACATTTTCAAGTCTCGGCTGATAGATGATAAGGCGAACGGTGTTGATGTCATACAGGAAATCAAACATCGCAAGTGTGCCCAATGCGTAGGTCTTGAGCTGCGGATTGTCGGTTGCTTCGACCTTTATCCCCATCCGTGCTTGTAATCCGATATGGTCATCGTGCCGTCAGCAACAATGATGCAGTCGGCGGTACCGAAGCATTCCGGGATATATTCGGACACATCAACTCGCTGTTCGAGCATGATCTCGGTCGTGGTGCAATTCTGCTTTGCGGTCTCATACAGCTCCATGATGTAAGCCGCATAGCCCTCGGCGCACTCCTGCATTTCAGCGTTGTAGAACTTCAGCTTTTTCTTCGGGTTACGGACTTTCTCGCCCAGTGCCTTGCGTACCAGATATTCGCAAAGCTCGTGAGCCTCTGTTCCCTCCGCAGCAAAGTCGCTTTCGGTATCGGGGAACTGCTCCGAGAATCTTGCGGACGGCGGACAGGCAAGCACTCTGGCGATGGACGAAGGTCCCACCATGCGTGTGCTTTCGGCGGCATTACATCATCGCCTCCAATTCTGCGAGCATTGCGGGATAGACCTCCGCTTTCAGGTCGGAGAATTTCTGACCGCCGTACTTCTGGATGAGTTCCCTTGCTTCCGCCTTATGTCCGGCTCTGCTGAACTCGGACATCTTGGCGAAGAGCACCTCGCTGACATCGGGCTGCGGAGGTTCTGCTTCCTTAATTTCAGGCTGATCCGTTTCGGGATCGTAGATCGGAACGAAGTCGTCGGGGTTGATAGGCTCGGCGGGTTTCTCACAGGCGATATGCTCATTGGTTGTCACAGCGTTGGCATATTCCGCAAGGCTGTCTGCAAGATGTCTCATGTCGCTGACAACATCCAGCAAAAGTTTGATTTGGCTCATGTTTTTCACTCCTTTACTTTTTTACGATTTCAAACAGCACCCCAATAGCGGTGTGCATCTTCTTGATGAGTGCCGCATTGACTCTGAGCTGTGCCTTCGCCACCTTCATCGCCATGATGGTGAACTTCGGGATGTTCTTATCGGACAGGGCGATGTCAAGTATCAGCACACAGCAGGCAGTGTCATTTAAGGTCTTTTCAACCTCTGCGGAACTCAATTCTATATGATCCATTGTCCTCACTCCTTCCTAAGAACAACAAAAAAGCCCGATTTGACAATAGGAATCCGAGGTAGACAGAATACAGCTTTACAGAGGTTTTCTTAGACTTAGCCCGTAAAAACGGGATGCCCTAATAAGCTGATATTCCGAGTACCTCAAGCCCTATTGCAAATCAGGCTTTTTGATGACTCTTTCGTTTTCAGTCTTGATGTTGTCCTTGACTGTGTCTATATCATACCATAGTTTTTCGTAAAAGAACAGTTAATAAAAACACGAGAAAATCCTTATTGAATATGCTTTGTAATTGGTTGTAATTAGTGTTTGAATTGTTTGTTATTACTAAAAATATGCGTATTTTACTGCATATTCGGCAGAAATATACGCATTTTTTCGAGAAAAATTCGGGTTTTAAATCCGAGTTCATGCAAAAAAATTCAGGTAGTCGTTTCAACTGCCTGAATGATTGATCTATACTGCTTTTTGCGCCTTGCTGCGTGGTTTATATCCCGTAGTCCATGTCGACTTGCCAATACTTCTCAAATAATCATTGACCTGATAAACATTAAAGCCGGG
>ENA-OQDW01001106-OQDW01001106.1-human-gut-metagenome-genome-assembly--contig:-NODE-1106-length-10216-cov-1.671424_pt1 | contig 10216 bp, 16 predicted proteins | sample MGYA00242784_ERZ504613 | MGnify/ENA primary metagenome ERZ504613 (study PRJEB26092, sample SAMD00036330) | human gut metagenome | host: Homo sapiens | study: EMG produced TPA metagenomics assembly of... | reverse complement strand
TTTTGACCAAGTTCTTTTTGTTTTTCACATCTTTACCTCCTCTTCTTGGTTCAATTTATGTGTTGCATTTTTGAGACGCTCGGATTAAAAAAATATCGACAGGATTATCTAATTTCAAATGTTCGGAAATCTTAACCACCTCTTCCAAAGTAAATTGGCTTCTCCCGTTTAACTTTGCATTTAGCGATTGTACAGTAATACCCAATACCTTAGATAATTTTTCTTGTGATACGTGTCTCTCCGTCATTTTCCCTTTTAATTTATCGAACGACATTCTTCGCCCTCCTTCCGTTGCATATTTGGGATGTTTTTATATTACACCTGCATTTTAGTATTGTCAACCCACATTTGCAACATTTTTTTGTTTTTACCAAATTATCTGTTGCAAATATGAAAAAATAGTTTATAATTAGTTTATACGGAGGTGCAGATATGAGTGAAAAAGAAATTTCCGAAAAAATGCAAGATATCATGTCTCGTATGAAAAAGAGACGAGAAGAATTAGATATGTCATACCAAACACTTTCTGATAAGGTCGGAATCAGTAAATCTACTTTACAAAGATACGAAACAGGATACATAAAAAATATGCCTGTTGATAAATTAGAAGATATTGCAAACGCATTACAGGTATCCCCTGCATATTTAATGGGTTGGACTAACGAAGTTGTTGACCAACCTATTACTATAGCCGCTCATTTTGATGGAACAGAATATACAGAAGAACAGCTTGACCGCATAAAAGAATTTGCAAAAATTTATTAAGCAAGAAAATAAATAAGTCCATATTATTGCACATCAAATCTGATACTATGATAAAAACACGTGGAGGGATTTATTTGAATAAACTTGAACAATTAGAACAAGAAGCCTTTGAAAATGCGGTAAAAGTGCATAATTATTATCTCGGAGAAGAAAACCTAAAAGGTATCTATATAGATGGAAATATCGCAATTAATACGTCTGTAGATAATGGCGCTGAAAAAGCCTGCGTCCTCGCGGAAGAACTGGGGCATTACTATACAACTGTCGGAGATATAACAGATTTATCCGACTTCCAGAATCGCAAACAGGAACGACAAGCAAGGCTTTGGGGGTATAACAAGCTGATCGGACTGACCGGAATTATACAAGCGTTCCGCGCCGGATGTCATTCTCGACACGAGACAGCAGAATATTTGGGCGTAACAGAACAATTTTACAGGAATGTATCGACTGCTACACGGAAAAATACGGAGAATATGCGAAAGATAGACAATTACATTATCTTCTTCATTCCGAATCTGGCAGTCATGGAAGAGGTATAACCGCTGCGGCGATTATATAAAGTGGTGTTAAAGGAACGGGGGAAAGAGAGGAAAAGAATATGAAGAAAAAAAATTGTAACAATGATGATTGCTGGAATACTGGCGGCATCCATGACAGCTTGTAGTAATAATTCTTCCGAAATGGATTCGTTAAAAAGAGAAAACAAGGAATTAAAAGCGCAAATAGCAGAATTAGAGAAAAAGCGCAGCAAGAAGAAACTTCGGATTTCTCCGATTCCGACCTTGAGAGCAAACAAGAAGAGCAAAACAAAGTATATGGTTTGAATGAAACATGGACTGTTGATGGTTTATGGTCTTTAACTTTTACTTCCGTTACTCAAACAGAAGAACGTAATCAATATTCAGATAAAACGCCAGCTCAAGTTATTTATCTAAATTACGATTATGAAAATATCGGTTATCAGAATGACCTTCAAGACTTATTCATTGGCTCTACTTCGTTCCAAATTATAGACAGTGCCGGAGAGATTGCTGAAACCTATCCATTAACTTCAACGACTTACCCGCAGCAGATTCCTGTAGGTGCAAAATGCGTTGGCGCGCAAGAGTGTATTGCTCTGAACAATGCGAGTGGCAACATTAAAATAATAGTCTCTTTGTATGATAACAATTATACAGAACACACTGCAACATTTGAGTTGCCAGTTCAGTAATAAGAATTCAAGCGAAAAAAGTTTGTCGCTTGAAAATTAAAAAACCGCCCCGGTGCGCCAACACCAGGACGGAAATACATATCCGGGGATATGCAATACTTTGGTCAGAAATATTGTATCATCTTCGGGAGCAGCTTGCAATCGGAACATATTTTCGATGGCTGTTATTTTTATACCAAAAAAAAGAAAGGAAGATGATTTTATGGCAACAGCAAAAAAATTACCATCAGGGTCATGGAGATGCCTAGTCTATTCCCATACGGAGAATATTCGTCAGAAAGATGGTACTGTGAAGAAAAAGGCGCATATACGAATCTTTTACCTGTGACGACCCAACAGCTAGAGGAAAGCGAAAATGTGAGCAGATAGCGGCTGAATGGGCGGCTAATAAAGATGCCGGAGTCACCGTGGAAAATATTACGCTAGGAGTTGCCTACGACCGATATATCGAGAGCAAAAATAAGACATTGTCTCCTGCTACAATCAGAGAATATAAACGGCAGCGTGAACGCAATCTCCCTACACTTATGCCATTAAAACTAAAAGATATCACCTGTGACATGATCCAAATTGCAATAAATGAGGAGGCTTCCGGAAAATCTCCAAAAACCGTTAGGAATATCCACGGATTACTGTCGGCTGTTTTAGGTGTGTATCGCCCAGACTTACAGCTTAATACTACTCTCCCTAAAAAAGTACGCCCCGAGCTGTATATTCCGTCTGATGAAGAAATAAAGAAACTGATAGAGTATGTAAAAAATGATGAGATGGAGATTCCTATCCTCCTTGCCGCATTCGGACCTATGAGGCGCGGTGAGATATGCGCTCTAGATTCATCTGATATAAAAGATGGGGTTGTCCATGTAAGTAAATCGATGGTTTTGGATTCTGAGCGTAATTGGGTAATAAAATCCCCGAAATCCTATTCAGGAGACAGGTATATCAGATTTCCGGATTTCGTCTTAAGTAAATTAAGCAAAAACGGACGAATAACAAGCCTAAACCCTTCCATGATCACGGATCGGTTTCGGGATATTCTGAAACGTACCGGCATACCTCATTTCCGTTTTCATGATCTTAGGCACCCGTATGTCAAGCCCACGACAAAAAATTTGAAATTTTTTTTTGAAGTTTCCGGGCAGCCTCATAGCTGCCCGTAGCTGTTCCATACGGCGTTCATGGCTCATGCCTCCTTTTCCGGTTCTGCCGCTGTTAAAAAGTCCTGCGTCACATATTCAATCTCAATCCGGTCTCCCGGAAAGATATATACCTTACGGATAAGCCGGTCAATCAGGGCTTGCGTCAGAGTGTCGGTATTGCCTACCTCCTGAACGATTTCACGCTGTTTCAGCCTTGCCTCGTAATCGCTTTGTATCTGTTTAGTCTGTGCGGTAATAGCGGCATGGACATTCTTTGCCTGTACCAGCTCCGCATCATATACCGCTTTCTGTTTCCTGTAGGTTTCCAGGTCAATCTCTCCAAGTGCATACTGTTCATAGAGTTGCCGTTTATTATCCTGGATAGAGCGCAGCTTATCTTCATGCTCGGCCTGCTGAACCGTCTGCAAATCCAGCTTGTCTTTGCTGCTGTCAATTCCCAGAGCTGGGCGCATCTGCGCCCGGATTATTTCAAAACAGCCCGTTCCAGTTCCGTCATTTTTACCCTTACCCCATGACAGGGAAGATTTTCTGCCACTTCGGAATGACGGCAGTAAAACCAGGCATCATTCCTAAGTGACATGGCATGGTCGCAGCATCCGCAGAATACCTTTCCACGGAGAAGGTATTCACGCCGCTTTTTATTTGGAATGGAGAACCGCCTGATGGAAGCATTGGCTTTCTCAAACAGTTCCTTGCTTACGATTGCCGGGTGGTGGTCCGGGATCTTGAACCACTCGCTTTCGTCTTTCAGCTTCATGCAGCGGCTGCCAATCTCCTGTACCTTGCGCTTACCGATCACATAGGTACCGATATACCGTTGATCCTCCAGCATACGCAGAACCGTTGAACTGTTCCAGACGCCATGTGTCCGGGAAACATTATAGTGATCCTTGCCTTTATCCCTCCGGTATTCCCCCGGTGTGGGGATATGGAGCGCATATAGTTTTCTCGTAATCTCGGCGGCGGTATTGCCATCGGCTGCCCATTCAAATATCTGACGGACAATCCCCGCCACTTCCCCGTCCGGCTCCATGCGCCCGTCTGCGCTTTTGCGGTAGCCATAAGGACAAATGACGCTTTGGTACTCGCCCCGGCGCATCTTTGCGTATTTGGCGCTTTTCGTTTTCATAGACATATCCCGGCTGTAACACTCGCTGATAAGATACTTAAAAGCTATGTCGATTCCTCCGGTATCTCCTTTGAAATTGGCGGTGTCAAAATCGTCGCTCACGGAGATAAACCGGGTATGGTAGAGCGGAAACACCCGCTCAATGAAATAGCCGGTCTCAATGCTGTTTCGGCCAAACCGGGAAAGGTCTTTCACAATGATACAATCAATCTTACCGGCCCGCACCATCGTTAAAAGCTCCTGTACCGCAGGACGCTCAAAATTCGTACCCGTATGGCCGTTATCAACAAATTCCAGGACTTCGCTGTTATCCCATTCCTGCAGCGACATGGCCTTTTCCCGAAGGAGCAGCTTTTGATTGGGAATACTCAAACTCTCTGTCTTGAAGTCCTCCAAAGACAGGCGGATATAAAGGGCAATCACATATTTCTGCTTCATTTTGCCGCCTCCCCCTGAAATTCGCTCTTAAACCGGAAAGAAACACGGATATTGCGCTCGTGGTCGATCTCAATCCGCTCAATCAGCCGTTCAATCAGTTCCGCTGTCAACACATGGTCCTGAGCCAGTGATTTTACATCCTTTTCCATAGCACGGTAGCGTACAAGCTGGTCGTCCAGGGCATCCATCTCTTTTTCAAGCGCCTCAATATCGCCGGAAAGGGCAGTGATCGATTCCTCATAACCTGCTTTCAGTTCAAAATATTCCTCGCTGGTTAAAATGCCCTGTACGAAGTTTTCATACAGCCCCCGGATTAAACGACGCTGTTTCTCTATTTCCTGCCGTTTGGCAGACATTTGAGATTTCAGCCCGTCTTTTTTCTGTTTCTGCCTTGCCTCCAACTGAAAGAGAGGGAGCGACATACCCAAAGCAACGGACAGCTCTTTTTCTAAAATAGTGGTGACGGTTGCAATCAGCTCTGTTTCCTGCATCATTACGCCTTTGCAGGTATCTTTTGCCACACGGCTGTTCGTGAGGCAATGGAACCAGTAAATATCCGAGCCTTTCTTCCGTTCCGCCCGCTGCCGGTGGAGGCTCCTGCCGCAGTCGGCGCAGAACACCTTACTCTTGAAAATATTGGGGGTATAAGCGCGTTTGTGAACCGCCCGGCTTTCCTCGCAGACCTGTTTCCGGTATTCCTGCACCGCAATAAAGAGTTCGTGGCTGATAATCGGCTCATGGGTGTGTCTGGCAATAATCAGGTTGTCGTCATCCGCCTTGACCTGCCGGTGATCCACCATCTTTGTCTTGCCCTGCACCAGATCGCCGGTATAAACCTCGCTTTCCAAAATCTTCATTACTGTGCGGGTCTGCCATTTGCCGCTCCCAATCAGACCGGGGCTGGTGATTTCGCCGGTAGATTTTTGTAGTGGCTTGGCGCCGCAATTCCCATTTCATTGAGATTACGGACAATGCGGTTCAACGCTACGCGCTCATAAGCCCATTCAAAAATCTGTTTCACAACAGGGGCCGTATTCTCGTCGATCAGCAGCTTGTGACAGTTATCCGGGTCTTTCCGGTAGCCATAGGGTGCCCGTGCGCCGATATAATCGCCGTCTTTCATGGCCTGTCTTGCCTGCGCCTTGATCTTCCTGCCTATATCCAGGGAATAGGCTTCATTTATCATATTTTTCAGGGGGAGCATAATGCCGCCGTGAAGGTTGCCGGGGTCCGCTGTGTCAAACTGATCCGTGACCGCAATAAAACGGACATTGTGCGCGTAAAAATACTGCTCAATATAATAGCCGGTATCAATGGAATTGCGCCCCAGCCGGGAAAGGTCTTTGACGATTACACAGTTAATATGGCCTACTTCAATATCCGAGAGCATCTGCTGGAATCCGGGGCGGTGGAAATTGGTACCCGTCAGACCATTGTCGATGTATGTGTCATAGATACAAAATCCGGTTTATCTGCCAGATAATCATTCAGCACCAGCTTCTGGTTCTCCACGGAGCAGCCCCGTTTCTTGTTATCCTCCACGGAAAGCCGGATATACAGCGCCACATATACATATAAGGACGGCGCCGGCATGGGAGATTCCGTCTGTTTCCTGCTTTTTCTTGCCATTTAGCCCACCTTCCTTTCTGTGGCCTGTTCCGCGATCTGCTCCGCCAGTGCGGCAGCCTTTTTATATTCATCCTGATAGTTAAATTCAATATGTAACTCGTCCTTACCAATTACCCGAATACTGCGGATAAGCTGCATGACCGCACGGCGGTCAATTTCCTCCATCGTGGAGAACTGCATAAAATGATTGATCCATCGGTTCCGCTCGCTGCGGTTCCTCCAGTACATCCGTCAGGCGTTCTTCCCATTCGGCAATCGCTTTTTGCAGAAGTTCAATGTCGGCATTGTACTTTCGTTTATAAGAAAGATATTCTTCTTTGGTAAGAATCCCGCTTACCAGGTTTTCATAGAGCTTTGTCTTGAAACCCTCAATCTGCGCCCGCTGTTTTTCATTTGCCTTGATCTGCGCGGTATATTCCTGAACCAGTTCCCGGTTGATCCGCTCCTGGCTGATACTGGACAGCAGCGCGTCCAGGGAAGCTACATTTTCAATGTGCCCCTTTAGGCTGTCCTGCACACACTCGATCAGGTCCGTTTCCTTTAGCATGACGGAGGAAGTGCAGCCGTTCTTCTTACCGGTCGGACAATAGTAGTAATGGTATTCCTTATCCTTATATCGGTTCGTCTTGCGGGTCATGCGGCAGCCACAGCACCCACAAATCAAAATGCCGGAGAACAGGTAGACCTTATCTGACTTCGGAGAGGTGCGGGTATCAATCCTTCGGAGCCGCTGCACCAGGTCAAAATCATGCTTTTGGATAATCGCCTCGTGTGTGCCCTCTACACGGACCCACTCGGAAGAAGGCTTGTCCTCACGCTCTTTCAGCTTGAAGTGGGGCGTTGTCTGCTTTCCCTGAACCAGCGTTCCAGTATAGGTTTCATCCTGCAAAATGCGGATAATGGTAGTCGCAGACCATTTACAGTCCTTGCGGTCCGTATAGCCGCCTTTGGCGTGGGGCATCCCGTGATTGCGTTTATACGCCAGCGGAGAGAGTATGCCCATCCGGTTCAGTTCATCCGCAATATGGGAGGCGCTGAACCCTTCCAGACGCTTTCTGAAAATATCCCGCACCACGCCCGCCGCATATTCGTCAATTTCCAGACCTTTATGCTTGTCGCCGGTTTTCACATAACCATAAACAGTAAAAGCTCCAACAAAATCACCGCTGCGCCGCTTTATATCAAGAGCGCTTCGGGTCTTTATGGAAATATCCCGACTGTATGCTTCGTTCATGATATTTTTAACGGAGACGGTAAGGTCATCGGCAGCGTCATTTTCTGTGTCCACGTTATCGTTGATGGCAATAAAACGGACGCCGTAAGCGGGAACACCCGGCGCATGTAGCGGCCAGTCTCTATATACTCTCGCCCCAGACGGGAGAGGTCTTTCACAATCACACAGTTGGCTTCTCCCTGCTCAATCATCCGCATCATTTCCTGGAAGGCCGGACGGTCAAAAAGGACGCCGCTATAACCGTCATCAATCTTTTCTGCAACAACCTCAATTTCCGGGTGCCGGGCAATGTAGTCGTCGATCAGCCGCCGCTGGTTGGCAACGCTGTCACTTTCCACCGACTTGTCATCCGTATAAGAAAGACGGATATACTTAATCGTTTTGTAAACCTGCATAAAAAACACTCCTTTCATTGCGCAGAAAAATCCCCGCAATTCAAGAAGTGTGGCTATGCCGTATTCAATTCCTTTTCCGATTCTTATTCTACCACGACTTTGCGGGAAAGTCAGCCCCTTACTGAAAAATATCCGGCTTTACCGCAGGATTCCTTTGATACATTCCTCCAGAGTGGCTCCGCCGGAGGCAAAACTGGCATGGACAGTAAAGCGCCCACACTTAAAGCGGTAAGGATTTTTAATCTGACGGACAAATTCAGCAATCCGATCCTCACGAGAAAGCTCCCTGTCAACTGTAACCTCCCGAATGTCTACCAATGCGCCGGTTCCGCCAACAGCAGTTGTATGTTCCATAATACCAACTCCTTCCTGAAAATTTCTGGTTATCAAAACCACATGAATAGGTCGGACCTACGGCTACTAAGCGCATAAATCCGGCCCATTGTATCTGATTTCGATTTTCTCTGCCGTATTTGCCACGCATCCCCGGCAAGTCCTCATGTGAATAAGGACGGGGCTGTCACAGGCTGCGGGGAGCTTATCCGCATCATAGCCCCGCATACGCCGCCGCTTTGCCAGAGCTGGCGTACGCCGCAGGAACTCTCCCCAAGTCTTTAGGGAGCCGTGAAGAAGTACCATTGTGATCTGTGCCGTCGTCGCGTCCGGCCTGCCACAGCCGGTTTCGTAGGTTGCGTTGATCGCTCGGACAGCCTGGATTCATCACCTCCTTAGGCTGCCTGTCGCCGCGCCGCCCCATCTGCCGCTCGGAACACAGAATGAAGTACCTGTAACAGCGTATATTCAGTTGTCAAGGAACAGGCGAGGGGCGTGGCAGTTATGACAGTATTTCAGTTGGGTGGCGGGCGCATGTGCGCCGCCACACCCGTCAGGCTTGTCCCGCCGAATATATCCCTCTATTATTCATTTCATTTTTGAGGGTTATTTTCGGGGTCTGCCTCCATTTTTTTCAAAATTTTATTCAAGCGTCGGAGTCCGCGCTGGATTCCTTCATACACTGAACTAACAGCAGAGCCTTCACTTTTGGCAATCTCTGATAAGCTCATTCCAAGCAGAAAATGCGAAGAAATCCGATTACGCTGTTTCTCCGGCAAAGAATCCAGCGCTTTATACAGCTTTGCGTTTTCTTCCTTCTGCTCGAAAATATCGGCAGGTGTCAGAACAATTACCAGAGCGTCCCGCTCAACATTTGCATCATAGTCCAGCGAAAAATATGCCTTGTGCCGGTATGTACGAAGGGCATAGGCTGCCTCTTTCAGTTTATATTGATAAAGCAGGTCGGCCACTTCATCTGGCACTTCCACAATGGTATCTGTTATATAAAACGGGTAATAATCCCGCAGATTGATCTCTTTCATAGATGATCCTCCAATTTCGATTTTTTGAGTTGACAGGCAAAATCGAAATCAGAGGGCGGGGATCTGCATCCAGGACTGCTTTCTGCAACAGCAGCATCAGTCAGGCTTGTCCTGTCCGCAGACAAGAAAAGAGCGCGTACCTGTTTTGTTTCAGGCGCACGCTCAAAGGGGCATTTTGCAGATTGCAGGGAGAAAAGATAAAAATATGTCGATACAAAAAGCGCCGCAGCCTTTTGAGCTGCGGCACTAAAAGATATTCGTCTGTATCGCTGTCGTTTTCTGTGGAAATATTGGACTTTACAAATGTGCATGTCTGCCCCCATATCCGGGGGAGCACAAACAGATTAGAACGGTATGCTTTTATTATACTCCCCACAATCTGTTACTTTGGGGACATTATATATGGTATAGCAATCAATCTCCGTTCACCTTCCTACCAGAAACCAGTCAAAATGTTGTAATTTCACTTCTTTTGCTATGTGGTGTCAAATTTATAGCCAACACCACGCACACTGATAATATAATCTGAAATATCAGGGGATGTTTTGAGCTTTTGTCGTAGCCGACTCATTATGTTATGGATCGCAGTAAGCTCATTCTCAACATATTCCTCACCCCACACATGGTAGGCTATGGTTTCAAAAGTCATTACCCGTTTTCGGTTCATAAGCAATAAATAAAGAGTATTAAACTCCCTGGCTGACAAATCCACCTTTTCTCCTCGGATAGATACCTCCCTTTCTTCCAAACAAAAATATAGCTCACCTTCTTGGATTTCTGTCAATGGCAATTCTACATCTGCCTGTAGGGTGGAAGTATGAGAAATAACATATGAATTTTCAGCAGGAGCGCAATCCTGTTTATTCCTGGTAAG
>ENA-OQDW01001105-OQDW01001105.1-human-gut-metagenome-genome-assembly--contig:-NODE-1105-length-10217-cov-2.141229_pt1 | contig 10217 bp, 12 predicted proteins | sample MGYA00242784_ERZ504613 | MGnify/ENA primary metagenome ERZ504613 (study PRJEB26092, sample SAMD00036330) | human gut metagenome | host: Homo sapiens | study: EMG produced TPA metagenomics assembly of... | reverse complement strand
TCATCCTGCTGAGCGGCGATGTCGTGACGGATCTGCTCGACCTCGGCGTTGACCTGGCTCATCGTGCTGGTGCGCTTGACCTCGGCCTCATCAGTGATTTCCTGACCCTTGGTTTTGGCCGCATCAATGATTTCGCTGGCCTTGCGCTGGGCTTCGGTCATCATCTTGGACACTTGCTCGCGCACGTCGGCGAGCTTCTTGTTGGCCTCGGCGAGCGCCGCCTCAATCTGATCGTTGGAATCAGACTTAAGCTTGGTGATCTCCTCATTGGCGCTTTTGCGCATTGCGGCAACCTGCTGGGTCGCCTCCGCCTTCATGTCGCGATTTCGCGCTCTTGAGTGGAGCGTTCGGAAGCCATCTTCTTAGTGTGCTCTTCGCGCGCGTTGCTGAGCTCAAGCTCGACGGTCTGACGCTGTTCGGTGATGGTCTTGGCAGTTTCGGAGCGCAGTTGTGCGGCATCCTCGTTGGCGGAGGTGGTCACTGATTCGGCTTGATTGCTGGCGTTCGTCAGAATCGAGGCGGCCTTGGCATTGGCGTCGTCAACAATATGCTGGGCATCCAGCTTGGCGTTGTTGATCAGTGTTTCGGCCTGAGCCTGAGCCGTGGTACGGATGGAGGACGCGTCCTGCTTGGCGCGTTCCAGCAGTTCGGTACTCGTCTGTTCGGCGGAGGCAAGCATCTGCTGGGCGTTCGCTCCCAAGGAAGCGAAGCTGTTGCCTTCCGGCTTCTTGTTCTTCTCTTCCTGAAGTTGGGCCTGCAGTTGCAGAATACGGTCGTCATCCGCCGCAATCTGCTCACGCATGCTGGCCAACGTCTGCTGCGCACGCTTCATACTCTCCTGAGTAGCGTCGAAGGCAGCATCAACTTCTCCTTGTCATATCCTCGCAGCACCACCGGGAAACGATCCACCATCGCTGTTTATTCCTTTCGCACACGCATAAAGCTCTTGGCACATCCTTGCAGCACTCTAGCGCATCGCACTGGCGCTGAGCGTTGAGCGACGCGCAATCGTTACAATGCGTGCGAACCATGTTCTATTCCGGCGTGGCGCACAGCGTGCTAGGCGATGAGGATGTCGGAGCTGGAGGCTTGAGATAGTAGCGCACGGCTTCGCGTACCACATCACGGCCAGCGGCGATCTGCTGGTCGAGTGGTAGACCATGCTGGCTGGAATGCGCCGGAACGACCGGAGGGAAGCTGACGAATCCGCCCAGCACCCGCTCCTGGGTGGCGGTCCAGTTGAGCAAGTTGTAGAACAGCGAATTACATACGAACGTACCTGCGTCCGAACTCAAGGTGGCCGGAATCGAATCGTCCGTGAAATCATTCAGGATCGAGCGCAACGGCAGGCGGGTCCAATAGGCGGCCGGGCCATTGGTCGATGGGTTCGCGGCGTGGGATCACGTTGTCCGCGTCTGGCTTGATCGCGTCCATCAGGTTGGTGGCGCATCGTTCAAGCATCACGCCTCGGGCTGCGTGCTTGAGCCCGGTGGCGATGACGATATTGGGCTTGGTGGCTCAATCGTCTCTTTCAGCGTGGGCCAGGCTTTGGCGAAGCTCACCGGGATGCTGACAGCATGAACGGTGACGGCGACCTGCTCCAACGGATCGTCCGGAGCAGAGGAGACGCCCAGTCCCTGCTCGGCGATGGCCTTGGGCACTTCGACGGCGGGATTGACCTCCACGCCGTCATAGTGGTCGAAGCCGGAGATCACAACATTGAGTTCACGCATAATGCCAGTCTAGCGATGCATCTGGCCGGCCGCTTGGGCCAGCAGGGCGTGCATGCGGGCGCGGGCCTCTTCCTTGGGATCACGACCGAGAATCTCCTCGGCGATACGCTCAGCTGTGGGAATATCTTCCAGCGTGGTGATCTTCAGGTTGGTTTCCGCACCGGAGACAATGGCGACGGTTCATCAGGCAGATAATCGACCACTACGCGCGTGTCGTCGGTGGGATGGAAGTCCGGGTCGGCGGCAGCCAAATCGTAAGCGTGACGAATCGTCGCGAAGCGGAAGGATTGCGGGGTCTGCGCGCGGAAGGTGTTCGGGCGGTCCGGCACCGACTTGACCACTTTCAAATCGCCCAGATCCTCGGTCAACAGCACGGTGTCGGTTGAGGCGTAGGCCACGGTCGCGGCCGTGAACTGGTCGAGCGCATCAATCGAACCGTCGATGGCGGACTGTTCCACGAACGGACGGACGGCGTCATGGATCAGAATCTTGGCATCGTCCGGAATGCCAGCCGTAGCCAGCATGTCGAGCGCGGCGGCGGTACTGTCCACACGTTCGTCACCACCGTCAATGATGACGCGGACTTTGGTGTAGCCCATCTCGCCAACCAACGTTTCCACTTCACCGCGCACCTTGGGATTGACCACCACCACGATGTCGCTGACGCGATCGCAATGTTCAAAGGCATCAATGCTCCAGCACACGATGGGCTTGCCGCCCACGGAGACAAGCTGCTTGGGATTATCGGGGTCGAAGCGCGTACCGAAGCCGGCGGCCAGCACCACGGCCACCACCGGCACGGTTTGCGCCGGTTTGGCACCCTGAGCGGGGGCCGGTTGGACGGTAGGCGTCTCGACGGGGGTATCGAAATCTCTCTCAGTCATAGGCACCACCGTAAGGTGAGGGCTGGCCGTCCGTGAACTGCATCACATCTTCTCCACGGAATGTGCTCGCATTCTCCGTTTAGTCACGCACGATGAGGCGAGGAGGCGGCCTTCGTGTGTTTTGTTGGCGAGCGCGGCGCGGCGGTGCGAGTACCACAGTGGGTTTTCGAGCGTGCACATGCTGTGGCTGATGTTGTCGATGCGCTCCGCGAGCTCGGCCGGGCCTTCGCCATCCGTACGGCACAGTTCGGCGAGTTCCGGGTCTTCCTCAAGGTACTGGGTGGCGGCGTGCACGCGCGGCATCGAATCGACCACCTGATGTACACCGGCGAAAGCGAGGTCGATCATCGCGGCTTCGGCGATGTCGATGCCGGCACCGCCGAAACGGGTCTTCGTCTTGGTCAGCGGGAAGCGCTTGATGAACTGGTCGGCGATCTCGTCGCCCACTTCATAGCAGTCGCCGCAGATGCGCGGGCCGAGTGTGGCCACGATGTTCGCCGGGTCGGCACCCTTGCTCTTCATCAGTCCACCGTGGTGCCGATCACGCCGCGCTCCAGACCACGACGGCCGCAGTGGGCCGCACCGATGATACCGGTGACCGGGTCGCCCAGCAGCACCGGCAGACAGTCGGCCGCGAACATGCCTAGGCGATGCCGGATTGTGCGGTGACCTGGCCGTCCGCCTCGATGACGTGCGGAGTGTCAGTCTCACCATGTGTGCCGGACACGTCGAAGCCGAAGGGGGTGTTGATGACGAACGAGTCGTCCACGTCCACAGCCACGCCGGAATGTACTTGGGAGACCAGCGATAGGCGGGCTTGCACCGCTTCGGCGAGTGCGATGCGGTTCGACAGCACGGCCTCAGGTTCGTCGCCGGACTTGCCGCCGAGGTTCAGGTTGCCGTAATCGCCGGTGCTCAGGCCGCCCAGTCGCGTGGTGTACACCACCTTGATGCCGGGGGCCAGTGCGATGGGGATGGTCACCGGAATAGGGCGACCGGCTTTATCGGTAGAGCTGATGCTGTTGGAATCGAGGATTTCTTCGCTGTATTCAGGCATAAGGCATTCTTTCTTGGGTGCGGGCGGTGTTCATGATTTTCATGACCACCCCCAGTCAGCGGGGGCGGAGTGGTAGGTTATTCGGCTTTGAGGGTGGGCTTTTTGGTGCGCGAGCGGATGGCGGCGTTGATGGGCACCTGGTGCGGCAGGGCATCGAGAACACGTGCGCCGGATTATTGATGGCGGGTACTGGCGCGCCATCGGCATCGCGCAGGCCGGTTTCCGGCACGGTAAAGACCAATGGTCTCTCGCCAGGCAGCAGGAATTCGACCTGTTGACCGGGCTCAATCTTGTTACGGCTCATCAGCGTGACACGTCCGTCTTCGTCCGCGCTCCAGCTCAGCACTTCGCCCACTACCAGCCATGAGCGGAAGTAGGCGGAGCGGTCGGTGTTCTGTGTGACCTTGTGCTCCGGGTAATAGAAGCCGGTGGAGTAGTCGCGGTGGGCCACCTTGTCGGTTTCCTCGAGCAGCCATTCGGGCAGTTCGACGTGTGGGGCCGGGCGAACGGCCGCATGTTTCCAATCGGTCTCAATCTGTTCGACCGCGGTGTTGGACTTGCGGCGCGTGGAACGGGCGTGAGAGCTCATGCCGTCGGGTTCGACGGCGGTGCGGCCGGCGTACCAGAGGCAGTTGAGTCGACGGCATCAGCAACCGTCACGCGGTCACGTTCTGCGGCAACCGAGCCGGTGACCGAATCGGCAACCGCAGTATCAGAGCCACGGTCATATCCCTCATCGGCCACACCGGCGAACGCGGCATCAGCATTGCGCATCACTTGATCTTCGGTTCCTTGGCCAAAATCGGGGTCGCCCGGGCGAATCACACGGTCATGGAAAGGCTTCAAAACATTGCCATCAGCGTCTTCAAAACCGCGTTGAATCATGTATTCATTAACCGCGGTTTTGTAGGCGTTGGTCATGGCGGCGATATAGTAGGCGCTTTTCGCGCGGCCTTCGATTTTGAGGCTGGTGGCACCGGAGTCAATCAAATCATCCAAGTGCCCCAGCATATTCATGTCCTGCGAATTGAACAGATAGGCGCCGTTCTCGGTCTGCTCGATCGGGAAGTACTGGCCGGGGCGCTTCTCTTCCACGATCGAATACTTCCAGCGGCATGGCTGGGCGCATTCGCCGTGATTGCCATCGCGGCCGGTCAGATAGTTGGAGAACAGGCAGCGGCCGGAGAAGGCCATGCACATAGCACCGTGGACGAAGCATTCGATGTCGAGGTCATCGGGAATGTTGGCGCGAATATCACGCACGGCCTGCAAGTCCATCTCGCGGGCCAACACCACACGGCGAGCACCAAGCTCGTAGAAGGCGTTCGCAGCCTGATAATTAGTCACGCCGGCCTGGGTGGAGACGTGCAGTTCCAGATTCGGAGCCACCTGACGGGCCATCATCATCACGCCAATATCGGAGACGATCAGCGCGTCCACGCCGGTGTCTTTGAGCTGGCCGACGTACTCGTGCATGGCTTCGATCTCGTTGTTGCGCGGCAGCACGTTGCAAGTCACGTACACGCGAGCGCCGCGTTCATGGGCGTAGCGCGATCCTTCCTCGAAATCCTCAAGGCTAAGGTTTTTGGGGGCCGATCGCATGCCGAAGGCTTTGCCGCCGCAGTAGACGGCGTCGGCACCATAATCGACCGCGGTTTTCAGGCCCCTCAGGTTGCCGGCCGGGGACAACACTTCGGGCTTTTTGCGGGTGGGGAGGTTCATCGTCGTATTCATCACCGCAATAGTGTAGTGGTGGCCGTGTAATGCGGGAGGGGCTACCGTTAGGCTGGATGACATGAAGATCGATATCGTGAGCGTGTTCCCCGAATACTTTGAGGTGATGAACCTCAGCCTGATGGGCAAAGCCCAGGCCAAGGGATTGTTGGAGATCAAGGCGCACAACCTGCGCGACTGGACCCACGATGTGCATCATTCGGTGATGATACGCCAGTCGGCGGCGGGCCGGCATGGTGATGAAGCCGAAGTGTGGAGCGAATGTCTGGACGAACTGCTGGGATTCTCGCAGCGTCCGGCTCCCCCGCCCCATCCGGCGCACCGGTGCTCATCTTCCCGAACCCATCGGCCCCGTTGTTCACCCAGCGCGACGCCACCGAGCTCAGCCATGCCGACCATCTGCTGTTCGGCTGCGGCCGGTATGAGGCTACGATGCGCGCATCCCGGACTACTACCGCGCCCAAGGCGTCGACGTACGCGAATATTCGATCGGCGACTATGTGCTGAACGGCGGCGAAGTAGCGGTATCGGTGATGCTTGAGGCCATCACCCGCCTGATGCCCGGATTCATGGGCAACCCAGATTCGATTGTTGAGGAATCCTACACCGGCGAGGGCGCACTGCTTGAACATCGCCAGTACACCAAGCCGGCCGTGTGGCGCGGTATTGCGGTGCCGGATGTGCTGTTGTCCGGCGACACGGCAAGGTGGACCGTTTTCGCCGCGACGAAGCGCTGGCCCGCACCGCCGAGATTCGGCCAGACCTTATCGCGGCACTGGATTGCAAGGCGCTGGATAAGGCCGATCGCAAGACCCTGATGGCCTTGGGCTGGGAGGTCTCCGCCGCCCATCCGCGCCGGCTCGCCGATTAATTCACCACACGGTGGGAGATTCACTACGCGGCGGAATCGTCGGAACGCTCTATATCCGAGTCGTCATCCGCGGATTCGATGTAGAAGACGGCGGTTTCGCCGTAGTTGCGGCTTTCGGTGATTTGCCAGCCTCCGGGGGCAGTGGGATCATCCGAGCGTACCGAGCGTTCGAGCATGATCACCGTGTTCTCGTTGGTGGCGCTGCCCGCCGCCAGATCGGACAGTAGCTGATTGCATTCAGCGGTCTCATAGGCATAGGGCGGGTCGATGAATATCACGTCGAATGGTTCGCCGAAGCCGCCAGCCACTTGCTCGGCTTTTTTGACCAGCACACGGGCCTTGAGCGAAGCATCCCACGAACGATTCTTCTGTAGCTGCGCCAAGGTCTTGGTAATCAGCGCCGCCGCAGGCCGGGAACTTTCCACGGCCACGAGTTCTCGCGCGCCACGGCTCAGCGCTTCGATGCCCAACGCACCAGTACCGGCGAACAGGTCCAGTACACGGGCATCATCCAGCACTCCCCATGAGTCGAGGTGCGAGAAAATCGCCTCTTTGGTGCGATCCGTGGTAGGCCGGGTACCCGTTTTCGGCGTAGCAAGCGCCACACCCTTGAATCGTCCAGAAATTACACGCATAGCTTTCACTGTACAGGTTCATCTGCGCATACCAATCATGAACAACAATGGGGTGCTCGAAGCGCACCAATGATATATGCACTTCGAGTACCTCATGTACGAATGGTCTTGCCTCCACTGAAGCACATTCGAGGGCTTCCCGACCGTGATTTCCTCACGATCGGGGGTTAAGGGTCAAAAAGTGTGTCCGGAATCGCGGATTTTCACGGATTGACCTGTAGGTTTCCGGAAAGTATATGCTCCGGAAGCATATATCTAGCCCCCGACGGGAAATCCTCGGTGTGGCAGCCGTGATGTGCTATGCGCGGCGTGGTGTGGTGTCGCAATGTCGAAGAACCAACCACGCTGCCACTGCGGCGGTGAAATGAAACGCAACGGCACCACCAGCAAAGGCACCACCAGATGGCGCTGCAAACAATGCGGCGCCTCCAGCGTCAAACGTCGAAACGACATCACCAACGCGGCAGTGTTCACCCAGTTCATCGAGCATTGCACCACCGCAATATCACTCGACGACCTAGCCAAACGAAACGGTGTTAGCCGCGCCACCATGAAGCGGCGCTTCAAGTGGTGCTGGCTCGTTGATGTGCCTGACCCCACCGCCGGCCACCACAAGCGGATCTACGACCAGGTATTTCTCGATGGCACCTACACCGCCGGTGGCTGCCTGATCGTCGCGGCGACCATCGACCACGTGATCGCCTGGCACTGGTGCAAACACGAAACCACCCGCGACTACCAACTGCTGCTTGAACGCATCGAAGCCCCACTCATCGCCGTCATCGACGGCGGCCAAGGCGCATACAGCGCAATCAAAAAGTGCTGGCCGACTACGAAAATTCAACGCTGCCTCGTCCACGCCCAACGCGTGGTCCGCCGCTACACCACCACCAACCCACGCACCGATGCCGGGCGCACCATCTACCGACTTGCGCTGAAACTGACCCGGATCACCACACTGGATGAAGCCGCCGCGTGGGGTGTGCAACTGCACGAGTTTTCAACGATCTACCGGGAATGGATGAACGAGAAAACCATGATCAAAGACCCCAAAACAGGTGCATGGACCCGCGTGTGGACCCACCACAACGTGCGCAAGGCCTACAACAGCCTCAACCATCTTTGGCGGTCCGAGATGCTGTTTGTCTACCTCAACCCGCCAGCAGGAGTCCTTGCGCCCGAGCGGATCAAATCCACCACCAACAGCTTAGAAGGCGGCATCAACGCCCAGCTCAAACTGCTCGCCAGAACCCACCGCGGCAGATCAGGCGAACGACAACGCCGCATGCTGGATTGGTGGCTCTACTTAAAAACGGAACTGCCTGACGATCCAGTACGAATCGCCAGGCAGTCCGACTGGGGCCAGGGCCAACTCGCCAAAGTATCCACCCTGACCCAAACCGAGAACCAAGCCGACCACGAAACAGGACGCCCAGCCCTCTACGACAACGCTATCGACACCGACTACACCCACTCAATCGGCATTCAAAAAGGCCAAATCTAACCCCCGCGACACGCCGAGCCAGACACACATTTTGACCCTTAACCCTTTAAATGGATATAATTAGACCCATGTTGATTTCAGGTACCGCTTTCTTGCGGTTGCGCACCAACCGCTAAGGCGGTTTCCTACCCCGTAGGTTAAAAACCGCTCCGGTCCTTTAGCCGGGCGGCTATTTGTCATGCCCGGCTCCCTTTCAAATCCAAGGAGCACACCTGATGTCTGCATACGGACACGGCCGTCACGAACATGGCCAAAATTTTCTCACCGACCACAAGTTCATCAACTCCATCATCGATCTTGTAAAACAAACCTCCGGCCCCATCATTGAGATAGGACCAGGAAGCGGTGCCCTCACTCACCCGATGGCCCACTTGGGAGGGCGATAACGGCAGTTGAAGTGGACGCAAAACTAGCTGCCAAACTCACACAAGAAACCTCCTCGGCGACGGTCGAAGTGGTCCATGATGATTTCCTTAACTTCCGGTTACCCGCCACTCCCTGCGTCATTGTGGGAAACATTCCCTTTCACCTCACCACTGCCATTCTTCGAAAGTTGCTGCATGCGCCGGCATGGACTGACGCTGTACTCCTCATGCAGTGGGAAGTCGCTCGCCGCCGGGCCGGAGTAGGCGCAAGCACGATGATGACGGCTCAGTGGTCCCCATGGTTCACATTTCACCTTGGTTCCCGGGTACCGAGGTCTGCTTTCCGGCCACAGCCAAACGTTGACGGGGGGATCTTAGTGATCCGCCGGGTGGATGACCCGAAGATTCCGATAAAGCAGCGCAAAGCCTTTCAAGCGATGGTGCACACCGTTTTCACCGCCCGGGGCCGCGGGATAGGGGAAATTCTCCGAAGGGCAGGGATGTTTTCATCACGTTCAGAAACACAATCATGGTTGCGCTCGCGAGGAATCGACCCGCGACCCTACCTCCCAGATTGTGCACCAGCGACTGGATCGATCTCTTCCAGGTGACTGGTTCCTCTTCACCGCACCATCGACCCATTTCACCATCGGGAAGTAGTCAACGACCTCCTCAACGGAAAAACCGAATCCGGCGGCGTTAATCCCCCACCAAAACCGAAATCCACCAGTAGTACTAAAAGGGCTCTTCCGGTTTTAGAGTGCATTGATTAGTTCGCCGGGGGTTCGGGCGTGGCACAAGATATTGGGTCCTTGGCTTTGTAGGAAAAAGGTATCTAATCCATCCGTACAAAACTAAGGACCTACTGTGCAGCCTAACGGAAATGTCATCGTCGATACCATCTGCCGCACCGCAAAACTAGGAACTACTATCACCGGTGCCACAGAAAACGGTGACGTCACTGTTATTGAAGCCGAACCCGTCGAGCCGATCAATGAATGCCCTACCTGCGGGCAGCCTGGAGTATTCCGCGACCACGTCATCCGCAGCCTGGTCGATCTGCCCATCGTCGGCCACCCAACAACTTCATGTGCGCCTTCCACGCTACCGGTGCACCAACAAGCGTTGCTTGCAGAAGATCTTCCGTGCTGGCCTTGCCTGCGCGCCCGACAATTCAAAGACCACGGACCAGGTGACCCACTGGATCCTGCAACGACTCTGCCTAAATCGGATGAGCGTTGCCGCTGCACCCAAGTCATTAGGCCTGGGGTGGGATATGAAGTGTCCCAGGTTTTGTTCCGTTTGATGAAACCCGTTTTTGAAACAACGTACGGAGCACAACGCACGCCGATGCCAAAGCTTCCGCAACATCGACTACCTCATCAAACCCACGACAGTGGGATTCACACCCTCAATCCCCACGCGTGCAATCTG
>ENA-OQDW01001104-OQDW01001104.1-human-gut-metagenome-genome-assembly--contig:-NODE-1104-length-10219-cov-2.420927_pt1 | contig 10219 bp, 15 predicted proteins | sample MGYA00242784_ERZ504613 | MGnify/ENA primary metagenome ERZ504613 (study PRJEB26092, sample SAMD00036330) | human gut metagenome | host: Homo sapiens | study: EMG produced TPA metagenomics assembly of... | reverse complement strand
GGCAAAACATCCCTCTTCTCGCTTTTATCAATGCTGCATTTATTGAACAAGCCCAGCCTTTGAGCGAAGTTGACAGCTTCAATCGAATTGTTAGCTTTTAACTTTTGTAATATATTCTGTCTATGACTATTCACTGTATTAATGCTAACTTTTAATGCCTCTGCTATCTCTTTACTTAATAAGCCTTTCTTCATAAATCGTAAAACTTCTAATTCCCGGTTTGTCAAAGGTTCATCCAGTGTGTCAGATAAATCTATAAATATCTGCTCTCCAGTTTTAAAGTTATATAGGTGGCTTTTAATAATTTCCGATTCATGCTTGCATCAACATCAATAACCGATAGCATAAGCCAAATATTTCCTGATTTATCTAACTCAAGAACTTGTTCTTGTTCTATTATGCGTATGTATTCACCCCGCATATTTCTTATCCTCATTTCATGAATGGCTTTATAGTTCCTCTTTTCTTCATTGGAGAATGAGCGTAATATCGAATAGATTTTCTTTCTTACAAGTAACCCATAATCTATATCGTCCGGATGTATAACCTCAATAACTGGCTGATGTCCATGAATAAACAACCTACGGGAGTCAAGTCCATATAGTTTAGGAATATTATCAGAAACAAAAACGAATTTATTAGTGTAGCAATCAAATACCAATACGATACTATGCGTAACTTCTGAAAGTTTAATCCAGTCATTTTTCCTCTTTTCAAGAATGGAATAATCAATTTCATCGAACTCTATGCTTGATGTTGGTAGTATATTTATGACTTTCTTTTCTATTTCATTAATTATCATGCTTGCTATGACGTTTATTGTTAAATAGTTAGGTTGCATCTCATTATAAATGACTATTGTCTTTAGAGTATCTTACATCTAACTTTGCACAAAGTTAATAAAAAGAGCATAAGTGTAAGGTAAATAGATGTTTAATGTTTTAATTATTCCTATATGATAAAAAAGATTTGTTTAGTGACACGGAGAGGTAAAAAAGTTATGGGTCGCAAAGTTGTAGTGACATCAGTATTTGAAACTGACATTGAAAATATTTGGTGCAAGATTCAAGATATTGAAACGCTAAGAGAAATTTGTAAACCCAAAGCAAGTTTTATATCTTATGGCAATATTCCTCCTGTTTGGAAAGAGGGGGAAACATTTTATTTTAAGATGTTTCTTCATCGATTTATTCCTATTGGAAAACATACAATCAACGTAATTAAGATTGATAAAAAATCAAGAGAAATAGTCTCAAATGAGTATAATAAAAGAGTAACTATATGGAATCATTATATTCAAATGGAAAAGATTACCGAAAATGTTATAAAATATACCGATAGTGTTGAATTGTATGCTGGTTATCTAACCCCGCTTGTTGCTTGGTGGACTCTTTATTTTTATAAACACAGACAAAAGAAATGGCAGAAAATTACAAAGAACTTATAAAATGATCACGATAGCTACTTAAGTTAATTATGGCAAACTGGAATTTAGCAGAAAAACAGATATATAAATTATTAAAACATCCTTTCCAAAAGGAAAAATCTGATATAGAATCTATTACTGCTGCATATCTTGAATTTGTAGAAGAATTGTTCGATTACCTTAATAAAGAAAATGATAACAAAACACGTATTAGGCAATTAAATATGAGTTATATAGATTTTGGTACAATTAAGGCTTTAGAAGAAACTTCACCTACGGAAAATAGCAAGTTGAAAATTATATGTCTTGACAAACTGTTATCTTTAATAAATATGGAGCAAGAACTAATCTATCGGCAAATGGAATACCCCAAATTTTTCATTAATATTGAATCAGATTGGAAATCTCCCTTTTATTTAAATAGCGAGGTCATTAAAATTATAGATATAATGGAATTAGTTTGTGGTATTTTTATATCAAAGATGGTATTATTCGCATTGATAACAAGGATATTTTTCTAAGTGATATATCACGTATTTTTGAGAAAATGTTTAATATCAGTTTTGGTGATATATACAAAAAAGAAATAGCAGTTATTAAACGAAAACCTACAAAAATCACAGATTTTAGATAGGTTGAAATTAGCTATTATTAAAAAGAGTAAAGACAATGGCTACGATTATTTTTAAATATTTTTATTTGATAATCAATGAGATATAAATAATTTATAGGGGAGTGGATGTACCATTCCCTTATTTTCTTTGCTCTCGTTTTCTGAACTTTGCTTCATCAATCGATTGACAAACAATAATGTATAATCAGAAAAATGAAGCAATCATGTATATAGACAATGACGATTTCAGCGTATGGATGCAGAAGCTGTACGCCAAACTGGAAGAACTCTGCAAAGATGTACGGGTACTGCGCAATGCCGACAGGGTGCTACCCGAAGATGACAACCTGTTGGATAATCAGGACTTGTGCCTGTTGTTCAAAGTGAGTATCAAGACCCTGCAACGTTACCGGGCTATCGGTGCGCTGCCATACTTCACAATCAGCGGAAAAGTGTACTACAAGGCTTCCGATGTCCGGGAGTTCATCAAGGAGCGGTTCAGTGCCACCACGCTGCGCCAGTTCGAGAAAGAACACAGCACGAAGAAAAAGAAGTGAATTTGAAAGCCGGGGCGGTTCTGCTCCGGCTTTGCTTTGGTTTATGGCTTGCCCAACTTGTCGGCTTCCTCCTTTAGCCGCTCTGCTTGTTTGTTTAACAGCCTTGCCCGTTCCAACGCTTCCGCCTGCTTCCTGATGCGGTATTCAAAGCCTTTCACCGAATCGGTCAGGCTTCGGACAAAAGCGTTATCCCGTTCCCGGCTGAACTTTGTTTCCAGCAAATCAAGGCTGCTGCCGTCTGCTTTTCCTTTCATCAGGATATAGCGGTATTTTATATCGTTGTCCTGTAACCGCTGCATTTTTTGTACAAACGTACATTCAACACAAGCGACACAAGACAAATGATTATCCCTGCTGAAAAAAGAAAGAACTTAGTTTTCAGGTACGGAGTTACCCGGTATATCAGTTTGTCGTACCATGAAACGGGCGTTACTTCTCCGGTCAGTGCTGTATCATCAACCGGGAATAACACTTTTAACCGCTCCTTGAAATATCGGTGCGAGGTCACGATAAGCCCCTTTATATCTTCAAGGTCTTGTTTTGGGTTCTCGGACTGCCTTTTCCGATACTGCCGATTTGGTTTAGAATCTCCTGCACCATGTTTTCAGTAATGCCGGATTTACCTTGCATTTCCGAAATGCGCTGTTCGATAACGTCCAGTCGGTTAATCGTTTCCTCCCGGCTGGCTGGCGTTACCTGCTTCTCCTGCCGTTCTTTCAGTTCCGTAACCATGGAGAGAAGCCCCTCCAAAATTAAGTTATTTTCCATGTCCCTATAATTTTAAGTGTCGTTTCTTTTTCTTCTTTTTTCTTTCACCGGGATTGTCGGGCGTTTCATCAGCCGGAGAGGACGAGGCGGAGAACAGACCGCCCAAGCCTGCCAGTAACGGACTGTCGGCTTTGCCCGGTGTCTGCGATAGCTCCTGAACAGGTGCGAAAACCGTCTGTCGGTTGCTTCCGACAGTGTTCAGCCCCGTATCCCCGAAGCATTTATCCAGCTTGGAGAAACTGAAACTGCGGTCTATCTCCGAACCCTTGAACGTGTATTCGCCTTTGGAAAAGGATATGCCCTGTACTTCGCCAGTCTGTCCCCTGTACTTGAAATGAATCCCGATACCCTTTTCTGCCAGCCGGGTTTGTAACTGCCGCCAGTTCCTTGATTTCCCGATTTCATCCTTTACGGCATTGTAAATCTCGTATTTGGATTTGTCCGGCTCTTTCAAACGGTACTGCTTTACATGCTCCTTGCCTTTAGCGAAATAAAGCCCGTGTTTGGCTTTCAGCTTCTTGCATACCTGCTCGTTGCGGTACATGTCGTTTCTGTCCGAAATGGTCTTGCCGTTGTTGTCTATGCGGTTGAACACGATATGCACGTGTGGATGTTCCCGGTCTTGGTGGCGCACGATGATGTACTGCGTATCGGTGATTTTCATTTCACGCATGTACTCCTGCGCAAGCTGTATCATTTTCCCGTCTGTCAGCTTGGGTGCGTCCACCGGGGAATAGCTTAGCGCAATATGTCCGACAGGCTTTTTCAGGTCGGGGTTCATCCCGGCTTGCAGTATGAAACTGCGTATGATGTCCCGGTTGCTTTCTGTCAACACTCCCTCCGCATGGAGCAAAGCAGCCTGTTCCTTGCTGAGTACATAGTTCACGCAGCCTTTAAATCCGCTTCCCTTTTTTATTTTTCCAATCATCCGACAACTGGTTAATGATTTCGACAATCCTGTTTTTGAGTTTCACCAGTTCCACCGCCACCAGTGCGAACCCTCCGGCATTCGCCCGGTGCGCTAACTGGTTGATGTTGTTGCTTCGCCCGCCAGCTTGCGGATAGTGTCCGCATCCTGCCTGTTCAGCCGGGGCGTTACCTCTGCCGAAACGACAGCCTGCCGGACGTACTCGCTGACACGCAGCCCGGCTTCGGTGGCTCGCTTCCTGATAGCGTAGAACTGTAACTCGGTCAGCTTCGTACTGACTACCCGGTTCTGCTTGTCTATCCGGCTTTTTGCCGGGCGACCTCCCGGTTTGTTCCTTATCTCTGTCATAGGCTTTTGCTTTTAGGTGGTATCTTAAAAATTGCGACCAACAGGAGAAATTTTCTTTGCTGTCAGGCAAAGCAAGGTGTTTCGGTAAACCGAAACATAACCTTGCTCTCCCTAATCACACAGCCTGCCGTCTGTTCATGCTGCCAGTCTTGCAGGTCACATCCTTAGCCCTCTCTTTCTTTTTTCACCCGGATTTTGTCTGTTATCCTGCTCCGGCTGGGGCTTGTCGGTAACTGTCAAGTCTTGGGATTGTTTCACTTTAAGGCTACGCAAATAGTCGTTCAGGTCATTGTGACCGCTGTACAGGTGTGATGCGTCACGTACACGCCATTTGTATTCCTGCCTTATGGCTTCAACCGCTTTCCTCCCGGCTTCGTCATTGTCAAGCATACAATGTATATGCCCGTAATCAGCCAACGGATATAAGGCTTTATCCGTGTTGGCGGTGGAGTTCAGAATAACGTAGTCCTGCCAGTCGGTGCAGGGCATATCCGGCTTTTCTGTTGCCGGATAGTGAGGAACGAGAGGAAATCCAAAAATCCCTCGAACACGAAACAGGTATCTCTCGGCTCTCCCTGCTGCCGTATATGGGTGATGTCTTTCGATGTGCTGCCTTGAAACGGGGATTGCGGAGTTCATAACCTCCTGAATCATTCCTGAATGCCAGCGCAAAATAAGGCTTTCCACCGACGCGGTAATACATTTCCTGCACGTATGGGGATGCCGTTCCGGGAGAAATCCCCCTTTCCTGCAAATAGCGTATGAGTGCCGGATTCTGTAACGGCTGTATTCTGCGTATATCTATCGGGCTGGCTGCTTGCCTTTTCGTGTCCCTTTCGGGCAGGTCTTTCCCGTGAAAGGAAAAAGAGGCGGTATCACCCTGTTCCAGTCGGCAGATAGCACCGTAGGCGTTGCACTCGTGCTGCTTCATCACAAGGTCGATGAGCGTCCCGCCCTCACCAGTTCCGTAGTCACACCATAGATTGGCGTTATAATCCACCTTGAAACTTGGCGTGTTGTCCTCCCGTAAGGGGCTGCGATACATGCCGTAGCTTCCTTTTTCCGTGACGGGTTGGATTCCCAAAGAGTTCAGGTAATCTTTGATACTGATATTGTTGGCTTCCTTGTAGGTCATGATTTTTATTTTTAAATTTAACGATAGTAATAATGAAGCAAGAAGCGAGTAAGAAGAAGCACAGGACATTACTACATCTATCTGTTTCTTTTTCAACGGATTGTAGTACATGTAGTAACATAGTAATTATTTATCCTTTAAAAAAGGAATAAATATATCCTATATATTATATTGCCGTTTTTTCTTTTTTCCGGATTTCCCGAAAGTTTGGGATTCTATCTTACTTCATACTACACAATTAATAAATCATTGTTTATTAGATAGTTATTTATATAATAAAGAAAATGTAGAAGCTACTACATTCCGGTTCTACCGTAATCATCTCCTGTACGGGAAGCCGAAACAGGCTTTATCCTGTACCATATACGGGATAATAGTTGTTGTTTATGCGCTTTTGCACCCGTTTGAAACCGATTTTCCGCAATGATTCCCCCAATCTTTTTTCGGATAACTGAACAGGGGATATATTGCGTAGGTGTGCGAGTATCTGTGCGGTAGTCATGAAACAGTTCCTTTCCTCCTCTGCTGTCGGTTGTTCAAAATATTGCATCAGCATTTCAAACTCGATTGTCTGCACCTCAAATTCCGCATTTGTCAGGTGCAGTTCTTCAATCTCCGCATCATTGAACCAGTAGCGTACACCCTGACGGTACAGGTACATGATTTCGGAATAGACGTTATCCATGTGAATACTTTCTGCCGTGGGCTTGTCTATGTGCAGGACTTCAAACGGCAAAAAACGCCTGCTACCTGTCGGGTCGGTCAGGAACTCGTTGCCGTTTACCGAAGCCATGAAGCTGGCGAGGTGGGGGTATTCCTCTATGTAAACATCATACGGTCTGCGATACTTCACCGCCGGGGTGGTGATAAGGTTCTTCAAGGCGTTCTCGTTCTGCTTGTTGAGTTCCTTTAGCTGGTCGTCAATGTTGATGAACAGGTATTCGGCTATCAGTGTCAGGATGTCTTTGCCCTGCGGGTCTATCTTCCCGGTAAACAGGTAGTTCTTAAGCGGTGTCGGGCAAAGGTTGTCCAGCCACCACGATTTGAACTGTCCCTGCTTGTCCCCGGTCAATACCAGACAGGTATGGTTCTGACATCCCGTGTCGTTCATGGCGTTGGCTACCACACCGATAAGCCATTTCGTGAAATATTCCTCCCATTTGCCGGGATTGGCTACCTGTACCGTGTTCAGAAGCCTGCCGATATGCCCGTGTTCGGCAGGATTCAGTAAGGGCAGGGCGTTGAAATACTCCTGTATGGGGTGAGCCTTTCTTGCGAAATCGCTTTCCAGTATCATGCGGATGTTGTCGGTAGAGGTGGAAATGTCAGCCGTTGCGTCCAGTCTGCGCCTGAAAGTGTTCAGGGCAAATTTTGTAACGGGCTGGTACAAGTCCGCAGAACTTGCAGCCCGGTATTCCGTCCGGCTCTTTACGGTGTTGAACCGGAAATCGTACAGGACGTTCAACAGGCTTTCGATGCGCTCGTTCTTGGACTGCCAGCTCGATATGCCTTGTATCATCACTTTTTTTCTTTTTCATCGGGAAGTCTGTTAGAAGCCGGGACATACTGCTGCTGCATCCACTTTTTTAGTCCCTCCATGTCGAAACGTAGGGTGCGCCCACGCTTGACACACGGTATCAGTCCCTTGCTGGCTAAGTGGTACAGGTAATTGACCGAATACCCGGTTATGCCGCTGGCAACGGATATTTTGACTAACACAGGCTCTTTTCCGTCCTGCCGTTCTTCGGGCTGTGAGCCCATGACCGGGGCAATCATCTTTTCTATGTTCTCCAGCCGTTTGAAAATTTCTTCGAAAGGATTATTCATAGGTGCTTGTTTTTTGAATTAGCACCACAAATAAAATAAGAAAAATCGGTAAAAAACAAAGCGTCAGCCGTTTGGAATCGCTTTGCTGCGCTCTGCACCAAATTAATGTCGGCAAATAGAAAACGGCTTTGTGTTTATTACCTTACTTATTTAGAAAGTGGGGGAAAACAGGTTTTTGTTATCGGTTCGTTTCTTTCGTGTTGTTGTTGGGGTGGTGGTGGACATTTTCGGACACGCAAGGTCATTTGCGGACAGGAAGAAACAACCTGTCATTCAGTCTTATATATTTGCACCAGTGAAGAAAAACGGAGTATTGACAAAAATAAATATATCGGTTATGGAAATAGTGACAATTGAAAAGAGAACCTTTGAACTTTGGAAACAGAGGTTTGAAAATTTTGTGGGGCGTGTGGATGCGCTCTGTGTGCCTTTACGCAGGAAGCGTGACAAGTGGTTGGATAACTGCGAGACCTGCCGTTTGCTGAATGTTTCAGCCCGGACAATGCAGACCTACCGTGATACGGGGAAACTGCCTTATTCGCAGATTAACAATAAGATTTACTACAAGGCTTCGGACGTGGAAACATTTCTGCTCGACCAAGTAAGGGACAATTCTAAAAAGTAGGCGTATGGATTTGATAACGAAAGATTCCGAAACTACGTTGGTGCTGTTTTCTTCCCTTGACAGGTACTGGAAAACGTGGAGTACGTGGTAATGAACTATCGCCCGGTATTGAACGGTGAACACTACCTGACGGGTGAGGAAGTATGCGAGCGACTTTGCATCAGCAAACGGACTTTGCAGGATTACAGGGACACGGGACTGCTGGGGTACGTGCAGCTTCCGGGAAAAATCATCTACCGGGAAAGCGACATCATGGATTTGTTGGAAAGGTTCTATCAGAAATGAAATCTTGAAAACATGGAATCTTGTTTTCTTGCTGTCTTGCTTTCTTGAAATATTGAAGTATTGAAATATAGCTGTCTTGTTTTCTATATTGTTTGGTTGAAAGCCAGCAATCACGGTTTCTTGAAAACTGTGTTGCTGGCTTTTTAATTATTCAAAAACTATTCAGTAACAAAATGCTTTGTAGAACAATATGCCTTAACTCCCATTTTGGATGTAGTGTGTAATATTAGGATAATGCAGGAACTAAAATGGCAGGTGTCATTCCTATAATTGGTGATAACCAATTTGATAGAGCAGTAACACTTCCTAAACCGATGGATTTTCCTGCCGCTAAAAATTTCTTTTGTTCTTTTTCATAATCAGGATGTCCACAAATGAGTTTGTCAAATTCATCTTTTAGTCTGCTCCAATAGTTTTGGGCTTCTGCCGTATTGGTTTGACTACCTCCGAATGTCGCTGTTTGAATGGGACCTCTCGCTGTTAACCATTCCTCGGCTGCTTTTTCTTCTCCATATTTAGATACTAATTGTTCAATAACAACTTTTTGATATGGTTTAAGGCAAGCATACCACTCGTTAAGAGATAAATCATCTATTTCTATCATAACATTTCTTTTATGTGATTTGCAGAAATACAATAAGAAGTTTGGTTTAACTCATGAGGGTTTATTCCGGCTATAATAACTCCTGACGCAGGCGCATAAGTACCTATTAATAAGCCAATAATTGCCCCTGTCCTAATATTAAATATTAAAGAACCTGATTGTCCAGGTCTTGTTTGTATATTAATCGTTGCATATTTTGATTTGATTCCGGATGTTTCTAATAACATTTTAGCTCCAATTTCTGTTTCTTGATATGTTAACACTCTTCTGCCCATAACACAATGTGGAAATCCAAACATACCAATTTTCTCTCCCACAGGAATGTTATCTAATGATTCCAATGGAGGTAAATTGCCATTAAATCCTAAATCCGTTTTTAATATGCATAAATCAGTAATTGGATTTATATCTTCAATAATAGCAGTGGCAGGACGACATGATAAGTCTGTTACGTCTTGATAAACATTTATATTCGGAATATGAGGTAACAAAACGCATAAATCATTTGTTTCATTTCCTACAACATGTCGTGCTGTAACTACTTTACCCTCATTAGAAATAAGGAATCCTGTTCCTAACATGTCAATTGCATGAGTATTTTTATTGCATTTCCCTATTACAAGTGTTATTTGTGTAAAATCAAACATGGCTTTTATATTTATAATGTTTCTATTGTCAAATTTAGCAGAAAAAACTCATATATGCAAATTATTAATTTGTTTTTCAACTTCTTGCATATCCCTTAGTATCGTTTGGTCTAATACCTTTGCGTAGTGCTGTGTCATTCGGGTGGATGAATGCCCCAGCATTTTAGCCACATTCGGCAGTGACACGTTGTTAGCCAGTGCGATAACCGATGCGAAACTATGGCGGCTCATGTAAGTAATATTTAGAAATGCAATAAAAAACAGAATGACGAGAATTAAACGTAAATCGTTTATAATTAAGCATTTTGCGAGAATTGCAGAACAGACAGACCTGCAAAAGAAAACAAAATATTGCAACGTTTCAGTTACCAGACTGTTAGCCGCCTGTTTCGGAAACAACGGCAGGTAACCGAATTTTTACCGATAGGAACAAAGCGGATTTGTATTCACTGTTTA
>ENA-OQDW01001103-OQDW01001103.1-human-gut-metagenome-genome-assembly--contig:-NODE-1103-length-10221-cov-6.214781_pt1 | contig 10221 bp, 13 predicted proteins | sample MGYA00242784_ERZ504613 | MGnify/ENA primary metagenome ERZ504613 (study PRJEB26092, sample SAMD00036330) | human gut metagenome | host: Homo sapiens | study: EMG produced TPA metagenomics assembly of... | reverse complement strand
CGCCGCCTGCATCGCACGGCCAAAGCGCACGCGCAGCAGGGCAGCGGGCTCCAAAGACACGCCGTCGCGGCGCAGCTCGGCTGTCAACGTGGCAAGCGGGCCCTCTTCGTGCGAAAGCGGATAGCTGTCCAGGTCGACATCGGCAAACAGCACGGCATCGTAGCCGCCAGGACGCAAAACCGACGCATCGGCAAGCGACACGAAGCGCACTTGTGCTCGTGGTGTGCGATCGACCTCGTAGGTCTCGTAATCGTAGGCGGTACTGCGCTTGTCCACCTTGGTTCGAACGCCGTCGAGAACCGGCACGGTCGCGGCCTGCGACACGTCGAGCGCGCGAGCATCGTTCATAAGGATGTCGATGGCATGGCGCAGCAAAGCCGTCTCTGCCTGGCGACGGGCCTGGCCGTCAAGGCCGCCTAGAGCGCGATCGGGCAACGCCTCGGCAACGGCAAGCATGGCCTTAAGCGCCGTCACGGGCTTGTCACGCCACAGCGCCTGGAACACGTCCGAGACCACACACGGTACGTTCTTAAACCAGTTATCGTCGCTCGTCGCCTTGCGCGCGCCCCTCACCTGGCCCTGAACGCTCTGCAGCAGGCTCTTGACGCCCGCGGTAGTCTTGTTGCGCGAGAGACGCATATTCTTATCGAAGGTACGGGCATTGACGGCATCAGCGCCCGAAAGCGGACTGTAGATCCAGTCGGTAAGCTCCGGCGCGGGCCACCACTCGGTCTTGGAAGCGGTGCCCTCGTCGGCGGCTTTCATACGCTCGATCAGGTTGGCGAGCGCCGTAAACTGCCTGCCGCGATGGACTGGGAAAACGCCGTGAACTCAGTCGTCTCGGCCGCAATGTGACGCGCCGCAAAACGGGCGCGAGCTCGCCGAACAGCTGGGGTGCCGGGCAGAAACGACGAGCACGCGCACGGGGTCGGCGGGCGTTGCAGTAGCTTTATCGGCCTTGGACTCCTTGCGCGCTTTCACCAACTTATCGATGGCGTCCGCATAGACATGAGCACGGGCATGGGGGCCGGCGACCTCAATAAAGACAGGCTGAGCGGCGGCCCCGCAAACGACATCAGACGCGACGGCGTCCTCCCCCAGCGGCGCGATCTCAAACAGCACACCGCGGGCATCAAATGCCGTGGCAAGCTCCTCGCGCATCGCCGCCTGCTCGCGGGCAAGCAGCACGACGACCTCTCCCCCATTGTTCGCCACGGCAGACAGCAGCTCGAGTAGACCGTGCGTAAACGACGTGGTACCGCGCACGCATACGGCGCGGGCGCACGCCGGCAGGCTATCGGCCAGGGCACCGGCCATAATGTCAGCTGCCTCGCAGGGCTCGACCATATCTCGACGGTCCAAACCGCCCGCGTAGGCACGCAAAAGCTCAAACACACGAGCCTCGGCATCGCTTTTTGGCTCAGGCTGGCAATTGTTGCCACCGCATCGCTCGGCCGTCGTCCCCGCCACACCCGGCAGCACATCGCGGGCCATGCGCGCGAGCATGCGCACCGTGCCCTGGCTACGCGAAAGCGGCTGCAGGTCGGCATCGTCGAGACGCGTGACCATGTCCGAGAACAGCATCTGGCGCTGCAGGTTGTCAACGAAACCGCGCCCGTCGCCCAAAAGCTCCCAAAGCGAGCGAATCCACGATGTAGGCGTCTTGTAGTCAATACCCAGCGAAATCCCGCTTCCGCCGCATCATGACGGCACAGGTCGAGCTCGGCAAACGTAGGTGCCAGCAGCACGGCACGTCCGTGGCAGCCAACAAGGTCGGCAAGCAGCGCCGACTCGGCATCACTCAAATCCGTGCCGGCATTGGTGGTATAGATTCGAACAGGCATGGTCCTCCGCTCAAACTGTTCGCAATAATCAATGCATCCATCCTACCCGCCCAAGCGGACACATTGCCACCGCAGCTCCATCTTTTGGTACAAAGCAACCTGACCCCAACGCACCAGCGATTGCGGGCATATAAAAACCGCCCCCGGAGGGACGGTTCTTCGTAATTCAATGTTGTCGCTGGCCTACTCGCCATCCTCCAACTTAATGAGGATCTTGCGGTAGCCACCGTACTCGCCGTTCAGCGCCTTTGAAACGCGGCTCACCGTGGTGGACGAAGCGCCGGTGCGGGCCTGAACCTCAACATAAGGCTCGCCCTCGTCCAAATAGCGCGCAACCTGCAAACGCTGAGAAAGGTCGCAAATCTCGCGCGGCGTGCAGATATCGGTCAAAAACGCTTGGATATCCTTCTCGTCGTCCAAAAGGCTAAATGCGTGGACCAGCTGCTTGACATCAGGCTTGTCAAACATGTTCTCGATATTCATCGATCACCGCCAAACCCGCCAAAAGGCATCGAAGTTGATACTGACATCGGGCATCGTTCACCCGTTCTATGCAATAGGGCAACGCCTGTGGCTTTTGCCCGTAGCAGTGTAGCACACCACCAAACTAAAGCGACAAGACTCTCTGCCAGCGGCGCGTTTTTCAGGACGAACGCCGTTTAGAAACCATATGCGCACGTAAGCTCCACGAATATTTGAGACAATGGGCGCCCAAACACCGCGGCGCGCCCGCGCAACCATCCAGGTCGCCGCCGTAAGCCGCTTCACGCGACGCCAGCAATCCCGGCGCAAGAAAGGATTCACGCCATGCGCTTTATGCTTAACTGGCTCTTCACCTCGATCGCCATCGCGATCGCCACGTTCCTCGTCCCCGGTATCCAACCCTTCGGCTTTGCCGAGACCTGGGTCTGCTTTGCCTTTGTGGGACTGTTCCTGAACATTGTCGATTCGTTCGTCAAACCGTTCCTGACCGTCATCTCACTGCCGCTCACTATTATTACGCTTGGTGTTTTTCAGCTCGTAGTCAACAGCTTTATGCTCGAGCTGGCCAGCTACCTGTCGGTCAATCTGCTGGGCGCGGGCATCTCCATCGCCAGCTTTGGATCGGCCTTTATGGGCAGTATCCTGGTATCCATCACGCGCAGCATCCTCGACAGCATCGCCGAGGACTAAAACGGCCATTCCGGCCGTGCCCGTCTCAACAGCCCAAAACGAAGGCCGCCCATCGCAAAAATGGGCGGCCTTCTTATTTGTCAAGTCTCAAAGGGCGAGAGAATCTACCATTTCTACCCCGTCCCCAAATGGCAGGTGTGGGTTAGATGACGTAGTCGTAGCCATGGTTGGGAGCGACAAGTTGATCGAGTGTCACACCGTCGAGGTAGTCGTTGATGAGCTTGTCCAGGTTCTTCCACACGTCGAGCGTGGGGCACTCATCCGAGCGTGAGCAGCCCTTGCAGTCGCCATCCAGGCATGCAACCGGTGCCAGACTGCCCTCGGTCAGGCGCAGGATCTCGCCCACCGTGTACTGCTCGGGCGGGCGCGTGAGCACGTAGCCGCCGCCCTTGCCGCGCATGCCCGAAAGCATGTTGGCGCGCACGAGCGTAGCAAGATGTTCTCGAGATATTTCTCGGAAATCCCCTGTCGCGCCGCGATCTCTTTGAGCGGGATGCGACCGGCCGCCTGGTGCTCGGCCAGATCGACCATAACGCGCAGGGCATATCTGCCCTTTGTAGAAACCAACATGTATAGTGCTGCCTTTCGGTCATTTAGTCCGTAGAAATTCTAGCCGAAAAATTGGTTTTGAAAATACCCGTTCCGGTCAAGATGGTTAATCAGCTCGTAATAATCTTCTATTTCCTATTGCATTACTAGGCTTTAGTGTCTAGTATGCTTCCCAACAGCTAAACGAACAACCTATAAGGTTTATGGGTTTAGCTGCTACACGCACCGTGAAACCACACGGCAACCAGCAACTTGAACACTTTGGAGGTTCACCATGAGCAAGGTTTACACGTCCATCGATCAGCTTATCGGCCACACCCCGCTCCTGGAGCTCACTCATTTTGAGGCCGACGAGGACCTCAAGGCTCGTGTGCTCGTCAAACTCGAATACTTCAACCCCGCCGGGTCAGTTAAAGACCGCGTCGCCAAGAACATGATTGACGAGGCCGAGAAGGCAGGCAAGCTCGTGCGCGGCGGCGACTACACCATCATCGAGCCCACGAGCGGCAACACCGGCGTCGGCATCGCTCGGTGGCGGCCGCCCGCGGCTACAAGGTGATCATCACCATGCCCGAGACCATGTCCGTCGAGCGCCGCAAGCTGATGCAGGCATACGGTGCGCAGCTCGTGCTCACCGACGGCTCCAAGGGCATGAAGGCGCTATCGCCAAGGCAGAGGAACTGCAGAAGGAGACTCCCAACAGCATCATCGCCGGCCAGTTTGTGAACCCCGCCAACCCCGCCATCCACAAGGCCACGACCGGCCCCGAGATCTGGGACGACACCGACGGCAAGGTCGACATCTTCGTCGCCGGCGTCGGCACCGGTGTACCGTGACCGGCGTGGGCGAGTTCCTCAAGGAGCAGAACCCCGAGATTCAGGTCGTCGCCGTCGAGCCCGCCACCTCCCGGTGCTCTCCAAGGCCAGGCCGGCCCGCACAAGATCCAGGCATCGGCGCCGGCTTTGTGCCCGACGTCCTCGACACCCGGGTCTACGACGAGATCATCCCCGTCGAGAACGACGACGCCTTTGCCACCGGCCGCGCCGTGGGCCACAAGGAGGGTGTGCTCGTGGGCATTTCGTCCGGTGCCGCCGTGTGGGCCGCGCTGCAGCTGGCCAAGCGCCCCGAAAACGAGGGCAAGACCATCGTGGCCCTGCTTGCCGACACCGGCGAGCGCTACCTGTCCACGGCACTGTTCCAGGACTAAGGGCCCGTCACTTGTCGATAGGCCCATGGCATGCCGGCCTATCCTCTCTTCTGGCTGCCTGAGCCCATCTCGTTAGGGTGTCCCACGAGACGTCCGAACTTGCTACAATGTCTGCGGCGCGGAACCAGCCTCCCGCGCCGCTTTTCTTTTTTGGCCACATGCCACCAAGGAGAACCTCCCCATGCACAACAAGCGCGTGCTCGTCGCCATGAGCGGCGGCGTCGATTCTAGCGTGACCGCGTACCTGCTCAAAAGCCAGGGCTACGAATGCGTCGGCGCCACCATGCGCCTCACCTGCCCCGCGCCCGATCCCGTCACGGGCATGAGTAAGGTCGACCGCGACATCGCCGATGCAAAGGCTGTCGCCGAGTGCCTGGGGATGCCCCACCATGTGCTCGACCTGCAGCAGGCCTTCGACCGCAACGTTATCGAGCGCTTCGTGACCGCCTATCAGGAGGGGCTGACGCCCAACCCATGCATCATCTGCAACCGCCACATTAAGTTTGGCGCATTGCTGGATGCGGCGCTGGATATGGGCTGCGACTACATCGCCACGGGCCACTACGCCAAAACGAGCCAGGCGTCCGACGGAACCTGGCAGCTGTACCGCGGCGAGGACCCCAAAAAGGACCAGAGTTACTTTTTGTATTCGCTTACGCAGGAACGCCTGGCGCACACGATCTTTCCGCTGGCTGGGCTGGACAAAGAGCGCGACGTGCGCCGCATTGCCGCCGAGCAGGGCTTTACCAACGCCAAGAAGGCCGAAAGCGAGGACATCTGCTTTATTCCAGACGGTGACTACGCGGGCTATATCGAGCGCCGCTGCGGACATCCCGCTGCACCGGGCGACATTGTGTGGCGCGACGGCAGCGTGGTCGGACGCCATAACGGCGCGTTGCGCTATACCATCGGCCAGCGCAAGGGCTTGGGCGTCGCGATGGCGCATCCCGTGTATGTGACGGGCGTCGATGCCGCCAACAACACCGTGCATCTGGGCGAGGCCGAGGACCTAACGGCCACAGCACTCACGGCCGACGACTGGATCTGGAGCGCCCCTGCCGACCGCATGGAGGCAGAACTCGATGCCGGCGGCATTCGCGTGGGCGCCAAGTACCGTTACCGTCAGAAAGACCAAGCAGCGACCCTTACGCGCGGCGAAGACGGGCAAATGCTGCTGACTTTTGACGAGCCGCAGCGAGCCATCGCCCCCGGCCAGGCCGTTGTAGTCTACCACGGCGACATCGTCCTCGGCGGCGGCACGGTGACCGGCGCACTTAAGTAGCCCCATCCCCTTCATAAGTTGCGGTGAAATAGGGACTGTTTAAGCGTTTAAAACCGCCAAACAGTCCCTATTTCACCGCAACTTAGAGAGGACGGCCTCGGTCGGTACTGCCGTATCAGCCGAGGCCGCTGCATCGCTAGCGCTGTACGTAGGCGCGGACGAGCTCGAAGGTGTTGCGCACGCCGTCCATGTGGCTACGCTCGTAGTTGTGGCTCGCGTACACGCCGGGGCCGATCAGGCCGTGACGGATGTCGTAGCCGGCCGAGAGCGTGGCCTCAACGTCCGAGCCGTAGTGCGGATACACATCGATGGCGTAATCGAGCTCGAGCTCGCGCGCGATGTTGGACAGCGTGGTTACCAGGTCGTAGTTGTACGGACCGCCCGAATCCTTGGCGCAAATCGACACCATGCGCTCGGTGCAGCCAGGTCGTCGCCCACGCAGCCCATGTCAACGCTGATCATCTCGCGCGTGTCGGCCGGCACGAAAGCACCGCCGTGGCCGACCTCCTCGTACACGGTAAAGAGCAGCGACACCTTGCGCGAAAGCGACACCTCGCCGTCAGCAACAGCGCGGGCCAGACCCAGCAGAATCGACGCCGACAGCTTGTCATCCAGGAAGCGGCTCTTGATGTAGCCGCTCTCCGTCACCGTGGTACGCGGATCCATAGCGATGATGTCGCCGGTCTGAATGCCCAGCTCAAGCACATCGTCCTTGCTGTCGACATTCTCATCGAGCAGGATTTCCATGTTCTTCTCGATGGTCTTGACCGGCTCGTCGGCCACATGCGCCGAAGGCTCGGTATTGAGGACCACGCCCGTGTAGACATTGCCGTCGCGCGTGTAGACGGTGCAGTTCTCGCCATCGGCCGTAGACCACTGATGCCCGCCGAGCGTCGTGGGGCGCAGGCGACCATTGTCCTTAATGGAACGCACCATGCGCCCAGGGTATCGACATGGCTCGCCAGTACGAGCGGCTCACCCTCGCCACCAAGCTCAACGAGCACGTTACCCTTATTGGAACGCTCAGGCCCAAACCCCATATCGCGCAGGGTCTCCATCAGATAATCAGTCGCCGCACGGGTATAGCCCGTCGGCGAAGCAATAGAAGTCAGTGTCTTAAGCTGTCCCGCGATATAGGAGAGCGTCTCCTCTAGAGAAGCATCGATTACAGAAGCCATGTGCATCCTTCCAAGCAAAACTAAGACCGAGTCCCGATTTTAACCGTTCTGCACGCGCAAGGCTCTGGGAGCCGAGCCACCTCCAGACGTCCTCGCGCCGATTTTGCGCACGCGCACGGCTTACAATCCCAATCTTGCATAAATCCTATCGGTATCTGCATAGAAATGAGGAGTCTTTTTGCTTCGTCTCAGGGTACCCCACCTTGGGCCGTGCAAAAACGGAGTATTCAGCACCGTGGGCCCCAACGGCCCCATCACGAACGACAAAACGACGTGGTTACAGCAGTGTTGCAGGTCGTCGCAAAGCAAAAACTCAGTAACAACCCCCTCCACTCATCGATAGCCCGCCCACAATGGCTGTCGATGGGCGCCTGCGGGCCACTACGGGCCATTCAAAACGTTATGCATTTTTAAGAGCTTGCTGAATACTCCCAAAAATGCACGCTGGGAAGTGCACCACCTATCCGCAGCGGGCAGTACGCCTTGGTTTTGTCCGTCTCAGGGCATCGGCGCAGCACAAAAAGCCCCGCCGTGCGTAGCACGGCGGGGCCAGCGGCACGTCAAAAGACCATACACCTACGGGCGAAGGACCACCAAACTGGGCTAGGCAGCCGGGCAGATCTTCTTGAAGAGCTCGATGACGTCGTCGAGCGTTGCCTCGCGCGGGTTACCCGGGAAGCAGGCGTCGGCCATGGCGTCCTTGGCCAGAACCTCGATCTCGTCGGCTTCATAGCCTCGCAGACGTGCGGGATATTCACGTCGGCGGAAAGCTGCTTGACGGCGGCGATAGCGGCGTCGGCAGCCTCGTCGGTGCTCATGCCCGTGGTGTCAACACCCATGGCAAGGGCAACCTTGGCCAGGCGCTCAGCGCAAACCGGCTTGTTGAACTCCATGGCGATCGGCAGCAGCATGGCGCAAGCGACGCCGTGCGGGGTGTCGTAGTGAGCAGACAGGGTGTGAGCCATTGCGTGGTCGATGCCCAGGCCAACGTTGGAGAAGCCCATGCCGGCGACATACTGGCCAAGGGCCATGCCCTCGCGGCCGGAGCCGGGCTGGCCGGACTTGGCCTCGGCGACGGAGTCACGCAGGTTCTCGCTGATCAGCTTAATAGCCTCAAAGTGGAACATGTCAGAGAGCTCCCAAGCACCCTTGGTGGTGTAGCCCTCGATGGCGTGGGTCAGAGCGTCCATACCAGTGGAAGCGGTCAGGCCGGCGGGCATGGAAGCCATCATGTCAGGATCGACGACGGCAACCTCGGGGGCGTCGTTGGTGTCGACGCACACGAACTTGCGGACCTTCTCGGGGTCGGTGATGACGTAGTTGATGGTCACCTCGGCGGCGGTACCGGCGGTCGTCGGCACGGCGATGGTGAACACGGCGTGGTTCTTAGTGGGAGCAACGCCCTCGAGGCTGCGGACATCGGCGAACTCGGGGTTGTTGATGATGATGCCGATGGCCTTGGCGGTGTCCATGGAGGAGCCACCACCGATGGTCACGATAGCGTCAGCATCGGCGGCCTTGAAGGCCTCGACGCCGTCCTTGACGTTCTGGATGGTGGGGTTGGGCTTGATCTCGGAGTAGAGGCTCCAAGCGATGCCGGCGGCGTCGAGCTCGTCGGTCACCTTAGCGGTAACGCCAAACTTGACCAGATCGGGGTCGGAGCAGACGAAGATCTTCTTGTAGCCGCGACGCTGGAGCTCGCCGGGGATCTCCTTGATGGCGCCGGAACCATGATAAGAGATGGTATTGAGAACGAAACGATTAGCCATTGATAGCCTCCCATCGTGTGCGGGGCATCCATTACGCCCCACGCTATGAGTCCCATCCTAACGCTTTTGAAACAAAAAACGCGTGAGAACGTCAAACTATTTAAAGCGTTTCAACAGACGATGAAAAATATTGCGGCAAAGGGACAGCCCCTTTGCCGCATTCGGTTACTTTCGGCAGCCCTCTTTCCAAGCCTCGGCCGCAACCTTCCAGCGTAAGCGCAAGTCGCGCTCGCGGTCGATGAACATGATGGCAAACGCGACAAACAGCAGCAAGCTCGCCACGACGATGGCGTGCAGGCCCATGCGCTCAATACACCAGTTGCCCAACACGGCGCCAAACACAAAGGTAAAGATCACGCCAAAGTACAGCAGGCCGTTTTCCAAAAAGCCGCGCCTGTGGGTGATGATGTAATCGTCCACGTTTTGCAGCGCGTTGCGCAAGTTGCCGATGCACATGGTCGTAGCGATGCCGTGACCGTGGATCTTGCGGAAGCTCTCGACCTGCATGCCGCAGGCAAACGAGGTGAGGCAGTTGGCGAGCAGGTTGAAATTGCCGCCCGGGATAAAGCTCACGCCCAGCAAGATGACGGCTTCAAAGAACACCGTTACCTGGCGCCAGTGAATCACGCTGCCAAACCGCTCATGCACCAGGTCGGCAAGCATAATGCCCACGGCAAACGACACCACGGGGAAGAAGTAGCGTCCCGCAAGTGCCAGTTGCCCTCCGAGATGCTCACGCCCACGAGCAGGATGTTGCCTGTCTGCGCGTTGGCGAAAACATGATCGCGCCCAATGTACGAATAGACGTCCATAAAGCCACCGGCGAGCGCCAAGATGATGCCCAGCTCAATAGACTCCGATATCTGTTTGGCACGCTGCATCGTCGTGCATCCTCCTTGTTGACGACTCTCTCGTGCGTTGGCGGAAACATAGCCGCCGTTCATACTGTAACCCATTGACAACATGGCGTGCGCGCGAGACGGGTTCTCCAACGCGCAGATACACAGTCTGGAAACAAACGATCCCCGCATCGACGCGCCGATCCCCAGCTCATGTACTCCCCCAGTCTTTTTAGCCCCGCCCCAAAAAGACTGGTTACAATTACGTGCAGCATACAAACACCGGGAGGGATCGTGGCAAAAAAGCCTCAGCACGCTCAGAACAACCAGCGCAGTCAGCAGGGCAAACAGGGCCAGCAGCAAAAGCGTGGCGGCAAGGC
>ENA-OQDW01001101-OQDW01001101.1-human-gut-metagenome-genome-assembly--contig:-NODE-1101-length-10232-cov-3.652449_pt1 | contig 10232 bp, 10 predicted proteins | sample MGYA00242784_ERZ504613 | MGnify/ENA primary metagenome ERZ504613 (study PRJEB26092, sample SAMD00036330) | human gut metagenome | host: Homo sapiens | study: EMG produced TPA metagenomics assembly of... | reverse complement strand
GAACGCTATTGGGATGCCGATGCGGTGAAACTCAGCCACATCGACCTGCCCATCAGCGATTCTCAGGCGACGAGATTGACTCTGGTCGAAAGCAATCAGGCTAATATGACCGTTGAACCGCCGCCGGCCGACCAAGAGCGTCTGGAAAAAATGGGGCTGTATAAAATTGCTCCTTATTTAGGCGCCTATTACTACGTCTTTAATGTCCAGCAAAAGCCCTTTGACGACGTCCGTGTTCGCAAGGCCTTTGCCCTTTCCGTTCAACGGCAAGGCTCATCGACCATATCATCCGGGCTGAAAAGGAACCGGCCTATGCCTGGGTCCCGCCGGGACTGAAAGATAAGGCTACGGGCCGTGATTTTCGGGAAGAAGGGGGCAATCTCATTACGGAAGATCCGGAAAAGGCACGAGAGCTCCTGCGTGAAGCCGGTTACGATGAAACCCATCCCCTGCCGCCGGTGACCATCTTGTTTAACACCAACGAGATGCACAAGGCGGTAGCCGAAGCCATTCAGGAAATGTGGAAAAACAATCTTGGCGTGTCCGTATCGCTCATGAATCAGGAATCGAAGGTATTCATGCTTCCCGGGCCAAGGGGACTACCAGGTCGCCCGAGCCTTCGTGGATTGCCGATTATGCCGATCCCATGACCTTCCTCGACGTCTTTGCCGATGAGGAAAACGACGCTCAGTACCACAATCCGGCTTATAATGAATTGATTCGCCGGGCCAAGTCGACGAATGATGAAGCCCAGCGCATGGCCTATATGCATCAGGCCGAACAGATGCTTTTTGACGATTGTGTCATCATTCCCATCTACTACACGACCCAGCCGTACGTGGCCCAGCCTTATATTAAAGGCTATCATTGGTCGCAGTTGGGGTTGGTAGATTTTAAAAACGCCTATATCGATGACGAAGAAAGGACGTAACTTTATGGATTATCGTTGTGCCGCCCCGTTGAATCCGGCGATACGATTGCCGTCGTGGCCCCATCCGCGGCCCTTGCTGAAGATGACGCGGCCCAGGCATTGCCTTTTTAAAAGAACTTGGCTATCAGGTAGCCGTAGGGAAATCCGTATCGGCTCATGACGCTATCTGGCCGGCAGTGACGAACTGCGGGCGGCCGACATCAACGCTGCTTTTGCCGATGATCAGGTGAAGGCTATTATCTGCCTTCGCGGCGGCTACGGAGCAACGCGGATTTTGCCGCTCCTCGACTACGATTTGATTGCTGCCCATCCGAAAATTTCGTCGGTTTCAGTGACATTACGGCCCTGCATACCGTCTTTTTGCAGCGCTGCCATTTTCGCCCCATCCACGGGACGATGGTCATGTCCCTGGCTCGCAAGGCTTCCGCGTATACGAGGGATGAACTGCGCTGGGGCCTGGCCCATCCCTATGATCCCCGGTCCTGCCCTCGGCACCGGAAATGCATCCTGAGACCCTCGTTCCCGGATCGGCGACGGGCCCCCTCTTAGGCGGCAACTTGATGCTGCTGTCGGTTACCATGGGGACACCTTATGCGTTACAGTCTGAAGGCGGCATTCTCTGCTTGGAAGAAGTCGGGGAAGACGCCTATTCTCTCGACAGAATGCTCTGTCATATCGAGCAGGCCGGCCTCATCGACGGGGTGAAAGGCATCGCCTTTGGTGAATTTTACCGCTGCAATCCCACGGAAGGGAGCACTTATGAATGGACCGTCAACGAAGTCATTCAGGCCTATGCCAAAAAATGGGGAAAGCCGGCCATTAAGGGCCTGTCCTTTGGCCACGGTGCCGATAATGCCTGGCTGCCCTTAGGCCAGAAGGTTCGCCTGGATGCCAAGCCGGATCGGCAGAACTCGTATTTTTACCCTGACTGTAGGAGGAAATCCTGATGGAGTATAAACAATTAAAAGAAGACGCCTGCCGTTATGTCGACGAATTGAAACCCCTCATCTATGAAATCGCCGATAAGCTGCACGCCCGTCCGGAACTGGGGCAAGAGGAATTTTTTGCTTCGTCTTTACTGAAAGACATCTTGACCGACCACGGTTTTACCATCGACAATCCCGTTGCCGATGCTTTTCCGACGGCCTTTCATGGAACCCTTGGAAAGGGGCCTTTTCAGATGGGCTTTTTAGCGGAATACGATGCCCTGCCGAAAATCGGACACGGATGCGGACACAACCTCATTGCTGCCATGAGTATCGGTGCGGCCCTGGCTTTTGCCAAAGCTGCCGGCGATAAAGCGACGGTTCATGTCTACGGCTGCCCTGCCGAAGAAACGGTGGGCAGTAAAGTTTATATGAGTGAACACGGTGTCTTCGACGCTCTTCATGCGGCTGTCATCGTCCATCCCGGTGTCGATAAGACTTATATTGGCGGTACGTCCTATGCGACCCATCCTTACAATTTACCTTTTGGGGAAAATCCGCCCATGTCGCCGATACGGAGTATCACGCATCAACGCCCTCGATGCCCTAGTTGACTTTTACGCCCGTCTGAAAGAGTACGAAAAGACCTTGACCGAACGCCATATCATCGGTGCTATCATTACCGAAGGCGGTACGGCCCCGAACATCGTCCCCGACAGGCCGTTCTCAAGGCGACGATTCGAGCTTTGACGGTGGACTATTTAGAAAATAAAATGCTGCCCGATATCAAACAGATGGCTCAGGATGTTGCGGCGGCTCACCAGGCATCGGTAGAGATGGTACATTATGAACCGCTTTATAAAAATATGATCAATGATCCGAAGATGGACGTCTACTTTGCCGACGCCTTCAATCAGCTCTATGAAGAATTCGGCCTTCGCAGCGATGATTTTGCCGAAGGTTCGACGGATGTGGCAATGTCAGTCAAGTGACGCGAGTCAGCCAACCGGAAATCTGTATCGGTTATGGCATGTCCGGTCATACGTCGGAATTTGCAGCAGCGGCCGGCAGTGACCTTGGAAAAATGCAGGCCCTGACCGGGGCCAAAGCCATGGCTATGGTAGGACTTGACGTCATGGGAGAAGAACATTAAGAAAAAACGCCGAGAAAAGTGATTGACTTTTCTCGGCGTTAATGTTATTATATAAAAACCAGCTGCAACGAGACGTGAGAAAGAAAATGCAATTTTTTTTATTGTGCCTGTTTATGGTTGTCGGGTTTTATGAAGAAATTCAAAATAATGCTTGACAAGCTCTTCGTAGTTTGGTAAGATAAACAAGTCGTCGCTACGGCGATGGCAGATGACCTTTGAAAACTGAACAATGATTGAATGAACGCCAGTAAATAAATCTTTGGATTTGTTTATACCGAGTTTTACTCGGGAGTGCAGGTCATTTTCGTAAGAAAATAACCGAATCAATTCAACGTCCGGCGTAAGCCGGACACCAAAAACAATAAGTTGAGCTAGTAAGCTCTTCCATACTATCATGGAGAGTTTGATCCTGGCTCAGGACGAACGCTGGCGGCGTGCTTAACACATGCAAGTCGAACGAGAAGAGATGAGAAGCTTGCTTCTTATCAATTCGAGTGGCAAACGGGTGAGTAACGCGTAAGCAACCTGCCCTTCAGATGGGGACAACAGCTGGAAACGGCTGCTAATACCGAATACGTTCTTTCCGCCGCATGACGGGATGAAGAAAGGGAGGCCTTCGGGCTTTCGCTGGAGGAGGGGCTTGCGTCTGATTAGCTAGTTGGAGGGGTAACGGCCCACCAAGGCGACGATCAGTAGCCGGTCTGAGAGGATGAACGGCCACATTGGGACTGAGACACGGCCCAGACTCCTACGGGAGGCAGCAGTGGGGAATCTTCCGCAATGGACGAAAGTCTGACGGAGCAACGCCGCGTGAACGATGACGGCCTCGGGTTGTAAAGTTCTGTTATATGGGACGAACAGGATAGCGGTCAATACCCGTTATCCCTGACGGTACCGTAAGAGAAAGCCACGGCTAACTACGTGCCAGCAGCCGCGGTAATACGTAGGTGGCAAGCGTTGTCCGGAATTATTGGGCGTAAAGGGCGCGCAGGCGGCATCGCAAGTCGGTCTTAAAAGTGCGGGGCTTAACCCCGTGAGGGGACCGAAACTGTGAAGCTCGAGTGTCGGAGAGGAAAGCGGAATTCCTAGTGTAGCGGTGAAATGCGTAGATATTAGGAGGAACACCAGTGGCGAAAGCGGCTTTCTGGACGACAACTGACGCTGAGGCGCGAAAGCCAGGGGAGCAAACGGGATTAGATACCCCGGTAGTCCTGGCCGTAAACGATGGATACTAGGTGTAGGAGGTATCGACTCCTTCTGTGCCGGAGTTAACGCAATAAGTATCCCGCCTGGGGAGTACGGCCGCAAGGCTGAAACTCAAAGGAATTGACGGGGGCCCGCACAAGCGGTGGAGTATGTGGTTTAATTCGACGCAACGCGAAGAACCTTACCAAGCCTTGACATTGATTGCTACGGAAAGAGATTTCCGGTTCTTCTTCGGAAGACAAGAAAACAGGTGGTGCACGGCTGTCGTCAGCTCGTGTCGTGAGATGTTGGGTTAAGTCCCGCAACGAGCGCAACCCCTATCTTCTGTTGCCAGCACCTCGGGTGGGGACTCAGAAGAGACTGCCGCAGACAATGCGGAGGAAGGCGGGGATGACGTCAAGTCATCATGCCCCTTATGGCTTGGGCTACACACGTACTACAATGGCTCTTAATAGAGGGAAGCGAAGGAGCGATCCGGAGCAAACCCCAAAAACAGAGTCCCAGTTCGGATTGCAGGCTGCAACTCGCCTGCATGAAGCAGGAATCGCTAGTAATCGCAGGTCAGCATACTGCGGTGAATACGTTCCCGGGCCTTGTACACACCGCCCGTCACACCACGAAAGTCATTCACACCCGAAGCCGGTGAGGCAACCGCAAGGAACCAGCCGTCGAAGGTGGGGGCGATGATTGGGGTGAAGTCGTAACAAGGTAGCCGTATCGGAAGGTGCGGCTGGATCACCTCCTTTCTAGGGAAAACCTAAGAAGTCGAGCACTTTGGCTATTTCATTCATTGTTTAGTTTTGAAAGGTTATCACCTTTCAATCGTACCTTGACAACTGCATAAAAAATGTTTAAAACCTCTTTTTAAAAAAGAGATCTTAACGAACCTTAAATTCTTGTTTATAAAATGTAAGTCAAGTAAGTAAGGGCGTACGGCGGATGCTTGGCCATATCAGCCGATGAAGGACGCGATAAGCTGCGATAAGCTGCGGTGAGGTGCAAGTAACCTTTGACCCGCAGATCTCCGAATGGGGAAACCCGGCGTGAGTAGTCACGTCATCCTCTATGAGGATGGGTACCCGGTGAACTGAAACATCTAAGTAGCCGGAGGAAAAGGAATCAACAGAGATACCCCTAGTAGCGGCGAGCGAACGGGGCAGAGCCCAAACCGGATTGGGAAACCAGTCCGGGGTTGCGGACTGCTAACAAGTGCAGGCGTGAAGCAGAACCGGTTGGGAAACCGGGCCAGAGAGAGTGAGAGCCTCGTAAGCGCAAGCAAATGCATGGAGCAGGATCCAGAGTACCACGAGACACGAGAAACCTTGTGGGAAGCAGGGGGGACCACCCTCCAAGGCGAAACACTGATATGGACCGATAGCGAATAGTACCGTGAGGGAACGGTGAAAAGAACCCCGGGAGGGGAATGAAAGAGAACCTGAAACCGTATGTCTACAAGCAGTCGAAGCGCTTTATATGCGCGACGGCGTGCCTATTGAAGAATGAACCGGCGAGTTGCTGGTGCTAGCGAGGTTAAGCAGAAAATGCGGAGCCGCAGCGAAAGCGAGTCTGAACAGGGCGTATAGTTAGTAACAGCAGACCCGAAACCACAGTGATCTACCCATGTCCAGGTTGAAGCACAGGTAAAAATGTGTGGAGGACCGAACCAGTGAGCGTTGAAAAGCTTTTGGATGAGATGTGGGTAGGGGTGAAATGCCAATCGAACGTGGAGATAGCTGGTTCTCCCCGAAATAGCTTTAGGGCTAGCCTCATGGCGAGAGTACAGGCGGTAGAGCACTGAACAGGTAGGGGCCTATCCGGCTACTGAACCTAATCAAACTACGAATGGCTGTACTTATCCATGGGAGTCAGACTGTGAGTAATAAGGCCCATAGTCAAGAGGGAAACAGCCCAGACCAACAGCTAAGGTCCCCAATGCCGTACTAAGTGGCGAAGGATGTGGAATTTCAAAAACAACCAGGATGTTGGCTCAGAAGCAGCCACCATTAAAAGAGTGCGTAATAGCTCACTGGTCGAGAGACTCTGCGCCGAAGATGTCCGGGGCTAAAGTACGGAACCGAAGCTTTGGCAATTAACTTTGTTAATTGGGTAGGGGAGCGTTCCTGCATGGGAGAAGCCTGACCGGAAGGACAGGTGGACAGGCAGGAAGAGAGAATGCCGGTATGAGTAGCGAAAAGAAGGGTGAGAATCCCTTCCACCGAAAGCCTAAGGGTTCCTGGGCAACGATCGTCGTCCCAGGGTAAGTCGGGACCTAATCCGAGGCGGAGACGCGCAGGAGATGGACAACAGGTTGAAATTCCTGTACTGGCTGATTCCGTTTGAGCAAGGGAGTGACACAGGAAGGAAGGCGCGCGTGCGAATGGAAGAGCACGTCCAAGCAGGTAGGTGGGAAGACAGGCAAATCCGTCTTTCCGAAAGCTGAGATGCGATGGGGAGCGTCTGGAAACAGACGCGAAGGGGCTGGCACTAAACTGTCGAGAAAAGCTTCTAGTGAGGAATCAGGCACCCGTACCGAAACCGACACAGGTAGGCAGGATGAGAATTCTAAGGTGCGCGGGAAAACCCTCGTTAAGGAACTCGGCAAAATGTATCCGTAACTTCGGGAAAAGGATAACCCGGCGTACGTGAAGTGCAGAAGCGCACGGAGCGGAACCGGGTGGCAGAAGAGAGGCCCAAGCGACTGTTTACCACAAACACAGGCGTCTGCTAAAGCGAAAGCTGATGTATAGATGCTGACACCTGCCCGGTGCTGGAAGGTTAAGAGGAAGTGTTAGCGCAAGCGAAGCAGTGAATTGAAGCCCCAGTAAACGGCGGCCGTAACTATAACGGTCCTAAGGTAGCGAAATTCCTTGTCGGGTAAGTTCCGACCCGCACGAAAGGTGTAACGATTTGGGCACTGTCTCAACGAGGGACCCGGTGAAATTGAAGTACCTGTGAAGATGCAGGTTACCCGCGACTGGACAGAAAGACCCCATGGAGCTTTACTGTAACCTGAGATTGGATTCCGGTAAGAGATGTACAGGATAGTTGGGAGACGTAGAAGCAAGTACGCCAGTATTTGCAGAGTCAATGGTGGGATACCAACCTTGTTTTATTGGAATTCTAACGAGAAGCCTAACAAGCTTGCGGACAGTCTCAGGCGGGCAGTTTGACTGGGGCGGTCGCCTCCGAAAGAGTAACGGAGGCGCCCAAAGGTTCCCTCAGCGCGGACGGAAACCGCGCGAAGAGTGCAAAGGCAGAAGGGAGCTTGACTGCGAGACGGACAGGTCGAGCAGGGACGAAAGTCGGGCTTAGTGATCCGGTGGTAGAGAGTGGAATTGCCATCGCTCAACGGATAAAAGCTACCCTGGGGATAACAGGCTTATCTCTCCCAAGAGTCCATATCGACGGGGAGGTTTGGCACCTCGATGTCGGCTCATCACATCCTGGGGCTGAAGTAGGTCCCAAGGGTTGGGCTGTTCGCCCATTAAAGTGGTACGCGAGCTGGGTTCAGAACGTCGTGAGACAGTTCGGTCCCTATCCATCGCGGGCGGAAGAAACTTGAAAGGGGCTGCTCCTAGTACGAGAGGACCGGAGTGGACCGACCAATGGTGTACCAGTCATGGCGCCAGCCGTGCAGCTGGGTAGCTACGTCGGGGACGGATAAACGCTGAAAGCATCTAAGCGTGAAACCAGCCTAAAGATGAGGTTTCTCATTGTGAAAACAAGTAAGGTCCCACAAAGACGATGTGGTTGATAGGCCGGGAGTGGAAGTACAGCGATGTATGGAGCGGACCGGTACTAATAGACCGAGGACTTGACTACAGAGTCGTTAAGACAAGAAACATTTTTATGCAGTTATCAGGATACGAATCCTGAAACATAAATTCAGTGGCGATAGCTGCGGGGATCCACCTGTTCCCATGCCGAACACAGCAGTTAAGGCCGCAAACGCCGAAAGTACTTGGGGGGAGGCCCCCTGGGAGGATAGGAAGCCGCTGATTCATAGAGAGAGAAGCACTTCGATAATGAAGTGCTTCTTTTTTTAAGTAGAGAAGCTGTTTTAAAGGAGCGAACGCGACGCATAAAACAGACTGAATCACTTACTCCGAAGCTTGACTTCGGAGTGGGAGGGGGAATCTGGTAGGAAGCCATAGAGCCACTATTCAGAAGCTCTCAGACATATCGAGCATTATCAGACAAATGTCGAAGACGACGCGACTGACGTTCCCAAATTAATGGATGCTTTTCTGATACGATAGCAACATTTCCATTACAGGATAAAAAAGAAGCACCGACTGATGTCGATGCTTCTTTCATATATATGCCCTGTTAGGCGAATGACCGAGCAGAGCGAATAAAAGGAGATAAAATATGGGAGACAAATTTAGATTATCGTTGATAGGTCCATCCAGAGCGTAAAGTCTAGGCATTCAACCCATCGGTCATGATGTGGACTTTTTTATTTTCCTGATAGACGATCATCGACACGCGGTCCTGGTCGTCAAAGGAGACCGTCAGATAGTAATCGGGATAGACGACATCGCTCAATAAATAGGCCGGACCAATGGCTTTTAATTCGTACATTAGCGTAAAGGCTGGTCGCAAGGTCCTGAGACATCGCTTTTTTTGTCGCCGATTTTTAAGCCGTAAAAGGAATGAGCGACGGCATCGTCGGGACTGATTATGATCATTCTTGCGTTCGACGCTGTCCGTATAAATCGGAAAAGATGGAAGTTTCCTGCATATTGAATGCTGAGGCTGCTGAAGCAGGGGCAGGTGTCAGCAATGGAAGAATCAGTATCATTAAGAGGAGACAATATTTTTTCATATAGCCGGACTCCTTTTCGATAGGAGAATTTTTTCGCGAGATGATTAATTCTGGTAAGAATGGAGTTTGCAGAGCACCTTGTCCGGTAACTGGACGATGATGATGCCCGTGATGATGAAGATTGCTCCGATTAATTGAGTCGTTGTAAACATTTCATTGAGGAAAAATGCACCGAGGACGGATGCAATCAAAGGGTTCAGGGCTGTAAACAGGCCGGCTTTTTCGGCACTGGTATATTTTTGAGCTACGGGCTGGAAGGTAAATCCAAAGACTGAGCAGATAAGGACTAAGGTGATGATGGCCGACCAGGTCGTCGTATCGGTGGGAATGACGGGCACTTCAAACAGAAGGCTTGCCATGGTACTGTAAATGGCGAGAAATCCCATCTGCAGGATTCCCAATAATAAGGGGTCATGCTCGCGTGCTAACCGGGCGGTCAGGCAAATCCATACGGTATAAAAGAGGGCTCCTGTCAGGCAGATTATTTCACCGGGAGCCAGGCTGAAAGAGGCTCCTTGGAGGGTAAGGCAAGCGATGCCGATAAAGAGCAGCGTCGTTGCCAATAGTACCTGTTTTCCCGGCCATTGGCGGTTGAGCACAGCCATGAGCAGCAGGACCCAAACGACAGACGTGTTTTCTAGGAAAGCGACTGTGGAAGACGCTACCGTTGTCAGGCTGATCAATTCACAGGCCATACAGCCAAAGAGGAGCGTCCCCAAAAGCCCGGCTGATTTGAAGAGGGCCGGTGTAATCTGAGGCAGGCGTTTATGGAACAGGAATAAGTAAAATAACGGTGGTCAGGAAAAAGCGAATGGACAAGAGTTCTAACGGAGGCATTCCGTTCAGGCCGATTTTGGATAAGACATAGGAAATACTTCGGGATACGATGACGGTAAGCAGCAATAATTCAGCAGTTCCCTGTTTCATACAAATACCTCCTTACTTTTTTCTTACTTTTATGATACGCTATAAACAGCATAGAGAGAATAGCAAAAAAATATATGATGGATTGATAAAAAAGCAAAGGTGATTTTTATGAATACGGAGAAATGCAGACTTCTCTTGCAGGTCGTCAGGGCCGGCAGTTTTTCGGCTGCAGCGGAGCGACTCGGCTATACACCGTCGGGCGTCATGCGTGCCGTTACGTCTCTTGAAAAGGAAATTGGTTTTCCTCTCTTAGGAAGAACG
>ENA-OQDW01001100-OQDW01001100.1-human-gut-metagenome-genome-assembly--contig:-NODE-1100-length-10233-cov-1.895607_pt1 | contig 10233 bp, 16 predicted proteins | sample MGYA00242784_ERZ504613 | MGnify/ENA primary metagenome ERZ504613 (study PRJEB26092, sample SAMD00036330) | human gut metagenome | host: Homo sapiens | study: EMG produced TPA metagenomics assembly of... | reverse complement strand
CTTGTCTGGTCGATAAAAAACGGAATCCCGTACTGCGCAAAGGTCTCCGGAACATAGTTGGCATACTGCGGCACATCTCCGGTCACAACCGCAAAATCCCGGTAGCGGCAGCCCTTTGTCCGGACCAGGCGCACAATCTCCCTTGCGACAAAGGAAAGCTCCTGGCGCGGGTCCTTTAAGCTGGTGATGCTGATGTCAGAAACCAGCTTCCGCCACTTCTGGTACATCGGGCGAACAGATTCTGTTCCATGAAAAACAGCTCCGGCGCATCTTCATAGCGCCTGTGCTCTCCCGGCTCCATGATCACCGGAGAGAGCACCTCGCATCCCGCATCCGCCGCAATCTTAAGCAGTGTCTGCACGGTCTCCTTGCTCATGGAAAAAAGCTCGTGCACGCCTCTGCTGTGGTAAAAATCCTCCCGGATATCCATGGAGAGCGACACGATGACGCGGTCGGCAAGCGGCAGCATCACCCGAAGCAGCCGGTTCTGGATCGGGGTGAATCCCGTAAACTCGTCAAAGACAATCACACTGTCCCTGATGAGTTCGGATTCCTCCGCCACCTCACACAAGAGCGTCAGAATCTCCTCCGCCGTGATGTATTTCCCGTCAATATACTCCCGGAATCCCTCATACATCGTAAGAATATCCTGCATCTTACAGCGCAGGGTATCCCCGACATCCTGCTCGCCTAGAAAAGCGCCAAGATCCTCCGGCGTGATATTGTACTGCGCCATCTCCGAGATCAGGACTTGATCTCACCGATGTATCCCATTTTGTTGAGATTGCCACCGAGCACCGAGAGTTCTTTTTTCTTAAGCTCCGCCACCTTGCGCAGCACCAGATTCTTGCCCGTCTCCTCTAAAATGACAGATCCTGCATTCCGAGATCGTCGAACACACGGTACGCCAGACGCACAAAACTGAGCACATCCACGTTCATGATGGCATGATTTCGCTGCCGCTGCACAAGTTCGCGCTGCGTCTGCATCGTAAACTGTTCCGGAACAGCAAAAGAAAATTCTTCTCCGGCTCCCTCTCCGCTTCTTCCAGTATGGACTGATATAAATAATCGGACTTTCCGCTTCCGGAATTGCCGAACACAAACTGTAATGACATAAAAAACGTGCCCCCTGTTCACAGCAATATTTTAACACAGGTGCACGCTTCTTCCAAATAATATTCTCTCTATTTTCTCTTAATTTATTTCTGATGTCTGCCGATATATATAGTAGAGAAGGAACTCATTAACCCCTATCAGTTGTGATTTATTTGTCAAGGAGGATGATTGTCGCAATCTACTATGATAGTGTTTTCGTGTTACCCGTTCACCCCGTAAACCGGATCGACCGGCTTGCACCAGAGAGCAGAAAGCAGCAACGTTCCAAACAGCAGCCTTCTTCTTCGTTCGCCACACTGCTGCATCAGGCAATGACGGTGACAGACGAGGATGATGTTCATTCGTTTGATGCCACTGCCTAGAGAAAGGTTCTATGAATCAGACAGAAGAATTCCATAAGAAGACCCCCGGTTGACAATCCAAGGTTTCGTGCCTTTCCATTGCGTCCGGGGGTTTTCTTATGCCACATGCCATCCTGTCTTCACTTAAGACAGCCTGATTTTTTATTTTTCATATAAGAATTCTTCCGGCAGGGTCACATGAAAATCCTCCGCCAGATGTCTGAAGTCGTCCGGCTGTATCGTCTGGAGCTTATCCGGACGCATGGAGAGCGTCTTCACCAGAATCTCCGCGGATTTTTCTGCGGTATGCATCAGACCGAACGTTAAGTCAAAGTCCTCTCCTGCGGCGAACATGCGTGATGCGCCCAGATCGCAAGATCATATTTTTTCATCAGCTCGCTGGTTGCAACCGCGATCTCCCTGCCGCCCGGAACCATCCACGGCACCACGCCGACACCTGCCGGGAATACCACCGGACATTCCGTTGCCATCTCCCAGAGTTCTCTCGTGAATACGCGATCCTCCAGTGGAAGCACGAACGTCAGCGCAATGATATTGGTGGTATGTGCGTGATAGACCACGCGGTACTTCGGATTCTGCAGTTTCTTTACTTCCAGGTTCATCAGATGGCTCGGCAGCTCCGAGGTCGGTCTTCCGCCGTTCACCAGTCCCCACACGATCCGGTAGTTCTCGCCTTTTTCGTCCAGCTCAATCATGCAGATCGAATCTTCCGGCTTTAAGATGACGTTGCGGAAATATTTTCCACTTCCGGTCACAAGGAAATACTCTCCTGCCAGATTGGGCACCGTGGTGCCGATCGGCTGCCACTCCTTTTCCTGAAAGTTCTCCCGCACCGCTTCCACTTCCTCCGGTTTCACGCGGTAAGATAAGTTTCCGCCGTTTCTCTCATGCCAGCCCTGCTCCCATCCATCGTTTGCCATGCGGATAAATCCCTGTACAAATTCTGCATCCAAAAATTTCATGATTCTCTTCCTCTCTTCTCTCTGATTCAGCTTCTATCTGTTTATCCTCTTTTGGTCAGTACCTCACGCTCATAACGCTCGATCTCATCGTAGAAATGAAGGTCATCGCACACGCCTTCCCTGCGGCAGTACTCCTCCCAGATCTCGCCGATCGGAAGCATTTTTACCGCCTCGTGCATAACCATGAGTTTTCCCAGCTGATTCGTATCCTGCAGTTCCTTTAACATCTCATTCGGCGTGCACAGTGCCGTTAACAGGCTTTCTGCCAGCTCCTGAAGCCGGTCGCAAGCGCCAGGACACGGTTGATGCTCGCGTCAAAGTAATCTAACGCCATGTATACACGGTCAAGCGCGTCATTTCTTACGATCTCTTTTGCCATCTCTTTCGTCTCGTCATCCAGGAGCAGCACATGATCCGAATCCCAGCGCACGCCTCTGGTAATGTGAAGTGCAAACTCCGGGTAAAAACAGAGCATGGCAGGAATCTTGTCCGACACATACTCCGTCGGATGATAATGTCCGTTGTCCATGAGCGGCATGCAGCTTCATGCTGTGCGGCGAAACTCAACGTAAATTCTGCCGAACCCACGGTGTAGGACTCCACGCCGATACCGAATACCTTGGATTCCACGCACGGCTTGACAAGCTTCCTGTCATACGGCTCAGATAAAATCTGCTCGATCGAATCCTTGTAGCGCAGACGCGGTCCCATACGGTCTGCCGGAACATCCTTGAATCCGTCTCCTGTCCAGATATTCATGACGCACGGCACACCGGTCTCCTTTGCAAAATATTCCGAGATGCGGATGCATGCCTTTCCGTGGTTGATCCAGAAGTTTCTGGTCTCCTCATCGGGGCTTGATAAGGTAAGTCCGTCTTTTACTTTTTCGTGGGAGAAAAATGTCGGGTTGAAATCAATTCCCATATGATGCTTCCTCGCAAATTCCACCCACTTTGCGAAATGCTTCGGCTCTAAGGCGTCGCGGTCCGCAAATTCTCCCGGTTCAAAAATCGCATAGGATGCATGAATATTTAATTTTGCCGTTCCCGGCATCAGCTTCATTGCCTCCTCCATGTCCTCCATCAGCTGCTGCGGCGTTCTGGCGCGCCCCGGATAGTTTCCGGTCGTCTGGATTCCACCTGTGAGTCCGCCGTCATTGTCAAATCCGATCACATCGTCCAGCTGCCAGCAGTGCAGCGATACCGGAACCTTTTTCAACCGCTCGATCGCGCGGTCTGTGTCCACGCCAAGTGCCTCATACTTTGCCTTTGCTGCTTCATAACCTGTCATCTCGTTTCTCCCTTCTCTCCTTCAAACTTCTCCATTGTAAACGAATCCGCAATGCATGCTCTCGCCGCACTGAGGTCTTCAAATTCTCCCGCCGCAATCATCTGCGCGGCAAGATTGCCGAGCGCCGTCGCCTCCGTCGGTCCCGCCTCGACCGTCTTTCCGGTGTATTCTGCGGTAAGCCGGTTTAAATACTGCGCATTCGCGCCGCCTCCCACAATGTGAATCTCTGGGTACTGTTTTCCCGTCAACGCCTCGATCTCCTCTGCCGTCCCGGCATAGCACTGCGCAAGACTGTGGTAGATGACCGCCGCCAGTTCCCCGATGGTCTGCGGAACCTGCTCCCCCGCTTCCCGACATGCCTCCTTACTTCCTCCGTCATGTTCTCCGGCGCCAGAAATCGCGCATCGTTGACGTCGATACGCGATGCAATCGTCTCCTTTGCGGCGCGCGCACAGATCTCTCCAAACCCAAGTTCCGGCGCACTCTCCTTTCGGACAGACTGGATCATCCAGAGTCCCATGATATTTTTCAGATAGCGGAACCGGCAGTCGTAACCGCCCTCGTTTGTCATGTTGTGCGCTCTCGCCGCACTGCTGCAATCCGCCGTCATCCGTTCGGTTCCCATGAGCGACCATGTGCCGGAGCTGATATAGAGCGTCTCTTCCTCCTGCGTTGGCACCGCCGCCACCGCCGAGGCGGTATCGTGTGTGGGCGGCAGGATCACCTTGCAGGAAAATCCCACTTCTTTCTGGATCTCCCCCCGCAGGCTCCCCAGTTCATACCCCGGCATCCGGATCTCCTGAAACAACCGTCTCGGATAGCCCAGCTGCCGGATCAGCTGCTCATCCAGTCCTTTGTCACCGGACTAACCAGCTGGGTCGTCGTCGCATTGGTGTACTCCTGCACCTTTTTCCCGGTCAGAAGAAAATGAAAATAATCCGGCATCATCAGCAGACAGTCCGCCTGCTCCAGCCATTTTGGATGCTGCTCCCTTACCGCAGCCAGCTGATAGATCGTGTTAAAGATCTGTTTTTGGATTCCTGTTCTGTGGTAGAGTTCTTCCTCCGTGATATGAGCATACACTTTTTCATCCATGCCCTGTGTCCTGCCGTCGCGGTAGCTGCCGCATCTCCGATACGTCTTCCCTGCCCATCCAAAAGGACATAGTCCACCGCCCAGGTATCAATCCCCATGCTGTGCGGGATTTTCCCCAGTCTGGCGCACTGCTTCATGCCGTTTAAAATCTCCGCAAACAGCCGCTCGACATCCCATACCTTGTGCCCGTTCTTCTCCGTCATTCCGTTCGGGAAGCGATAGATTTCTTCCAATACCAGCTTCCCGTCTTCCAGATGGGACAGCATATGTCGTCCGCTCGACGCTCCGATATCCACCGCCAGATAATACGTCATCTCCATCCACCTGCTCCTTTCTCTTTCCTTCTCATCACTGCTGTCAGCATAACAAAAATAAGGACAGTTTTTTAGGCTCTGATTCGACTAAAAAACTGTCCTTATTTTCCATTCTCAAATATTCTCTATTATTTTTCATAAAGGTTCCCGCGTCACGTGAATTCATCATGCGGTATGCACGCGGTGTCACGCCATACCGGCTCTTAAACTGCCGGAAAAAATAACTCAGATTCTCATACCCGACATCAAGTGCGATCTCCTCCACCGCCAGATCCGTCTCCATGAGCAGATGTGCCGCCGTCTCAAATCTCCGCTGCTGCAAAAGCTCCTTGAATGTATCGCCGGTTTTCTGCCGGATCAGCTTGCTTAACACCGAGACCGACTGATGGGTATCTTTTGCAATCTTCGTCAGATTCGCATTTTTGCAGTCGCTTTTGATATATCCGAGCACCGCCTGCACGATCGTCTCCCGGTAATCCATCGAGGAATTGTGGCTTAAGTTCTCAAGGTGATTCAGCAGATATAAAAATACCAGCCCCATCGTATACTGGTTCATGACATCCTCATCGGAATGTTCATGCAGCATGGATTCGATCATATTTTCCATGAGATTTTCCACCTGCGGCTGTTCCTTTAAGCGGAACAGCAGGTAGTGCGACACCGGATTCTTCTGTCCGAAAGCGCCGGCGATAAATTCCGCAAGCACATTTCTCATGCAGCATGGAAAGCGGCACCTCAAAAAACTCCGGCAGCGCGATAAAATTGATGCCGATATCCTCATACTCTGCCCTGCGGATAGCATGGCGCACCTGCTGGTTCAACATCAGCACATCCCCCTTGTGAAGCGTCAGCTCCTTCCCCTCGATGATGTGCGTGATGCTCCCCTGCACGACATACATGATCTCCACATAGTTGTGCCGGTGCTCCGGGAAATCCACAAAGCGGCTGTGCGGACGCACGGTGATGAGCCGTCCCCGCTTTAACAGCAGTTCCCGGTCAATCTCCCCGATCGACTCTCTCGCATACAGCTGCCGCTCAACCATTCCCCTGTCCCGCTCTGTACTTTTTTTCTTCCTCTGAAATGACCATCAGTTCGTTAAGAAGTTCTTCTCTCATCGCCGCTCTGCTGCCCTTCTGTGATATACAAAAAATCCAATATTCAGTACGATTCCCACCGTGGTGGACACCGGCGCCGCCAGACCGATCTTTGTGAGGCTCGCATTGGGCTGGATACTCATCACGTAAGCCATCGGGAGACGTATCAATAACGTCTGGATCAGCCCCTGCGTCATAACCCAGAGTGTCTTGTTGTTTCCATTGAAATAGCCGACCATGCTGAAAAGGACAGCTGTCACGATCGTCTCCATTGAAAATCCTTTCAGATAATCATACGCGTTCCGGATGACCGCCGGATCTGTCGAAAAAATACCCGCCAGCAGATCTCCCTTTAACAGGATCAGTGCAAATACTACGCAGCCGATTGTAACACCCACGCCGATTCCGGTAAGCATGGACTTCTTTGCCCGCTTTTTCTTCCCTGCTCCTATATTCTGGGAGACGAACGACGCCATAGACTGCATCAGCGCACTCGGTACCAGCATGGCAAAACTAACGATCTTGCAGGCGACACCATAACCGGAGGACGCTTCTAGCCCCAGACGGTTTACAAACGCGCAGAGCGCCAGAAATGAAATCTGCGTGAGGAACTCCTGCAAAGCCAGCGGCAGTCCGATCCGAAGGAAGTTCCTGCACTGCGGATTCCATCGGAAATCACTTTTTACAATGGCAAACGGAAGATCCTTTTTCAGCAGAAGGAGCACTGCAAATACCACGCTGAGCGCCTGTGCAGAACGGTCGCAATCGCTGCTCCCGTGGCATCCATGCGAAATCCTGCCACGAGGATCAGATCCCCCGCCACATTCACAATACACGCGATCAGTACGAAGAGTAACGGCGACCTGCTGTCACCCAGTCCTCTGAAAACTGCCGACAGCACATTATAAGCCACAATAAAGAAAATACCGCCGCCGCAAATGCGCACATAGGATGCCGTCAGATCCACCGCTTCCGCCGGTGCCTGCATAAGGACAGAGATCGGTTCCGCAAAACATACCATGACGACAAACAGTCCGACGGCGATCAGTGCGAACACGATCGCGGCGCCTCCGACCACCGCGCCGATCTGCTCCGGGCGTTTTTCTCCCAGGTAGCGCGCAATCAGGACGGTCACACCCATCGCCAGCTGAATCACCACGAAGGTGACCAGGTTTAACACCTGGCTTCCGGTAGACACCGCGGACAGCCCGGCTGTGGAGCCGAATCTTCCCACAACCAGAAGATCCACCGCCCCGTACGCCGCCTGTAAGATCAAGGCTCCCAGCACGGGCAGCATGAACGCAACCAGCTTTTTTAATATACTTCCCTGTGTAAAATCTGCTTTATCACTTGTCAAAATGTTCTCTCCTCTCACACATAATCTTATAAAACTTCTCAATCGTCCGAATCATTCCATCCGCTTCTTCCTCTGTAATATCAGACAGATCCGCCCGCAGGTCGTTAAAATAATACTCGTCGTACTTTTTCGAGAGCTCCTCTCCCTCCTCAGTGGCGGATATATAGGTCACACGGCCGTCATCCGGGGAAGAAATCTTACAGATATATCCCTTTTTTTCCATCTCTTTTACGGTTCGGGTCACACCGGGGCGCGGAAGATTGAGCGCATCGCTGATGTCCGATACCTTTACCCCGGTGCCCTGCCCTTCCAGCTTCCGAATCACATCCAGATATTGAATATAAGACGGCATCACGCCCGGCGGCAGAGGCGGAAGCATTTCTCTGATCCGCTTCGCCTGATAGCAGGCATCAAACATCCGCTTGATTTTTTCGTTCGTCATGATTTATCCTCCCAGCTCGTCGCTCCATTTAGTTATTAAAGGTAATTACCAACAGTAATTATTATAGACAGGATTTCCTTTTTGTCAAGTATGGACGCTGTTTTCCCTGCAAAACAAAAAAGTGGATCTTACCACCGTTTTCTGTGATAAAATCCACTTTCTCTCATTCCTGATTCGTTGTCCTTATTTTTCCAGCCCGAAGCAATACTTTGTCTTTGAGCAGTACGTATCGCCCGCTTTTAATACCGGTGATTTGAAGTTCTTCTCATTCACCGCATTCGGGAAATACTGCGTCTCCAGACAGAATGCATGGCGCTTGCCGTACTGCACGCCGCCCTTGCCGGTCTGCGGCGTAATAAAGTTGCCGGTATAGAGCTGGATACCCACACAGTCCGTATACACATCCATGCAGATGCCGGACTTTGCACCTCTGGCGCGCGCAGCAAGCTGCATGGTGCCGTCCGCCTTATCCAGCGCATAATTGTGGTCATAACCGCCCGCATAATGAAGCTGCGTATCGTCCGCTTCGATGTCCCGTCCGATCTCCTTCATCTCCCGGAAATCAAACGGCGTCCCGGCTACTTTTGCGAGTTCTCCGGTCGGAATCGCCTTGGAATCAATGACTGGCGTATAGTAAGATGCGTGAAGTTCAAGCTTCTGCCTTCCATCACGCCGAATCATGTCCGTCCAGATTAAAGTAGGCATGGTTCGTAAGTTCGCCACCGTCGTCTGGTCGCATACTGCCTCATAGGCGACGCGACCTCCCCGTTATCGTCCAGCGTGTACGTGACCTTCGCCGTCATATTGCCTGGGAAATCCTGTTCCCCGTCACGGCTTACATAGGAAAACGTAATACTCTGCGCGCTCTCCTGCACCACATCCCAGATCACTGCGTGAAAACCGTGCGATCCGCTGTGCAGATTATTCTCGTTGTCATTTGCTTCCAGCGAATAGTCTTTTCCATCCAGATGGATGTGCGCATGATCGATCCGGTTCGCATTGCGCCCGATCACAGCTCCGAAATAGCAGGTATTGTTCTGATAATCAACGGGTGTATCGTATCCCAGCACAACGTCATATACGTTTCCGTCTGAGCCCTTCATTGTGATCGATACGATCGTTGCCCCGAGATCAATGACAGAAAGCGTCATTCCCTGCGCATTGACAAGCGTGTACTCCGTGACCTCCCTGCCTTCCTTTGTTTGGCCAAAGCTTCGTTTTTGCATACTGATCCTCATTTCTAAGCATATTTATTGCGAAACGGCAGACCGTTTCTTCTGACGTACTAATTCTGTCCGTAGTAGCATTTGCCCCATGCTTGCGGTAGAAATGCTTTTCCTTGATACAATCCGGTGCCGGCTTCACCTTCGGATTGATAAGCTCGGTGTTGCGCGCCATCTTCGCCACTTCCTCCAGCACGACCGCATTGTGGACTGCCTCTGCGGCATCCTTGCCCCAGGTGAACGGTCCGTGATTCGCACAGAGAACCGCCGGTGTGTACATCGGCTTGATGCCTCTTGTCTCAAAGGTCTCAATAATCACAAGTCCGGTGTTCTTCTCATATGCCTCGTCGATCTCCTCCGGCGTCAGATTTCTGGCACACGGGATCGGGCCGAAGAAATAGTCTGCATGCGTTGTGCCGTAAAGTGGAATATCTCTGCCCGCCTGCGCCCAAGCGACAGCCTCCGGGGAATGGGTATGTACAATACCGCCGATCTCCTCGTACTTTTTGTAGAGTTCGATATGGGTCGCCGTGTCAGAGGACGGCTTATATCTGCCCTCGATCTTATTTCCGTCAAGATCCATGACCACCATATCGTCCGGGCTTAAGGCATCATAATCCACACCGCTCGGCTTGATGACGAAATAGCCGCTCTCGCGGTCGATTCCGCTGACATTGCCCCAGGTGTAGGTGATGAGCCTCTGCGTGGAAGTTCCATGTTGGCTTCATAGACCTGTTTTTTTAACTCTTCTAACATCTCTTAGTTCCCTCCTGTGCTGCGCCGTTCCTACTTCATCTCACGCAGGATGCGGTTTGCGATTCCCTCAGCATCCAGTTCGTATTTGTGAAGAAGTTCTTTTGCCGGACCGGATTCGCCAAAGACATCGTTGACACCGATTCTGGTGATCTTTGTCGGGCATTTTTCACCGAGCGTCTCCGCCACAGCATCGCCGAGTCCTCCGATGGTGGAATGCTC
>ENA-OQDW01001099-OQDW01001099.1-human-gut-metagenome-genome-assembly--contig:-NODE-1099-length-10235-cov-1.932825_pt1 | contig 10235 bp, 11 predicted proteins | sample MGYA00242784_ERZ504613 | MGnify/ENA primary metagenome ERZ504613 (study PRJEB26092, sample SAMD00036330) | human gut metagenome | host: Homo sapiens | study: EMG produced TPA metagenomics assembly of... | reverse complement strand
CAGCGCCGTCTGCAGCACCAGTGAGGCCCGCAACGTCAGCGCATCCCACGCCGGCCACGGTCTTCGGCCGGCACCCGTCCGGAGATGTTGCCTCGCCGGAACCGGCAGTGCCGGTAGAACCGGTGACGCCATCCGGCCCGACTCCGGCCATGATGCCGCAACGCCGTACGTCGGACGGTCCGACACATTCGCTTCACTGGATGCCCAGGAACTGCCGGTCGTACGCGAATATTCGGCAGGCGGTCTGATTTTCGATGACCAGAACCGCGTGGCCATTATCGCCCGTCATTCCCGCTCCGGCCATCTCGAATGGTGCTTGCCGAAGGGGCATATCGAAAAAGGCGAGACCCCGCAGCAGACCGCTGTGCGCGAAGTGCATGAAGAGACCGGCATCCTGGGCGAGGTGATCGATTCCATCGCCACCATCGACTACTGGTTCACCGGTACCACGCAGCGCGTGCACAAGCTGGTCCATCACTTCGCGCTCAAACAGACCGGCGGTGAACTGACGGTGGAAGGAGACCCGGATCATGAGGCGGAAGACGCATCTGGGTGCGTTTTGAAGATTTGGATGACGTGTTGAGCTATCCCAACGAACGCAAAATCGCGTGGCTCTACGCCAGGAAGAAGAACAGGCAGGCAAACGAGTGAACCTACCCGGAGTCTTACGACATTGCACACGTCTGGCACACGCACTGGCGGCTGGCGTCGCCGTTGTGGCGATGCTGGCCGCTCCATTGACCGTCTACGCGAACGATACGACGGACACGACTGATTCATCCGATACGACGGACGCAACGGGCAATCAGACCGAGAATCAGCCCAAGCAGAGCATTGCCATCACGCAAAGCACCCCCATCGTCACCTCCAAATCGGGCTATCGTGTCACCGCGGTCATCAGCAATACGGACAGCACGGCCACGTCAAGCGGCACACTGCACCTGACCACCAATGCGTTGTTCACCTTTGTCTCGCGCACCGATATTCAGAATTGGGCCGAGAACAACGCCCCCATCCCAACCCCCAACGAGTTGGTTCCGTTGACGTGCCATCGATTCCCGCCGGCGGCACTGCCACCGTCACCATCGAGGTGAACGCCAATCAGCAGACCCTTGCCTCCATAGGGAGTTGGGGACCGAAACCGCTGATGCTGTCGTATATCGTTGGCAATCAGATACTCGCCGATTTGCCGAGTTTTCTGACCCGATCTTCGGATGGCTCAACACCGCGACAACACCGGCCATGAACCTGACCGTGGCCATGCCCTACACCGCCAGCGGCTGGCAGGTCGATAATAAGGCCATCAGCAATCGCATTGCCGAAACCACCACTTCCTCGACATCAACATCGTCCAAGTCCAACAGCACGGACAAGGCCGACAAGTCCGATAACGCCGACGCCAGCAACGCGGCCAAAGCCACTGATACGCAAGCCATATCCTTATCCGAACAGGATGCCGATACCGCGCGATCCCTTGGGCAGACATTCGCCAAGCACCGCTCGCTGCAAGTGATCGCGGATCCTCTGTATTGGCGTCAGTCCGCAGTGCAACCGTCCATTGCCGGCATCATGCAGCCCGCCGACTTCGACATCACCGCCTATACCGCACTGGACGATACCGCGGCCTACGAAAAGGCCGGCATCACCACTGAGCAGTGGAACGCCAAGCAGGCGGCCGCATGGTATGCCGACGGAGGCGACTCCGAAACACCCTCCGCGTACGCATGGCAGGGCAACAACTGTTGGACGTTGGATGCGCTGACCGCAGCACGCGAGCAGGGCTATGACACGGTGATTGCCGATGCCTCTTTCGATGCCGACCAGACTGAAGCCGTACACACAGGCACCTACGTGGTGCATACGCCTGCCGGCGATGTCACCGTGCTGAAGGAGCAATCGACCTTGGGCACGCTGGCCAAGGGCCAAGCCACCAGCACGGACGCGCAGGCCGAGTCCAGCGATGCCGGTCGGTTGGCCCGACTGATCGCTCAGAGCGCGTTCTACCAGATGGAACAGCCCTATACATCCCGATACCTGCTTATGACGTTCTCCCGCACCACGGAGGCCAGCTGGATCGATCAGGTGATGAGCGCCTTCGAGCAGGCGTCTTGGTTGAATCTGACGGACCTGAAGACCATGGCCAAGGCCGATCCGTACAATGTCAGCGATTCGGTCAATCCCGACAAGGCCGATGATGCCAACACCGCCAATACCCGGTCGGCATTGAGACAGTTGGCCGACAGCCGGCATGACATCATGCGCATGGCCACCTCCATATTGAGGAACGAGATTGATTCCGACGAGGTCTCGTCGTTGGACCCGCAGGCCCTGGCCCGGCAGGACGCCAATGACACCGCCTCGCATAGCAACGATCCGACGCAATGGATTGGCTCTTTACTGGTGCTGCATGACGATATGGCGCTGCGGTCCATGTCTGGCTCCCCCCAGCCGACAGCCACGCGAAAAGCCATGGTCAAAGCCGCGAAAACACTGGCCAGCGATCTTCTGAACGGCGTACGCATCAACCATCGGAATCGGTATCCGTGTTCAGCGAATCCGCGAAAATGCCAATCACCGTCAGCAATGACCTTCCCTACGCCGTCAGCGTGCAGGTCAACTCACTGACTGACTCCATGCAGATCGTCACCTCGCGAACCGCTGACATCGATATTCCCTCGCATAGCGACGCTCAGGTGACCTTCACCATCCGCGTTTCCACTTCCGGCTCATCGACGGCCCATGTGTCGTTGACCGACCGGGAAGGCAACAGCTTCGGCAACACGCAGGACACCGCGATCACCAGTGTGATGCGCATCAGTGATGCCAGTGGCTTCATTATCATCGGCTTCGCCGTGCTACTGGGCATTATCGGCCTGTGGCGGCAGTTCCATCGGAAGAAGGACCCCGACGAATGAGTTCAAGCGTAGGTCGTAATTCCCTGATCATGGCCACGGGAACCGCTGCTTCCCGTGTGACCGGTCAGCTCCGCACGATTCTTCTCGCTGCGGCCATCGGCACCACCGGATTGGCGGCCAACGCCTATCAGGCCGGTTCCATGATTCCCCAATCCGTGTTCACGCTGGTGTCCGGCGGCATCTTCAACGCCGTGCTGGTGCCCCAGATCGTGCGCACGTTGAAAGAAAAAGACGCCCAAGAACGACTGAATCGCCTGATTACGTTGGCCATCGGCATCCTATTGGCCATGACCGTGGTGATGGCGGCGGCCAGCCTCTGCTTGCCCGCCTGTACGTGGGTAGCGACGATCACCAGATGATAGCCCTGACCACCTCGTTCACCCTGTGGTGCATGCCTCAGGTGTTCTTCTACGGCCTGTATACGGTATTGGGTCAGATCCTGGCCGCCAAAGACCATTTCCTCACGTATGCGTGGAGCTCAACCGGTGCCAACATTATTAGTTGCGCCGGTTTTACTGGCTTTATTCTGCTGTTCAGCAAGGCCAATGAACAGCCCCTCGAATTCTGGACCGCCGACAAAATCGCGCTTACCGCAGGCACCTGGACTTTGGGCGTGGCCTTCCAAGCGCTGATACTGTTCCTGCCGCTGGCCCGTATCGGGTTCAAGTACAAACCCAGCTTCGGGCTTGGCGGCTTTGGACTCAGGTCTATGGGTCCCGTGGCGTTAGGCTCTTTGGGCGTGGTGATCACCAGTGAGATCTGCGGCATTATCCTTACCCGTATCGCCACATCCGCACCGCAGCGCGCCCACGAACTGACGGGTGCCAGCCTGTTCAGCGTGGCAGGCAACGCGACCTATCAGAATGCGTACACACTGTTCATCCTGCCCTATTCACTCATCGCCGTATCGGTATCCACGGCTATGTTCCCCAAAATCTCCCGTTCCATCGCAGCTGCGAATCTGGATGAGGCACGGCACGACCTGGTCAGCGCACTGAATAATGTGGCCTGCTCATCATGTTCTTCGCCGCCGCCATGGTCGTGTTCCCCGAACCGATCATCCGTGCATTGCTTCCGTCCGTCTCGATGGACGAGACTATGTTGATCTCCTATGCGCTTATCGCCTTGTCTATGGGCATTCCATTGGGGTCGGCGTTCCTGCTGATCCAGCGCACGTTCTACGCCTTTGAGGACGGCCTTCACCCCTTCCTGTCCGCGGTGATGCAGTATGGATTCACCTCAATATTCATGATCATCGGCATGATGGTACTTCCTCCTGAGCATTGGGTACTCGGCATCGCCTGCTCGGTGACCCTCGGTGGATTACTGGCGTTGCCGCTGACGTTGATGATGTTGCGCCGCAAGTTCGAAGGCAATCTTGCGGTCGGGAGATCACGAGGACATATGCCAAGGCCATTGTGGCGGCACTGGCTTCCGGAGTTGTGGTCTGGCTGATCAAACGACCGGTAGTCGCACTGCTCGGCGCGGATATTCGACCAGTAGGCGGGCACATGAGCTGGTGGTCTGCGCTGGCCATCTGCGTGGTGCTCACCATTGTGCTGGCCGTAGTATATGTGGCTGTGTTGTGGGTGGTACACACCCCGGAACTCATCAGCGCCTATCACTCGATACTGGCCCGTCTACACAAGACTCCGGCCAGTGAGGACGTTGCTGTGACAGCCCAGCCGGAAAAAAGTCGACGCTACGTAAATCAATCCTGAGACGGAGCCCGTCAAGGATAGCCCCGCACGTAGAATATCTAAGACCAATCTCGAACACCAATCACACGGAGCCGAACGCACTATGAAACCGCAACTCGGAGACACGATTCTCAACCGATACACCTTGGTATCATCGTTGCGTGAGAGCCTGGCATTCAGGCATGGAAAGCCAACGACCGTGTGCTGGCAAAGGATTGCCAGCTGTTCATCATTACCGATCGCAGCGCTTTCGCCGCAATCGATAAGCTCGCTGGTCGCATCGCCGCCACTCGCCTGATCGTGTGATTCCCATACTGAAATACCGTATGGAATCCGACGTACTTCTCATTGTCATGCCGGTGGATAGCGGCCAATGCCTGACTGACTACATGGTAGATACCGCCAAGCCGCTCAGCTACAGCGCCATCCGGTCGATTATCGGAGAATGCGCCGACGTGCTGCGCGAGGTCATTGCGGATACTCCCAGCGGCATCGTCATCACAACCGACACCGTTCGAGTGACTACCTCCGGTGTGCAAATTGCCGATGCACCATGTGCCACGATGCTGGCCGATACGTCCGCTACCGATCTGCGTACGGACGGTCCTGAACGGTATGCGATTCGCCAGCTTGCGGCATTACTCTATACCCTGCTGACACGCACGCCAAGCCAAGCGACACCCACATTCAATCTGCGTGCCTTGCCGCAAGACACCCCTGGCGAATTCCGCGTGATTTGCAAGCGTGGATTGGCCTTGAGCGAGCCCGACGATCATACGTTGCCAATGGCTGCCCTTGTAGAACTCGACGCCTTGTTGGGTAATTGGAAGCCGCTCTCTGAACTGAGCGATGCTGATATTGCTTTGCCGAGCGTGGAAAGCGATTGCTCGATTACCAAGGCGATACTGAAGCCTGCCAACGAGACTGATATCGTGCCTATTCCCAGCACGTTGATTAACAGCAGCAGTCTTCCGGAATTGTCTATTACCCCTTCCCTGCCGGTTCAGACGGCCGCCGTCCCCGCTCCGCACGCGATGTCACCGGTTCCTCTGCCTGATGGGTCCAGTACTGCTGACGGTAACCAGTCTCAGTCTGATGCCCGCCGTCTGTTTGACTTCAACCTTTCTGACGCCTGGGAGCACGAAAATCTTTCCGGTGAAGGCACCGGTGACTGGTACAGCGAAATGAATCCGGCCCCCATCGGCGGTCCGGGTGATAATACTCGGTTGACAGTGCCTATTGTTACCGGCGGTATTCCCGATGCCACCGTGGGAGAGACAACCAGTCGTATTCCCGTGTTCGACGCCAGCGGCCGTGCTGTGGCTCCTGGTGAGGAATCGCTGCGTGCCTTGGAAGAGGAGCAGGCCCGCATTGCCGAAGTAAGCGCCATTCCTCCGAGCTTCACACCGAAGGATGTGCCGGATGACGAGGTTGACAGCAAGCTGCCCGATGAACATCTGTTCGGCAAACTGTCGACCAAGGTCGTTGCCATCATTGTGGCTCTGATATTGGTAGTGGCAGCGGCTGTTTGGGCAGTGCATGCGTTCCGATCCTCCGGAGACAATCCTGCCGATGCTTCCAGCAACTCCAGTGAAGGTGACTGGCCCGATATCAATGCTGACGCTGTGCCATTTGGTGGCAGCGAGAACACGACGAACGGTGGCACCACTGACGATTCTTCAAAATCGAGTGATGCCACTCAGAGCGAATCCAAGGACTCGGCATCAGACAAGTCCAAGAAGTCCGAGACTGCTGATTCGTCGTCCAAGAAGACCAAGGCCAAGAAGTCCGGCGATAAGGATTCCAGCGCTGTTCCGCAACCGAGCCATGAGAACAACACGGCGTTTACGATTTCCAGCGCCAACTTCCTGTCGAATCCTGGCGGCCAATCCGGGTACGCATACTACATGCACCTTGACCAGCCGCAGGATGCGTACCGCATGGTTATCACCATCCGCACATCCGGTGGTAAGGGCTATATTCGCGCAAATACCACTGGGGACCCCACTCAAGGCAAGCAGGTGGCCGAATTCACCTTTGCTGAAGGTGGCACTACTGAGGTGAAGTTCACCAAAGCCGTCAAGACGCAGGATCTGCTGCTGTGGGTGCCATCGGATAGCCTGCCGCAGAACCAGCTGTACATCGAAAAGGTGGAGGTCTTCTAATCGGCATCTATGCCGATAACTGACCCAAGAAGGGGCGGTACCGTTCGCATACATTCGACGGTACCGCCCCTTCTTCGCATCTGGCTGAATGACACGGAATATCGTATGGGGGTGTGACAATGTTTCACGTGAAACATAACGTCATCATTATCGGTTCTGGTCCCGCTGGCTACACGGCCGCCATCTATCTTGGCCGCGCAGGTCTCAATCCTGTTATGGTCACTGGTGCGTTGTCGCCAGGTGGACAGTTGGTCAACACCACTGAGGTGGAGAACTTCCCCGGATTCCCGGAAGGTATTCTTGGCCCGGATCTTATGGATCGCATGAAGGAACAGGCCAAGCGCTTCGGTACAACCTATATCGCAGACGATGTCTCTTCCATCGAGGCGTGTGAGAGTGATTCGGTCAAGCCGACCTATCGTGTAACACTCTCCGATGACTCCCAATTGGAGCATCGTCGCTTATCATCGCCACAGGGTCGTCATTCCGTAAGCTTGGGGTGCCCGGCGAACAGGAGCTGTCCGGACATGGCGTCTCGTACTGCGCCACCTGCGATGGCTTCTTCTTCAGGAACAAGCCTATCGTGGTCGTAGGCGGTGGCGATTCGGCTTTTGAAGAGGCATTATTCCTGACCCGGTTCGGTTCTTCGGTCACCTTGATTCACCGACGCGATAGCTTCCGCGCCTCGCAGATCATGGTGGACCGAGCCAAAGCCAATCCGACCATCACTCTGATGACCAACACAGTGGTGACCTCCATTACCGGCACCTCCTCCCCCACACAGAACACCGGTGCACCTATTGCCATTCCTGGCTTGACAATCAAACGACCGGCTGTGGCACCGGCCAGTGTCAGCAGCATTGCCGTACGTAACGTGGTGACCGGAGAAGAAAGCACGCTGGACACCAACGCCGTATTCGTGGCTATCGGTCATACGCCAGCCACTGATTTTGCGGCCGGTGTTGTGGACCGTGACGATGATGGATATGTCGTGGTGCAGGGTGCCAGCACGGTGACCAGTGCGCCAGGCATCTTTGCTGCAGGCGATTGCGTGGATCGTACTTATCGTCAGGCAATCAGCGCAGCGGGCATGGGCTGCCGTGCAGCGCTGGATGCGCAGGCCTATCTTACGGACTGATGGTGGCGGACTGATGGTGCTTGCTGTTCTGGCTGCTGCCTGTGACATAGGAGCAACGCTAGGTCAGTGTTACAGCATGCCGCCCTTGATGAGTACGTATCAGTCAAAGGCATAGAAAGACCCCTCAGGCGCGGAGAGGTTGGGGGCTGCGGACGTTTTCTTGGAGACTGAGCGAAAGGTTTCTCGTATGTTCAGTCTTGAGGAGCGTTCGAGGGCGGTGGAGCTATACCTCACAACGCCGATGACCACCGCGGCAGGTGGTGGAGTGCCTGGGCTATCCGACCAGACAGTGCCTGGAACGCTGGCTGGCGATGGATCCCCGGTATGCTGGCCGTATGGCCAAACCCATAATTCCTCTGGAGACAAGACGGAAGGCGATCGAACTGGTGCTGGGCGGCATGCAGCAGAAGCAGGCCGCCAAACAGCTTGGCGTGAGCGTTGGTGCGGTGCACAACTGGGTCAGGGCGTACCGCAGGGGCGGCATGGCCGCGTTGCAGCCCAAAAACAGGAACTCCGCGCAGGGCAATAAGCCCGCGGACTCCCGCCGCCGGCCCGTCCGCAGCCGATGATGATGCCGAGGCTTTGCGCCGCAGGGTCGAGGAACCGGAGCCGGGGGAACGCGTTGATGCGGGAGGTGGTGGAGGCTCGCAGAAAAAGACCCCGGCGCCGACCTGCGGCGCCTGTCGAACAGGGAGAAGACGATGCCGGTCGACCGGCTGAGGCCGAGGTATTCGCTGAGGTCGATGGCCTGCTTGCTGCGCATAGCGCCGAGCAGCTACACTACCACCATCGCCAGGATCGGCGTTGACAAGTACGCCGGGCTGCGCGCCCGCGTGGCGCGGGCGTTCGCCGACTCCAAGGGCAGGTACGGGTACCGTCGCGTCAAGGCCGCGCTCGGGACGGGCGTCTCGGAGAAGGTGATCCGCAGGATCATGGCCGAGGGCGGGCTCTCGGCGCATGTTCCCAAACGGCGGCGTTACAGCTCCTACGAGGGGGAGACCACGCCCGCTCCCGGTAATCTCGTCAACCGGGACTTCACCGCCGAACGGCCCAATGAGAAGTGGCTGACGGACATCACCGAGATCAAGGCCCGGGACGGGAAGGTGTACCTCTCGCCGATGATCGACTGCCATGACGCAAGATCGTCGCCTACACGGCCTGCTTCCATCCAACGCGGAGCTCGCCAACCGGATGCTCGCCGAGGCGGCGGAGACGCTGCCCGACAACGCCCGTCCGTGTCCATTCCGACCGGGGATGCCACTACCGGTGGCCCGGATGGCTGGAGCTCATGGAACGCTACGGGCTGACGCGCTCAATGAGCGCGAAGGGCTGCAGCCCCGACAACGCCGCCGCGGAGGGATTCTTCGGTCGCATGAAGACGGAGTCCGTCTATCCCGAGCATTGGGAGAAACGCACCCGCGACGAGGTGCTTGTCCTGATCGACGAGTACATCCACTGGTACAACCACGAGCGCATCAAACAGTCGCTGGGCTGGATGAGTCCGGTACAATATCGTCAAAGCCAAGGAATGGCTGCATGACTATCTCCAAGAAAACGTCCGCAGCCCCGACGGGCCGACTGCGCTAACGCAACGTCCACCTCATTCGCAAACCGCTCCCGAGACTGTTCCATATTCAAACCTTCCGACTCATTCACAGCCATATTCCTCAATTAGCATCCAATTCTTCCAGCGAGTGGAGGAATCCTCCCGCTGACAGGCCAAAAACGTCCAGAATGTTCCAGCAGTTCGTTCGGCACGGAGGTTTGCGCGTATACGCGACCCAGGAAGAAGCCGAATGGCGAAACGCAACACGGGATGATGAATACGATGGCGAACAGTATGCCGAATGGTGCCATGAACGCCCATCCTGTTCGATCCTCGCGGCGTTGCGCTTCAGTGCGCTTTTTGCCATAGAAGAGCCTACGTACCATCTACGTAGCCATAACGTCTCGGAACCACTTTCGGCGCGGAAAGTCTCACGACCCATATGACAATTGAACGTCAAACAACAACATGACGCTTATCCGCAGCACGGAACAACGAAAAACCTCTCACCAGAATCATGCGAGGCTGCACCTTTTAAGATTTGCCGTTAAGTTAGTAGCTAAGTAAATTAGATGGCCCTGCACCAGCCAGTGTTCTCCAGTTCACATTTGACGGACATCGACTTCCCCATTAAGAGACGCCACTCTGGGAGATAGACACGCCCCTGACATTGACTTCATGTCCACACTCAACCAGGGTAAGGTCGAGCGTGAACATGAAGTCAGCTTGAGTCGATTAGAGCTGAATCACGACTCCCTCCCAACGAGCAAG
>ENA-OQDW01001098-OQDW01001098.1-human-gut-metagenome-genome-assembly--contig:-NODE-1098-length-10241-cov-1.282084_pt1 | contig 10241 bp, 18 predicted proteins | sample MGYA00242784_ERZ504613 | MGnify/ENA primary metagenome ERZ504613 (study PRJEB26092, sample SAMD00036330) | human gut metagenome | host: Homo sapiens | study: EMG produced TPA metagenomics assembly of... | reverse complement strand
CGCCCAAGCCATCGACGACATCCGCACCAAGCCGAGGCCGCGTTCAAGGCCTGAGCTCCAAGCCTGAACCGCAATCCACCTTTCATCCATAACCGCAAGAAAAGAATCTGAATCACATGAAGACGTTTGAATCCCTGTTCGCCGAACTGTCCGAAAAGGCCCAGACCCGCCCCGAAGGCTCCCTGACCGTCGACGAGCTCGACAAGGGCACCCACTTCATCGGCAAGAAGATCATCGAAGAGGCCGGCGAGACCTGGATGGCCGCCGAATACGAGGGTGCGGACCGCACCGCCGAGGAAATGAGCCAGCTGCTCTACCACGTCCAGGTCATGATGATCAAGCACGGCCTGACGCTTGAGGACGTCTACAAGCACCTGTGAGAGGAACGCAAATGCTGAGAATCGCAGTGCCCAACAAGGGCATGCTATCCGAACCCGCGTGGAACATGCTGGCCGAGGCCGGCTACCGTCTGCGCACCAACTCGCCAGCTGGTCGTGCAAGATCCCGACAATGGCATCGAGCTGTTCTACCTGCGTCCGCTCGATATCGCCGTATACGTGGGCCGCGGCGCCATCGACGTCGCATCACCGGCCAGGATCTGCTCAAGAACTCCGGTACCGCCGCGCTCGAGCACATGCCGCTCGGCTTTGGTACCTCGACCTTCCGTTTCGCCGCACCGAACGAATCCCCGATCACCACCCTGGAGGATATTCAGGCAAGCGCGTGGCCACCACACTCGATAAGCTCGTACACGACTATCTGTCGAGCACGGCATCCAGGCCGAGACCATCCACCTGGACGGTGCGGTCGAATCCTCCGTGCAGCTGGGCGTGGCCGACCTCATCGCCGACGTGGTCTCCACCGGCACCACCCTGCGCAACGCCGGCCTGCGCGTGTTTGCCGAACCGCTCATGCACTCCGAAGCCTGCCTGATTCGCTCGCCGCGTCTGAACGAGCAGGATCCGCGTCTGGCCGTGCTGACCCGCCGTCTGCAAGGCGTGCTCACTGCGCATCAGTATGTGCTCATGGACTATGACATTCCGATCAGCAAGGTCGCCGCCGCCGTGGCCGTGACCCCTGGCTTTGAAAGCCCGACGATCTCCCCGCTGCACGACAAACAGTGGAACGCCGTGCGAGTCATGGTTCCCAAGGCCAAGGTCAACCAGCTGATGGATGATTTGTACGAAGTCGGCGCACGCGGCATCATCGTTACCGCTCTGCAAGCCTCCCGCATGTAGACTGTTAGTCGATATGACCAACCAGAAAGTCAACGCCAGATACAGTCCGGAAGCACGTGACATCTATTTCACCGTGCCCAATTTGATCAGCGCGCTGCGAATCATCTCGATTCCTTTCATCAGCGTGCTGATCTCCAAGCATGAGGTGATTGCGGCGCTAGCCCTGATCGCCATTTCCTCGGCTTCGGACGGACTCGACGGCATCATCGCGCGCAGATTCAACCAAGTGAGCAAGATCGGTCAGATTCTTGATCCGATCGCCGACCGACTGCTCATTTTCTGCTCGATTCTGGCCCTCAGCGTCGCCGGCATCATCCCATGGTGGATGCTGATTATCGTGGGACTGAGGGATCTGTGGATGGCGATTCAGGTGCTATGGCTTGCCCAGTACGGTTATGGTCCGCTGCCCGTGCATTTCGTGGGCAAGCTGGTACCGCGCTGCTGATGATTTCCATCGTCGGTCTTATTTTCGCCGATTTGGGCACCAGTACGTTCTTCCACTTGCTCTACATCGCCGCGCTGGCCGCCGGCATCTGGGGCATCGCCATGTATTGGCTCGCCGGATATATCTATACCAAGCAGGGCGTCGGATTGCTACGCAAGGAACTGGGGGAGAAGTATGGCGCTTGAGGCCATGGCCCCGGTCTCGTTCCCCATACCCAAGGAGAATGAGCCGGTACGACGCCGCGCCGTGTTCTCCCACTCAGTCCGAGGCGCGGAATCGCATCATGCGCTTCCCCGGATGACGCCGCCGCCATCCGCACCAGACGTCGCCGTAAAACCAACGACGATTCGCTTCAGCTCATCGATGATCTTGTCAATCGTCCGATGGATCCGATGTTCTCCGACTCACGACTGGTCCATGAGCATCGTTCGACCTTCTCCATCTGGTTTAATCGCATCGTCGTATTCATCATCTGCGTCGGCGTTGGCTTTGCCTGCAGCCTATTCGTGCAACAGTTGCAATCCGATCCGCGTAAGCAGGTACGGCAGACTTTGGCCACGCAATTGGAGAATCGCAACTCGCAGATAGACGAACTCACCACGGACGTCAATAATTTGCGATCCCAAGTTGACGAACAGTCCAAGAAAATCTCCGGCAGCGTGAAAAGCGACACGCTTATCCAAGACGAAATGGTCAATGGTGCCACGGTGGTCGAAGGCGAAGGAATCACCATGACGCTGGCCGATCCAATCGCGGCAAGCCAGTCGGATCAATCCTCCTCGACGAGAGTCGGCACCTCCACGAACATCCGAGTCATCACCGATCTGGATCTGCAACAACTGGTCTCCCTGATGTTTCAAAACGGAGCCGAAGCCATTGCCATCAACGGTAATAGGCTCGCGCGCAAACCTCGATACGCAAGGCCGGCGGCATATTCTCATCGGCATGACCGCGATACAAAGCCCTATACCATTGAAGCCATAGGCGATAAGAGCGCCTTGGCCGAAGCGATGGGGGAGAAGAGACTTGCAAGTCTTTACGATTCCTTCAAGGAAGCCGGTATCTACCCGCAGGTGAGCAAATCCAATTCGATTACACTTGAGGCAGCAGTCACTGGCGAAGTGAAGTACGCGGAAAGGAATGAATAATGGCAGCCGTTCTGGGACTGATCATCGGCGTCGTCATCGGCGTGTTCGTCAAGCCGGACATTCCGATCGTCGTGCAGCCTTATCTGCCGATTATGGTGGTCGCTGCCCTTGACGCCCTGCTGGGTGCCGCGCGAGCCTATTTCGAGCGCAGCTTCTCCGACCGCGTGTTTGTGATCTCCTTCCTCGCCAACGTGGTGACGGCAACACTGCTCGTGTTCCTCGGCAACCAGCTCGCGTCGGTTCGCAGCTGCAGACGGCCGTCATCGTCGTACTCGGCATCCGCATCTTCTCCAACGTGTCCGCGATCAGACGCTTCATCTTCCGAGGCTGACAAGGTACTGACGTATGGCACGTAAAGCACAATCAGACAACATGCTGGAGAAAATGCGCGACCAGCATGCACAAGACAAGGTCAACGACCGGATGGAAACCGGGTCGTTTCCCACGGTGCGCAAGAAGCCCCGGAAGGATCTCAACCGTGCCAGCAACAAATCACGGTTAATATCCTCGATTCTCATCGCTCTGATGTGCGCGTTGTTGGGGTTCGCCTACATGAGCCAGATCAATAACACTAAATCCACGTACGAAACGATGGACGAGAGTGAACTGGTAAGGCTGCTGAACGAGTCGAATACGCAAATCTCCAATCTCGAGCAGCGTAAAACCCAGTTGAACAGCCAGCTTAACTCGCTGAAATCGGCGGCTAACGAGCAGGAGCAGGCGCGTAAGATCGCCAAGCAAAACGAGGAGACCAGCGGCTTGATTTCCGGCAGACTCCCGGCAAAGGGCCAAGGCGTGACCATCCGAATCGGACGAGGCTCGACGACTAAAGTGGACGCCTCAATCATGTTCAACCTTATCGAGGAACTTCGCAATGCCGGTGCCGAGGTAATCGCCATCAATAACGTGCGCGTCATCACCTCCACCTACATTCAGGACGCCGAGGAAGGTTTGATTGTGGATGGCACCACCATCAAGCCCGTATACACGGTGAAGGCCATCGGCAATCCGCAGGAACTGTCCAACGCAGTCGATATCGCCGGCGGTGTGGGCGCTCAGCTCCAGGTGAAATACGGATCCAACGTCAACGTACAGCCTTCTGACAGCATCATTATCGACGAAGTACGCGAAGCTACGCAAAACCAGTATGCAAAGACGGTAGAATAGGAGATTATGACCAACCCGATTCCTAGCGCAGGCGAAACCACCATTATCGGCCTGCCCGCGATTAATGTACTGCCCGTTACCACCACCGGCGATCGACCGCTGACTCAAGAGGATCTGGACACCATCACCAGATTGTCCGAGGGAACGGCATTGCTGATTTCCGCCAGGGGAGCGGTCTCAGGTTCTCGTTACTTGCTTGACGAGGATGAAATCACCGTCGGCCGTGATCCGCGAGCTGATATTCTGCTCGACGACTCCACGTATCCCGTCAGCATGCCGTGTTCCGCAGGGTCAACGGTCAGTTCTTTGTGGTTGATGCAGGAAGTCTGAACGGCACCTACGTGAACCGTCAGCGTGTTGATCAGGCGGCGCTGAAGAACGGCGACGAAATCATGATCGGTAAATTCCGTCTCGTGTTCTTCACGAAATCTGCCATTATTCCCCAATAGTCCACACCCAGCACGGGGTTAGACTGATTGCAGAAATTGCAATCATGTGATTACACCAGTGTGAGTCACATGCGAGACACGCATGAGTTAGGGGAGTGCCATGGGACAGACCGGGCTGCATCTTCATGTTTCGCTTGAGGACCGTCAGAATCTGAACGCTGACGCGATTCAGGGGGAGTTGTTCTCCAACGTCGATACTGAGGGATCAAGCGCGGCTACCGTGGCACTGTGGCCTCCAAGGTGGCCGGCATCACGTACCGACAGCTCGATTATTGGGCACGCAAGCAGATTGTTGAGCCGTCCATCACGCCGTCTCATGGCTCCGGTTCACGCCGACTGTACTCGTTTAAGGATGTGGTGATTCTCGCTGTATCCAAGAAGTTGCTTGATGCCGGTGTGAATCTGCAGAACGTGACGGCGGCTATCGGATTCTTGACTCAACGCAGCACCGATCAGCTGGCCAATGTGACCATCATGTGCGATGGTCAAAACGTGCATGAATGCACGACCAGCGAACAGATGCTCGAACTGTTGCAAAGCGGTAAGGCAGTGTTCGCCGTGTCGGTGGGTTCGTTGTGGCACCAGATTGAGACGGCCTTGGAACAGGAAGAATATGTTGATCTTGAGGCCAAGCCGCTGACGATTGCCACGGGCCGTCCGATTGATGAACTGACTGCCATGAGGATGCGCAAGAAGCTCGAGGCACAGCGCTTGCAACGCGCAACCGCCTGATACATGTATGGTTGTTGGCGACTTGCCGGCTTTGGTCGGCAGGTCGCTTTGTTGTATGTGTTGCTTTTTGTTGCCTGCCATTTTATGTTTTTATATGTTGAGGTGATTTATGACTGATTGGAGGACCGGGTGAACGGGGTTGTTGTCGGATTGTTGCCGGGCGTTCTGTGGATGGTCGCCGTCATCTTTGCTGTGTCCATCATCACTATAACGGTCAGCCGAGGCCATCTGTTCACGCCGAGACGCCGGCGACCGCCGGTCGATCCGGTCGACTGGGCGATGGTGAAAACGCATTTCCTGTCGTTTGCGGCGGCGCTGATCCCGTTTCCCGTGTTGACGTTTACAGCGGATTTGATGGATGCGGATATGCTCGCGTTCTATGATCGTGCGCAATTGCCCGGTGCAATCATCATATTTGTGTTGGTGCTGCTGGAACTCATCGCCATGTATCTGCAGGCACGCAACGCTTCAGAAACCGAAATGGATAGGCGTTTAGGTGTTGCTTCTCACCGGAATAAAGATGATATTAAATAACCGATAATGTACGTTATGTCAGATTAGTTATCCTTGACAAGGATTCGGTCGCCTGTATCAACTAGTCCACGCATACCAAGGCCGACAGCCAAAGGAGCACCGGAGCATACCAGGCCGACAGCCAAAGGAGCACCGGAGCGACCACCGCAATTGCAAGAATCGCCGTGCCTTTCAGCCAATCCTTGTCATCTCGTTTCCAGTGGAATGCTCGCCAAATGAACCATATCAGCATGGGAATCTCATTACAGCGACAGCAATGGCAAACCGATGAAAACCAGGTCGAAGCCCGCGGCGCAGGCTCCATCGCATCCCATCATGAAGAAGTCCTCGCCGTTGTGTTTCAGTGTGTTTGGAAATAACGGTTTACGGCTTCTTCGATCTGCTCGGGCTTCTCGATGATTTCGTAGGCACCGTGTTCTTCCATCTCACCGGCCGGAGCGTAGCCCCAGCGGCAGCCAATGGCGTCCAGATTGCAGGCGTGGGCGCCGTCGATGTCGGTGTAGCGGTCGCCGATCATCACGGCCTTGTCCCCCGCTGCAGCATCAAAACCGATTTTGTCGAAGCAGTACCGAATCACCTGATCCTTGTCCAAACGAGAGTTATCCCTGGATGCGCCATAGATGCCGTCCAACAGCTCGGTCAGATGGAAATGCTCACAGATCGGAACGCATTGGTACTCGGGCTTGCAGCTGGCCAACGCCAGATAATAGCCGTCGGCACGCAGCTTGAGCAGCTGTTCGCGGATACCGGGAAACACGACGTTCACCAAGCGGCCGGGAACTTTGTTGCCGGGCTCGTTCGGATCATCGAACACGGCGCGATCCGCATAGTAGCTGCGGTAGATGGTGACCGCCCGGTCAAGCTCATCCTCCGGCACATGGTTGCGTCGCAGCGATTCGATGATGGCCGGACCAATGAAACGATGCAGCTCGGCATCGTCGGGAACCGGTCGACCGATCTCTTCGAAGGTCTTGATGACGGAGCCGATAATGCCGCCGTCGGACTTGGTAAGCGTGCCGTCGAGGTCCAACAGGACCACTTTCATCGGATGCTGTGCCATTGAGATTCCACTCCCCCTTGTTCATGTCGACTGCTTTGAATGGTCGTCAAACAATGCGACTTGTTCCAACAATGATTATGCCCAGTCGGGATGACTGGGCATCAAGTTCACGTGTTGTTCAGTAGGAGATCACTCGTAGTCGGGAATCCAACCGTCACGGTGCATTTGCAGGCGCTTTTCGAGCAGGGTGGCCAGTTCCTCTTCGCTACGGCGTTCCAGCAGCATGTCCCAGTGGGTGCGGGTGGGTTTGCTGATTTCGTCGCCCTCACGGTCGGCGTCGCCCTCACGGTGGGCCACGGAACCACAACGGCACTCCACTCGTCCGGGATTTCGGCACCCTCGGCAAACGGCAGGATGGTGCGGTGGCTTCGGGCATACATACGCCACATCGTTTCGTGCGGCGAAATCGACGTTGTCGTCGGACTCCAGCGATTTCGCTCCGATGCTCATGCCCCTGAGGCTACGTTCTGCCATATCGGCATCCTCCTTGAAAGATCTTTAACCCTACTAATTTACGCAACAGTTCGGACTTGGCCGCTATTCCAAGCTTCCGACGTCGGCTGACAAACTCCCGTCAAACAGCCCCGTCAGTCCACGCCGGAGTAGGCCACCACGCCACGTTGACCCGGTCGGCCGCTTCGTGGGCGAGCCTGCCAGCCGCTCTCCCCCGTCGAACGGCAGCGGCTGGGCGACAGCAATCTGCTGCAGCACGTCAGCCAGTCGTTTGGCAGTGCGCACGAAGTCGCCGCCGGTCATGTCGGTGCCGTACAGGCACGATCCCAGCGAACCGCCATCCGCCCATTCATACATGATGTCGAGAATGCCGAAATCCGGCCGCTGCATCTCGTCCAGACCGTGATCCTCGCACAGGATATCGATGTCTTCACAAATGCCCTTGAGCTTGGACGAAGCGATCGGCGATGGCCGGAGATGCCGCCCGGGTAGTGCTCGGTTCGCCGTCTCCCCCGCGTCTGGCCTCGTATACCAGTGAAGAGAGCACAGCGGCCAGTCCGTTGGCGTCGAGCTTGTCGAACGTGCCGGCGAGCAGCGCCTCGCACAGTTCCAGGTCATGTTCACTGTAGATGCGGCGCAGCAGCAGACCTTTTTCAGTCAACGTCATGTCAATGTGGCCGGCCGCATTGACATGACGTTCGAGGTAACCAAGCCCGGTGAGAATATCGCAGATGCAATCGAACTGGCGTGCCACGGACCCGGTGCGGGAGTCGTAGCGATCGGTGACGCGCTGCAGTTCTCGAGTCTCGCGGGCCCAGCGGTGGCCCCATTTGAGGTGTTGCTGGAGGTCCGGGCAGTTGCGGCATGGATGCTCGTGTTCCGCCTTGCGCAAATCGCGAATGCGCTGGTCGAGGTTCTGGAAAGCGCGTGAACGCTCCTGATCGGTCAGGAACACTTCGTGCTTCAGTTTGCGGCGGCCTTCCTTTTCGATGTCGCTCAGCTCCATACGCAGGGTCATGAACTGTTTGAAGTCGCCGTGTTCGCATGCGAACGCCTGTTCGTATCCGGCCAGCGCGTTCTTCAGTGTGTTAATCTGCGATTCCAGCTGCCAGGCCGATTCGTTGGCCTCCCACTGGGCAAACGACTGGTCCAGGGTAACGCGCGCGGTCTCGTAGTCGCTGGAGTTGAGCAGGTTCACGGCCATGTTGAACGTGGGTCGGAAGCTCGAGTGCAGCGGGTAGACACGCTTGGATGACAGCGAGGCGGCTGTGGCGGGCACAAAACCGTGATGGTCGACCACGATGGCGTGGCCGATGGTGTCGATGCCGCGCCGACCGGCACGACCGGTGAGCTGCGTGAATTCGCCGGGCGTCAGGCCACATGACCGGTACCGTCGAACTTTTCGAGTTTCTCTACCACCACGCAGCGGGCCGCATATTGATGCCCCAATGCCAGTGTTTCCGTGGCGAACACCATTTGACCAGACCTTCTTCGAACAATCGTTCGACTATCTGACGGAACAGGGCAATCATGCCGGCATGATGCGAAGCGAAGCCTTCTTCCAATGCAAAGCGGAACTTGGAGAACTGCAGGGCTTTCAGGTCTTCCTGAGTGAGTTGCCCCTCCACCATCTCATCCACGATGCGGCGAATCCTGGTCACTTCCTCATCGGTGGTGAGCTCCAGTCCAGCGTTGATACACTGCTCCACGGCCTGGTCACAGCCGTTGCGCGAGAAGATGAAGTAGATGCCGGGCAACATTCCCAGGAAGTTAAGCTCGTCCACCACGGCCCAGCGGCGCGGGGTGTGGGCGTTCCGCTTTCGGGGCACGGTCTTTGGCGCCTTTGCCGCCGCGGCCTCTGCCGAAGCCCTTGCGCTTATCGGGGCGTTCCTCGCCGCGCCGGCGTGCGGCCTTGCGGTCCAACTGATCGAGCCGGTTGATGAGTTCGGCGTTGAGTTTGGTGGTCTGCTCGCCGTTGCCGTCACGGCGATAGAGGTCCAGCACCTCGGGCTCGGTGTGTTCCGTCCGCCTGCACGATGACGTGCTGTTCCAAAGGCACGGGGCGGTGTTCGCTGATCACCAGTTTGGTGTCGCCTCGCACCGAGGCAATCCAGTTGGAGAAATCCTCCACGTTGGACACGGTGGCGGACAGGCCGACGATCTTGACCGTCTTGGCAGGTGGATGATGACTTCCTCCCACACGGGCCCGCGGAATCGGTCGGCCAGATAGTGCACTTCGTCGAGAATCACGTAGCGTAGTGCGTTCAGCGTGGTGGAACGCTCGTAGAGCATGTTGCGCAGCACTTCGGTGGTCATGACCACGATGTCCGCCTCGGAGTTGATCGAGGTGTCGCCGGTGAGCAGGCCTACCTTGTCCGGGCCGTACACGTCGACCAGATCATGGTATTTCTGATTGCTCAGCGCCTTGATCGGTGTGGTGTAGAAGGCTTTGACGTTGCGTTCCTGGGCGAGGTAAATGGCAAAATCCGCCACTACGGTTTTGCCGGCACCGGTTGGGGCCGCGACCAGTACGTTGCTGCCGGCTTCGAGCGCGTCATTGGCTTCGGTCTGGAAATCGTCCAGTTCGAAAGGCAGGGATTCGGCGAATCGCGCTGCTGCGGACGCCCGATGGCGTTGGACTTTCTGGAATGATGCGTACCGCTGCGAAGGGCTCAGCGTCTGGGAATCGGCATTGCCCTTATGGTGTTGGTGACGTGCCATTGCTGCTTTCCGTTAGTTGTTGAATCGCTTCCAGCGGGCCCATGCCTGGGTGCGGCGCTCGCGCTTGGCGGCCTTGCTGCGAATCACGTCCGCATGGGCCTCGGCATAACGATTCTGTGCCACGCTGAGCGGCTGAGTGAACAGAGGCGGCTCGCTGGTGTCGGCAGAAGTGCCGGGCTCCCCCATCGCGGCCACACGTTCACCGAGTTGGCCACCGATGTCGGACATGTCTTTCAGGGCACGGAGCCCATGAAGGCTGCATAGATGAGTCCGGCAACAATCATGGCCAGCATG
>ENA-OQDW01001097-OQDW01001097.1-human-gut-metagenome-genome-assembly--contig:-NODE-1097-length-10243-cov-1.667161_pt1 | contig 10243 bp, 16 predicted proteins | sample MGYA00242784_ERZ504613 | MGnify/ENA primary metagenome ERZ504613 (study PRJEB26092, sample SAMD00036330) | human gut metagenome | host: Homo sapiens | study: EMG produced TPA metagenomics assembly of... | reverse complement strand
CAGAATTCCCGGCAACGCATTTATAAATCCTCCCATCAGAAACAGTTCCCAGGTAAAGATCCCTCCTGTAAATGCATATACTGCTGCCGAAACCAGTCCCCATACGATCCGTCCACACAGCATTGCTGCTATGAGTGAAATATACAGGGATTTTATATCTTTTTTCATTTTTTCTGATAAAATTCCTGCCACCAGCCATAAGTGGCAAGTTCAAACGCCATACAGAAGGCATTCGGAAAAATTGCCGGCATTCCGAACACCACTCCTCTTAAAAGAGGTGTAATAATCCCAATAAGTAAACCATATGGCCATCCGCAGATATATCCACATAATAACACCGGTATGTGCATCGGGCAAAGCATTTTCCCTACTGCCGGTATCTGCATTGTGATAAATGGAAGGATCAGTCCGATCGCAAGAAACAATGCTGCTAAAATTCTTTTTCTTAAAGCTGTATTTTCTTTCATATCCCAAATTCTCTCTTTCAGTATAAAAATGCCAGTGATATAACAAAACATCCCTGTCAGAAACACAAAACAGCTCTGGACAGGGATGCTTATATTATAAATACTATACCCTACTAATATAATGATGCTACATCAACAGCAACATGGATGACGATGTCCATATTCATCCATACAATCCTGTGCAGGATCTTTCATGCAAAGATGTACAGCTGCTTTTTTGAATGTCATTGGCAGTGCCAGAATATTTGGTTCCTGACCAACATATTTCTTCTTGGCATCTTCCAGTGCTTCTTCAAATGTAGCTCTTGTTTTTAAGCCCATTCCTCTTGCATAGCCCGGTTCCTCAGCGCCTACGATATAGATTGCACTGGTATTCATTTCTGCAATATGTCCGCAGGACATCATAGAGAAGCCATGGAATGGATGGAATGCATTCGTATAACGATATTTACGGATATATTCTTCATTCGTAGCAAAATACTCACCAAGGCGGTTCATATCCGGCAGCGTATTCATATGATCATGCTGGAACAGATCATATAATTCTCTTAAATATGGCCAACGCTCATCATGGAAATAACCATTGCATGTAGATGCGCAGATAATTACACAGTTATCACTCATAACTCTCTTGAATCGAAGTACCTGTGCACTTAAAGCCTGCATCATCATGATAGGATTGGTTCCCATTCCATCACCATAGTGGAATTTCTGCGGCATACCAAATACAAGTACATCATATTTCTTCTCTGCCAGTGTACATAGGTTCTCTTGTCAGCAAGCTTCCAGCTGATCGGCATCATTTCCTTTGCATAGCCTGAGTAAATTGCGATCTGTCTGGACTGTGTATCCAGTACAGCATCACAGCAGAAGAAAGGATGTCCCATTTTTTCTTCCATATGCATACTGATCTCATCAAATTTATTACGCATCAGGCTTCCACCATTAACCGGTGTAAATCATCTCTGTGCATAACAGACGGTACATGATGGCTTGCAATACATTTCCAGTTTGTAATACCAGTTGCACTGTGTTTGTATCCGCCTGAATATCCACCATAAGGATTTCCCTGTACATGACCGATAAGAATCGGAATATCACACTCAAAGACATATTTATTCATGTACACCGGATCGCCTCTGTGAGTGGTTCCAAGATCTACCATATGTTCCTGATCTTCGCTGTCATGACTGATGATCTGTCCTGTATGCCAAAATTCATTAAATAATTCTTCTCCAAAGATAGCCTTTGCATCCGCTTCTGTGCTTCTTGGATGAAGTCCGTTAGAAATAATGAAAAGAATATCTTTCTTTTCAACACCGGCAGCATATAATTCTTTCAAAATATATTTAATGCTTAACTTTCTGTGGCTGGTAGCCTGCTCGCCACCTTTTACACGATCCGGAACAACAATAGTAACTGTTTTTCCGGGTCCTGCCAGTTCTGTTAAAGTAGGCATACCGATCGGATGAGCCAGACTTTCCAGATAAGCAGCCTCTAGCTGATCTTCCGGAATATGATCAGGATCCTTTACAGTTTCTCCCGGGATAAAAATATCAGTATTATCCGGCAATTCAGCAGACATGGTTCCCTGTCCATACTCAAAATTCAAATTTCATAGTAAATCTCCCTTCATTATACGTACTTAATTTATTATCTGTTATTTACCTTACCCATATAAAGACGAATAATCTCAAGATATTCCTCCGGATAATATCCAATTTCACCCTGAAATCTTGTCAATGCGATCAATCCACCATCTATCTCATCAATGGACGCAAGCATTTCTGCATTGTCCTGCTTCAGACCACCACCATATACGATGTCCATACCATTTGTCTTTTCTTTTACAAATTTCGCGATCTTAGTAATATATTCTTTTCCGGCCGGTGTTTTTCCCGGTCCGATAGACCAGATCGGTTCATATGCGATCACAACCTTTGAAGTGTCTACATCCTTAAGTCCGATCTCAAGCTGTTTTCCAAGAACTTCCTGCCACTGCTCCTGTTCCTCACTTTTTCACCGATACAGTAAAGAACTTTCATTCCTCTTGCAATCGCACATTTAATTTCCTGATTCAGAAGGCGGTTTACAGCACCTGTATCTGTGACACCTGCCTCTGCAAGGATTCCTGCCTTATCATTTCTCTCTTCACAGTGTCCGATTATCGTAGTCTCACATCCGGCCGCTGCCATAGCTGAAGCCGGTCTATTTGCAGTAAATGCGCCAAAATTTCCGCCAACTGCAGTATCTGCTCTGAATACACTCTGACAGCCGATCTGAACAGGACTTCCCTCTGTTTTTGCTGCTGCTGCATTCAGAAGATGTACTTCCGGGAAATACATACCAATTCCACTTCAGAAGGATCATATGTCTTTAATTCTTCCTGTGTATTCTTTACAATACAGGATGCCCAGTCAGCAACCGGAGCCAGACGGTTTACACCTCCGAATTCCACCGGAACATCAAATCTTTTTAAATTCAGATAAATGTGTTTCATAAAATTCTTACCTTTCTTTTGACAAAATTAACAGACAAATAATCATCATACAATGTGCAGTCTGCCTATAGTCTCTGCAAACAGATTCAGGATAAAAGGAGATAGCTTCCGGCACACATCATAAAAATATATACCACTTTTTTGATTCCTGTCATAGTAAGCCGGCGAAACAAAAACATTCCAACTGCTGTTCCAACTGCCGTTCCTGCCAGTGCCGCTCCAACCAAAGGCAGCATAGCTCCTGATACATGACCCTGAAACACATGGATCAGGAAAACACTGACCGTATTAATTGTAAAAAACATTTGAAGTGTAGCATTATATTTTTCTTTATCATCTGTCACAGACAAAAAATACGCTACCATCGGTGGACCTCCAATATTAAAAAGTCCTCCGCAAAAACCACTGACTGCACCGGCTGCCAATCCGGAAACCAAACCTGCCTTTAAATGAACTTTACTGCTGAAGAAAATAAAATAAACTGCCAGAACAAGAAGAACTGTTCCCATGATCTTTGACAAAACAGCTTCATCCAGAGCCATCAGCGTATTCACCCCCCAGAAGCTGGTTACCGTAGCCATGATCACAGGTGGCAAAAGAAGTTTCCAGTCAATAAATTTCCACAACTTTACTGCAATGTAAATTACCATAAAAAAAGCTGCAATCGCTTCCAGTATGGAAGCTGTGTAAAAAGGCATAAACATTGGCCAGATGGCCATACAGATAATTGCATAGCCAAATCCACTGCTGCTCTGCACACAACTTCCTGCCAAAGCTACCAGTGCTGTTAATATATAGATCAAAGCCCTTTACGATAGCGTTCTGCCATTTCATCCAGACCAGTCATCTCCACCAGCGGTGCTTTTCCATAAGAACCAAATTCTACGATCAGAGTACCGATTGCTTCTTTTACGCCCTTTTCAACAACAGCCATAAGAGCAGCAACATCTTCATCCGGAATAACGCCATACATAACTGTATCCATAATAGGAGTCAGGAATGCACGTGGATCAAACTGTTCTTTCTTTGCCTCCAGAAGGCGATATACCTCACCAATCGACTGGCTTTCTCTTTTTTCAGGATGAGCTGCAAAAAATTCTTTCATATTTCTTGTAACAGCCAGACGGATATCTGTATCTACATTGATCTTTCCAATACCACATGGAATTGCCGCTTTCAGTTCATCAATAGAAATTCCATAGGCATTCTGGATATTTCCACCCAGAGCATTGATCTCATCTACAATATATCTTGGCACTGTTGAAGATCCATGAGATACCAGTTACACCAAAATACCCTCCATGCAGCATGCAACTCTTTGTATGGCAATGGCAATTTTCTTTTCTTAATTTAACATTTTTCCTTTAGAAGCGCCATGCATGGTTCCATAAGAAATAGCCAATGCATCAACACCTGTTTTCTTAAAGAATTCAATAGCCTTTAAAGGATTGGTATAAGTAGATGTAGCAGAAAATACATGATCCTCCACGCCGGCTAAAACTCCCAGTTCACCCTCTACAGAAACACCTCTTTCATGTGCATATTTGACAACTTCACGAGTCAGTTCCACGTTTTCATCAAACGGAAGGCTGGAGCCATCAATCATAACAGATGTATAACCGCCTGCAATTGCTGCTTTACAGGAATCAAAATTCTTACCATGATCCAAGTGAAGAACAACAGGAATCGGGGAATTTTCTGCATATTTCTTTACAGCATCTGCGATATTCTTTGCACCGATTTTTTATCTTCCAGAGTAGCATTCTGAAAATCTGTTCTTCCACCCATAAATCCATTTGCAAGATCTGCTCCCTGAAGGATTGCTGCAGAACGGAACATTTCATGAACTTCAATTGCTGCTTTTGCCTGTGCTACTGCATTTACATTAAACGCCCCCTGTGCAAAGTGATATTTATCTACAGTTTCCAGTAATGGTCTTAATGGTATTAATGGCATAATCTTCTCTCCCTTATTGTTCTATTTTTCTACCTTTTACAAATGTATCAATGACAGAATATTCTTCATCCAGAATAACCACATCCGCATCTTTTCCGGTATCAAGACTTCCAATCCTGTCATATACATCCAGCATCTTAGCCGGATTGCATGTAAGAAGCGGCAGTATCTCTTCAAGAGATCTTCCTGTAAATTTGATCAGATTCTTAAGTGCACATCCTGTTGTAAGTGTACTTCCCGCTCTGGAATCTCCGTATTTCAGTTTTGCGTCTCCGTCTTTTACGATAACCGGATTAACGCCCAGCATATATTCTCCATCCGGAAGTCCGGCAGCCATGATAGAATCAGTTATGGCGATTACTTTGTCCAGACCTTTCATTTTCAGAAGAAAACGAACGGTTCCCGGATGCAGATGCCGTCCGTCACAGATAGCTTCACAATAGATGTCAGATTCCAGAACAGCCCCCATGATAGCTGGAAAATGCTGATGAAGAAGTTTCATCGCATTAAATGTATGTGTCGCTGCTACAGCCCCCTCATTAATACATTTCCATGAAGTCTCATAATCTGCGCCTGAATGACCGATAGCAACCTTCATACCAAGATCCGTCATTCCCTTAATTGCTTCCGGCACTCCTTTTACTTCCGGCGAAACAGTAATATAGCGAATATTACCGTCTGCTGCCTTCTGATATTCTTTCAGAAGCTCCAGATCCGGAGAAATCAGCAAATGCTCTGGCATTGCTCCTTTATATTCCGGCGCAAGGAATGGTCCCTCAAGATGAATCCCCAGAAGATTCTGCACAGTTTTCATGTCCGTTCTTTTGTGCTCCTGATGCTTCACAGCTTCATTTATTGTTTTCAACGTCTGTTCTTTCGTATCTGTCAATATGGATGAAAGCCATGACGTAGTTCCCTGAGTTGCAAAAAAATGTCCGATTTTTTCAAATCCCTGCTGATCAGCCGCATTTACATCTACCCCTGCACCGCCATGAGTATGTACATCTATAAAACCGGGTACTACATATTTCCCTTTTGCATCATAGACTTCATCTGCGTTTTCATCTTCAGCAGAACTGATCTTTCCCTCTTTCAGAACAAGATCTTCCTCTGAAAAAGTTCCATTCTTATATACTTTTCCATTTATGATCCGAATGCTCATGTTCTTCCTTCTTTCTATTGTCTGTTATCGACTATCTCAGTCAAGTGCTGCAACAAATTCTGTTATCTTCAGGTTAATATCCGGATGTGAAGTAAGAAGAGATACCGGAAAATCAGAAGTTGCTTCCCCATATGCAGCTCTTCGTACTACTGCACGATGCCAGTTTCTGAAACAGCCAAGGCGGATCTTTCCTGCATGAGAGATCTCATTGATTCCGATGGTAACACAATAATGAGGCATATCTTCCAGTGCTCCGTTGAAATCACCGATTGCGTTTGCTGTTCTTGTCTCTTTGGTAATTTCAAGAACACGTGTTTTCTGAGCAAGAAATTCTTCATTTGTAAGGGATGGATCTGCTTCATTAAATGCTACATGACCATTAATTCCAATTCCACCGAAACAGATATCAACGCCCCCCAGTTTTTCAATCAGTTCAGAAATATATTCCGGATGATTCGGATCCGGAAATACTCTCTGATCTTCCGGCATTACAAGTTCCGGGCGAACTTTATCATAAACTGTACGCTGCATGAAGCCTCTGAAGCTTAACGGATGATCTTTTGAAATCCATTGTTTCTCATCATCCAGATATTCATCCATGTTAATAAACCATACATTTTTCAGGCTGATATTCTGCTCATTAACCATATCCACAAAATATGGATACTGTCCTACAGGACCTACAGGACAGATAAATACTGTTTTTTCTCCCTTTTCGTTATGTTTTTTGATTTCATCCACCATTTCAACTGCCATAGAATGAAATACTTCTGCATTGTCTTCCATAACAATTACCGGAAGCTTCGGTCCATTACCCACTAACTCTTCCTTTGTATAGCTATAATAACTATGTCCCATATTGCTTTACTTCCTTTCATTTATTATCCAGCTCGTTACCTTTATTGTTGTATTTATTATAGTAGATAAAATTTTTTTAATCAACGAATTCAATGCAAATTTGCCTGGAATCTGCGCAAACGTTTTCTAAGAAATAATCATTGCTCTGAGGATTCCGGGACATTCATACTGACGTTTTCCGGCTCCAATCCCTATTTTCTTTATTTCAAATTCCTCCGGAAGCTTATCTTTCGTTCTTATTGCTGCCACAATAGCAGCACCTGTAGGTGTTACAAGTTCCCCCTCAACAGCTGTCACCTTTATGCACAAATGATTTGCGCTTATCACATTCGCAACTGCAGGAACAGGAATTGGTAAAATTCCATGCTGACAGCGGACGGTTCCGCAACCTTCATAAAGTACAGGTACAACTACATCCGTAATATCCAGATTATCCAGACAAACTGCCACAGACACAATATCTACAATGGAATCAACTGCACCGACTTCATGAAAATGTACCTGCTCCACAGGCACATCATGTGCCTTGCTCTCTGCTTCTGCAAGAATCTCAAATATTCTCAAAGCAATCTTTTTTGCATTGTCAGTCATTGCACTATGTTCTATAATATGTGCAATTTCTTTCACCCCTCTATGTTCATGGTGATGATGACAATGTGCAGATTCTGTCTCATGTGCACATGCATGGTCTGCAATACCATGTTCATGTATATGAATCTCAGACTCTCCCGCAGTATTCTCATTATGACCATGCAGATACTTCATATCATGATCATGGTTTTCATGATCTTTATCTAACATAACGTCAAAATCACAGGCTGCAATTCCGGATTTTACCACTTTGCCGGTTTTTATCTGAAACCCTGATACAGGAAGACTTTGCAGTACCCTATCCAAAACTGCCTTATCCGCCCCAGATCAAGAAGTGCACCGACGGTCATATCACCACTGATTCCGGAATAGCACTCTAAATACAATGTTTTCCCCATAAATTTAAGCACCTCCACTTTAGTTTTATGTACTCTATCAAAAATTATATAAGTTTTTACTTTTTTATCAATGACTTTGGGTTGATTTTGCATTCAAAGTACGCAAACGTTTTCCTTCTTTTTATTGTTTTTTTTTATAAATTTACTGTATAATTAAAGTCGTCCAGAACCCCCCGACGGGGTTCTGAACGACTTTTTTAAAACAGAGTCCTCTGTTTTTCACATAGTTTGATATCAAGTTAGGAGCAAAATACCTTTTGACCCTAACATCATAGTTTTAGAAAATAGTTGTATAAAAGATTGCGGGGAGTTATTATGACATTAAAAGAAATTGCCAGGCAGGCAAATGTCTCTGTTTCGACGGTTTCCAGAGTAATAAACCAGAAAAATACAAAAGCGGCAAGTCCGGAAGTTCAGGAACGTATATGGGAAATCGTACGCAAAAGCGGTTATACTCCAATGCAACAGCCCGAAGCCTCAAATTAGGACAAAAAGCTCAGATCCAGAATACAATGCCCAAATCCATTGCCTGTATTTATGCAAGAAGTAATTCCGCTGTTTCCGATCCATTCTTCTCACAGATTGCAAAAGCGATTGAACAGGAGGCCTTCAAGAGCAACTATTTTATCCGTCAGTCATTTACAGCCATGGATATCGCAAATCCCGATATGGCACGACAGCTTGCTCAATTTCCTGTAGACGGAATCGTAATTCTGGGACGATATGAGAAACAGCTGTTACGCTTCTTTACTCAAAATTATAAAAATGTGATTTATACAGGTCTGAATCCAATGGGAACCCAATATGACCAGGTAGTTTGTGACGGAAGTGATATTTCCTATAGCGCTCTTTCCTATCTTGCAGAGCTCGGACATACGAAAATCGGTTATGTAGGTGAACAGAATAATGAAGTACGTTTCAACGGTTATAAAGATGCACTTGCCAAACTTGGTCTTCCGTTTTTGCAGAAAAATACCAGTAATGTACATCTTTCTGCAGATGGCGGTTACAAAGGTGCTAATATCCTGATGCACAATAAGGCAGATATTTCTGCAATTTTTTGTGCAAACGATACCACTGCTATCGGAGTCATTCACGCATTAAAAGAAAAAAATTTTCGAATACCGGAAGATATTTCTGTTATCAGCGTAGATGATATAGAGACAGCTCAATATCTTTCTCCCATGCTGACCACAGTACATATTCCTCTGGAGGAACTTGGAAGAATAACTGCAAAAACCCTGATCGACCGTATTAACGGCGGACATCGCCTTCCCATGCGTATCTCTCTTCCATTTTACATTGCCAAAAGAGACAGTTGCGGAAAACTTAACAGAAGACGTAAGACTTTTGCAAGTCTTCCTCCTCAGTAATAGAAAAGACTCCCGGCAGCACTTCTTCCTGCGGGAGTCTTTTCTTTTATACTATAACTGCTTCGCAGTTTGAATCAGGCGGATATTCGCAATCTGCTCCTCAATTTTCTTAAATTATTTCAATACAATAGCCTGTGTCAGGTGTCTCGGTGAATCTGCATCCAGATTCTTACTGTCTGCAATATAATATCCAAGAAGCTGTCCGATAAATCCGATGATTGCACTGTACTGCATATCATTCCATTCTTTATCCATGGAATATACGTAATCAGCGATCTGATCAAAAGTATCTCCCAGTTCTCCGCCAAGAACTGCAACTATTGCACCATAACTCTTCATCTGTTCCATAAGTGCTTTGTCACCATCTCTGCAGGCTTTATTGCTTAAGCACACGATCAGTGTATTTTCGTCTACAAGACTCATTGGCCCATGACGGTATTCCAGATCATAATATCCTTCAGAATTGCTGAGTCCCATTTCTTTCATCTTATTCATACATTCATTGGCAACACCATAATAAATACCCTGTCCAAGAATAATGTAGAGATTCAGGTTTTTATGCTCATTCATGATTTTTGCAGACAGTTCATCCATTTCTTTCAGAACCTTTTCAGAATATGGAGCATAATCTTTCATTGCAGCAATTTCATCTTTCTTACCGCCTACATACATAGCCATGATAACAGCCATATATAACATACTTGTAAAAGAACGTGTCATGATAACACTGTCTTCAGCTGTATCCGGTGAAAGAATGTAATAGTCATTATATTTTTCACTGTCTTTATCACAGGTAATAGCCAGTGTAGTAACCTGAGGATAAGTACGAAACTTTATCAATAGCCATTCTTACTTCTGTAGTATAGCTTTTTCTGGTGATCGGAAGGATCAGCACATTTCTTCCTTCTTTTACATAAGTTTCCGGAAAATCAATACAG
>ENA-OQDW01001095-OQDW01001095.1-human-gut-metagenome-genome-assembly--contig:-NODE-1095-length-10258-cov-1.630836_pt1 | contig 10258 bp, 14 predicted proteins | sample MGYA00242784_ERZ504613 | MGnify/ENA primary metagenome ERZ504613 (study PRJEB26092, sample SAMD00036330) | human gut metagenome | host: Homo sapiens | study: EMG produced TPA metagenomics assembly of... | reverse complement strand
CCGCCGTCGCCCGCGAAGAGAAATCCTACGTTCCCATACCGCAAATCTCCTTCTTCGAGGACGAGAACGGGGAGGATTGCATGGAGCGTCAGATCGAGGAGAACTACGACCGCATCCGTGTCGAGGTGAATCAAATCATCAAGGACGAAATGGAGCGTATCAAAACCGACCCCGCGCTTCGTCATCTGATTCCTGAACCGAAAAAAGGGACTGCCTCCCGGTAATCCCCGTATCACGAGTGCTCGAACGTGCCCCACAGTGCCTGTCAGGGCCAGGAAAGCGACATCTGTATCGCGCATCAAATCAATGTCATACATTCGCACTGCAAAGACATACCAACCATTAAAATTTTACTATTATGGCAAAACAAGAAAAAACGAATTCGACAGCCTCGGAACGTCCGATGCCGGTCCATCCCGACCCGGACAAGGAGACCATTCTGCTGCGTTACCCCGAAGACGGCAGTGTCAAAGCGGTCAGCAACCTGATACAGGACAACAAGGGAAATCAGGAAATTGTTACGACCGACCCGACGACGAAGAATCAGCCGGCCTTTTATCAAAAGCGCGACAGCCTGTTCATCGCCAATTTCTTCAAAAACATGCGGGCCCAGATGCAGGATCCTGCCAAAATGCCCGAACTGTATATCGTTTCGTTCGACAAGGTAGGTGCTGTAGCTGCAGACCTTCGTAAATTGCATGAGGACCCCAAAAACGAAGTTTGCTGGAGACCGCGAAAAATACCGCACCTATACGCAAAACCTCGAAAAGATCATCTTCGATGAATGCCGTATGCCCAAGGCAGAACTGGCGGCAGCAGGGTTCGATGTCAAACAGATGGAGCAGGACGGTATTTTCAAGGAGATGGAACTGGGTAAAGAGCCGCAGAAACTCTATCCTCTCAAATCCAAACTGAACGAGCAGATACAAATGGATGGGCTGTATGCTATCAAGGCCGTCAAGAATGAATACAATGAAATCGGTTTCGAGCTGCAAAGCCCGCTTGCGATTCCGGAATTCGAGCAAGACGCCACGCTCAGCATCGAGTTGAGTGCGGAAGATAAGAAGGCATTGGCTGCCGGGAAAACGCTTGAACGTCCCATTCGTCACGATGGAGAGTATTGCGTAGCCGGTTTCAACCGCACAACCAACCGTATGACCTTTATTCCCTGCCGTGAGATTCAGGCCCCCGAATACGTCTTCAACGCCCGCATGAGCGAAGAACAGCAGGAGGAGTATAAGCGCGGTCGGAAGGTACATTTGGACAACTGCCACTATTACGGCAATGACAACACGTTCTCCTGCGATGTCCAATACGATACCCACACACGGATTACAGAACGACCGGTCATCACTATCAGCGCCCGTATGTTCCCGATTACCTTGCTCGACAGTTGGACGACACCCGCATGAGAATGCTCCTGGCCTACGAGCCTATCAGCGGCAAGGGCCTTACGGACCGTAATGGAATGCCGCTCAAGCGCGATATCTGCATTGACCGGAATACCAACGGTGTAACTTATGTAAGTCTGCGCCGTATGGAACAGGAGAAGGCACAGGCACAGGCGCAGAGCCAACAGCAGGCCGGGAAACAGGCTGCCGGTGCCCCGGTGCAGAGCGAAAATGACATGCATGTAGACAACGATATTCCGGAGCAGTCGCAGAGCCGGGGTCACAGGAGATAAGCCGCCATGACAGGCTCAGGCGAGATCACTGCGGATTATTACCGCCGCAGGCTGGAGGAGTTCCTTGCAGAACGCCATCCGCAACTCACCGGTGCCCGGGAGCTGGTCGCAACCCGCAGCAATCGGGCATACGCCGTCTATCGGACGACGCTTGCCCAGGGTTTTTCGCCACTGAAAGCCACTGCCCGTGCCGATGCCGTACTGTACGAAGGGCTGATATTCTCGCGCTACGACTTGTTGCGGGATATTCTAGCCACGGATTATCCGCAAATTCCTGAATACCAACTGCGGCCGCTGGCGCTTCAGCTTTGCGACATCTGTGCTCCCGTGTTCGGTTCGTTCAACCTCGACGACGGCATTCTGCAACGACGGGAATACGGAACGCTCGTGGCTCGGCTGCGGGAGTTCCTGCAGGAATATGTCAGCCAGCACGGACTTTTCGTGCGGCTTCGCGGCAGACCTCGAAATCCCTGACACTTGAAAACCCATATTCATTAACCATTTCAAACATTTTACAACCATGAAAAAACATCTTATCTGGGCCGCAGCAAGCGCGGCACTTCTTGCCTCCTGTGCCAAAGAGGAGACACAGACCTTCACTCCGGCCGCCACCGACCTGCCTCAAGCATCCATCACCTTCGTCGCCGAAGAGAATGCCGACTTCACACGTGCTTTCTTCGACAATACCACCACGACCGAAGCGTGGGAGCAATCGCTTTCCTCGCTTACCGTATTCTGTTTTGAGGAGGGTGCTCTGGTCATGCGCCGCAATTTCACATCGGCGGAACTTTCATCCAGACGCTCCACGTTCGCCCTGCCGCGTTCGACAGCCGGTAAGAGTATCGAATTCTATGCGCTGGCGAATGCTGCCGTCGATGAAAACATTACGACCAAAACAGCCCTGCTCGCCCTGACGGAAGAGACTCCGGGCAGCTACAACGGCACTTTCGCCAATGTCTCGAGCAAGGCGCTGCGCAGCGGTGGATTTCTGATGTCCGGCACAGCGACGAAAAGCATCGGCGCAGCAGGTACGACGACCGAAGTGGCCATTACTTTGCGGCGCGACGTAGCAAAGTAGCCGTTCAAGCCTCCCTGTCTCCTGCCTTTGCCGACAAGTATCCGGGAACGGTCCGGATTACCTCGGTCAAACTTTCCCGTTCGGCGATGCAGACTCCCTATTTCGGAGGAACGCCTAAAACCGGAGCCATGACTTTTACGCACACCCAAACCCCGGGTGAGACGAGCGGTCGATTCAACGCTCTGTTCTACTGCTTCGAGAACGCGGCTCTCGCCTCAGGCAGCCGCGTCCTGCTGACGCTCGACGGGGTGTATGACCGTGACGGCAAGACCTCGACGACTTCCGACCAGGTCCCTATCTCGTATGAAGTCGAACTATCCGGCACCGCCGGCAACGGACAGCTCGCACGTAACGGATATTACCGGGTGGCGATTGGTCTGACCGGTCTGACCGGACAGGATGTGACGGCTTCCATTACGGTCGCTCCGTGGGAAACCCCCGTCACTCAAAACATCAATATCGGCATTTAATCCCGGCAAGTGAAACGGACAGAGAGGAGGCTATCACTCCGCTCTGTCCTCTATTATATGAATCCGCGACATGAACCGCAAACTATTGTTTTTACTGTGTATGGCCGCAGTCTGCTTTTCGGCTCCGCGTGCTTCGGCTCAATATTTCAGCGTAGGCATCAACGCCCCGATGCTGGCTTCCGGAACCCTGAATGTTACGTTGGAGGCCGCTGTCGCACCGCATTGGTCCGTGGAACTCGCCCTGCTCGCAAATCCTGTCAGCACCGAAAGACTGGGCCTGACAGCCGCCGCTCTGCAACCCGGGGTGCGCTACTGGTTTTCGAGGAGTATGCCGGACATTTTCTGGCGATGCACGCGGCTTTGGCGTCGTACAACGTGTGGAATGCCTCGCACCGCCACAAAGGATGGCTTTCGGGGGCCGGGATCTCCTATGGTTACTGCTGGCCGCTCTCGGCACGCTGGAACATGACGCTGGAGGCGGCATTGGAATCTATCATATGCGTGAGAGCGAAAAACGACGCTTCACGCCCGATTCGGAACCCGAATATATCCGCCATCACCGGCGCTGGGTCTCGGCCCCTCCAAGTGCGCCCTCACTTTTTCTTACCTGTTTTAACTCAATCTTCACGCAATCATGAACTTCATCATCAGCATCTTTCTCGTCCTCTTCCTGAGCATCTCTTCCTGTCAAAGGGAGGCAACCGGAGACATTGTTCCGACACCTGCAGCCCGTTACGGCGAAGTCGATCTCACCTTCGGAGAGAGCGGGCAGCCCTGGAATCTACCGGATGGAACCATGAGGGTCATCAACGGACGCCCCGATAATGTCAATATCTATATTTTCAACGATGCGCTCGACTACCGCAAACACGCCTATTACGAGAATACCGACATGCAACCCCGCCTCGAACTGCCTTACGGTACATACCGCATCTATGCGCTCGGGAACTTCGGCAGCGATTTGGGGCTTTTGACCGAAGAGCAGCTTCAGGCCCTCACGGTTACCGCCTCTTTTGCGGACCGATTTCCGACCGGCGGTCTGGAGTATGCCGTCACCAGAGAGGAGTTTGCCGTTTCGCAGGCGCTCTCATCCCTGGAATTACGCCTGACAAGGCCCTTTTGCAAGATTACTTTCACAGCTTCCATCTCGTCGTCACTCTCCTCGGACGCCTATATCGTGTCGATGATCCCCTACAATCTTCCGCTGCGCTCCTCCCTGTGGACCGACAACCGCTTGCTTTCGACTCAAGGCAGTTCGACTTCCCGTACGAAAAGCTGACTTCCAAGAAAAGGCGTCATACCCTCACTTACTATCAGTTGGAAAATCTTCAGGGAACAGTTCCCGCAATTATTCTTCCCGAAGACCGCAATTACCGGAAGGCACCCCGCATGGCTACTTATGTCAATATTCGCATTTGCCTGAATCAGGCATTCTATGAATACAACATATACATCGGACAGAACGATACTTCCGATTTCAATGTACGCCGCAATACCGCATACACCTACAACGTGACCATCCTCGGAACGAATCCCGACGATTACCGTATCGCCAAAACGGAGTACACCTTCTGGGGAACCAAGGCCGGCGACAAAGAATATCTCAATACCTTCCGCTGGCAGAACGGCACCGCGCAAGGCGTCCTGGTCATTGTCACCGAGCATTGCGATCCGGACAACGTACTCTCGCTCTCTTTCAAGCGGACTTCGACAGGAACATATTATCCCAAATGGGAAATGCAGTACAGGACCTTCGGCAATGCTACCGAACCTGGAAGGAGGGTGAACGCATCGAGGTCCACCGAAACAACGGAGGCAGTTCCGTCGAAATCCGCTTCATCAACTCCGACGGAACGACCCAATACGAAACGACCAACAACTACTTCGACTTCACCTTGACCGATACCCGGGGATTCAGCGATACCTTCCGTGTTTCGACCCGTAAAACGACATAAGTTTCATGCGAATCGCAATGTATATTTTCCTGCTGCTGGCCGCAGGTGCTGCGTGCAGTTGCAGCACCTCGGACGCCTGGCCCGCCGTGATGCCCAGGCGCTGCTGAGTCATACGCCCCGCCCCCTGCGGGCTGTAGCGCCCCCTGCCGATACGGTCCGCCGAATACGCACGAACACGGAGTTCGACCTTATTCCCGTCGAAGTAACTTATGAGAACGGCGAGGAAACCTACAATATCTGGCTCGATGCCGTGACTGTCGTAGCTCCCTCACGTACCGTTCCCGAACGCTGCGGACATATTGAAATCGATTTTTTGGTAACCCTCCCGCGCATCCTGCAGAGTAATTGCCGCAGTATCGTCCTCCGCCCCGTTTTGCATCGTGAGCAGGAGCGGATACCTCTGGAGGAGATTTCCCTGCGGGGTACGTTGTTCGACCGGGTACAGAGGCGCGACTACTGGCAATACGTCCGTTATCTGGAGCGCTTCCGGCCCGACTCGGTGCATGCCGCACGGGGTTTCCGGCGCTTTGTACGGTATCCGCTGCCCGAGGGGGTGCGTGCGGATTCCGTAACCCGAGCCGGACAAGATATCTCGCTGCGTTATGTACAGCGCATTCCTGCGGCGGAAGCCGGTCGCCGACTGCTCGTCACCCTCGAAGGCGAAATCCGAGGCTGGACGGCAGTGTTTATCCCTTGCCGCCCTCCGATACGCTGCGCTACAACATCTCTTCGATGCTTTTCTTCGCCGATACCACGACCCGTTATGTGGAACGCATCATCGAAAAACATATCCGTGTCAGCGACCGGAAAAGACTGGCATTCCGAGCCGGAGAATCCTGCATTGTCGATACACTGGAAAACAACGAAGTCCAACTGTCTCTGATAGCACAACTGATGGAAAAAATCTTCGACCGCCGCGAATACGCCGTGGACAGCATCGTACTTCGGGCGGGTGCATCTCCCGAAGGTCCCGTCCGACTAAACGAACGACTCTCCAGGGAAAGGGCCTGGAACCTGCAACACAGGTTCGCCGCCTGGTTTCCCTCACTGCCCCTCGATACGCTGATACGGACCGGCGGCATCGGCGAAGACTGGGAAACACTTGCAGCACTTATCCGTCAGGACGACAACATCGTCCACAAGCAGGAAATAGAAATGCTTATCGAACAGGAACAGGACCCCGACCTGCGAGAAACACGCATTGCGGCATGTTTCCCGGAGGAGTATGCTATATGCAGCGAATGCTGTACCCCCGGTTGCGGCCGTACACATCGACTACCGGCTGCATCGTACCGACATGGTGCAGGATACGCTCGTGACAACTCGGCCCGACAGTCTTTATGCCGAAGGTGTCGGGTTGATGCAGCAGCGGCAGTATGACGCGGCACTCGGCATCCTGGCTCCGTATGCAGACATCAACACGGCCATCTGTCTGTTGTCGGTCAACCGCAATGCACAGGCTCTCGAACTGCTGCTTTCGCTGAGCGATGATGATGCCCGTGTATGTTACCTGCGGGCCATCGCTTATGCCCGGCAGGGAAAACCCACACAGTCACTCCAGGCATTCGATGCGGCCTGCGCCTTGAACGAAGACCTCTCTTACCGGGCCGCCCTGGACCCCGAACTGAGCGAACTGATCAAAAACCGTTAAAGCATATGAAAAAGTTGTTATTGGCGGCAGCTCTGCTTGTAGCGATGAGCGGCTGCACGCTCTCCGAGCAGACGGAAACGGAAGTTATCTGTCCTCCCCAGGCAGACAATGGCATCGACATAGAACCCTGGCACCCCTCCGACGACTGTACGGATATCGGCAAATAGAAGCGTATGAAAACAAGGGAACACTCCGACCTGTATCTGACTTATGACAGCTACAAAAACGTCCTGCACGCAACACGTTCGAGCAACGGGACCGACGGATTCCTGCGCTACCTGCACGACGATGCGGAACATATTATTCGGGAAGGTCACAACCCGAATGTATGGGTGTCTTACGTACATTTCCATGACGGCGGGGATGTACCCGACTTGCGGGAAGCCGGCCGACACGGATTCTTCGACCGGGTACTCGACACCATACGCCGCAGCGGTGGGGAATGCCGCTATACCGCCAATATGCGGGACGTGCTTTTCTGTATCGAACAGGACATCGTACCCCTGACTCCTGCCGCCGAGCGGACCCTTTTGATGGCCCGGCCGGATTATCCCGCTCTCGAAGAGAGATGGCGAGGAGTTACCCGCGCCAGAATGCCGTTATCCCCGAATACCGCTCCTACGATGCATTGGAATCCCGGCAGGGAGTGATGCTCTTTTCCAGAACGACCGAGGGACAGCGGCAGCGACGGGAGTACGAACACCGCCTGGAGCTGAACTTCTATAATCCCGCACAACCGGGCGGCCCTCTGCGTTATTGGGAAATCATAGCCGTCCCGGACCGCGTGGCAGAGATGGTGGACCGGCTGTCCGTACAGGAACATGACCCTCAGGCACAGCTTTATGCCGATGCGCACATCCTCGGCCAGGGACGCATCTTACAGGAATTCGACATGACAGCCAATGCGGTGAACTACGATATTTTCCGACGACGCACCCAGCCGGGCCAAAGAGCCGTACAACCTCTCTCGGAGATGACCGTAGGGCAGCTCTGGAAGCATATTACCCACATGACACGTCCTCGGTTTGGGCAACAGACCGCATTGTGCGTGGACCGCAAACAGTTTCCCGGAGAGCAGCCCGATATAACTTGCAAAATAAGACGATAAACGATGCGCGAAAACACTAAACCGGCGACCCTTTTTCTGTGCGTTGCCCCTGACGGCAAGACGGACTGCGTACGCATCATCCGCGACCGGACCGGCGAGAGACTTCCGGCGATTCATCGACAGTTTGCTGGACGCTTCCCTGCAGACGGATGCTCCGGTACCCGACGACTGGGTTTTTCGATATATCATTCCCGATGGCGGCCTGCTCCCGACACTCGAAACCGGGCGCGACCACAGCGATTACCATCATCGGCTACGTCATCTCGACACGTTGGCGGAGCTGCGCCCCGCCAACGTCGTTGCCCTGCGCAATGCCGCGCTCTGCCGCCGCAGCGGAATAGACCCGCTTTCTACGGAAGGCAGCGACCGGGAGCTGGTCCTCGGAGAAACGGAACCCCGGTCGTTCCCTTCAGTCCGTGCCGTGGAACTGGCTCCCAACCGCGTTTTGCTTTACGACATGAGCGAAACGGTGGGCTGCGACGCATACCGGAGCTTGCACCAGCACATCGCCGACCACTTCTTCGACCGGGAAATCCAGACCGAAACACTCCGTCTGTACAATCTGCATTCCTTTTTCGATACCTCCGTGCTGATGAAACACATTCCGGCTCTGAACTTCAATTTCAATCACTACAGCCGTAATTTCAAATTGACGGATATCCCGGCTCACGCTTTTCTTGACAGCGATATTCTGAAAGAGGGATTCCTCGTAAAAGAGTACGACCTGCACCCCACGAGCGAGTGTTATACCCGCTTCTGTATGGGCGAAGACATCTCTCTGAATGTCGACATGCGGGCGTTCGAAATAGCTTTGCTGGACCACATCTCCCGAGAAGGCTATCCGAAGCAGAGGCTTTCCTCGGAGTGGCGATACATCTTTCCGCATAAAACCGATTTCAAAGAGCTGGAAGAGAACATAGCCAATTGCAATGACCGGTCATCCCTGGAGCAGTTGCAGATGCAGGCCCGGGAAAAGGCCCGAACGATTCTGGCGGAAGAATATCCGGATATCAGGCGGTCGCAGCGAAATTATTTGGAGGATGGCGTATCGTTGCATATTCCCGATGCAGCAGGAGAAACCAAGGGCTTGGGGCGTAAAGTATGATACGGTCGAAAATCCGGATAAATGGCAGGCGGAAAGAGCTGAGGGATTCCGTTCGTCTTCCGGCGTGTTTTCCGGTCCGGGCAGCAAAGGTAACGGACGGGCCGCGCAGGGGCAAGGCCGAGCCTGACGGTTCGGGCAAAAAACAGCACCGCAAGGGTGCTGTTTTTTTATGCCCGAAGCCTTGCCCTGCGCTGTGCTTTCGCCGCCCGTCCGTTCTCCATGCGCCCGTAACCGTACCACACGCCGGGGAGACGAACCCGTCGGTGAAAATAGCATATCAATAATTGTTGAATCTTAAAAGTCATCATTATGAACCCAGGATGGAACATAGACATCAACGGCGAAGACTGGACCGGGAATATTGGACCCGGGAAGAACATCTGCGCGACCAGGCTGAAAATTCATCCAATACACCGATACCGGAACCAGGATACGGATTCGACGAATCGGATATTCCGGAACAAGAGGAAGAAATCGGTGAATCACGAAAGAGAAAATGCTTTCGCCGCTAAAGTTATCAAAGGTTAAACCTTATACGGTCAAATCATGGAAAAGACAACATTACAACAAGGACTTAACGAGGTGGCACGCAAACGTGTACACCGGATGATCGACAACAACCAGCCGTTGTTCCGGCAGACCATGCAGCGGCTTATGCAGGAGGCGGGCACGGCGAACGACTACCTGGCGTCGATAGGTGCGGCCAACCGCACGCAAGCCGCTCCCGATGTAATATTTCTCGAAGACGGCAACAAGCTCATTATGAATATGGCCGGCCGTAAATACGGGCTGCATCGCAATGCCGTGGGACAGTTGGCCGAGAAAGTCGCCGTACCCGCCAAATATTTACGGGAACTCTCCGAAGGCGCCGCCTGGCAGCGCAGGCTCGCGGCAGAGATACTCAACCAGCACTCATCGTGGACAGAGCGCAGCCGGCTGCTGGTGCGGACGGTGGACGATCAGGTACGCGGCGTACTGTCGGACAGCTACCGCCGTCTGAACAGCGTGGAGCTGGTCACGGCTTTCCTCTCGGCGGCAACGGCTCAGGGCGGCGTGCCGTGCGACGCACTGATGACCGACACCAAGATATACGTGGAAACCATCATGCCGGAACCGATCTGTATCCCTACGCAGCGGAACGGAACAGTAGCCATATACATGGGCGCACGCTTCTCGACGTCCGACTACGGGGGACGGTGCCGTGGAG
>ENA-OQDW01001094-OQDW01001094.1-human-gut-metagenome-genome-assembly--contig:-NODE-1094-length-10263-cov-1.832972_pt1 | contig 10263 bp, 15 predicted proteins | sample MGYA00242784_ERZ504613 | MGnify/ENA primary metagenome ERZ504613 (study PRJEB26092, sample SAMD00036330) | human gut metagenome | host: Homo sapiens | study: EMG produced TPA metagenomics assembly of... | reverse complement strand
AGAAGATCATCGAACTGCTCGACGCCGCGTGATAACCTCAACAACCGACAACGTGACCATGGAAGCCGCTCAAACCTCAGGTGTTGCAACCACCACTAGAATCCGCCCACAACTATACCCCCTTTCTAGGAAAAAGTTGTCGAAAAACTAGAAAATGTTCATTTGCGGGGGCCGGTTAGCGTACGTTTTCTAGGCAAAAAGAAAAGCCCCGCAGCTATGCAGGGCTTTTCCAACGAGGTCATAAGAGAGGAAGAGAATAACCTCGTTTAATGGTTGACGAAGCGATTAGACCTCGCCAAGTATCTATTAGTTCAGACGCAGCTCAGTCGACGGAGCGAACAGGTGCATCTTGGCCCGGGTCGATCTTGATCTTGACGGTCGCGCCAACCTTCGGCAGCGCACGCGGATTCACACGAATCGTGGTGAGCTTGTTCTGGTCGGACATGACCTGGGAAGCCTCAGCGGCGGAGCCATCGGTGATGATGTTGCCGTAGATGTAGCCATCGGAGCCCAGATCCTCGACGTTCACAACCTTCAGGGAGAAGGCGTTCGGGTCGTCAGCCGGGGCCAGGCCAGCGTCCTCAGGACGGAAGCCGACCACGATCTGGCCGTTGTCTTCGGCGGTGAGCTTGTTGACGGCCTCAGCCGGCAGGTCCACGGTGTCCTCACCGATCTTCGCCTTGCCGTTGACCACCGGTGGGTGTTCAGGTTCATCGACGGGGAGCCGATGAAGCCGGCGACGAAGACGTTGGCCGGGCGATCGTACAGCTCGGTCGGGGCGCCGACCTGCTGCAGGATACCGAGCTTGATGACGGCGATGCGATCGCCCATCGTCAGGGCCTCGGTCTGATCGTGGGTCACGTACAGGGTGGTGACACCCAGCTGGCGCTGCAGAGCAGCGATCTGGGTACGGGTCTGGACACGGAGCTTGGCGTCGAGGTTGGACAGCGGCTCATCCATGAGGAAGACCTTCGGCTCACGGACGATTGCACGACCCATGGCCACACGCTGACGCTGACCACCGGACAGAGCCTTCGGCTTGCGGTCGAGGTACTCGGTCAGGTCGAGAATCTCAGCGGCCTTCTCGACGCGCTTGCGAATCTCGTCCTTCGGAGTGCCGGCGATCTTCAGGGCGAAGCCCATGTTGTCGGCAACGGTCATGTGCGGGTACAGAGCGTAGTTCTGGAACACCATTGCGATGTCGCGGTCCTTCGGCTGCATCGTGGTGACATCCTTGCCACCAATGAGGATGCGGCCCTTGTTGACCTCTTCCAGGCCGGCGAGCATACGAAGGGTCGTAGACTTACCACAGCCAGAAGGGCCAACGAGGACGAGGAACTCGCCATCCTTGATATCAAGATTCAGATCATCCACGGAGGCTTATCGTTGCCCGGGTAGATACGAGTGACGTGGTCGAAAACGACTTCTGCCATAATTACTAATCCTTTCAGAGGCAGGTACGTGCCTCACGATCCGTTGTAAAGGGATTTGTTCTTTACTGCGCTTCCGCCCTCGCCACCGACGTACAACTTTGCTTTCGGAAACTGCAAGCTTCAGCGTTTACTTTTTTCCGGTTCAGTGAAGGTTCTCTTCGTTGAGCCGAGAACTACTATACACGGACCGTGGACCAAGGCAAGTGGCGTGTCTGAAAATGTAGTTAACTTTATGGGCGTTTCTGGGGGTGTTGTGTGGTTCGGCCCATGACACGCCTGTTTCTCGAACGTGCGAACCGGCACGCCCGGCGTAGAGCAGGCCTGCTCTTCCCGAACTGACGGATTCCATCAGTCGCCGACTAATACAACACAGACTCGAAGGTGACGCCGTTGCGGGCGGCTTTGCGCTCGGCCTTGCGCTCCTCGGCGTTTTCGATGCGCTGGATGCGCAGCTGGCGCCAGTCCTCGCGCATGTCGCGGAAACGGTCGGCCAGCGTTACGTCATCGTTCTCGGCATCGCCATCAGTACCGCTGCCATCGGCCTTACCGAACGTGCCATCGGCACCTTGGTGATGCCCAGCTTGAGCAGTCCGAGCAACTCACGCAACGTTTCCGGTACGGCTCATCGCCTCATCGGCGGACTTGGTCAGGCCCTCGATGCGACGACGAAGCGCGTCGGCGTCCTCGGGATCGATCTTGAGCCCGGCGATCAGCGACTGGCGCATGGTCTCGTAATCGAGGTTGGCAAAGAAATTCAGCTGTTGCAGCGTCATGAAGCCCTTGAGCTCGGGGAATCGGTGGACGATGTATTCCTCGCGGTCGTCGGCGGCGCGGTCCAGTCGCGGGTGAGCTGCGGATCCCAGTTGGCGGTAATCGATCCCTCGCGCATGCGGTAGTGGTACAGCGCCTTGGGCAGACGGACCACGCGCGTGGCCTCGCCGATCACGTTGCAGATACGGGAGAGATCCTCGATTTTGCGCCCCACCGGGAAGGAGAATCCGGTGCCTGATAGGTGGAGGCGGGTGCCAGGAAGGCCCAGAAATAGCCGTCAATCTCAGCCTTGACCTGCTTTTTGATGGCCTCGACCGGGGTCAGGATCTGCACCTCGGTGAAGTCGTTGTGGCGATAGTTGGACAGCAGCGGCTTGTTGTTCTCGGAGATGGTGTCGAACTGGAACATCACGAGGTCGGCGTCATACTCGCGCATGGCGTTCAGGCAGTCCTCCACCAACGTGGGGGCCACGGTGTCGTCGGAATCGGCGAAGTATATGTACGCACCGGTGGCCCCGGCGATGCCGGTGTTGCGGGCGTCGGACAGGCCGCCGTTGGCTGTGAATCACGCGTATGCGCGGGTCGCGGGCGGCCCAGGCGTCGCACATGGCCGGGCAATTGTCGGGCGAGCCGTCGTCGACAGCAGAATCTCGAGGTTGCGATAGGTCTGCGCAACCACAGACTTCACGCATTCATCAAGGAATTTCTCGACCTTGTACACCGGATGATGATGCTGACCAACGGCTCCTGTTCCATATCTCCAGCGTAGCGCCGCCGTGCGAACGCGGCGGCGCTGCGGGTTCGCGGACCGCGAAACCCTTAGAAGTCCCAGTCGTCGTCATCGGTTTCTTCGGCTTTGCCCATCACGTAGGAGGAGCCGGAGCCGGAGAAGAAGTCGTGGTTTTCGTCGGCGTTCGGGCTCAGGGCGGCCAGGATCGCGGGGTTCACATCGCAAATCTCAGCCGGGAACAAAGCCGGGTAGCCGAGGTTCATCAGCGCCTTGTTACCGTTGTACCGCAGGAACTTCTCGACGTCATCGGTCAGGCCCACGCGGTCGTACAGCGACTGGGTGTACTCCACTTCGTTGTCGTACAGCTCGTTGAGCAGGTCGTACGTGTAGTCCTGCAGATCCAGACGCTCGGCATCGCTCAGCTGGGCGATGCCCTTCTGGTACTTGTAGCCGATGTAGTAGCCGTGGACGGCTCATCGCGGATAATCAGACGAATCACGTCGGCGGTGTTCGTCAGCTTGGCGTGCGCGGAGAAGTACATCGGCAGATAGAAGCCGGAGTAGAAGAGGAAGGACTCGAGCAGGGTGGAGGCCACCTTGCGCTTGTACGGGTTGTCGCCCTCGTAGTAGTCGAGCACGATCTCCGCCTTCTTCTGCAGAAACTCGTTGTTCTCGCTCCAGTCGAATGCGGCATCGATCTGTTCGGTGGAGCACAGGGTGGAGAAGATGGACGAGTAGCTTTTGGCGTGCACGGATTCCATGAAGGCGATGTTGGTGTACACGGCCTCCTCGTGCGGGGTGAGCGCGTCCGGAATCAGGGAGACGGCGCCGACCGTGCCCTGGATGGTGTCAAGCAGGGTCAGGCCGGTGAAGACGCGCATGGTGAGCGTGTGCTCGTCCTCGGTCATCTTCTGCCAGCTGGGGATGTCGTTGGAGACGGGGACTTTTTCGGGCAGCCAGAAGTTGCCGGTCAGGCGGTCCCAGACCTCAAGGTCTTTCTCGTCTTCGAGGCGGTTCCAGTTGATTGCGGAGACGCGGTCGATGAGTTTCAGCGGTTTGCGCGGAATGGAAATCGGTGCCATGGGGATTCCTTTGTATTACTCGTCTTGGGAGTTGTCGGCGGGCTTGTTTTCGAACTCCTCCGGCGCGGTCAGCCGGAGCAGTGCTCTATAGATGGTTCGTGACATTGTGGGTTCCTTAGAGTGGCCTCTGGTTGTTCGATGTGTGCGGAGACCGCCGTCTGAGACCGAAGGCGTACGAAGGTACGTCGAGTGCCGAAGAAAGGCGGTATACGCTCCCTCGAACGATCAGAGCATGCAGGAGACGCAGCCTTGGACTTCAGTGCCTTCCAGGGCTTGCTGGCGGATGCGGATGTAGTAGAGGGTTTTGATGCCCTTGCGCCAGGCGTAGATCTGGGCCTTATTGAGGTCGCGGGTGGTGGCGGTGTCCGGGAAGAACAGCGTCAGCGACAGTCCCTGATCCACGTGCTGGGTGGCCTCGGCGTACGTGTCGACGATGGCCTTCCAGCCGATCTCGTAGGCGTCCTTGTAGTACCCGAGGTTGTCGTTGGTCATGTAGGCGGCCGGGTAGTACACGCGCCCGATCTTGCCTTCCTTGCGAATCTCGATCTTGGAGGCGATCGGGTGAATCGAGCTCGTGGAATGGTTGATGTACGAGATCGAGCCGGTGGGCGGCACGGCCTGCAGGTTCTGGTTGTAGATGCCGTCCTTCAGAATCGCGTCGCGCAGGGCCTCCCAGTCGGCCGCAGTCGGGATCGCGATGCCGTACTGTTCGAACAGCGCACGGACCCGTTCGGTGCGCGGAGTGAGCGAACGACGACCATCGGTGTACTTGTCGAAGTAGTTGCCCTGGCCGGCCGGCTTGGCGTAGTCGCTCGTAGCGAAGCTGGCGAACGTGCGGCCATGCTCCACGGCGAGCGCGTGCGAGGCACGGTAGGCGTGGTAGGCCACGGTCATGAAGTACATGTCGGTGAAGTCGAGGCCCTCTTCAGAACCGTACTGGATGCCTTCGCGGGCCAGGAAGCCGTGCAGGTTCATCTGGCCGAGACCGATGGCGTGACCTTCCTCATTGGCGCGGCGAATCGAGGCACTGCGTCGATGCTCGTGTGTTCGGCCACCGAGGTGAGCGCGCGGATCGCCGTCTCCACCGTGTGGCCCAAGCCGCCATCCATCGCCTTAGCGATGTTCAGCGAACCTAAGTTGCAGGAGATATCGCGGCCCACGTGCGCATAGGTGAGATCCTCGTTGTATGCGCTCGGCTCCTGCACCTGCAGGATTTCGGAGCACAGGTTAGACATGGTCACGCGGCCTTCAATCGGGTTCGCGCGGTTGACCGTGTCCTCGAACACGATGTATGGGTAGCCGGACTCGAACTGCAGTTCGGCGATGGTGGTGAAGAACTTGCGGGCGTCGATGTAGGTCTTTCGGATGCGATCGTCGGCCACCATCTCGTCGTAGTGCTCGCTGACGGAGATGTCCGCGAACGACTTGCCGTATACGCGCTCCACATCGTAGGGCTGAACAGCGCCATCTGCGCCTTCTGCTTGGCCAGCTCGAAGGTGATGTCCGGAATCACCACGCCGAGTGCCAGCGACTTGATGCGGATTTTCTCGTCCGCGTTCTCTCGCTTGGTATCCAAGAAGCGCAGAATATCCGGGTGGTGGGCGTTGAGGTACACCGCGCCTGCGCCCTGACGTGCGCCGAGCTGGTTGGCGTAGGAGAAGGAATCCTCCAGCAGCTTCATGACCGGGATCACGCCGCTGGACTGGTTCTCGATGCGCTTGATCGGGGCGCCGAGCTCGCGCAGGTTGCTCAGCAGCAGGGCGACGCCCGCCGCCGCGCTTGGAAAGCTGGAGGGCCGCGTTGATGCCGCGCGAAATCGACTCCATGTTGTCTTCGATGCGCACCAGGAAGCAGCTGACCGGCTCACCGCGCTGGGCCTTGCCGAGGTTCAGGAAGGTCGGGGTGGCGGGCTGGAATCGGCCGGCGAGCATTTCGTCGGCGTATTCGGTGGCCTGCTGCTCATTGCCGGCGGCGAGCTCCAGGGCCACAGCGGCGCAACGCTGCGGGAAGTCCTCAAGATAGAGGCGACCATCGAACGTCTTGAGCGCGTAGGACGTGTAGAACTTGAACGCACCAAGGAAAGTGCCGAACTCAAAGCCGGCGGATTCCACGTGCTCGTAGATGCGGTCGAGGAATTCAGCGGAGTACTGGTTGAAGACCGCAGGGTTGTAGTACTGGTTGCTGATCAGGTATTCGAGACGCTCGGCGGTGGAGGCGAACCGCTTGCTGTTGGTGGCCACGTGCCCTGTCACGTATTCGCGTTCGGCGGCCTTGTCTTTGTCGAACTGGATCTTGCCGTCGGCGTCATAGAGGTTGAGCATCGCGTTGAGCGCGTGGTAATCGTGCGCCGGGTCGTACTGTTCCGCTGCGGTGTCGGCAGTATTGTCGAGCGGCAGGCCGGTGGCGGTGAGGTCAGTCATTGGAAATCCTTGGAATATGGCAGAAGTGTGTTTACTCAGACAGTTGCTCCCCCCAGTCAACTTCGTTGACAGCTCCCCTCGGAGAGGGGAGCCAATACCTCGAGGGGGTCAAGATTTACTGTTCGGTGAAGAAGCGGACGAGGCCGTTTCGCACGGCGGCAGTGTCTTCCGGGGTGCCCATGAGTTCGTAACGGTAGAGGTAGGGCACCTTGCATTTGGCGGCGATGATGTCTCCGGCGGCACAGTAGGCCTCACCGAAATTGGTGTTGCCTGAGGCGATGACGCCGCGAATCCACTCGCGGTTGGCTGGATCGTTGAGGAAGCGTTTGACCTGAATCGGCACTGCTTTCTTGACCACGCCGCCGCCATAGGTGGGCACCATGATGACGTACGGTTCGCGGACGTTTAGCGCCGGGTCGGCGGCCCGCAACCGGGATGCGGTAGACGTTGATGCCTTCGTCCTCAAACGGCATCCGGCCACGAACCGTGCGGTGTTTTCGGAGGCCGACGAGAAGTAGACCAATGCGCCGATCGTCTTGCCTTCGGCCGCGAATTCGGGCTGGCTCAGACTCACGCGGACACCGTGGCGGCGGCGCGGTTGTCGGCGGCCACCTGCTGGGCGACTTCGCGAATCAGGTCGGGGCGGTAGCCGGTCCAGGAGTTGTCCGGCGTGATGACCACCGGAGCCTGCTGGAAACCGGCGGCCTGCAGCTGCTCAAGGGTGGAGGGGTTCTGCGTCAGGTCCACGGTTTCAAACGGCACACCCAGCTTGGTGAGCTGGCGCTTGGTGGCATCGCACTGCGGGCAATGCGGCTTGGTGAACACGGTGACGGTCATGGCGACTCCCCTTGATGTGGTTCTGATGAACAGTGAAGCGAAGGCCATATTACAGCGGTGTGATTTGAAATCAAGGCACTATATGTAGTGGCGCGTGTCACATAACAAACCTAGATATAGGGTTTTTCGTTGATATTCCGCCATTCCCATGCACCCCCGAAAATCGGCGTGCAGCGACCCGCCCAATCACATGTGGCATTGTTCACATTTGCGTTTGAACCGCTCTTCGACTGATCCTCAACCGCCCTGCAACCGCCATCTTGAGTTTCGAGGGGCTGTTTTGACCCTTTCCGGAGATCTATCTCCGTTTCGAGGGGCTGGTACTCAAGTAAGCGCATCCCCAAAATGGCGGAATGACGGTGGGGCGAAGCCGTTTATACCCGTGTTCTAGCGGGCCACCAGCCCTCGAAAGGGAGTAAACCTCTACGGAAGGCCAATCAGCCCTCGAAGCGGAGAACGGATACCTCGGCACCCCGTGTGGAGCCAGAAGGCCCGGCCGGATGTCCAAACGAAGCATCCGGCCGGGCCTTAAAGAGTTGTTCAGTTATCAGATCGATGCGGCGCGATACTACTCCGCGTCTTTACGGCTCCAACAGATCTTCGATGCGGCAGCCAAGCGTGCGGGCCAAAGCGAGCACGGTGGAGACGGCAGCTTTGCCAAGTCTTTGCGGCGCTGCTCGTACATTTGGATGGAGCGCAGGGTAACGCCGGAGCGGCGGGCCAGCCCGGATTGGCTGAGTCCGGCGCGCACGCGGATCGTGTGCAGCGGGAGTCGCCTCGGTGCGATTATGGGCGGCCCGCTCGTCGTACACGTCGACGAATCGGCTTTCGTCGGCTTCGTGCAGAGTCGGGTGCAGTCGCACGATATCGTCGAGCGACAGCACATCGAGAATGTCCGAGAACCGCACTCCCCTGGTCCATTGGCAGTATGCGAGTACCCATCCGGCCCAGTATTCGGGTGTTGAGCCGGCGCGCAGTGCGGCTGGCGGCATATCGAGAATGCGCGCCCAACCGGTTTGCCGCATGATTTCGGCCACCAGCTCCTCGCCGGACATGCCACACACGTATTTGGGCGTGCCTCGCCCGAAAAGCGCGCCGCTCGGAGGTGGCGAAGAAGTCCATGAATAGGCCGACCGGCAACCGCAATCGTTCAGCGCATAATCGAAGGCGCCGGCCAAGTTGGCCATGGCGTCCGGCAAGTATGTCTCATCATAGGCGGGGATCATCGTTGGTCACTTTCTCGCGGATGATGTCGCGCATGAACAGGCCGTCGAGATCGGCTTCTGCACTTTTGCGGCGGTAGGCTTCGCGAGCTGTGCGGTCGCGCTCGTTACGCAATCCGTGGTAGGTCGAAGCGCGGGCGATTTCGCAGCCTTGGAACCGCAGTGCCGCGAATGCCTGAGGACTGGCGAGTACGATCTGCTTGCCGAGCTCGCCCAACCGCATCGCCTCAGCGAGTTGGTCGATGGAAATCGCGTTATTGACAAAAGCGCGGGCGAACGAGAAATACGAATCGTCGGCACGATATCCGACGATGACGTCAGCCTGACTGGCATCCGGCAGAAACACTTGTTTCAGATATTCGATGCCTTGCGCGGCGACGGCGGTGGTCGGCTGGAAACGACGGTTTTCGACCAGCATGGCCAGCCAGTTCAGGATGGTGTAGGGCGGCTGGGACAGGTCCAGGAAGAGGAGCCCGTCCGTGGTCAACGTGTACCGATTCGCGAAACCGTCATCCAGTCCCGCGCACGCCCATTCCTTGGCCAGCTCGACGCTGCGCGTGCAATAGAATCCGCGGCCATAATCGTTGTTCGGCTTGACCAGCCCGTATTCAGGATGCTTGATGACATGCGAAGAGCCATGCCACAGTTCGATCGATGCGGTCTCCATTGGCCGGCTCCTTCTCTCTCTCCTTACATATTCTTGATTATATCACTGTGGTGATAGTCATAAGGGAAATACGAGATGAAAAATACCGCTGTATACGTTCGTACACAACATGAAATGTATACGAACGTATACAACACTGATGTCCGGAGTCATGCTCCGCAGTGGCGCAGCGGACGCGCCACTACAATCGGAATATGGGACTGAAGACGTGGAAGAAGTGGACGGACTGGCCGCTGATGGTGCTGTCCGTGGTGTTTCTGGTGGTGTATTCGTGGGAAATTCTCTCCCGCACGCATATCGCGCTGTGTGAAACCGTCATCAACGTGATCTGGGTGGTGTTCGTCGTCGATTATGTGGTCTCGCTGTGGTTGGCCGACGATCGCTGGCGGTGGTTCAAGCACAACCTGTTCACGCTGCTGACCATCGCGCTGCCGATGCTCCGGCCCTTGCGACTGTTGCGTTTGCTGACCGTGCTGCACGTGCTGAACCGCACCTCCGGCATGGCGGTGCGCGGGCGCATCACCGTATACGCGGTCGGCGCGGTGGGAATGCTCATGTACGTGGGCGCGCTGGCCGTGTATTCCGTGGAGCGCGGGGCGTCCGGATCCACGATCACCGACTTCGGCACGGCGTTGTGGTGGGCGTTCGTGACCGTGACCACCGTGGGATATGGCGACTTCTCGCCGGTCACCTTCCAAGGCAAGATCATTGCGGTGGTGCTGATGTTCACCGGCATCGCGTTGATCGGTATTGTGACGGCCACGCTGGCCTCGTGGATCGTGGATCAGTCAATCTGGAGACGGATCGGCGCGAGGACGCTCGGGAGAAGGAAGTGGCCAAGGAAGCCGCGCAAGAGGCTATTGCAACATCAGCCAATCCCGAAATCGACCTATTGCGCGAGGAAGTGCGTGAGCTGACCGCTACGGTAGCCGGTCTGCGCACCGAACTTGAGCGACGTTGATTGGCGAAGCGGGACAAACAACGATTCTGCCAAGAAGGTCCGCGTCAGTTGTTGTCACCGCGGATTGCGGCAGAATCATTGTCGCCACGGCTGTTTTCTTCAGTCGGCTCAACCCAGCTTTTGATAATTTTTATTTTTTTG
>ENA-OQDW01001093-OQDW01001093.1-human-gut-metagenome-genome-assembly--contig:-NODE-1093-length-10267-cov-1.655917_pt1 | contig 10267 bp, 11 predicted proteins | sample MGYA00242784_ERZ504613 | MGnify/ENA primary metagenome ERZ504613 (study PRJEB26092, sample SAMD00036330) | human gut metagenome | host: Homo sapiens | study: EMG produced TPA metagenomics assembly of... | reverse complement strand
ATCGAAAGTAATGGTAGGCGGCATCGACCTGACGGCGCTGAGCAATGGTGATGTAGTTACCGATAATACCAAAGGCATCGTCCGGAATCAGGATACGCAACGACTACGATCGAAACCAATACGGCGATCAGCAGCAGTGGTATAACAACGAATAAAGCAACGGTCAGCGGTGCGACGGCTACAACGCTGGAAAACGGCAAGCTGACGGTGGGCGCAGCTACAGTGCAGAATACAGGTTTTGCAGTGGGCAGCAGCAGTTTGAATAATGGCAGTCTGACGGTAGACGGTAATAATAAACTGACGACGGCAGGACTGATGGCCAGCAAAGTAACTGTAGGAACTGTAACAGTGATCGGCGGCAAAGTGAGCGGACTGACGGACGCGGCTTTGAGTGCTGTCAGTACGGAAGCTGTAACAGGCAAGCAGCTGAACGCGACCAATACGACGGTCAGTGCTTTGGATACTGCTTACAAAGCAGCGGATACGCAGATACGGACTGATTTTGCGGCAGCAGATACGGCTTTAAAAACAGAGCTGAATACTGCCATTGATGAAAAAGCTAAGAAAGCGACCGATTTAGCAGGTTATGGCATTACTGATGCTTATACAAAGACTGCTGCTGATGAAAAAATAACTGCGGCAACTGCCGATATGGCAACTAAAACGCAGGTAACGGCAGATATCGGCACAGCTAAAACAGCGCTTGAAAGCGCTTATCAGGCAGCAGATACGGCGTTGAGCAATAGAGCGGCAGCCTTGGAAACAGCCGCTACAGGTATGAGTTATGACGCTGGCAAGAATACTACCACCTTTACTGGCGGCGTGACGGCGAATGTACTGACGGCAGGAGAGTTTAAAGTCGGCGCAACAGGCTTCGGCTTTGGCAATGACGGAGCTTTAACGGCTAAAACTGTCAACGGTATAGAGATCAAAAAAAGATGAATCGAAAGTAATGGTAGGCGGCATCGACCTGACGGCGCTGAGCAATGGTGATGTAGTTACCGATAATACCAAAGGCATCGGACGGAATCAGGATACGCAACGACTACTATCGAAACCAATACGGCGATCAGCAGCAGCGGCATCACTACTAATGCCGTAACTGCCAGCGGTACGGTAAAAGCAAGTGAATTTGTAGAAGGAAGCCAAAAACTTTCTGATAAATATGCTGCTAAAACAGCGCTGGCTGATTATACGACTACTACAGATATGAATACGAAGTTCGCTGATTACGCAACTACTACATCAGTAGACACCAAACTTGCTGATTACGCTAAGAGCGACAGCGTTTACAGCAAAGCAGCGGCGGATACGGCCTTTGCTAAAGCAGGTGACGTCGATACTTTAAAAACAACAGTTGGTGACGCTGATGGCGGTCTGGTAAAAGATGTTACGGAGCTGCAAAGCGGCAAGGCAGATAAAGCGACTACGCTGGCCGGTTACGGCATTGCTGACGCGTATACGCAAACCGAAATCAATGAGAAGATCGTTGAAGCAACGAAGGATCTGGCGACCAGCGCGACCGTAACAGATATTCAAAGCGGTCTGGATGAAGTGACTGGCAAAACGGCAGGCTGAGTTATGATACTGCTTCCGGAAGCAGTAAGTTCAGCGGCAGCGTGGTTATTGGCAATGAGGGTGCTAAAACCCATACTCAAATCACAGATGACGCGATTATTTTCGGTGAGGGCACTGATAAGCAGGTCACAGTAGATGCCAGCGGTATCCACGTAGGTAAAAAAGCGGCCGGCGGCATTGCTTTATATGCCGATGCTGACGGTACGCATATCGATCACACCAGTCTGGTAACAGGCTCGGTAACGGCGGACAATCTGAACGGAGTCGCTATCAGCGGCAACGCAACTGACGGTTTGAGTGTAGGCGGCGTCAGTATCAAAGCATTGTCGGAACGTCTGGACAGCCTGGAACAGGATGGCGTGGCTACCGCCGACATGGGCGGCATCAAACGCACTGACGTTGTAGAAAACAGTGGCAAAACAATAATCGAAGACACAACCAGCTTTACTAAAGACGGCTTGAAAACAGCGAACCTGGAAGCGGCGACGGCTGCTCTCGGCGGCGTGAATTTTGCCGCAGGCGCAGTGACAGGCGTCAGCAGTATCAACGGCGTTGTTTTTGGCAGTGATGGTAAAATCGGCGGCGTGAGCCTGAGCGGCGGTAAAGTGGACGGAGTGGACGTTGGCTGGCTGGATCAGCGGGTAAAATCGCTGGAAGACAACGGCACAGGAGGCGGCGGTACGGGCGGCGGTGGCAGCAGTGCCAATACCAGCGGCATCCACAAGCCTGACAGGGATACTACTAACATCGAAGGCAATACCAGTATCACTACTGACGGTATTGACACTAATAAAGTCAATGCCAGCGATTCGATCGTTGTCGCTGATGGTGAAAAGAATAAAACAGTTATCAGTAAAGACGGTATTCTGGTGGCCGAGGGCGAAAAGAATCAGGTCAAGATCAATGAAGATGGTATCCACGTTGGTAAAAACAGCTCGGTCGTCAACGACACCGATGGCTTTATTACGGATAAAGGACTGTATATCGGCGTCAGCAGCAGCAGCGATACCAGCACAGCCAAATTCAGCGTTGCCCCTAACGGCAACTGAGCAGCAAAGCTGGCGACTACGGTTTCAGCAATACCTCGGCAGACGGCGCCAAATTTACCCACAGCGGTGATACGGCTTACGGCACAGGCAGTCAGCTGGATACTACGATCCAGGGCAATAAGGTGACTACCGGCAGGATAGATACGGACGAGTTATACGTAGACGGTAATAAGGTAACTGTAGCCGGAGGTACTATTGACAAGACTGACGCCGTAAACAACCATTTGAGCGGTGCTGATGCCGACGGGAATACAGTGACTAATGACTTTAAGACCAGTGCTTTGAACGGAACGACACAGGCGGCTGAGAAAACCTCGGCTGACGGTAAGGAAAGCACCAAGACCGTCAATAATACCTCGGCAGGCGGTACCGGCGTGACGACCAGCAAGACCACGACCGACAGCAAAGACAATGTGACGGTGAAGGAAAGCAGCTTCGGCACGAATGAAAAAGGCATGACGCTGAGTACAAGCAATAAGGTAACTGACAAAGACGGAAAGGTTACTAAAGACACCAGCGGCACGACCACGATGACAGGCGACAGTATCAGCGTCAGCAAAACAACGACGACTACGGAAAAAGACGCTGACGGCAACGAGAAAGAAGTCACCAAGACCAGCGGCACCACGATCGGCAGCGGCGAAGTGACCTTGAAACGCGAGGACGGCAGCACGATAGAAGTAGCAGCGCCATTGAAGGTATGCAGAGTGATATGCGAGAGCTGGACGGCAGGGTCAACCGTATGGGAGTCGAGATCAAGGAAGTGGGCGCACTGAGCGCCGCTTTGGCAGGTCTGCATCCGCAGCCTGAAACGCCAACAGCCGTGCGGATTTCGCAATGGCGATGGGCAGTTATGAGGGCAAGCAGGCACTGGCAGTAGGCGGGTTCTATCGCCCTGACAAACGGACGATGCTGAGTATCGGGGCATCGACGACCAGCAGCAAGCATATGATGAATATGGGTATCAGCATTGCGCTGGACAGGCTGCCGGAAGCAGAGCGCAGGGCGAAGGAAGCGGCCAAAGCTGCTGGCGTTGAGCAGGAAACACTGAACAGGGTGCTGGAGCGTCTGGCGGCTTTGGAGCAGGATAACAGGCGTTTGCAGGCTGATAATGAAAAGCGTGATGTTGCTTATGAGAAACTGGCTGCTGATTATACGCAGCTGAAAGAAAAATATATAGAAGAAACTGCTGACAGGCAGCAGCCTGAACAAGCTGAGGCTGAAGAATAAATGTTGGGGGTTGGATGGTAATGAAAAAGACAGTATCTTATTGATATTAACTTTGATGATGGTGGTGAGTGGTATGTGTTATGCGGCAGGAGATGGCAGTGACTTGAACAGGCAGCAGAAGGTGGCCGATAAGTTTATGGCAGTACTCAGCGGCGATGCTGCGGCTGTAACGCAGCTGCAGGTAGATATGGTGCCGGAGCTGGCAGAGAAGATGACGGCGGCTAATTTTGCCGCTTTGCAAAAGCAGCTGAAGGAACAGTTCGGTATTCAGAAATCGGTGCGTTTTGCGGTTTATGAGCGGTTCGACCAGGGCGACCGTCTGACGTATCTTGTAGGCTACAGCAGGCAGCAGGCTGTGCGCGCGGTATATGGTTTCGATAAAAACGGTAAGCTGAGCGAATTCGTTTTTGTACCGCTGGAAGTAAAGGCGGCCCAGAAATAAAAATCAATAAAACCCAATAAAAAAGGCCGGACTGTTAAGTCCGGCCTTTTTATATAGATAAGGTCTGTTACCAGGTGAACCAGGTATAGATGCTGAAGACTGTCAGCAGCATGACTTCTAAAATAAACATCGGTTTGAGGGTCTTGAAGAAGTCGGCTTTAAAATAATCCAGGGTGACGATAAAACACATATGTGTCGGCGTCAGCATTTGTCCGGCTACGCCGAAGGCCATGGCCACGCCTGCCAGGTTCAGGTCGCCGGGCGACAGGGCTGCTACTATAGGCATAACGATCGCTACATGACCCTGTGACAGACCTGTCAGGATGCCGATAATAAAGGAGATAGCTGCGATAATGACAGGTACGGGCAGCGGTGAGGCTTTAAAATCTTCCACGATGGTATGCAGAACGTTGGTATCGGTCAGGATCTGGATAAAATAGAGGATGCACAAAACGTTCATCAGCATTTTCCAGTCGCAGGCGCCGGTAAAAACTTCTTTGATGTTCAGGACGCGGCTTGTCATACGCAGGACCGGGATCATGGCGAAGGTGACCAGAGCCATAGCGGTGGAGGCGTTAAGGTCGCAGAAAACTACCAGCAGGAAGTTGATTACGACCGGGGAAAGCGACAGTACCAGGTTCATAATGTCCTGACGGCGTTCGGCCGGATCGACATCTACATTGCTGTTAGCGGGCATATCCAGCGGCCGGATGAGCACCAGCCAGCCAGGGCAAATGCCAGCAGGGTCAGCCAGCACAGGTGGGCGATAAAGTCGCTGAAGGCAACGCCGGCGATGCTGCAGGCCATGATCATGCCGGGATGATGGGACTGGAAAATTCAAAGATATGCCGGAACCAGAAATTGATGGCGGCTTTATGTTCTTTGGTCAGGTCTGTATTGCGGCTGGCCGCTTCGACGATGGGCGCAGAAAAACGTGCGCCGCCCAGCGAAGGCAGCAGGCCGAGAAAAGCTGGCATAATGGCCAGTGTAAATTTTTCGCTGGCAAATAAGCGCTGCAGGGCGCGGATCATTCCGTCTAAAGCGCCGCTGGTACGCAGCTCGATTTCCAGGCACATGACAAAATAGAGCGCCAGGATCAGGTCGTAGGTGCGCTGCATGGTAAGCGTGGTGGTGAAGGCGCTGACCAGATAATGGAACTGAGGGGCTACTAAAGCCCAGATCAGCAGGCCGCCTGCCAGGATCGCCGGACCGATGGGGATGTGGCGGCGCAGCAGGATGATGATCAGCAGCATTGCTAAAGCGATCACGAGAAAAATATTCATTTTAAAACCTTCTCACTCTCAAATAATATATCTATTATACAAAGAATGCAGAGAAATTTCCATATTCGGCTGAAAAAAGGTATAATAAAAGAAAATATACTTCTGGAGGTGTACTATGTATATCAGTCGCTTATGTTTGCAGAATTACCGCTGTTATGATAATTTTGAGATAGATTTCAACAAAGAACTGACTGTTATCGTAGCTGAAAACGGTAAGGGCAAAACAGCTATTTTAGATGCGGTCGCTGTAGCTTTAGGGCCTTATCTGGCGTGCTTTGACGGTGTTAAGGCCAACCAGATCAGTGATACGGACGTACGCCAGACCAAAGATACTGCAGGCAGGACTTTGGAGCATGTGCTGCGGATGAAAAGCCAGTATCCCGTTGTGATCGGGGCAGAAGGCGTTGTTGACGGCGAAAAGATCACCTGGAAAAGAGAATTGAAGGCGGCCGGGGGGCGGACGACGATCCTGAATGCGAAGGCTTTGAGCGAGTATGGGCGGCATATGGTCAAGGCGCTGCGGGAGGTCAACGACAGTAAAATAATTTTGCCGGTCATGGCTTATTATGGTACCAGCAGGATGTGGAAGGATAATAAGCTGTTCGAGCTGCGCAAGGATATCAGTCTGGAGCGCGGTAGCGGCTACGTCGATTGTATGGAGCCTTCGTCATCATATAATACTTTTGGGCAGTGGTTCAAATATGCGACGATGAGCGCGATGGAATTTGACCGTTATCTGGCCGAGAGCGGTAAAAAGGATGAAAAGAATCCGTATACGGAAGTGCTGAAGGCTGTGCGTCAGGCGATCATTACCTGTATCGGCAGTATGGGCTGGACGGATATAGATTACAGCTTTGCTTTTCAAAATCTGATCATTATGCATGAAACGATGGGCGTATTGCCGCTGGAGGCTTTGAGTGACGGTACCCGCAGCGTGATCAGTATGGCGGCAGATCTGCGTACCGGATGGTGCGGCTGAATCCTGACCTTGGAGCCATGGCGGCTCTTGAAACGCCGGGCATCGTACTGATCGACGAAGTGATATGCATTTGCATCCTTCCTGGCAGCAGGCGGTAGTGTATGATGTGCGGAAGGCGTTTCCCAACGTACAGTTTATTGTGACGACTCACAGTCCGCAGGTTCTGAGCACGGTCCCTGCTGAGGCTATCCGTATCCTGCGCTGGGACAATAATCTGATCAATATCGATAAACCTGCCTTTTCTTTAGGCGCTGAAAGCTTTCAGCTGCTCAAGGATATTCAGAATGTCGACACGCGCCCGCAGGCATTGCCGATCGTGAAGGACCTGTACAGGTATCTGATGCTTGTGAGCGAGGATAAATGGGATACGGACGAGGCCATGGAGCTGCGCAAACGTCTGGACGAATGGTCTAAAGGGTGTGAACCGGCTTTGGTCCGTGCTGATACGGAAATCAGGATGAAGTCTTTCAGGAGGAAGAAAAAATGAAACGGGTGTACAAATCTCCGGCTACACCCGAGCGCCTGCGCAGTTATGTGAAGGCGTTTCCGGACGAAACCTGGGAGCATTTCCGCCGGCGCAACCGCAGGGGCTACCGCGAAGTAAAGCAGCAGCTTCTGCAGGATCAGCACGGTTTATGCGCGTATTGTGAGATCAGTATCAAGCTGGCTGAGTTTGAGGACAATGTTGATGATTTCAGGGTGGAGCATTTCTTCCCCAAAGTAGCTACACAGCTTGAAAAACACAATTATCACCTGGACTGGCATAATCTGCTTGGTGTTTGCCATGGCGGAAGCCAGCCCTATGTGTCGGACCCTGAATGGCGTTATTCCAGCAGGAAGAATGACCGGAGCTGTGATGTACCAAAGGGCGGGAAACCGATTTCCGAGCGGATACTGAACCCGCTGAAGATACCGGCGTCAGTCAGGCTGTTTCGTTATCAGGAGCATACCGGTAAGATGATCGTTGACGAAAGTTCCTGTCCGAAAAAACTGCAGGCCAAGGCGCGCAATACGATCCGCGAGCTGAATCTGAACGCGCCGCGGCTGCAGCGGATGAGACTGGCGCTGATCAGGATACTGGAGGACGAGATAAACAGTGCTTTGGCTGGCGGAGCGGTGCTGGAGGAGTTTTTGCCGCTGCTGGCGGAAAGTATCCTGCTGCCGGATGAAGATGCAATTATCAGCCGTTTTTTTCAGTGGCGCGCTGGTATCTGGGTGAATTTGCCGAGGATATTTTAAGGGAAAATAATTATGCGATGTAACGCACTCCTGTTAAAAATAACTTTTTAAGCAGGAGTTTTTTTGTGGAGGTAGAAAGTAATAATTATCATGTTTTCAGATAATTGCAGAAAGATATAGGGGAGCGGAGAAATATGGAATTAACTAAGAAAGCGTTTAAAGCATATGATGTGCGCGGCGTTGTGCCGACAGAGGTCAATGCGGAGATGGCTTATCGGGTAGGGCGCGTTTTTGCGGCGATGTTTGCAGCTGAAAAAGTTGTAGTCGGGCATGATATACGCTTGAGCGGGCGCGAGCTGGTCGATGCTTTGACGGAAGGGCTGCGGCACGGCGGCAGTGATGTGATCGATATTGGGCAGTGTGGTACGGAGATGATTTATTTCGCGACGGCACATCTGGACGCTGACGGGGGATCATGGTAACGGCCAGTCACAATCCGGCAGAGTATAACGGGATGAAGCTCGTGCGCCGAGGAGCCAGACCGATCTCGGCCGATACGGGACTGATGGAGATCGCTGATATGGTGGTCGACAGTAAGGATTTTCCTCATGTCAAGGTGCCGGGCAAGACGGAGGGTGCTGTAAGACGTTATGATATCATGCCGGAATATATCGAGCATTTGCTGGGATATATCGACATCAAGGCGCTGAAACCGCTGAAGATAGTGGCTAACCCTGGGAACGGCGGCGCCGGTCCGGTCTTGAACGAACTGGCCAAATATCTGCCTTTTGAATTTATCAAGATCAATGAAATACCTGACGGGACTTTCCCGAACGGGGTGCCTAATCCGCTTTTGGTACCAAATCGCGAGGCTACGGCAAAACTGGTGCGCGAATATCAGGCTGATCTGGGCGTGCCTGGGACGGCGATTTTGACCGCTGCTTTTTGTTTGATGAAAAAGCCGAATTTATTGAAGGATATTATATAGTCGGTTTGCTGGCAGAGGTATTTCTGCGCAAGCAGCCGGGCGCCAAGATCATGTATGACCCGCGTCTGACCTGGAACACGCAGGAGGTTGTGGATGCGGCCGGCGGTGTTGCTGTGCGCTGCAAGAGCGGGCATGCCTTTATGAAGGAATGTATGCGTGCCAATGAGGTGCTGTACGGCGGCGAAATGTCGGCACATCATTATTTTAAAGATTTTTCCTACTGTGACAGCGGCATGATACCCTGGCTGTTGGTGGCGGAGCTGTTATGCACCAGCGGCAAAACTTTGTCGGAGCTGGTCGAAGCACGAATGGAAAAATTTCCCTGCAGCGGCGAGATCAACCGCAAGGTTGAAGATTCAGCGGCCGTACTGGCGGCGATCGAGCTGAATATGCGCCCGGCGGTCAGGTCGATAAGCTGGACGGGCTGAGCATTGATTATGCCGAATGGCGTTTCAATGTGCGTGTTTCCAATACAGAGCCGGTGATGCGTCTGAATGTTGAGACCAGAGGCGATAAAAAGCTGCTGGCTGAAAAAACAGCGGAACTGCTGGAACTGATCGGCGGCGAAGAAGCCTGACAGAGCCCGCGTCTGATCGGTGCCGGCGGCAATCAAGGTAAGTGTTTATCTAAAAATTTATTTCCTGTTCAAGTGGAGAAAGAGTGATACAGATGACTGCAATCAAACAAGTACGCAAGGCTGTTATTCCGGCGGCCGGATTAGGCACGCGTTTTCTGCCTGCTACTAAAGCTACACCGAAGGAGATGCTGCCGATCGTTGATAAGCCGACGATCCAGTATATTATTGAAGAAGCGCTTGCTTCGGGAATAGAAGATATTCTGATTATTACCGGGCGCAGCAAACGTGCTATCGAGGATCATTTTGACCGCAGTATCGAACTGGAATTGAACCTTGCGGCCGGCGGTAAAGCGCAGGAGCTGGAGATGGTCAAAAAGATCTCTGATATCCGGATACACTATATCCGCCAGAAAGAGCCGCGCGGATTGGGGCATGCTATTTTATGCGCGAAGCAGTTTATCGGCGATGAGCCTTTTGCGGTGCTTTTGGGCGACGATGTAGTAGACGGTGAAGTACCGGCGCTGAAACAGCTGATGGATGTTTATGATAAAACCGGGGCCAGTGTTTTGGGCGTACAGGAGGTGCCGCAGGAAAAGGTATCGTCTTATGGTATCGTAGCGTCCGAGCCTACGGCCGAACCGCGCACCTTTACGGTCAGAGATATGGTCGAGAAACCGGGCGTTGAGGAAGCGCCTTCGCGGCTGGCTGTTTTGGGGCGTTATATCATCAATCCCGAGGTGTTCCCGATCCTGGAGCTACCAAGCCGGGACGCGGTAATGAGATACAGCTGACGGACGCATTGAAGGAGCTGGCTAAACTGCAGAAGATGTATGCTTATAATTTTGAAGGACGTCGTTATGATGTCGGCGATAAACAGGGCTTTTTGGAGCGACGGTGGAAATGGCGCTGAAGCGTCCTGATCTGAAGGATAAGTTTTTAGCATATTTACAAACTATTGTCAG
>ENA-OQDW01001092-OQDW01001092.1-human-gut-metagenome-genome-assembly--contig:-NODE-1092-length-10269-cov-7.016959_pt1 | contig 10269 bp, 13 predicted proteins | sample MGYA00242784_ERZ504613 | MGnify/ENA primary metagenome ERZ504613 (study PRJEB26092, sample SAMD00036330) | human gut metagenome | host: Homo sapiens | study: EMG produced TPA metagenomics assembly of... | reverse complement strand
AGCCAACACTGCGCTTTCCCTGGCCTACCAGGCGACAAGGCCGCTTACGTCTCCGGTTGTCCCGGCCAACCGTCTGGGCGAGTGCGCCCTGCGTTCGCTGAAGGCCTACGGCGTCGACACCACGCGCGTCGTGCGTCAGGGCGACCGTCTTGGCTCCTATGTGTTTGAGGTCGGCGCCTCGCAGCGCGGTAACGGTTGCGTCTACGACCGCAAGTACTCTGCCATCAACATGGCCAAGCGCGACGTCTTTAACTGGGACGAGATCCTCAAGGGCATCGATGTCTTCTATTTCTCCGGCGTGACCCCCGCCGTCTCCGATGAGATGGCTGCCGCCTGCAAGGATGCCCTCACCGTCTGCCGCGCCAAGGGCATCACCACCGTGTGCGACGTGAACTATCGCGGCAAGATGTGGTCGCCCGAGAAATCGCAGGCCACCATGAAGGAACTCCTGCCGCTCGTCGACATCTGCATCGCCAACGACGAGGATGCGCCTGCCGGCCTCGGCATGACCTGCGTCTCCGGTTCCCTTGCCCACGGCATCGAGGAGCGCGACACCTACGTCGAGATGGCCCGCCAGATCTGCGCCGAGTACGGCTGCAAGAAGGTCGCCTCGGTCGTCCGCAACATCTCCTGCGTCGAGCGCTCCATCTGGATGGGCATGCTCTTTGACGCCGAGAGTGGCGAGCACTGGTTCTCCCCTGCTCACGACGTGCACGTGCTCGAGGGCGTTGCCGCCGGCGACGCTTTCAACGCCGGCCTCGTCCATGCCCTCATCAACGACTTTGACCCGCAGGACGCCGTCAACTACGCGATTGCAGCGTCGATCCTCAAGATCACCATCAAGGGCGATTCCAACTTGGTGACCGCAGGCGAGATCGCAGCCGTGGCATCCGCCGCCGACGGTGGCACCCGCGTCGCGCGCTAGTCCGTCTCCATTCCGCGGGCCGCAGCTTTCCAATCCCATACCCCTGCGGCCCGCTCCCCGATTCCTCCGGTCGGGCAAAACCACCAGTCCCATTCCGGTTTTGTCTGGCATTCCCTACATGACTGGTCGAGCAGCCGGTTTTGGAATTGCTTTGAACCCCAAGCAGTGCCTCCGATAACCAATCCAAAATCGGCTCCTGACCAGCACATTTGGTAATCACGCGCCCATGCGCGCCACACATCGAAAGGAACATCATGTTCGATCAGTTCTACACCACGCTTGAGTCCCTGGGCATCGTGCCGGTCGTTGTGCTCGACAAGGTCGAGGACGCCGCCCCGCTCGCCCACGCTCTTATGGCAGCTGGCATGAAGTCCGCCGAGGTCACCTTCCGCACCGCCTGCGCCGCCGAGTGCATCGCCGCTATGGCCGAGGCCGAGCCCGAGATGTGCGTTGGCGCCGGCACTGTCCTGACCGTCGAGCAGGTTGAGCAGGCCCGCGCCGCCGGTGCCAAGTTCATCGTCTCCCCGGGTTACAACGAGGACGTCGTGAAGCATTGCATCGACATCGAGCTGCCCGTCCTTCCCGGCACCGTGACCCCCTCCGAGGTCACCGCAGCGAGAACCTGGGCCTCAAGGTCACCAAGTTCTTCCCCGCGTCCCAGTATGGCGGCCTGAACACCATCAAGGCCCTCGCCGCTCCGTTTGTCGGTCACCGCTTTATGCCTACCGGCGGCGTGAGCACCGCCAACGTCGAGGAGTACTTGAGCTCCTCCGCCATCATCGCCTGCGGTGGCACCTGGATGGTCAAGCCGGCCCTGTTTGCCGACGGCGACTTCTCCAAGGTCGAGCAGATCGCCCGCGAGGCCATGGACGTCGTCAAGAAGGTCCGCGGCTAGGTTAGCTCTCTATCGTGAAAGGGGGCGTGCCCTAGACCTCGCCCCCTTTCTTTTAAAGCGGCTCGGAAGCGCGCCGTTTCCGTCACGAACAAGAACCAAAACCGTCTTGTATGCTGATAGAACGTGACGGAAGCGACACGCCCCCGAGCCGCTTTGTATAATCGGCTGGCAGTCGCGCTCAACTGAGCCACTTCGGTAAAAGCCGAGCCATCAAAACAGCTGCGGCGCCGTCTGGAGGAATGGACCTTTGCTTCCGGTCTTTTCCTCCAAGCGGCACCGCATCTTTGTGCCCCGGTCACACCCCAACGCAGTTGCGGTGAATAGGGACTGTTTGCGCCACCTAGGCCGCAAAACAGTCCCTATTTCACCGCAACTTATATGGGGATTGATTAGATGAACGAGTCTTTGGACAGCTCAAAATAGTCGGGATGCAAGGCGATAACCGGACCTTGCTCTTCGGGCATCAGGTGCAGGTGTGTCTCTGCCAGATAGCTCGCCGCGTCGGTATCGCCCCTCTTAATGGCCTCGAGAATCCGGCGATGCTGCCGACGAATCGGCTCCCAATCCAAATCCTGCGACACCATACGCAACCAGTTGTATCGCTCAAAATGCGTGTTGATGCTCTTCATCCAATCCCACAACATGTGACGACCGGCAATCTCAAAACATGTCTCATGGAACAGGTTATCCAGGTCAAAGAAACGGCGCGTTTCGCCATGGTCGAGTGACTCGGACTCGGCAAGAATCTGCTCGAGCCGCTGCTTTTGCTCGGGCGAGGCGGCCGAACAGCATTTAATAAGCACGCTTCTCTCGAGCTTCTCGCGCAAGAAACAAGCGTTCTCAGCGCGTTCCATGCTGATCTTAGAGACGTAGGTGCCGCTTTTGGGACGCGTTTCCACCAGCTCCTGCTCGCGCAGACGCACAAAGGACTCGCGAATGGGTGTGCGCCCGATTCCCGTCTCTTTTTCCAGACCAATCGCCGAAAGGCGCGTGCCGGGCTTGAGCTCGGCATAGATGATCTTGGAGCGCAATGCGTTGTATGCCTGATCTTGCAGGCTCTGATAATGCTGGTGCTGTTCCATAAAGCCCTCGGATAAGTCCTCGGTTAGTCGATACCACCATGCAATACTATCGCATCCCCCGCCCCCCTCATAAGTTGCGGTGGAATAGTTCCTGCTCAAAGCCTTCAGCAGCAAAAACAGGAACTATTCCACCGCAACTTCCAACAGTCTTTTTGGGACGTGGCTTTTTTGGCTACCCTGAGCCGCAGGTCGGCCCCTTGCCACAAAAGGGGCCCATCTACTACGTTAACGCGGAGAGCCCAGACCATGCTGAAAAGTGCGAAAACAAAACCGCAGGTAGACAGCTTGTCGATTTTCGAAAAAGCCGACTATGGTTGACCCCTGCGGCTTAAACGTAGTAGATAGGCCCTTTTCGTGGCGCAGCACTACTGCACCCCAAATTGGCACCCCGAGCCTCGTGAGTTGCCAACAAGCTGTTCGCCCAGCGCTTTATCCGCGCGGCATTTGGAAAATAGCACCACCGCAAAACCCGCGAGTAGCGCTTACTTTGCTATATCTCACTATACTTTGCTATATCTTGCTATACTTTGCTATATCTTGCTATATCTTGAGCAAAGGTGGCTCACATGCAAACAAACCCTTTTAAGCCCACAGCAGGTAAAACACCCCCCACGATTATCGGCCGCGAAGATGTACTTGAAGAATTCAATGAAGGCCTCATCAACGGGCCTGGTGCCCCGGGGCGCCTAATGCGCATAGCCGGCGTCCGTGGAACGGGCAAGACGGTCCTCCTTGACGAGTGCTCACGTTTGGCGCAAAGCCGTGGCTGGACGGTCATAAAAGAGGTCGCAACCGAGGGACTTTGCCCGCGCATTCTCGAACAGCTGCAGCCCAAATTCCAGGTCAAACACGCCAGATTTGAGCCCACCGTAGCTGGCATATCCATCGGCAGCATAGACATTGAGCGAATCGGTCCATCGCTACGCGACGCCATGAGACAGACAATATCCAAGAATGAAAATGGCCTGCTCATCACTCTCGACGAGGTTCAAGACGCAGAGCTCGATGAGGTCCGAACGCTCTCCATTGCGATTCAGCAGGTTATCGGCGAAGACCTTGATATCGCCTTTGTTTTTGCGGGGCTGCCTTCGATGATTGAAAGCATCATCAACGGAAAGACACTTACGTTTTTGCGCCGTGCCCTCCCCTTTGACCTGAAGGCTGTGGCAGTAACCGAAGTGTCGTACTCCCTCGAGGAAACCATTGAAGCGTCTGGCATGGAGTTGCAGCCAGGTATTGCCGGCCAACTTGCCGAGGCAACGCAAGGTTATCCTTTCATGATCCAACTCGTTGGATACTACGCATGGCAGTTGGCAAGACGCGCACATACACCGATTATTGGAGAAGAAGAAGCCGAGCGCGGCATTGCAACGGCACGCGAACGCTTCTGTGCCATGGTGATTGAGCCCGCGCTACAGCGCATTCCGCCCACGTGCATCGCTTATCTGCTGAGCATGGCATCTTTGGGGCAGACGAGCTCGACCAGCATGGTTGCCGATGCCCTAAACAAAACGCCTCAACAGGTGAGTTCCGTCCGCAGCCGCCTGTTAAGAGAATCGATTATCGAGGCTCCCTCGTACGGCAAGGTCTCATTTGCCATCCCCTACATGCGCGACTACCTCTACGAGCACAAAGCCGAACTGGAAGTTGAACTGTAGAAACGGCAACTGCCCTGCAAGACGAAAACCGTTTTCGTACGGATTTAAAGCAGACGTAAACGATTTTCGTCTTGATTTGCGTACGGAATTAAGACGTAAATTGCGCTTTCGTACGCTTATTACCAGACGCAAATTGTTTTCGTCCGGCCATGCGTCCCCAATCTAGACGAAAAGAGCCCCGAGCTCGTATGAACTCGGGGCTCTTTGTGCCGCACATCTATGAGAGGAGAAATTCGATGCGTACGTGCGCTACTCCATGTAGCCACCCTGAATGGCGGAAACTGCATGCTCGGTAAAGAACTTGAGCGTGCCGGAGGTGTAACGATTAGCCTTGGGCTTCCAAGCGGCTCGGCGCTCGGCCAGGACGGCGTCGACCTCGGCCGGCTCCATCTCCTTGCCGGCGATGCCCACGATGGACAGCGAGCGCTCGGGGATGTTGATTCGGATAAGGTCGCCCTCCTCAATCAGGGCAATCGGACCGCCCACAGCGGCCTCGGGCGAAACGTGACCGATAGCCGGGCCCTTGGAGGCGCCGGAGAAGCGGCCGTCAGTGATCAGGCAATGCTCGCGCCCAGCTCGGGGTCGCTGGCGATAGCTTCGGTGGTGTAGAACATCTCGGGCATACCGGAACCCTTGGGTCCCTCATAGCGAATGATAACGGCATCGCCGGGCTTGACCTCGTGCGTCAGGACGGCGTGAATGGCGTCCTCCTCGCAGTCGAACGGACGGGCCTTGAGCGTAGCCTGGAACATCTCGCGCGGAACGACGGTGTGCTTGACGACCGCGCCCTCGGGAGCAAGATTGCCGTGGAGGATGGCGATGGAACCGTCGGTGCCGAAGGCCTGGTCAAACGGACGGATGATGTCCTCGCGCTTGAGATTCCACTTCTCAAGGTAACGACCGCACTTCTCGTAGTAACCGTTGTTCTTGAGGTCCTCGAGGTTCTCGCCGAGAGTCTTGCCGGTGGCGGTCATAACGTCGAGGTGGAGCATCGACTTGATCTCCTCCATGATGCGCGGCACGCCGCCCGCATAGTAGAAGAACTGCGCCGGCCACTCGCCTGCGGGGCGAACGTTGAGCAGGTAGTGGGCGCCACGGTGCAGGCGATCGAAATCGTCGGCGGACATCTCGATGCCAAACTCGCGGGCGATCGCGGGAATGTGCAGCAGCGAGTTGGTGGAACCGGAGATGGCGCCGTGGACCATGATGAGATTCTCGAAGGACTCCTTGGTCACGATGTCGCGGGGGCACAGGTTGTGCTCGGAGAGCCACACGGACTGACGGCCAGCCTCGCGCGCAAACTCACGCAGATCGGAGCTGGTTGCGGGCAGCAGAGCCGTGCCGGGGAGCATAAGGCCCAGGGCCTCGGCGGTAACCTGCATGGTCGAGGCGGTGCCCATAAACGAGCAGGCGCCGCAGCTGGGGCATGCGTTGTGCTTGGCAAACTCAAGCTCCTCGCGGGAGATCTCGCCGCGCTCGTAGCGGGCAGAGATGGCGCCGAGCTGCTCCAGGGTCAGCAGGTCGGGGCCTGCATCCATGACACCGCCGGTAACGACGATGGAGGGGATGTTGATGCGGCCCATGGCCATGAGGTTCGCAGGCAGGCCCTTATCGCAGCTGGCGACAAAGACGCCGGCGTCGAACGGGGTGGCCTTGGCATGGATCTCGATCATGTTGGCGATCATGTCGCGGCTGGGCAGCGAGTAGTTAATGCCGTCGTGGCCCTGGGCCTCGCCGTCGCAGATATCGGTGCAGAAGTAACGGGCACCGTGGCCGCCAGCCTCGGCAACGCCAGCACGGACCTCCTCGACCAGCTCAAACAGGCCGGCAGAACCCGGGTGCGAGTCGCCGAACGTCGACTCGATAATGACCTGCGGCTTGTCCAGATCTCGATGGACCAGCCAGAGCCCAGACGCAGCGGGTCCATCTCGGGGCTGATGGTGCGAAACTTGCCGGAACGCGGCTGCAGCTTGGCAACCAGGTCGGCTGCCTCCTGCTGAATCTGTGCCTTGGTCTTCTCGTCCATGATGCTCTCCTCTTTTGATTTGAACGGTTGTACCAATCGTTGGTTAATGAATCAGGTGTAAATGGGTACCGAGCGATGCCCTCGGCAAAAGATGCTTAGCTACGCGAACTAGGCGAAGAACGAAATCACCAGGGCGCAGGCAAGACCCGAAAGGCCGATGAGCGTCTCCATAATGGTCCAGGACTTGAGGGTGGTTTTCTCGTCAATCTCCAGGAACGAGGAGCACATCCAAAAACCGGCATCGTTGACGTGCGAGAGGGCCGTGGCACCGCCGCAGATAGCAAGACAGATGGAGCACGCATGAGCACCGAAGCGCCGGCGACCGCGGGCATGGCGGCCATAATGCCCGATGCCATGGTCATAGCGACGATGGAGCTGCCGACAGAGCACGCACCATGACGGCAATCAAAAAGGCAACGACCACCAAAGGCAGCGGTGAGGCCTCGAGCATAGGCCGATAACCTGGCCCAAGCCGCAGTCCTGCAGCATCCAGCGAATGACGCCGCCACAGGCGATAACCAGCAAGATCATGCCGACGGGCTTAAGAGAGCGGTCGAGCAGGGCCTTGAGCTCGGCGCCGGAGTAGCCGCGGCGCGCGCCCAGCAGATACATCGCGACGAGCGTGGCAAGCGTCAAAGCGACGAACGGCTTGCCCAGGAAGGCGAGAATCGAGGCGAGCTCGGCGGGCATGGGATATAAGAGGACAACGTGCCCAGCAAAATCAGACAAAGCGGCGTGAGCACGATGGCAAGCACCATGCCAAAGGAGGGAAGCTCTTTTTCATCGCTCGCACCCTCGGCAGAGGTAAAGTGCTCCGGAACATCGGTAAAAATGCGACCGCCCACGTTGCGGCCCCACACGACGCCGGCAATCGCCATAGCGATAAAGGCGGTGGGGATACCGACGAGGATCATGGTGCCCAGGCCGACACCGAGCGTGCCGGCGACCAGAACCGACCCGGCGGATGGCGGCACAAACGCATAGCCAGCGGCAAGTCCCGCGAGCAGCGCGATGCCGTAGTAGAGCGTCGACTTTTTGGTCTGCGATGCCACGCTAAACGCAGGCGGAATCAAAACGACTACGCCCGCCTCAAAGAACACCGTGGTGCCGATGACCAAACCGGTGATGCCCAGCGCCCAGCTGGAGTGGCCCTGGCCAAAGGCGTCAATGAAGGTCTGGGCGATCTTCTTGGCGCCGCCGCTCTCCTCCAAAATCTGGCCAAACATCGATCCCAGGCCAATGAGCAAGGCGATGTTTTGCAGCGTGGTGCCCACGCCCTTGGTGACGGTGTCTGCCACCATATCGAGCGGCATGCCGGCTCCGATACCGATCACGAGCGCCGAGACCATCATCGAAAGCACAGGATGCAGCTTGAACTTAATGATGAGCGCAAGCAGCAGCGCGATGCCCACGATGGCGGCGATGACCAGCCTGGTGGGGTCGGCCATAAACGTTGGGTCTGACATCTTTCCTCCAATTCATCAGACCTTTTGAATTCGGCTTAGACTATAGCGCGTTTTCAATAGGTCTGATGTTTAAAAGGGAAACTTTTTCGAAATACATCTGATGTATTTGCTGAACGATCTGTTTTTGACAGTAAACGGCCACTTACAGCTCTCCATTGTCGGAGCGAACCACCGCGGCTTCTGTTAAATGAGCTAGAATAGCTCTGATGAATTCTTTTGATATGAGGTGAAGCGTGGCACGAGCCGATTCGGGACTCCCCGAGCAGATTTCGGAGAAAATTATTCAACTGATCCTGGATGAGCATCTTGAGCAAGGCGACCGCCTGCCCAAGGAGGCTGTGCTCGTCGAGCGCCTGGGTGCTGGCAGGAGCACCGTACGCGAGGCTATGAAGCTGCTGCAGTCGCGCAACATCGTGCGCATTAAACAGGGCTCGGGCACCTATGTGGCATCAAACCCCGCGTTGCCGACGATCCGCTGGGCTTTACCTTTATCGATGACAAGAGGCGCCTGGCACGCGACCTGCTCGAAGTGCGCTTTATGATCGAGCCGCAGATGGCCAGCATGGCCGCAGAGCACGCGACCGACGATCAAATCATCTGCATTAAAGAGCTTTGCGATGAGTCCGAGCACTTGGCCGCGCGGGACGAAGACTATTCTGCCGCCGACACCGCGTTTCACATCGCAATTGCCGAAAGCTGCGGCAACCTCGTCGTTCCCCGCCTAATGGGCGTGCTCAAGGCGCCTGTCCCCCTGTTTATTGACGTGACCGGCAAAAAGCTGGTTGAGGAAACCATCCGCACCCACCGTGGTGTGGCCGATGCCATCGCCGCGCGCAACCCCACCGCAGCGCACGACGCGATGTATTTGCATCTGGTGTACAACCGCAACATGATCGCAGAAGGCGCGCAGGCACAGAGCGAATAGAGGTCCGCACGGCAGGGACTTTTCTGCCGCTCACCTTTTAAAAGTGAACGTTCACCTGATTTTAGGAAATAAGGGGTGCCTGTTACGCTGCTTCTCCTATACTGAGCTTGTACTAAAAGCAAGATAAATATAGATGAACTTTCTTTTGAAAGGATCGCTATGTCTGATCTTATGGACAGCTTCCGCCTGGATGGCAAGGTCGCGCTCGTAACCGGCGCCACCTATGGCATCGGCATGGCCATCGCCGAGGCGCTCGGAGAGGCCGGCGCCAAGATCGCCTTTAACGCACGTCACGCCGACAAGGTCGCCGAAGCCGAGAAGCACTACCGCGAGCTGGGCTTTGACGCTCACGGCTATGTTGCCGATGTCACCGACGAGGCCCTCGTCGCCGAGCTCATCGCCAAGATCGAGGCCGATTTTGGCACCACGCCCGACATCCTGGTCAACAACGCTGGCGTCATCCAGCGCACCCCGATGCTCGACATGAGCGCCGAGGACTTCCGCCGCGTCGTCGATATCGACTCAACGCACCGTTTATCGTCTCCAAGGCCTGTCTGCCCGGCATGATCGCCAAGGGCCACGGCAAGATCATCAACATTTGCTCGATGATGAGCGAGCTGGGCCGCGAGACCATCGCCGGCTATGCCGCCGCCAAGGGCGGCCTGAAGATGCTCACCAAGAACATCTGCTCCGAGTTTGGCGAGGCCAACATCCAGTGCAACGGCATTGGGCCCGGCTACATCGCCACACCGCAGACCGCGCCGCTGCGCGAGACGCAGCCCGACGCAGCCGTCACCCGTTTGACCAGTTCATCATTGCCAAGACGCCGGCCGCCGTTGGGGCACGCCCGAGGACCTGAAGGGCCCCGCCGTGTTCTTGGCTTCCGATGCATCGAACTTCGTCAACGGCCACATCCTCTACGTCGACGGCGGCATTCTGGCTTACATCGGCAAGCAACCTGCTTAGGCGCTGCGCGGGCTTGAGACGGGCATCTTGCCTTTCAATCGTCGGTCGCGTACCCAAGTACGCTTCCCTCCTCTTTCAAGGCAACCTGCTCCGCCTCAAGCCCGCTCGCTCACCGCACGCCACATTAAGGCCAATGTAATAGTTGCGGTGAAATAGTTCCTGTAGGGGGTGCGGACAGAAAGTTGGACCGCGGGGCGGTCCGGACTGGAGGTTCGCATGTACAGCAGGGAGAAGGTCGAGCTCTTCCTCCTGGCGACGGAGGACGGCATGGGGCCCACCGCCGCCGCGGAGTTCGCGGGGGTCACGGTGAGCGCGGCCAAGAAGTG
>ENA-OQDW01001090-OQDW01001090.1-human-gut-metagenome-genome-assembly--contig:-NODE-1090-length-10283-cov-1.696829_pt1 | contig 10283 bp, 15 predicted proteins | sample MGYA00242784_ERZ504613 | MGnify/ENA primary metagenome ERZ504613 (study PRJEB26092, sample SAMD00036330) | human gut metagenome | host: Homo sapiens | study: EMG produced TPA metagenomics assembly of... | reverse complement strand
GTTCGAAAATGAAAAGGTAAGCATTACCGTTGAGAATTCTAGTGAATTTAAGGCAGGTGATATAAGTAAGTATTTGACTGGATTTGAAGTGTTAAATCCTGAATTGGTTATTTGCCATTTAGATTCAAAAGCAACAATGCAGATGGACATTACTATTAATAAAGGTAGAGGGTATGTTCCGGCCGACGAAAACCGCGAATATTGTACCGATGTTAATGTAATTCCTATCGATTCTATTTACACACCGATACGTAATGTAAAATATCAGGTGGAAAACTTCCGTGTTGAACAGAAGACTGACTACGAAAAGCTGGTATTGGAAATTACTACCGATGGTTCCATTCACCCGAAGGAAGCTTTGAAAGAAGCCGCTAAAATATTGATTTATCATTTCATGTTGTTCTCTGATGAAAAGATTACTCTTGAAACATCCGATGTGGACGGCAATGAAGAATTTGATGAAGAAGTATTGCACATGCGCCAGCTGCTTAAGACTAAGCTTGTTGATATGGACCTCTCAGTTCGTGCCTTGAACTGCTTGAAAGCTGCCGATGTGGAAACATTGGGTGACTTGGTACAGTTCAACAAGACAGATCTGTTGAAGTTCAGAAACTTCGGTAAGAAATCGCTCACGGAGCTTGATGATTTGCTCGAGGGTCTGAATCTGTCGTTTGGGACCGATATCTCTAAATATAAATTAGATAAAGAATAAAAAATGAGACATAATAAGAAATTCAATCATTTAGGTCGTACTGCTTCTCATAGAAGTGCTATGTTATCTAACATGGCTTGTTCTTTGATCAAGCACAAAAGAATCACTACGACTGTTGCAAAGGCTAAAGCTTTGAAGAAATTCGTTGAGCCTTTAATTACAAAATCTAAAGACGACACAACTAATTCACGTCGTGTTGTATTTAGCAACTTGCAAGATAAGTTTGCTGTAACGGAGTTGTTCAAAGAAATCTCTGTAAAAGTAGCAGATCGTCCGGGTGGTTACACTCGTATTATCAAGACTGGTAACCGTTTGGGTGACAACGCTGAAATGTGCTTCATTGAACTCGTTGACTACAACGAAAACATGGCTAAGGAAAAGGTTGCCAAGAAGGCTACTCGTACCCGCCGTTCAAAGAAAGCTGCTGCTACTGAAGCTACTCCTGCTGCAGAAACTGCTGCACCAGTTGCAGAAGCTCCTGCTGCTGAGGAAGCTAAAGCTGAATAATTCAACTATTCTTTTTATATATAGAAGCCGTTCCAATTTGTTTGGAGCGGCTTTTTATTTTCCTATAAAATCATCCAAGAAACATTAAAAGATGTGTGCATTAAACCAAATTCCTAGAAAGAAAACTGTTATATTTGCACATAGATATGGCTAAATTCTTAAGATTCATAGGATTCATGTGCTTGCATTGGCTTTATGCAGACTGTAAGCGATACATTTGCCAATAAAGCGGCGAGTGGTGGGAATGTTGTGAGTGAGAATACTATTGCCGTACATGAGCAGACTGATGCCTATATTGCGATGCCTCAATTGCCTTATCTGCCGGATGCAGAGCTGGCGGGCATGGGTGGACAATTACATTCGCTGACGTACTCCCGTATACAGCGTATTTCTACCACGGAATATATATTTTCTTTAAAGGACTGGATTGACAAACTGGCCCAGCGAGCGGCTGTTTTGTCTCTGCATCGTGAGAAACTCTATGATGCCACTGCCTATTATCGTTGCCAGCCGGTGTGCGAATATTACATTTTCACACTAAGGCGTATTCTCATTTAGTGTTTTATTGAATTTTCCTTTTTCCCTTGTGTATGGTCAGACTATGTGTTTTTGCAGGGAAATACTGTATTTTCTATTTCTAATAAATTCATTAAAACATATTATAATTATGGCAACTCAAACTATTGACGCAACTCTTTTTGCGTCTTCACATCCCGATATTGTAAAGCGTACCAGTGTTTCAGGACTTATCTTTTCAGTAGCTATGCTGCTGGTCGGTGTTTTTATTTTTGCATCCATTTTTGAGATGAGTGATAAATCTTCCACTCTCAGCATGGCTTTGATGGTGCTGGGTACGGCATTCGTCTTGCTTGGCGTGTTCCGTCTGTTTTGGAAATCGAAGGAAGTGGTCTATTTGCCGACGGGCAGTGTGACCAAGGAACGCAGTGTTTTCTTCGATTTGAAATATTTGGGCAAACTTACAGATATGATTGAGAATGAACAGCTGAATGGCGAGACTGAAATAAAAAGTAGCGGCAGTGGAAATGTGCGCATGGATGTCATGATTTCGCAGGACAATAAATTTGCGGCTGTACAGTTGTATCAGTTTGTGCCTTACACGTATACTCCGGTAACTTCCGTACGCTACTATACGGGTAGCGATGCGGTTGCAGTATCTACTTTCCTGGAGAAATGTAAAACAGCATAATCAGTCAAAGAGTTAGACTTGACTTTAACTGTGGTGGGGATTAGTCGGCAACGGCAATCCCCATTTTTTTCATCAGGAAGCAGGCGTTCATATTCTGGCGATGCCTGGGCGCAAGCGGTAGGAGAAGGTCAGTTCATTGTCTGTAATGTCTGCTTCGAAGCGATAGTTGCGGATGTCATCGGGGAAGAGGTCGATGAGTGTTCCCAGCAGCAGGTCGTGGGTGGCAATGATGCCATTGGCCTGCAAAGTCATGAATTGCTTGATAAGGGAAAAGGAGCCTTTCTGCTTGTCCATGGAGTTGGTACCTTTCAGAATTTCGTCGAGGATGATGAAAAGCTCCTCACCAGCCTGCAGCTTGTCTATGATGAGTTTCAGACGTTTGAGTTCGGCAAAGAAGTAGGACTCGTTGTCGTTCAGTGAATCCGAGGTACGCAGGCTAGTGATGAGCCGGGCCGGGCATATTTCCATTTGGCGGGCACAGACGGGGGCGCCGATGCAGGCAAGGAGGTAATTGATGCCCACCGTACGCAGATAGGTGCTTTTCCCTGCCATGTTGCGCCGGTGACGTGATGAAAAACGGTCGTTTCACCATGTCGATGTCATTGCGGACACAGCGGTCACGGTTCATCAGCGGATGGCCTAGGGCTTCGGCACGGAGACGGAAGGAGGAAGGGGCATTGATGGGTGCTTCCGTTTCAGAATTGCTTTCTTCTTCTTTATTTAGGTTTCCTTTTCCCTTTCTTTCCGCTTGAACTATCTTTGGGTAAATATAGTCCGGATGATTATAGGCAAATGTTGCCAGTGAGTTGAGCGCATCCATTTGTCCGATGGCATCGAGCCACCCGGGCAGTTCAGCGGCATATTGCTCTTTCCAGGCTTCAATGCGCATGATTTGACGCAGTTCCCAGAAGAAGAGGCCGTTCAGAATGACGTACATAAAGACATTGTTGCGTTGGTCGAGTTCATCCATGAGCTTGTTCAGCCTGCTGATGGAGTGGGAGGCTTTCCGTTTTTCTCCGTCAATCTGTTGTCTTATCTCTTTGAGCAGGGTGGCTTGTGCAGGCTGCTTTTCCATGAGGTGGAGCAGGGCGGCGTAGGTGGAGAGAATTTGCAGTTTTTTGCCATAGATGGCCTGCATCTTGGTGACTTTGCCAGTGAAGCCGAAGCCGGCGATGACGAAGCAGGTCCAGATGATGCCGTAGATACTTGCGGACAGAATTCCTGCCATGACGAGTGCGAGGCAGATGAGGTTGGCTCCCGTCACCAGTACCGGCAGGAGGCGCAGTAATTTCCGGCTCCGGAAGATGCTCGGACTTTCCGCCCATTGGCACAGTTCTGTTTCATCGGCGGCTTTTCCTTTGTACAGCAGGCCGAGGATACGGAAGCGCTGACGGAATTTCAGTTCCGGAGCCAGTTCACTGACGGCTTCTTGTCGGCGGATGATTTCTTCCTTTCTCTCGAGATGTTTCCCCAGCCAGTGGGCGAGGCGGTGTTTCCCGGGCTGTGTGCAGGTACGGTTGATGTACTGGAAAAGGGAATGCGGACCGAAAACATCCAAATCATAGGTGTAGAGATGGGTGGGGTCGATGTATGCTTCGCCGTCATCGAAAGAAGACGTATCGTAATCCAGAGCGGCGAGTTCCTGCTCGTTGATTCCATCTTCTTTTCCAGATAGTCCTTGCGATGGAACAGTCGGTTGTGGTATTTCATTAAAAATAGGAACGGCAGTAGGGTGATGAGGGCAATGCAGGCCAGTATACCCCAGCTCTCGCTCCAGAAATAGATAATTCCTACTACTCCTGCCACAAACAGCAGCAGGCGCAGGCTGCCGATGCGGTAAATCTTCTGTTGTACTTTATTCAGTTCTTGTCTTGCCTCTTCTGCCGTGTTGCGGTAGACGGCGCTGATTTTATCTATCGTATTTATTTGCTCCATACATGTTAAGTTTAAGGCAAAGATATACATTTCCAATTGTTTTTTCCGCGATTTTTTGTCTACTTCCGATAAAAAAATGTACCTTTCGCTCACTAAAACAAAGTTTCAGAAAAGAGGAGGTTGGGATATGAAGAAGAGTTGGTTGTCAGGCGTTCTGATGTTGCTGGCGGTTTTGCCGGTGGGGGCGCAACAGGTAATGTATTCCAATCTGAAAGAGTTGGTGGAGAACCGTGGCGATACGGTTACCACACTGAAGATTGAGAAGCGTACAAAGAACCAGATTTACCTCATGGGCGGTGCCGATTATCGTATTACGGTAGACGACAATCCCGGTCTTTGCCGTTATTTGAAGTCCCGTTGTTATGCTGTACGTAGATACCTCGCTTTATGTCAATTGCCGTAAGATGCGCTATAAGCGTTATCGCTTCGGGCAGTGGTATGCACCTGCCATGTGGCTCGGCGGCAAGGTTTACTTCTGTGCACAGCCTGTGGGACAAGCAGCCACCAGTACCATGACTCCCGATGATGCCACACGATTGGGCGGTGAAGTGGGAGACGCCATCAATGCTTCGGGACTGGTGCATGCCCCGCGTCTATTACGAACTGAATCCCGAAACCGGAAAGTCCGAGTTCGTGGGACGTGAGCGAATGATGCAATTGCTTGCCGGATACCCGACACTGCACGCCGAATTCGAGAAAGAAACAAGCGAGTCGGCAGAGGTCATCGGCAAGTATCTGCGTGCACTCCGTCCATTAATCACTAATCATTAATAAGATGATATTATTGCAAGACGTGCCCGATGGGTACGAATACTGCTTTGCGGGTAACGGAAAGTGCCCCAAAGCCTCTTCCTGCCTGCGGGCGATAGCGGCACAACTGTTGTCCGAGAGTGAAGGCCCCCAGCCACAGTCCGTTCGTGCGGTGAATCCTTTTTATGTCGGCAGCTTGTCCGGGTCCTCCACCTGTGCCCGTTACCGCTCCAGCGAGCAGCTGCACTATGCCCGCGGTATGACACGCCTTTTCGACGAAGTACCCGCCAAGCTGCTTTTCACCGTGCGCCATCGCGTGATGGGATGCTTCTCTTGTGAACGCTATTACTATCATTGCCGCAAGGGCGAGCGCCCTATCTCTCCCGAAGAACAGCAGCGGATAGCCCGGGTATTCAAAGCGGTAGGCATAGGCACCAAGCCTAAGTTCGACCACTACGAGTATGCGGTAGCTTGGTGACCGGCTGCAAAGTCACTGCACACCTTTTGCAGCGTCACTGCAAACCCGTTGCAGTCGCGCTGCAAACGGTATGCAGTGGCACTGCAAAATGCATGCACTCACTTTGCAGTGAGAAGTCGCTGTTGTTCACGTTGTTACAGTATGAATACAATGAGGCCTTATCTCCCTCTTTTCGGCCTGCTGTTTACAGATTGCAGAAGAAGGATACGAATACCGGTACACTCATATCAATTAATATTCCGTGGAATATAGCGATAGGAATCACGTCCTTTCCGGAATATTGGGTGATGGAGGGTAGAAGTACATCCATCGAATTGACCCCTGCCGCCGATATAGGTGCCAGTTTGCCGAAATATTTCCGATGAGCGGTGCACCCAGCAAAGCCATCATTTCACGGAAGATATTGGCAAGCAGGGCGATGGTGCCCAGCTCCGTGGCGAGTTGCAGGCCTATGGAAGGTTCCTTGAATTGCGTAATCAGAATGGAGGAAAGCGAATAATAAGCAAATCCGCTACCCACCGCCATGCAGTCGAACACACTCCATTGGCTCAACAGCAGACTGGCGAAGGCGGAGAACAACAGCGTTCCCACAATGGTGGCCATCGGCACCAAAAGCATTTTGGGCCGCAGGCTCTTGACCAGCTCCTTCAGTTTCTTGTTGCTCCCGATGCCGATGCCCACCTGGAACATCAATGCATAGAGCACATACATGGATAAGTCGTGCAGGTCGAACTGAAAATCATTGGCTACTCCCATTAGGCAGCCGGCACAGAAAAATGCAACAACCGTCAAACTTCCCTTCATCTCTTCTCTCCTTTCTTGAAAAATAGGTGAAACACCATCAGTGAGGCCAACATGCTGCCTGTAATGCTCAGTGAGGCCAGTACGGCGGCCTGCCACCCGAATCTTCCCAGATTGTCAACAATCAGACGGTTGGAACCGATGGATACACCGAGTACAAAGAGCAGCAGTAAGATGGTGAGCGAGGCGCTTTTCTCCACTTTTTGCAACATTTGTACGTTACGCATCAGGTATCCGATACCGATTCCTATAAACATGATAGATATAATTGTAAACATAAGTTTTCTTCTTCTTTTGGTGAATACATAGGTTAGTCCGGTTTTTCCGAATGGAAACCCCATACACGGCATTTCTCCCTCCTTTTCTCGGTAAGGGAAGTGCAAAATAGTAAAATGTAAATTGCAGGGTAGTTAAATGAATCCGCTGAACCAATGTACGTGCACTATGAAATGGCCGCATAAGGTCTTGTTGCCCCATGCAGCATTGCGCGTATTGTATGTTGTAGTTAAGGACTGGTTCATATCGTTTTTTGAATTTCGGCGCAAAGGTAATGCTAGCTTGAATAATTTCCAAATAAATATTCATAATTTGTTTTGTGAAAAGACTCTTCAATATATGGAAGCTCCCGTAAAAACATTATTTTTGCAGGAACATAGAGGAAATACAAGAGTTCCTTTGTTTAGAAATATAGTTTTAAAAAGAAAAGAGACATGAAAAGATTGAGAGATTTAACTGCTGTTCTTTGGCATGGTTGCTTTGAGTGCTTGCAACAATGCCTCCATTGAAGCTCCTGGGTGGAGCCGGTTCCGGGAATGCCCGGCATGCAACAAGGTTTCGTTCTTGATGGGGACGGAAGCGCCTCTTCCATTAACATGGCCACCTTGAAATATGAGGCATGGAAAAAAGTAGGAACCGGTTGTTACTTTCAGGTACCAGCATCGGCAATCACCAGAATATTTCTTTCACGGATACGCTGACAATAGAAAAACTGACGCAGGACAGCCTGATTCTCAAAAGAGGAGAGTTGCTCTTGAAATATGCCAGGAACAATGAAGCACTGAATCAAGAAACAATACCTGCCGCGGTGCTTACCCCTGCCAAGAAACTTTTGTCGGTAAAAGGCGAGCTGGTCATCGGCCATGAGGTGCGTTCCTTCAAAGCCGAAGGAGATTCTGCCGATTATTGGATTGTGGATGAGACCGGAGAACTCATGCAAAAATATGATGATATGACGAAAGGAGTTAAAAACGGAAAACCGGTATACGTAGAGTTGGAAGTAATCGATATGGGCAAAGCCGATGACGGATTTGCGCCGATTATGAAGGTGTCTATCAGGTAATGAAAATCAATAAAGTGGCTTTAAAATAGAATTCCTCTTTGTTGGTTTCTGACTAAAAGATAAATAATCCCGGCATTCCATTGCGAATGTCGGGATTTATTTCTATATTGCGGCAAATATAACCCTTGTGGGCTGACACTTTGTAAATCCTTAATCTTTATAGGACATGGAGATAACCTTAAGTAAAACATTGCCTGCCTATCCTTCCTTTGTCGAGGGTATCCGGCGGGCACCCGACCGTGGCTACACCCTTACCCCTGCGCAGACGGCTACGGCATTGAAGAACGCTTTGCGCTACATCCCCAAAGAGCTGCACGAAACCCTTGCTCCGGAGTTCATGGAAGAGCTGCGTACACGCGGACGTATCTACGGCTACCGCTACCGCCCGCAGGGCGACCTCAAAGCGAAACCCATCGACGAGTACAAGGGGAACTGCATTGAAGGCAAGGCCTTCCAGGTGATGATTGACAATAATCTTTGTTTCGACATCGCCCTTTATCCGTATGAATTAGTTACCTATGGTGAGACGGGACAGGTCTGCCAGAACTGGATGCAATACCGGCTCATCAAGCAGTACCTCGAAGTGTTGACGCGCGAACAGACACTGGTCATCGAAAGCGGACATCCGTTGGGGCTTTTCAAGTCCAAGCCCGAGGCGCCCCGTGTCATCATTACCAATGCGCTGATGGTGGGGCTCTATGATAATCAGAAGGACTGGCACACCGCTATGCAGATGGGCGTTGCCAACTACGCAGATGACTGCCGGCGGCTGGATGTACATCGGTCCGCAGGGCATCGTGCACGGCACGTTCAACACGTTGCTGAATGCAGGCCGTCTGAAACTGGGCATTCCGCAGGACGGCGATTTGCGCGGACGCTTGTTTGTTTCTTCCGGTCTGGGAGGCATGAGCGGTGCGCAGCCCAAAGCTGCCGAGATGGCAGGGGCGGCGGCAATCATTGCGAGGTGGATGCTTCCCGCATCGAAACCCGCCATACCCAGGGCTGGGTGGGACACGTTACAGATTCTCTGGAAGAAGCCTTTTCGCTGGCTCGACAAGCTATGGACGAGTGTCGCCCGGTTTCTGTGGCCTATCACGGCAATGTCGTCGATTTGCTGGAATATGCGGTGCAGAAGCAGTTGCACATAGATTTACTTTCCGACCAGACTTCCTGCCATGCCACCTATGAGGGCGGTTACTGTCCTGCCGGACTGACGTTTGAGCAGCGTACCCATATGCTGCACGAGAATCCGTCGAAGTTCCGGTGTCTGGTGGATGCTTCCTTGGAGCGTCATTTCAAGGCTATAAAAAGGCTGGTGGAACACGGCGCGTACTTCTTCGATTATGGGAACTCCTTCATGAAAGCCGTCTACGATGCCGGCGTGAGCGAAATTGCTCGGGACGGAGATGATAAGAACGGCTTCATCTTTCCCAGCTATGTGGAAGACATAATGGGACCGGAACTGTTTGATTATGGTTATGGTCCGTTCCGCTGGGTGTGCCTCAGTGGAAAACATGAAGACTTGGTGAAGACCGACCGTGCGGCGATGGAATGTATCGACCCTACACGTCGCGGGCAAGATTTGGATAACTATAATTGGATTCGTGATGCGGAGAAAAACAACTTGGTGGTAGGCACGCAGCTCGTATTCTTTATCAGGATGCCGTGGGACGTATGAATATAGCTTTGCGCTTCAATGAAATGGTGCGTAAGGGAGAGTCGGCCCCATTATGTTGGGACGCGACCATCACGATGTCAGCGGTACAGACTCTCCATTCCGTGAAACATCCAATATCAAGGACGGCAGTAATGTCATGGCAGATATGGCGGTGCAGTGTTTTGCTGGAAACTGTGCGCGTGGCATGAGCTTGGTGGCCTTGCACAATGGAGGTGGCGTAGGTATCGGAAAGCATCAACGGCGGTTTCGGCATGGTGTGCGACGGCAGTGAGCGGGTAGACGAAATCCTGCGTTCCGCTATGTTGTGGGATGTGATGGGTGGTGTGGCCCGCCGTTCGTGGGCACGCAATCCGCATGCCATGGAGACGAGCGAGGAGTTTAACCGTACGCATGCAGACGGCTATCATATCACGATGCCGTATGTGGCTGATGAGAAGTTGGTGCAGAAAGTGGTGAAGGAGTAAGTAAAGTGATGATTTCATTTTTTAGACGCGGATAACGCGGATTTTTTCTTATGATAACATGAGTTTATTATAAGACTAGCTTATAACTGACAGGAATATGAGCAAGACTGATATTGAATTTTAATAATCCTTTTGTCATTTAACTCAAAACCATCCTGTAACGAGTTATTTCTTATATCGAACTTACGTTAATGTTATATCCCGCCGGTAGAGTGGTTTGTGTCTTTCATTGTATGGTTAAGCCTTTTCTATCCTATCCCTAAGCTTAAACGAACGTATCCTTTCTATCTCCATAGCCTTTGGAGTTAACTCCCAAGCTTATGGAGATAACTCCAAGCTATGGAGTTAACTCCGCAAGCTTGGGAGATAGAAGTTGTCAGTAAAAGAACCCTTAACCTGAAGGATACAACCG
>ENA-OQDW01001089-OQDW01001089.1-human-gut-metagenome-genome-assembly--contig:-NODE-1089-length-10285-cov-2.082103_pt1 | contig 10285 bp, 13 predicted proteins | sample MGYA00242784_ERZ504613 | MGnify/ENA primary metagenome ERZ504613 (study PRJEB26092, sample SAMD00036330) | human gut metagenome | host: Homo sapiens | study: EMG produced TPA metagenomics assembly of... | reverse complement strand
ACAATACGGAACAAGCAATGTCGTTTTTACACAATTAAGTCAAATACACACCAAATCGCAGTTATAATTAACATTTTTCACAAACATCACACTTGTATTTTCACTGTCTCTTCATATACAAAACACATTACGAGAACAATAAAGAGATGCACTAAAAAGGAAGTGTCTGTTAAACACTTCCTTTATCTTGCACATATTAGTTAAATTTACGTTTTCTAGCAGCTTCAGATTTTTTCTTACGTCTTACGCTTGGTTTTCGTAATGTTCTCTTTTACGAATTTCTTGTTGAATACCAGCTTTTGCACAGTTTCTTTTGAATCTGCGTAAAGCGCTATCTAACGTCTCATTATCTTTTACGATTACATTTGACATAGTCTCACACCTAACCTCTCCAGTCCTATATTGTGCATCATACGACTGTTCGGGTTATTTTTTTATTGCACTATATAGAATTATAGCATATTTTTTTTCATTCGTCAACTATTTTTTTTCAAAAATACGCAACTATTTAATCTGTCTGCGAGAACCTCTGCTGCTTTGGCAATCGCATCCGGAATTCCTGCCGGATTCTTTCCACCTGCCTGAGCCATATTTGGACGGCCACCGCCGCCACCGCCTACAAGTGCTGCAATTCCTTTGATTAGATTACCTGCGTGAGCGCCTTTTTCCATTGCTTCATCTGTCGCCATCGCAATCAAGTTTACTTTTCCACTTGCTGAAGATGCAATCACAACAACGCCTTCTCCTAATTTTTCTTTCAACTGGTCACCAAGATCACGAAGACCATTCATATCAACGTCCTCAACAGCTGTGGCAAGCAGTCTCACTCCATTCACTTCTTTTACCTGGTTCATCACATCACCCAAAGCATCTTTTGCCGCTTTACTCTTCAGTGATTCGATCTCACTTTGCAATGCTTTCATTTCAGCCTGCATGTGTTCAATTTTTTCTTTTAAGTTGCAGGAGTTGATTTCGCAGCTTTTGCAGCTTCTGCGAGTTCTTTTTCCACTTCTTTGTAATAACAAAATACACCGTCCCCTGTCAATGCTTCAATACGGCGCACGCCTGCCGCAACACCTGCTTCCGAAACAATCTTAAATGTTGTAATGTTTCCTGTATTGCTTACGTGTGTACCTCCACAGAGCTCTTTGGAGAAATCTCCCATTGATACGACTCTTACATCTTCTTCATATTTTTCTCCGAACAATGCCATAGCCCCTGTTGCTTTTGCCTGTTCAATATTCATAACTTCTGTTACAACCGGAACGTTTTTAGCAATCTCCGTATTTACAATGTTCTCCACTTTTTCTAATTCTTCTGGCGTCATCGCTGAGAAATGTGCAAAGTCAAAACGTAGTCTGTCCGGTGTCACAAGGGAACCTTTCTGCTCTACATGCGAACCAAGCACTGTCTTTAATGCTTTCTGCAACAAGTGTGTTGCACTGTGATTCTTACATGTGTTTGCTCTTTCTTTTTCTGCAACTTCCAATGTAACAGAATCTCCCACTTTGAACATTCCCTTTGTCACGTTACCGACATGCCCGATTTTTCCGCCTAGTAATTTGATTGTATTGCTCACAGTAAATTCTGCATCCTCAGTACAGATGATACCTGTATCACCTTCCTGACCACCCATCGTCGCATAAAACGGAGTCTCATCGACAAAAATTGTTCCATTCTGTCCCTCAGTAATTGCCTCCACAATCTCACTTTCTGTTGTGAGAACACTGATTTTGAAGTATGTGTCAGTCTGTCGTACCCTACAAATTCTGATGTCACAGATGCCTCAATCTCATCGTATACAGTGGCATCCGCCCCATATAGTTCGTCACTTCACGGGCATTACGCGCCTTTACTCGTTGCTCTTCCATAGAAGCCTTAAAGCCTTCTTCATCGATTGTATATCCTGCTTCTTCCAAAATCTCTTTTGTCAGATCAAGCGGGAATCCATATGTGTCATATAGCTTGAATGCATCCGCACCTGAAAGAACTGTCTTTCCAGCTTCTTTCATCTCATCCTGCATAGATGCCAAAATGCTAAGTCCCTGATCGATTGTCTTGTTAAATTTATCTTCCTCCTGTGTCAGTACTTTAAAGATAAATTCTTTCTTTTCTTCCAACTCCGGATAACCATCTTTGGATCCTTCGATTACTGTTGCACTTAATTTTGCAAGGAATTTCCCATCAATTCCAAGAAGACGTCCATGACGAGCCGCACGTCTGATCAGACGGCGAAGTACATATCCTCTTCCCTCATTTGTCGGCATGATTCCATCTGAAATCATGAATGTTGCAGAACGAATATGATCTGTGATCAAACGGATAGATACGTCTTTATCTGCATCTGCTTTGTATTCTACACTTGCAAATTCACATACTTTGTCACGAAGAGCCTTGATTGTATCTACGTCGAAAATAGAATCTACATCCTGTACAACAGAGGCAAGTCTTTCTAATCCCATACCAGTATCAATATTCTTTTGCTCTAACTCTTCATAATTGCCATTGCCATCATTGTCAAACTGTGTGAATACGTTGTTCCAGATTTCCATATATCTGTCACATTCGCACCCAACTGTACAGTCCGGACTTCCGCATCCATATTTTTCTCCGCGATCATAATAAATCTCTGAACATGGACCACATGGACCGGAGCCGTGTTCCCAGAAGTTATCTTCTTTTCCAAATTTAAAAATTCTCTCCGGTGCGATTCCCATCTCTTTATTCCAAATATCAAATGCTTCCTGATCGTCCACATATACAGACGGATACAGTCTGTCCGGATCAAGTCCTACTACTTCTGTTAAAAATTCCCATGACCAGTGAATTGCCTCTCTTTTAAAGTAGTCTCCAAAAGAAAAGTTTCCAAGCATCTCAAAAAATGTACCATGACGAGCTGTCTTTCCGACATTTTCAATATCACCTGTACGGATACATTTTTGGCATGTTGTCACTCTTTTTCTCGGTGGTATCTCCTGTCCTGTAAAATATGGTTTCAACGGTGCCATACCCGAATTGATCAATAATAAACTTTTATCGTTATTTGGAACTAACGAAAAACTTTTCATCACAAGATGTTCTTTACTCTCAAAAAAGTTCAAAAACATTTTTCTCAGTTCATTTACTCCATATTGTTGCATGATTTTCCTCCTCAGCATCTTAAATTCGCTAATAATTTATTATAAATAGATTTCTGTTCTTTGTCAATCAATGGCATAAAAACTGTTGACACTTTTACTTTTTTGCTTTAAAGTGTAGAATCATAAAAGTAAACCAAAGAAAGGATGAATACTATGACAAATCAAATTACCGGACATACACGTCTGACCGGTCTTTTAGGAAGCCCGGTCGAACACAGCATCTCACCAATGATGCACAACGAAGCATTTCAACAATTAGGGCTTGACTATGCATACCTCGCTTTTGATGTTGGAACTGACAAATTAAAAACGGCTGTAGAAGGCTTCGCACCTTAAATGTGCGCGGATTTAATCTGACAATGCCGAATAAAAACCTGATGTGCTCTCTTTGTGACAAGCTTTCTCCTGCTGCTGAGATCATCGGCGCCGTCAACACTGTCGTAAATGACAATGGCGTTCTGATCGGATATACAACTGACGGAGTCGGTTACATGCACGCAGTGAAGGATGCCGGTCACAACATCATCGGCAAAAAAATGACACTGCTCGGTGCCGGCGGCGCCGCAACTGCAATTTTAGTGCAGGCTGCACTAGATGGTGTGTCTGAAATTTCCGTATTCAATGTGCGGGACGATTTCGCACGTGCCGAAAAAACAGTCGCTGATTTAAACGAACGGACAAACTGCAAAGTACGATTATTTGATTTTGAAAATCCTGATATTTTAAAAAGAGAAATCTCTGAAAGCGCAATTTTGACAAACGGAACCTCTGTAGCATGTCTCCTGACACCGACGCCTGCATCATCAAAGATACTTCCGTATTCCACAAAGATCTGATTGTCTCTGATGTCATCTACAATCCGGAAGAGACAAAATTGTTAAGACTTGCAAAAGAAGCAGGGTGTCCGACATTCAACGGCCTGTATATGCTTTTATACCAGGGCGCAGAGGCATTTCGCCTGTGGACCGGGAAAGAAATGCCAATTCCAGTCATTAAAGAAAAATATTTTAAGATAGTTAAGAATGGCGGAAAACTGATATAGAAAAAGAAAAGCGATACCTACCCTCTCGGGCAGATATCGCTTTTCTTTTAACAACTGTCACTAAGCTTCTTTCAGTTTTGCAATCATCTCCTCACAGATCTGCAATACACTCTTGTTGTCCGTATGTATGATCACATCAGCCGCTGTCTCATATTTCTGTCTTCGCTGCTCCATCATATTCGCAATAAACTCCACATTTTTATTGCCATTTAAAAGCGGACGATCGTCGCTGTCTTTCACGCGATTTAAAATTGTCTCTGGAGCTGCCGTCAAAAGAACAACCTTTCCATTTTTCTTCATCTCTTTTACATTCTGCTCACGAAGTGCAGCACCTCCACCACAGGAAACAATCGTATTTTTCGTTGCCTGCATCTCAATCAAAAGATTTGTCTCTAAATTGCGGAAATACTCTTCCCCATAAGTTGCAAAAATATCCGGAATACTCATATCCTCCCGCTCTGCAATCAATTGATCCATCTCAACCACATGCATGGCAAATACATCTTTTAAATACTGTGATACCGTACTTTTTCCGGCCCCCATAAACCCAATCAGGATAATGTTGTAAGAGAATAATTTTTGCGCCTGAATCCGCTTACTGTTTCTTACAATACAGTGGAACACATCTTCGATCTCTTTTTCATAACGATTGTCCTGCAGTTTTTCTTTAATCTGGCGCTGCTGTTTCTTCTCCTGCTGTGGTTGTAAAATTGGAATCCCATACTCCTCTTTATACGCCATAATTTTTTCTATAATAGAATTACGCTCTACCAAAGCATCAATGATTCTGTCGTCGCATTCTGCTAACTGTTCTCTGTATAATTCTAAATCATTCATATTCTTTCCCCCTTTAAAGTGCAAAAGTTTCTCAAATGCTATTTTATGCTTTTTTCTGTATAAATGCAAGAAGAAATATGAATATTCTAAAAATTTCTTGTTTACATCACGTGCAAATAGGTGTAATATATATGCATCATGAATTTAAAGTGATAAAGTGTTTAATATTAATATAAGGAGACAGCTACCATGAAAATTCACGTAACATGCAGTAAAGATTATGATATCTATCTTGAAAAAGGGCTTTTGGAACAGCTTCATGATTATATCGACTGTCAGCGGAAAATATTTATCATATCTGATGACAATGTACCGGAATGTTATCAGCAGACGGTATCAAAACAATTTCCCAATTCCTATCTTCACATTGTAAAACATGGAGAAGGTGCAAAAAGTTTTGCAGTACTGGAAGATTGTTTAACACAAATGCTGCGGCGAAACTTTTCTCGCAAAGATCTGGTTATCGCCCTCGGCGGCGGTGTCATCGGAGATCTTGCCGGCTTCGTGGCAGCCAGTTATATGAGAGGAATCGATTTTATAAATATACCGACCACGACATTATCTCAGATAGACTCCAGCATCGGTGGAAAGGTTGCAATCAATTTAGATGGGATCAAAACTGTGTCGGTGCATTCTATCAGCCAGAGATGGTCCTCATTGATCCCCTTGTATTGAATACTTTGCCAAAAAGACATTTTTATAATGGTCTTGTGGAGGCAATCAAGGCAGGATTGATTCAGGATAAAGAACTGTTTGAACTATTTGAGCAGGAAGAACTTGATATTGAGCAGATTATTTACCGTTCACTGCTTGTCAAAAAGTATGTTGTAGAGCAGGATGAGACAGAACAGGGTTTGCGAAAGATTTTAAACTTTGGTCACACGATTGGTCATGCATATGAAAGCTATTATCACCTTCGCGACTATTACCACGGAGAATGTGTGGCACTCGGTATGATGGCAATTCTCAAGAATCCTGAGATTAAAGAAAGACTCTCCAAAATACTGGAACGCCTTCAGATTGACACAACCTGTGATGCCGAGAAAGACAAAGTTTTTACTTATCTTGGCAAAGACAAAAAAGCTGACCATGACCGGATTACGATTGTAAAAGTAGAACAAATCGGTCATGCAGAATTGGAAGATATTCCAATCACAGATTTAAGAACTTATTTATAAAAGGATTTGATTACTATGAAGAATACATTTGGAAATAACATTACTGTTACGATTTTCGGGGAATCCCACGGTCCTGCCATCGGCGCAGTTATTGACGGGATGCCTCCCGGAATCAAAATTGATTCCGGCTTTATCAAAAAACAGCTGGACAAGCGGAAACCAAAGGGAAAGATTTCTACAGCACGTGTCGAGAGTGACCGGGTTCAAATTATAAGCGGCGTCTTTGAAGACTATTCCTGCGGAACACCGATCTGCTTCTGATTCAAAATCAGAACCAGCACTCTAAAGATTACAGCAAAACAAAAGCGCTCGCCCGCCCATCTCATGCAGACTACAGTGGAGATTGCAAATACCTCGGATTTCAGGATTACCGCGGAGGAGGACATTTCTCCGGAAGGCTGACGACACCGCTTGTCGCGGTCGGCGCATCTGCCTTGATATGCTTGCAAGCAAGGGTATTTATGTTGCCTCCCATTTAAAAAGCATTAAGGATATCGAAGATGTTTCTTTTTCTTCCGATGAAGAACTGCTGAAACAACAGATGGACAAAGTCAACGACGAATATTTTGCAACGATTGATGATGCCGTCAAAGAACCGATGAATCGAGTGATTGAAGATGCCTTTCACAGTCTGGACTCTGTCGGCGGCACGATTGAGACGGCAATTATCAATATGCCTGCCGGCGTAGGTGAGCCGTATTTTGACTCCGTTGAGAGTATTCTCTCCCACGCACTCTATTCTGTAGGTGCCGTAAAGGGAGTTCAATTTGGAACCGGATTCCCAATCAGCCGGATGTACGGCTCAGAGGCGAATGACAGCTTCCGCATGAAAGATGGGAAAGTCATCACTTCAACTAACCACAATGGCGGTATCAACGGCGGTATTACGAACGGAATGCCAATTATCATCACAACGGCAATCAAACCAACGCCTTCTATTTATCAAAAGCAGGATACCATCAATTTCCGTGAACGTTCCGATGAGGAGATCTGTATCGAGGGAAGACATGATCCTTGTATCGCTCACCGTGCGCGTGTAGTCATCGACAGCGTGGTAGCAATTGGACTGGTCGATCTTCTTCTGACCAGATACGGACAACTCTATTTCCAGAGCGAACCAAAAGAAAATTTTTAATAGAAAGTAGGGAAAGACAATGATTATTACACTGAAAAAAAACACACCAAATCAAGAAGTAGACCACTTAATTCAGCAATTTGAATCACAAAACCTGAAAGTAAGCCTGATTACCGGAGAAAATTACAATGTATTTGGTTTGGTCGGCGACACTGCACAATTAGATGAAAGAAGAATCCTTGCAAATGAATGGGTAGAAAATGTACAGAGAATCGCTGCTCCATATAAGATGGCAAACAGAATGTTTCATCATGAAGATTCTATTATTGATGTGGGCGGCATCAAAGTCGGCGGACAGGAACCGATTGTCATCATCGGTGGACCATGCTCTGTGGAAGGCAGAGAAATGATGGAAGAAATTGCAGTCGATGTCAAAAACGCCGGTGGCTCTATGCTCCGCGGCGGCGCTTACAAACCAGAACATCTCCTTATGCTTTTCAGGGAATGGGATATGACGGAATCATGTGCATGGTAAATGCCCGCAGCAAAACCGGACTTCCGATTGTCTCTGAGCTTATGAGCGCAGACAAAATCGAAGAATTTGAAGAACACGTAGATCTGGTTCAGATTGGCGCACGCAATATGCAAAACTTTGATCTGTTAAAAGCAGTTGGTAAAATGTCAAAACCAATCTTATTAAAACGCGGTTTGAGTGCAACAATCGAAGAATGGATCATGTCAGCAGAATACATTATGGCAAGCGGAAACCCAAATGTCATCTTCTGCGAACGTGGTATCCGTACTTTTGAAAAATATACGAGAAATACTTTGGATTTGAGTGTGATTCCTATTCTGAAAGAAAAAACTCACCTTCCGGTGATCATCGATCCATCCCACGCAACCGGAGACTGGAAACTTGTAGAATCTATGTCTCTTGCCGCAATCGCAGCAGGCGCCGACGGTCTTATCATCGAAGTACACAATAATCCAGAATGTGCATGGAGCGACGGCATGCAGTCTCTAAAACCAGAGAAATTCAAGAATGTAATTGAGAAAGCCAAGCTGGTTGCCCAGTCTGTAGGAAGAAGTGTCTATGAGGGCTAGAATCACCCCTGCAAAGATAGACTCAGGAAATATCACTATTCCGCCGAGCAAGTCTTTGGCGCACCGTGCAATTATCTGCGCCTGCCTTGCTCCTGGCAGAAGTGTAATCTCCAACATTGATTATAGCGTAGATATTCGGGCAACCATAGAGGGCATGCGCCATCTTGGTGCCAGTATCAAAGAAGACAAAGATACGCTTTTCATCGACGGCATTGAGACATTCCAATATGATGGAGACGTTGTAAATTGCCATGAATCCGGCTCCACACTTCGCTTCTTCCTTCCGCTCTTCTCTCTAACCGGAAAGAGAGCAACTTTTTCAGGGAGCAAACGTCTCATCGAACGCCCGCAAAACGTCTACGAGATGTTATTTCAAGAACAGGGGATTGACTTTGTACGGACATATCCCAATATTATAATCGACGGGAGACTAAAACCGGGAGAGCTGACTTTAAAAGGAAATGTTTCTTCGCAATTTATAACAGGACTTTTATTTGCCCTCCCACTTTTGGAAGCAGACTCAAAAATTCATATTGAGCCGCCATTTGAATCTCGCTCTTATGTTGATCTTACTATCCAAATGTTGAAACGTTTCCAAATTATTGTGGAATACGAAGATGCATACACATTAGCGATCAAAGGAAACCAACAGTACCAGCCGACAGATGTACTTGTAGAAGGAGACTACTCTCAGCTTGTATTCTGGGCATCTCTCGGCGTTTTGAACCATTCTGTCGAGACACATGGATTAGATTTACATTCCCTGCAGGGTGACAAAAAAACAATCGACATCTTCCAAAGCATGAACGCCGGCATTAAAGTTTTAGATGACGGATATCAGTTCTGTCCTGGCACATTAAATGGCACAGTCATCGACCTCAATGACTGTCCGGACCTCGGACCGATGCTTTTTGCACTTGCAACACAGGCAAATGGAAAAACGACTTTCCAAAATGCCGGAAGACTCCGCATCAAAGAATCTGATCGGATAGAGGCAATGGAAACAGAACTCAAAAAACTTGGCTGCTCCATCTCTTCTACCTTTGGCACAGTCACAATAACCGGTCCTGTCAAACTTCAAGGAAATGTAACACTTCACGGACACAACGATCACCGGATTGTAATGGCTCTTTCTATACTTGCCACAATTGCTGACGAACCAATAACAATTGATGACGCACAGGCAATCAGCAAAAGTTATCCGGGATTTTTTAAAGATTTAGCTTCCTGTGGAATCTTTATAGAATTTGCAAATTAAAAACGGAGAAGATTTTTCATCTTCTCCGCCTTTTTTTATGAATTTCTTCTTCTCTTCTTATCTGCGATTAAAATAGTACCGCCTGATACAACTACCAACATGATCATCAATAAAATCATTGTTCCGTCTCCTGTTGTAACACTATTGTTAGGTTTGTTATCAGGAGTTGGCTGCACGTTGGCTTTCTTTTTCAAATTATCAATTGCCTTTTGGATTGCTTCAGCCATCTTATCTACTTCTGCCTGCTTTGTAATATCCAAATCACGTACAACTGCTTCTTTTGCTTCTTCTAATTTCGCCACAGATTCTTTTGTGTAAATGCTTAAGTCTTTTGGAATATTTCCAAGTGCTGCATCTACTTTGCTGTAATCTGCTTTTTTCAGCTGAAGAGCTTCGATTGCATTCTGGATCGCTTCTGCCATCTTGTCTACTTCTGCCTGTTTTGTAATATCCAAATCACGTACAACTGCATCTTTCGCTGCATTTAAGTTTGCTACAGACTCTTCTGTGTAAACGCTTAAGTCTTTTGGAATATTTCCAAGTTGCTGCATCTACTTACTGTAATCTGCTTTTTTCAGCTGAAGAGCTTCGATTGCATTCTGGATCGCTTCTGCCATCTTGTCTACTTCTGCCTGTTTTGTAATATCCAAA
>ENA-OQDW01001088-OQDW01001088.1-human-gut-metagenome-genome-assembly--contig:-NODE-1088-length-10300-cov-4.933451_pt1 | contig 10300 bp, 15 predicted proteins | sample MGYA00242784_ERZ504613 | MGnify/ENA primary metagenome ERZ504613 (study PRJEB26092, sample SAMD00036330) | human gut metagenome | host: Homo sapiens | study: EMG produced TPA metagenomics assembly of... | reverse complement strand
CGGCGGAACAAGGGTCTGGCACGGGGCTTTATGGCTGGTCTGGACGCTTGCCTGCGGCTGGGTGCGGACATTATCGTCAACACCGATGCAGACAACCAGTACTGCGGCGAGGACATCGAAAAGCTGGTGCGTCCGATTCTGGATCGCAAGGCGGATATGGTCATCGGCGAACGTCCCATTGACGAAACCGAACACTTTTCGTGGAAAAAGAAGAAATTCCAGCATCTGGGCAGCTGGGTGGTACGGGTGGCTTCAAACACTGACGTACCGGACGCACCGTCCGGCTTTCGGGCATATTCCAGAGAAACTGCCATGCGAATGAACGTGGTCAACGAGTATACCTACACGCTGGAAACGATTATTCAGGCGGGACAGAGCAAAATGGCAGTGGCTTCGGTGCCGATCCGCACCAATCCGGAAACCAGACCCTCCCGTCTGTTTTCCAGCATGTGGCGGTATATGAAGCGTTCCGCATCGGTAATCATTCGCTCTACGGCAATGTACCGCCCGCTGCATTTCTTCGGCGTTCTGGGAACGATCCTGTTCCTGCTGGGCGTTGCTGTGGGAGTTCGTTTTCTGGTGTACTTCTGCATGGGCGGCGGACACGGCCATGTGCAGTCGCTGATTCTGGCATCGTCCTGATGATGATCGGATTCCAGACCATTACCATTGGTCTGCTGGGGGATACTGTGGCAGCCAACCGGAAGCTGCTGGAAGATGTGCAGTATCACGTGCGGAAAATGGACTATGACGATCATCCGGAAGCCAAAACGCCGGACGACAAGCCCTTGCCGGAGCAGGCAGAACAAGACTAAGGAAACACTGCATAAAGCTGTCAGGCGAGCTTTGTGGGGTGCTGTCCACAGAAACTCAAACAGCCGTCGGCGACATTGCCGGCGGCTGTTTTGCATCTACGGAAAAGCACTTGAAAACAGGCGGCTTCTGTGGTATAATAGAGTGTAATCAATAAAGTATAATCAAAAGCAGGAGTGTGATACTATGAAGGTGGTTTTGCTGGCACATACCCCCACGCCGGAACAGACCGTTGCCGCTGCGGCACGGCTATGTTATTCTGACACTGATGTAGAGGCTCTGCGGGAGTCCATTTCGCAGGAGCGTGCAGAACAGTTTGTGGAAATGCTGGCGGGATTCGGGCACGAAAGCCCCGTAGAACATGTGACATTTACATTTGGGATCGAGGGCGTTTCCCGTTCGTTTCTGGCACAGGTGACACGTCACCGCATTGCTTCGTTTTCCGTGCAGAGCCAGCGGTATGTGCGGCAGGATCACTTTGTCTTTGTAACACCGCCGGCAATTGCTGCCGAGCCGGAACTGCTGCGGGAATACGAAAACGCCATGCAGCAGTCCATTGACAGCTACAACCGGCTGGCGGACGCGTTGGCGGCGAAATATGTGCCGGAATTTCTGGCACAGGGCTGCACCGAAAAGGCAGCCCGCACTAAGGCGGAGAAAAAGGCGATCGAGGACGCACGGTATGTGCTGCCCAACGCCTGTGAAACCAAAATGATCCTGACCATGAATGTCCGCAGTCTACGGAACTTTTTCCGGCTGCGGTGCTGCAATCGGGCACAGTGGGAGATTCGGGAAGTGGCAACGGAAATGCTCCGGCTCTGCTGCGAGGTTTCTCCTGCCTGTTCCGCACCGCCGGTCCGTCCTGCTGCTGCGGCGGCTGTACCGAGGGCAAGATGAGCTGCGGCAAGGCGAAGGAAGTACGGGAAAAATTTGAGGTGATCCATGGTGAAACAAGGTAAAATTATCGTGCTGGACGGGCTGGACGGCTGCGGAAAGTCCACCCAGTTTGCCGCACTGGGCAAGCTGCTGACGGAGCAGGGCGAAACGGTAAAGCCGATCAGCTTTCCCATGTATGACAAGCCCTCTGCCGCACTGGTGAAAATGTATCTCCGCGGCGATTTTTCCGACACGCCGGACGGCGTGAACGCCTATGCCGCTTCCAGCTTCTACGCCGTAGACCGCTACGCCAACTATAAGCTGGACTGGGAAAAGAACTACACGGCTGGGGAACTGATCCTCGCCAGCCGCTATACCACGTCCAATGCCATTCACCAGATGAGCAAGCTGCCGCAGGAGCAGTGGGACGGGTATCTGGAATGGCTGGAGGATTATGAGTACTGTAAACTGGGACTGCCCCAGCCGAATCTGGTGCTGTTTCTGTCCCTGCCGCTGGAACTTTCCCAGAAGCTTCTCGCCAAACGCTATGACGGGGATGCTTCGAAAAAAGACATTCACGAGGCAGACCTTGCCTATCTGGAACAGTGTGACCGTGCTGCCCGCTATGCCGGTGAAAAGCTGGGGTGGCAGTTCGTGGAGGTTTCAGACGGCAGACAGCTTTATCCGGTAGAACAGATTCGGGACGAATTATACCGACGCATACAGGAGGCATTTGCATGCTGAATTTCCGGCAGATCACTCTGGCAGACCGCCCGTGGATCCAGACGGCTCTGCGGCAGTCCGATTTCATGGGGTGCGAATACAGCTTCGCCAACAATCTGGCATGGTGCCGCGGGGCGGATTCCCGCATCTGTGCCTTTGAGGGGTTCTATCTGATCTGTGCATTCGATACGCCGGACGGCACGCCGCATTTTTCGTTCCCCAGCGGGACGGGCGACCTGAAGCAGGTGATCGCGGCAATGGCGGCATACGCGGCGGCAATGCAGAAACCGCTGGTGATTACCGGCTTGACCCAGCAGAGCCTGCCGCTGTTGCAGGCGGTATTTCCGGAACAGTTCACGCTGGAAAACGACCGCGACAGTGCGGACTATCTCTATCGCACCGCCGACTTTGTGGCACTCTCCGGAAAGAAGTATCACAAAAAGCGAAATCATATTGCCCAGTTTGCCAAGTATGCTCCGGTTTTCTCGGAGATGACACCGGACGACTTTGCCGAGTGCATTGCCTTTGCAGCGGAAAGCTATAACGCCAAGGACGGCTATACCGATGCTTCCAGCGTGGCGGAGCAGTACGCCATTCACACCTTTTTCGAGAATTTTTCCGCACTGGAACTGAAAGGCGGCGTGCTGCGGGTAGACGGCAGGCTGGCGGCGTTCTCCATCGGAGAACCCATTTGCAGCAATGTGTTCGGCGTGCACATTGAAAAGGCGGACACCCGCTATCATGGGGCGTATCCGGCAATGGCACGGGAATTCGCGGCACACTTTGCCATGGACTACACCTATCTGAATCGGGAGGAAGATCTGGGCATTGCCGGACTGCGGAAGTCGAAGCTGTCCTACTATCCGGAACTGCTGCTGGAAAAATGGACGGCAACTTGTCATACGCCGGAGGAACTGTGCTGAAAGCCGTTTCTCCGGAAATTTTAAAACAGCACTGCACAAAGCTTCGTGCAGTGCTGCCTCAACATACAGAAAGGATCATCACTATGATTTATGTATTTCTTGCCAATGGATTTGAAGAAGTCGAAGCTCTTGCACCGGTGGATATGCTCCGCCGTGCCAAGCAGGAAGTGACCACCGTAGGCGTGACCGGAAAGATCGTCACCGGCTCGCACCACATTCCCGTGACCGCAGACATCACCGCAGAGGAATTGCAGATCGGCGGCGATATGGATATGATCGTGCTGCCAGGCGGCATGCCGGGCACGCTGAACGAGGAAGCTTCTCCGGTGGTGCAGGCTGCCATTGACTATTGCGTTTCCAATGACCGCTGGATCGGTGCGATTTGTGCTGCTCCCTCTATTCTGGGACACAAGGGCGTGCTGAACGGAAAGACTGCCACCTGCTATACCGGCTTCGAAAAGGAACTGACCGGAGCGGAGATCGGCAGCGACGGTGTCATTCGGGACGGCAAAATCATTACCGCACGGGGTGCCGGCGTGGCAGTGGATTTCGGTCTGGAACTGGTGGGAGCCGTATGCGGCAGAGAAACCCAGCAGCAGATTCGCGGGTCCATTCTCTGTGATTGAGCAGACTGCGGCAAAACAGGCTCTCCGGCAGGAAATGCGTCGCCGCCGCAAAGCAATGCCGCCGGAAGAAAAAACCGCAGGGGAACAGCAGCTTTGCCGCCGGTTTCTGGAAAGTTCGTATTACCGGAACTGCCGCCAGCTGTTTTGTTTTGTTGCCCTGCCGCAGGAACCGGAAACACGGGGCATTCTCCGGCAGGCTCTGGCAGACGGTAAAATTGTTGCCGTGCCCCGCTGTCTGCCGGAACGACGCATGGCATTTCACCAGCTGAACCGGGAAGTGCCGCTGGAACAGCAGCTGCTCTCCGGCAGCTTCGGCGTGGCAGAACCGCAGGAAACGCTGCCGGTCATCACGCCCCAGCCGGAGCAGGCACCGCTGTGTCTGGTGCCGGGGCTGGCGTTTGACCGAAAGGGCGGCAGACTGGGCTATGGTGCCGGCTATTACGACCGCTTTCTGGCGGCGTATCCCTTTTTGCTGAAAATCGGCTGTGCACTGACACCGTTTCTCACGGACTGTGTGCCCACGGAACCGACAGACCAGCGTCTGGACGGTATTGCTACAGAATCTTCGCTGGAGGTATGGAATGGATAACAAAGACTTCAACCGCGATCAATTGCTGAATGAGATCCTGCGGGAAACGGCAGCCCCCAGGAGCCAGCCGGCTCCTCAGCCCGCACCGGCACGGGATCCGGAACCGCCAAAACTGGCTCCCGCTGCTCCGGCAGCCCCAGCCGGCACCGGCAGAACCGGTACGTCCTGCGGCAGCACCGCAGACACAGCAGCAGCCGGCTGCGGAGACACCGGCACCGGAGCCCGACAACCGCACTGTTCTTTTCAACAGTGCCCGGTGGAATACGGATCAGGTGTTCACCGCCCGGCAGCCGGTATTGGAAAATGACCCGCTGTATGAAGATCTGGAAGGGGAGAGTCAGCCGTTTCGTCCGGAATCGGTACATAGCACCACTGCCAACACCGCCAAGCGTCCCCGCAAAAAGCGGAAACAGCATCGTGTCATCAGTGCACTGGCAATGATCATTATCATCATTGGCGTGTCCATTCTGCTGTCCAGTGCCCTGATCGTCTACGGGCGTGATCTTCTGGGCATCAACAGCGACAGTTCCACCAAGATCGTTACCATTCCGCAGGGTGCTACCATGAAAGAGATCGCAGGGACTTTGCAGGATTCGGGGATCATTACCAAGCCGGGCTTTTTTGTCTTTATTGTGGGCATGAGCGACAAGGACAAGGACATCAAGCCCGGCGACCACGAACTGCGTCCGGACATGGCGTATGAAACCATTCTGAGCGAGTTGATCAGTGATCCCATGGACAGTTCGCTGTCGGTATCTGTGACATTTCCGGAGGGAATGCGTCTGGTAGATGCCGCAGATCTGCTGGAAGAAAACAACGTCTGCGATGCTGACGAATTTCTGGATTACTTTAACCACAGTGCGAAGTTCGGCTATGCCTATGAGGACTATCTGCCCAGCTTCCAGGACGAAAAGTTCTATCAGATGGAGGGCTATCTGTTCCCCGATACCTATACATTCTATCAGGAAATGGACGTGGAACTGGTCTGCCAGAAGATTCTGGGGAACTTCAACGACAAGATCACCAAGGACATGTATGACCGCATGGACGCTCTGCATATTTCGCTGGATCAGACCATTACGCTGGCATCGATGATTCAGGCAGAGGCAGGAAACACCGAGCAGATGACGACGATTTCTTCCGTATTCTGGAATCGTCTGAACAATGCCACCGAGTATCCGCTGCTCCAGTCCGACCCCACCACCAAGTATGTGGAAGAAGTCATCAAGCCTCACAGCGAATCCTATAATCAGGATCTGTATACCTCTTACGATACCTATCAGTGCACCGGTCTGCCGGCTGGCCCGATCTGCAATCCGGGCAGCGAAGCCATTCACGCGGCACTCTATCCGGACAACACCAACTACTATTTCTTCTACTCCAACATTGACACCAAGGAAACCTACTTTGCGGAAACCTTGCAGGAGCACGAAGCCAACCAGCAGAAAGTGCAGGAACAGCAGGAAGCAGCCGCAGCTGCGGAGAGCAGCGAGGAGGAAAGCAATGACACAGAAGAATAAACCGGAACTGCTGGCACCTGCCGGCGATCTGGAACGCCTCCGCGGGGCTCTGGATTACGGGGCAGATGCGGTGTATCTGGGACGGGAAAGCTTCAGTATGCGGGCGGCGGCAAGCAATTTTCACAGTGCGGAACAGCTGCATGAAGCCGTTGCACTGGCACATCAGTACGGGAAAAAGGTATACCTCACCTGCAACACCCTGCCCCGCAACGAGGAAATTCCCACGTTTCCCCAGTTCCTGCAGGAGGCACAGGAAGCCGGAGCAGATGCCCTGATTCTGGCAGACCTGGGGCTTCTGGCAACGGCTCGGAAGCTGGCACCGGATATGGAGATCCACATGTCCACCCAGACCGGTATTGTCAACTATGCCACCTGTCAGGCTCTGTATGATATGGGCGTGAAACGTGCCGTGCTGGCACGGGAGCTTTCGCTGGAGGAGATCGCCGGTATTCGGGCAAAGATTCCGGCGGAAATGGAACTGGAAGTGTTTGTCCACGGTGCCATGTGCATGTCCTTTTCGGGACGCTGTCTGCTGTCCGCCTATCTCACCGGACGGGATGCCAACCGCGGTGCCTGTGCACAGCCCTGCCGCTGGAACTATCACGTGGTGGAATCCAAGCGGGAGGGACAGTATTTCCCTGTGGAGGAAACCGATGAGGGCACCTATATTTTCAACGCGAAAGACCTCTGCATGATCGACCATTTGCAGGAACTGCTGGACGCCGGCGTGGACAGCCTGAAAATCGAGGGGCGGAACAAGTCGGCGTACTATGTGGCAATTATCACCAACGCTTACCGTGCGGCTCTGGACGCGGCAATGGCAGGACAGCCGGCACCGGAATGGGCACTGCGGGAAGTGGTACAGGTCAGTCATCGGGAATACTGCACCGGCTTTTTCTACGGCAGAGAAAACGCTGCCCAGCGATACGCCGACAGCAGCTATGTCCGGAATTGTGACGTGGTGGCAGTGGTCAACCGCTGGGAACAGGGCAGACTGTACCTCACCCAGAGAAACCGCTTTTTTGCGGGGGATTCTCTGGAAATCGTGGCTGCCGGACAGCCGCCGGTGACGGTGGCTGCACAGGGGCTGGAAAACGAGGACGGCGAATCTATCGAAACCGCAAATCATGCCATGATGCAGTGCTCCATTGCCTGTGAAACGGCATTCCCCGCAGGCAGCGTGGTGCGGAAACCGGTGGAATAAGGAGGCATTTTCATGCGACATACACAAGCGATCATTCTGGCAGTAGTGCTGCTTGCCGGTATCGTGTCCGGCGGCTGCACCCGAATCCACAGTGCAGAGGAATTGACAAAGGACACCAGACCGGAAACCACGCCGGTGTTCACCGATGCCCCGAAGCTGGAATTCTCCGCAGATGGGGTAGACCCTTACGCCAATGTGATCGCGTACTATGTGGAACAGTATCAGAAAGATCTGGAAAGTGACGATATGCTTCAGCCGTTCACCTATGTGCTCTATGACATGGACAAGGACGGCACACCGGAACTGATCGTCCGGACAGGCTACAGCGAAGCGGATTATGCCTCTACGTCTGGACAGCCGATGCGGACAAACAGCCGGTACAGGTGGAGGGCTGTGGAAACGGTGCCCATACCCAGATCTACGGCTCGGAAACAGAACTGGGCTTTTTCATCAACAGCTGTCACATGGATACGGAGTATATTGCACAGGATTATCTGACAGAGGGGAACTCGCTGGAAGAAGTGCAGATCTACGCCTACCAGATGGAGAACGAAGCACAGTCGGCTTACGGCTATTACGATCTCACCGCCGGAGAGGGCTTTTTCCGGCTGGACGAGCAGAGCATCGAGGACTATCGCTATAAAGCCAGCCCGCAGGTGAAAGATGCCAAAACTGCCCTGTCGCTGGAGGAGTATCAGAAACAGCTGGAACAGCTGGACGATGCTCACGCTGTGGGATAAAGCTTTCATAGATCATATAAAACGCCTCGGCAAACGGTAAAATTCCGTTTCGAGCGTTTTGACTTAATGTATTTTCCGCATCTTTTCCATAGTAATCGCTGTCACGATCCACCGCAGCACGGCAGACACATGACCACCTGCAAAAAGATTCGCCAGGGCTTTTTCCAGCCCAGACAGGGAGCACAGGCGATCAGGTACCGGCTGCCGTAGACAATGCCCATGACATAGGGAATCAGCAGGGCGACAAGATACAGCAGCAGGGGCAGAGCCATCAGAAGTGTCACATATCCCAGCATCACGGCTCCGAAAATAATTGCCGGCAGGAAAATAATGCCGAACATCAGAACCAGCAGTGCGAATATCCACCAGAAACTGAGCAGGTACACGAGCAGAATGACACCGGAAACCAGCATCAGCAGGAAAAACGGCAGGGAGAGCCACAGCATGGTCAGCTGTTGTTTTGCCGCCTGCTGCGGGGTGCTGCCGGTTTGGGAAATGGGTACACAGCTGCAAGTGCGTACCATGGTATAGCACCATGTCATGGCACAAAATGCTACTGCCAGTTTGGGCAGGAAGGACAGCGGTGCCGGCAGATCATACAAATACCGCAGGACTTGCAGCACAGGATTCGAATCGGTCTGATCTGGGAACAGAACGTACACCCAAACCATCACTGCCAGCGGAAACAGTGCTCCCACCAGCGAAAACAGATGCAGCAGTACCTGTGAGTGGGTGCGTTCTGGGTGCAGCTTTCCGGCAATGTCCAGAATCACCAGCACGGCACAGCCGATGCCGCAGAGAATTGGCAGCATGACTTACTCCCGAATCTGTCCGTTGCCACTGACCAGATACTTCACTGTGGTCAGTTCGTGCAGCCCCATAGGTCCTCTTGCGTGAAGCTTCTGGGTGGAGATACCGATCTCTGCACCGTAGCCGAACTCGCCGCCGTCGGTAAATCGCGTGGAGGCGTTGACATAGACGACTGCCGCATCAACAGTTCGCTGGAATTTCTGGGCAGCATCCAGATCGCGGGTGATGATGCATTCCGAGTGCTTGGTGCTGTACTTGGCGATATGTGCCATGGCTTCGTCCAGACTTGCTACCACTTTCACGGTAATTTTGTAGTCGTTGAATTCTGTGTCATACAGTTCTTCCGTCACCGGCTGAACGGCATCGCCAGAATCTTCCGTGTCTGTTCGTCGCCGTAAATAGTCACATCATGGGTGCGGAATGCAGCCTGTACCCGCGGCAGAATTTCTGCGGCAACGTCCTGATGCACGATCAGCCCTTCAATGGCGTTGCAGACAGAGGGACGCTGGGTCTTGGCGTTGTCGATGATGCGGACAGCCATTTCATAATCCGCTTCGCCGTGCAGGCAGCTGTCCACATAGACGTGACAGTTTCCGGCACCGGTTTCAATGACCGGCACGGTGGACTGCCGCAGCACTGCCTGAATCAGACCGGCACCGCCGCGGGGGATCAGTACGTCCAGATAGCCAGTCAGGTGCATCATGTCGGCGGCAGTTTCACGGGAAGTGTCCTCCACCAGCTGAATGATGTCCTTGGGCAGTCCGGCAGCTTCCACAGCGTCCGCATGATCTCTGCCAGTGCGGTGTTGGAGTGGATCGCTCCTTGCCGCCGCGGAGAATGACCACGTTTCCGGCTTTCAGGCAGAGGGTGGCAGCATCTACGGTGACATTGGGGCGGGATTCAAAGATAATGCCGATGACACCCAGCGGCACACGGGTTTTGAGGATCTGCAAGCCGTTGGGGCGGACAGAGCCGCTGTCTACAGAACCAATGGGATCTTCGGCGGCGATCAGCTGACGGGCAGCGTTTGCCATGCCGGAAATGCGGGCAGGAGTCAGCCGCAGACGGTCCTGCAGTGATTCTGTCATGTGGTTCTGTACGGCAGCCTCCAAGTCTTTGGCGTTGGCGGCGAGGATTTCCTCCTGTCTTGCCAGCAGGGCATCGGCAATGGCAGCGAGGGCGTTGTTTTTGACCTGCGGTGCGGCAGTGGCAATGGCGGATTCCACAGCTTTTGCCTTGACACCAAGGGTTTCAGCGTAATTCATGGGTATGCTCCTTTCTGAGTGGTAAAAGTGATGGCATGATTCATAATAAGAGGATTTTTTTGGTGCAGCTATTTTTCTAAAAAAATGCTGCCGAGGTCCAGGGCGAGAAGCCCTGGTCGCTGTCCGCAGACAGCGAAATCTCTGCGCCGTGCTTTTGGCACACGGAGAAAAGGGTGAGAAAATCGACAGATTCGAGGAAGCAGAACAACGA
>ENA-OQDW01001087-OQDW01001087.1-human-gut-metagenome-genome-assembly--contig:-NODE-1087-length-10306-cov-1.359957_pt1 | contig 10306 bp, 19 predicted proteins | sample MGYA00242784_ERZ504613 | MGnify/ENA primary metagenome ERZ504613 (study PRJEB26092, sample SAMD00036330) | human gut metagenome | host: Homo sapiens | study: EMG produced TPA metagenomics assembly of... | reverse complement strand
TAATGATTCAGCCGAAATTGAATCTCTTTAACTGTATAATTAAGAGAAGGAAATAAGCCCGCCAAAAGGCGAGCTTATTTTAGAATGCTGTTTATAGGTTATCGCTGAACTACGTTTCAGGACAGCTTCTTTTTTAACAAAAATAGCGAATTTCTCCAAAATGGTTTAACCACTCATCAATAATATCCGAACTATTGGCTTCTATCATCCTCATTAACCTTTTCAGTATCTTTTCCGGAATTTTAGAATTATTATTGCTGAGAATAGTTTTTCCAGTACTGGTAATCCATATTTTAGTAGCAGTTGCACTGGCTCTTCCTTCTGATACATGAACATGAATTGGTTCTAAGGAATCTCCTTCATTGGACCAAAAATAAATACTATATGGTCCAATCTAAGAATTTGCGGCATTTAAAATGCCTCCTCCTGCGAAAATTCAATAATAAGATGAGCGTTATTTCTGATTAACTGTTTAAAATATGCCATCTCTGTATCAGAATATCCCTCAATATCCTCCCACCTATAATCAGGAAGCCAGCATGTGGCATTGTGAAATCCTCCAAATTCATCAGGAGTTTCTATATAGACCTTTACTTTCCCATCTGCTTTCATTTCTGAATGAGTAATTTCTGTATCATCATTCAATGTCATAAACGGATACATCATAATTGCATTCATCCCTTCTTCACTTAATTTACCTGATATCCGGCACTTCTGAAATCATAAACAAGATCTGTCATGTTGTATTATTTTTCTTCATCCATGGTGCGGAGTCTGTGTACAAGCTCTTCGCAGATCTCCAGTTCGTTTTTGCCGTCTGTCTCGATGATAATGTCTGCTGCCGCCTCGTATTTGGCACGGCGTTTCTCCATCAGTTCTGTGATAAACGGAACAGTCTTATTGTTCTCGATCAGCGGACGATCGTGGTTGTCTTTGACGCGGTCAAGGATTGTCTCCGGTTTTGCTGTGAGGAGAACAACACGGCCATTCTTCTTCATCTCCACTACATTGCACTCTCTCATTGGAGTACCGCCGCCGCAGGAGATTACAACATTACTGCGTGACTGCATCTCGATGAGAAGATTTGTCTCAAGATTACGGAAATACTGCTCGCCGTATGTCTCGAAGATATCGGAAATACTCATTCCCTGTCTCTGGGCAATGATTTGATCCATCTCTGCCACATCCATGGCAAATACATTCTTAAGGAAATCAGAAATTGTGGACTTTCCCGTACCCATGAAACCGATCAGCACGATGTTGTAGTTGAAGAGTTTTCTTGCCTGGATCCGTTTACTGTTTGTGCGGATGCATTCAAATACATCGGAAACCTCATCCTTATGGCGTCTGCCTTCCATTCTCTTCTCCAGCCATTCTTTCTGCTTCGCTTCCTGCTCAGGCTGTAAAATCTGGAGTCCGTTGGCTTCTTTATATGCCATAATGTCCTCCACAATCCTGTTACGCATGATAAGTGCATCCAGAATGATCTCATCACACTGGCCAAGACTCTCTCTGAGTATTTCTAACTGACTCATATTTCTTTTCCTCTGTCTTTCCTATGTCAGCTTGCAGCAGACTGCAGATCAGCCACAGGCTGACATAAACTATTCACGAACGGCAATATATAAATGCGACTGTTAAAGTTTATTATATCAATGTCGCTTTCGCATAGCAACCCTTTAAACCATTGAATTATTTCATCCGTTCGATAGTTTTTTTCTATGAATTCAACAAACAATTCTATGGCAAGACTCTGATGACAGTTCTTTAAGGTTCCCATATACTATATCTAATGAAAAAAATCATGAAATACTTTTTCAGTGTACCATTTAAAACTGATTTTTTCCACTGATTTCTCCGCATAGACCGGATAAAAATCTATCAGTTTTCCATCCAGGTAATAGGCAATGCGGCCAAGCTTCTCCCCCTTAGGAACCGGTGCACTGACTTTCTGTGGAATTTCTATTTTACAGGTTACAGTTTCCCCTTTTTTCAGAAGGACTTCTTTTTCCCTGTCATATGCGGTTACACTGCATTTACCCCTCAGATAGATTTTCGTTCCTATATCCTGACCATCTTCCACACCGTCTGTTACCAGAATTTTTCCGGTCTGTGGTTCTTTCCAGTAGGTTTCGTACTCATAGTTGTAATCTCCGAAGTCCAGCAGTTTCTTTGTGTCACTCCATTTATAGGTTTTGTGGTTGGGCCATCCACAGCCAAGGAGCTGACGATAAATGTTTTGCCCTCTTTTTCCCAGGCACATACATAACAGTAGCCAGCCTGGGAAGTATAGCCTGTTTTTCCGGCAAGAACTCCGTCTCTCATGTCAAGAAATGCATTGGCATTATGTACAGAAAAGGTTCTCTTTCCTGTGATCTCCGAGAATGTATAATCTCTGGTCTGTGCAATGTGCAGGAATGTTTCGTTTTTAACAGCATAGCGCATGATCAGTGCCAGATCTTTGGCTGTTGTGTGATGTTTTCCGTTCTCATCCTCAGCATCCAGGCCATTGGGTGTGATAAAATACGTATCCTTACATCCTATCTGTTTTGCTTTCCGGTTGAGCATTCTGGCAAAAGCTTCCACGCTTCCCCCACAGTGTTCTGCAATGGCAACTGCTGTGTCATTGTGGCTTTTCAGCATCAGTGAGTACAGAAGATCCTCCAGATAATATTGTTCTCCTTTCTGAAGTCCCAGCTTTACTTCCGGCTGGGATGCCGCATTCTGAGAAACCAGAACATAATCATCCCCCGGAGAGTTCTCCAGTGCCACAATACAGGTAAGCACCTTGGTTGTGCTGGCATTTGCCAGAGGACGCTCCCCGTCCTTTTCATAGAGTACTCTGCCGGACTCTCCGTCCATGAGGACTGCTGATAATGCGTACAGTTCTGCCGGTTCTTCTGCAACAGGTGTCATGTCTACTGTCTGAGGTATTTTGTACTCCGCTCCCCGGGCGGAGGTGTATGTCTGCGTAAACAATAACACCGCCGTCACAACAATGACAGCGGCAATATGTTTCATTCTCATACTCCACCTCACATGCTGGCAATCCATAAATATCACTGTTCATAATTTACGGTTATTCACAGATTCGTTGTTTACAGGATATCTGCTTCACCCTATAAGATAATTTATGCCTGCATGTCCGGAATATGACTGTCACAGTTCCGAAAAATATCGGGACATACCCATTACCCGTTATAGGTCCGGTCCCATCTTCTGCTCAGATGATAAGCTCCCTCCCTTAAGGTATAAAGCTCTCCCAGATATTCCACAGCTTCAGGAACCGCCGCTCTGTAAAGGTTCTCAAGTTCAGGCATTGGAGCTTTTGCCTGCTCTACTGCTTCGGCAGTCATGAAATGTTCAATGACAGAGCCGATTGACTTTCCGCCCAGTCCCAGAAGTTTCCCCAGAATCCTGCGTTTTCTTCCATGGTCATCACACACCATGAAATTGGTAAGAATTTTCATCATCCTGACAGAAATATAAATGTTCATGGTTTTCACCAGAGGAATGGCCCTGTGGATCACTCTGGCATATTCCATCTTCGGCATGATCCCGCAGGCCGGATAATAATGGTCGGGATCTTTACCTGTCTCTTCCATAAGCACACGGTCAAATTCCTTCTCCAGAACAATGTGAGGAATGACGCCTTCTGCAGCCATCTTATTTACATAGGGATGGCATGCGGAGTCCAGAATATAATGACAGCCAAATCCAAGAAGATATGCAAAGAGTGCCTCATCGTTATTTCTTCTGACCTGCCGCATCCCTTCTTCAAAAAAGGCTCTTGCCTTCTCATGATGCATCTCAATCCCGAACTGGGTGACAGGATTCTTTGAAACCATATAGTAGAACAGGATATCCGGCCCATGTAAACCGATCCTGTACAAGTCCCCATGTCTGCGAATCAGGGCTTTCATATCTGAAGGCAGTCTCTTATATACTTCTTTTCCAAATAAATCATGTGCATATGTGGTTGGCATTATTTTTTCTCCTTTATCTTACACATCCAGTTTCAGCTGGATTTCTTCCTCTGCCTCTGCCTTAAAGTCCTCTATCTGGACAGGGTCAGGGACAGGCAGGGATTCCAGATCCTGTACGCCGAAGCAGCGCAGAAACTCTTCCGTGGTTCCGAGCAGGATTGGACGTCCGGGGGCATCCAGACGCCCCAGCTCCCTGACCAGACTGTATTCTACCAGCTTGTTGATGGCATGGTCACATTTTACCCCTCGGATCTTCTCGATCTCCGCCTTTGTAACCGGCTGTTTGTATGCAATGATGGATAAAGTTTCCAGCATAACATCTGACAGTGCCGGCTTCTGAGGATGCAGGGCAATATTGATCAGATACTGATAATATTCTTTCTTTGTACACATCTGGAAAGAATTCTCCAGCTCTATGATCTGGATGCCTCTGTTCTCTTCCTGATAACGGTCCATCATATTGCGGATGATCCTTCCTGTTGTCTTCTCGTCCACACCGATGGCTCTGGCGATCCGGGGCAGTTCTACGGAACCGCCCATTGCAAAAAGTATTGCTTCTATCGCAGCTTCTGTCTCCTTAATCTTCACTCAGTCTTCCTCATTCCTTTTATTACATATTGATCTCTGTATTCTGCAGTTCATCTTCCGCAAATTCTGTAAGATTCTTCCATGTATCCGGGTCTGTCTGTACTTCAACAGAGATATCATCGAACAGTCTGTCCTGCTCCACATGGATATGTCCCATTTTCATCAGTTCCAGTATGGAGAGAAAGGTGACGATCACCTGTACTTTCGAGCACTGACTCTCCAGGAGATTGCGGAAGCTAAATTTTTGATGGGTACGGGCAAAATCTTTGATCTCTATCATCTTATCAGACAGACTGACCTCTTCCTTCTCGATGGTTCCGAATTTGCTTCGGATAGGATCGACCTTGTCTTCCTGCCTGCGGATGATGGACTTGTAGATTGCATTCAGCTTCTCCAGTGTGAGACCTGCCAGAAGTTCCTTTGGATCTACAGGCTCTCTGTATTGCAGTACCTCATCCGGAATAGTGGGCTCTTTAAAGAATACATTTGCCGCATCGTCCATCTTGTCCTTTAATTCATAGGACATAAACTTATACATCTTATATTCCAGAAGTTTCTCCACCAGTTCCGCTCTTGGATCTTCCTCTTCTCCCTCTTCATTGACCTCTTTCGGGAGAAGCATTTTACACTTGATATCCAGCAATGTGGCTGCCATAACCATAAACTCACTCATGATTCCAAGGTCTTCCCTCTCCATGGCATGGATGTATTCCATATACTGATCTGTGATCTCCACGATGGGGATATCATAGATATCTATTTTATTTTTTTCGATAAGGTGCAGTAAGAGATCCAGAGGACCTTCAAATACTTCCAGCTTTACCGGAATTCCCATAGCACAGTCTTTTCCTTTTCAAGTAAATATTTCGCTGCCATACAGTCAGCAGACAGTAACAATATTCTCAGGCATTCGGTTTCAGATCCACCATCAGCAATTCCCTGGGATTATGGATCCTTACAGGTATGGTGTGTTCCCCTGCTCCTGCGCTTACCAGCATATGCTGTTCCTTCCTGTGGAAATCTCCGCAGCAGAACTTCGGAAATGGATGAAGCTGTGGGGAAAGCAGGCCATTGTGCCTGCCAAGTCTTACAATCCCTCCATGATAATGCCCGCTCAGGATCAGATCCGCACCCCAGTCAAAATAGGTATCTCCATATTTGGGACTGTGGGCCAGAAGAATATTCAGGGAATCGGAAGATGGTTCTCCGATCAGTTCCCTGATTTCCTCTCTTTTAAGCTGTGGAGAAAATGGCTTTTTATAATAGATCAGAGGTATTTCCAGGCCATAGACAGTAAGGCTGGTTTTTCCCACCTGCAGGCTGCAGGATTCATTATGCAGGATATGGATCCCGCTGTCTTCAGCTCCTTTTCATATTCCTGATATCGGGCTGCCATACCGTTCTCCTGAGGATCTGTCCTGTACAGCTTATATTCATGGTTTCCCAATGCATAATAAACAGGATACTGCTGAGCAAGGCTCCTCAGAAGAGATGATGCAATCTTTAAAGAAGCAGAATCATTCTCACGATCATATCACCGGCAATGAGAATCCCATCCGGTCTGTACCGGTGGATCGTCTCCAGAAGCTTCCTGTTATCAGGCCAAATTACCATGCCATGAAGATCTGCGATCACAGCAAATCTGATGCCTCTCGCATCCTTTATTTTGTTAGAATGGATTGTATAATGTACGGTTTTAAATCTTTTCATGCAAGTTTTCTTTTCCCTTTATGTTCACTTTGTGTCTGACAACGCATTCTGCGGGATATTATTTTCCGAATCCGCAGTTCGGGAATGTACAGACATCACAGTTCAGGCAGAGTCCACCCTCTCCAAGTTGGTTAATCTCTGATAATGTGATCTCATCATCTGCCATCAGTCTCGGCAGAAGCAGATCAAAGATGGTATTCTTTGCATACATAACACATCCCGGAAGCCCAAGGATCGGTATCTGCCTGCCGTCTTTCTCATAATAGGAAACCAGCATCATAGCTCCCGGAAGTACGGGTGCACCGTAGGATACGATGCGGGTTCCTGTTGCTTTGATCGCACCCGGAGTTCTGTCATCCGGATCTACGCTCATTCCACCGCTGCAGACTACCATATCGGCTCCCTCTTCGATAAATTTCAGGATATCGGCTGTTATCTGTTCCATATCATCACCCGGGGTTGTCTGACCGATGACCTCTGATGGAAATTTTGCAAATTTATCTCTCAGTACAGGAGTGAAGGTGTCAGTGATCAGACCTTTCTGCACTTCACTTCCTGTTGTTACGATACCCACCTTTTTCTTCTTATATGGCAGAATGGAAAAGATCGGCTCTGTGCCTGCCACCTCTGCTGCACGATCCATTTTCTCTTTCTCGATCACCAGAGGGATAATTCTGGTTCCTGCCAGTTTGTCGCCCTTCTTTACAGGAAAATCTCCATGGCGGGATGCGATCATCATCTCTCCAAGTGAATTGACAGCCAGCAGAGCTTCTCTGCGTATCTTAAGCACTCCGTCAATGTCTGCGATCAGCTCGATTTTTCCCTCTTTTATATCAGAACCATGCATGGTGTCTGAATCTCCGGCACAGATCTTATAAAGGATCTCTGCGCTTCATTCTCATGAAGGATTCCTTCTTTCTTCTCCCACACATATAAATGTTCTTTTCCTACAGAGAGTAACAGAGGAATATCCTCTTCTCTGACAATATGACCTTTCTTAAAAAGCACCCCTTTTTTAACATCTTTGATAATCTGTGTGATATCATGACACAAAATATGTCCTACAGCATCTTCTGTACGGATTTCTTTCATTATATAGTACCTTCCTTTTGTTTTTTATTTCCCTCAATACCCATTTGGATTTATTATACATCGGATTGCTGTCCTTTGTCAAAAAATTATAAAATTGTCTAAAATACTTTTTGTCTACAGTTTCAGGACAACTTTTTTCAGACAATCCAGATACGTGGCTTTTCCTGAATTTTCTCCATAAAGGATCCGCACTTTTCCCACTTCCTTCCCATCGACGGAATAGATCATCTCCCTGCCAGAGTGTTCTTTTTCACCGGAGCCTTTACTTCCCTGTGGATCCTCAGCTTTCTTTTTACATTCCCGATATTCTGTCCTGTAGTGTCCAGATAATGGAACTGTTCCTCATAAACCAGGGAAACCGTCTTTTTCTTTCCATTTCTGACCGGGATCTCAGGCAGAGCTTCCATTTTCTTATCTATGTACAGGCTGCATTTTGAAAAGCCATAATTTAACATGGAGCTGCATCTTTAAATCGCACTTTATAGTCCGGGGCTGCCATCACTGCTGCGATCAGAGTAATGTCATTTCTTTTGGCGACTGCACTGAGGCAGTATTTTGCAATACTGGTGCTTCCTGTTTTCAGGCCGACACAGCCTCGTAGCTGCGGATCAGTTTGTTGGTATTGGTAAGTCCGAATTCCTTGGTCCCCTGCCTGGTCACATGGGTGATATTTTCCATCCAGACAGAAGAATATTCCAGAATCTTCGGATATTTTGTGATCAGTTCCCTGCTCATGATGGCAATGTCCCTGGCTGTTGTGTAATGATCGGGAGATTCTGTCAGACCACAGCAGTCTTCAAAATGAGTATTTTTCATCCCAAGTCCTTCTGCCCGTTCATTCATATGGCGGACAAATTCCTGTTCACTGCCACAGATATGCTCTGCCATGCTACGCTGGCATCGTTTCCTGATGCGATCACAATGCATTTGATCAGGGTTTCCACTGTCTGGATTTCCCCCTCCTCCAGAAACACCTGAGAACCGCCCATGGACTTTGCATGGGCACTGGTTGTGACTGTGTCGTCCATTTTCAGGCTGCCTTTATCCAGAGCATCAAAGATCAGGATCAGTGTCATGATCTTTGTGATACTTGCCGGATAATACGGTTCATGGCTGTTCTTCTCAAACAAAACCGCTCCCGAATTGATGTCCATTAGGATCCCGCCGTCCGCCGAGATCGAGATCTCCGACGGCCACTCAGCCGCCGCATATGCCGTCTGTCCCGGACAAAAACCGAGGATCAGCGTCAGACAGAGAAAAATACTTAAAATTCGTTTCATGGAACTCCTTGAAAAAATTGCCGCTATGTTTACCCGACGTGGCGGCTGTTTTGATGTCTCAAATCCCATCGGCACAGCCGATCAGGAATGGATTTTTGCCTGTAATTGTGAAGGATTGAACGATCACAGTACTCGTACTATGGATTATAGCAGTTTGAAGACAGGGCTGCAAACCGATAAATGATATAAAAAGAGCCGACAGATCTATCTGCCGGCTCTTTTATATAATACCAGATTTCCAACAAAAAACATCCCAACGATCACCGCAAACACCAGCGCGATCCGCGCGGCGGTATCGAAGAAGAAACCTTCCGGAACGATGTTGATGAGCATGTCGGTGCGTGGATCGAGGACCCACAGATCATTGTTGAAAAAGATTTTGTGGAAAACAATGAAATATTTTGAGAAGTCTGTGGATATAATGCCGATCAGGGCCAGTGCTACGGCAAAGACCGCGCCGGTGCCGATACAGAGGGATTTCGGGATCAGCGCTTTAACGCCTCTGTCCGCTCCGCACTCTTACGTCCCCCAGAAAATAACGCCAGAGCCGCGAAGCATAGGGTGATCAGGATCCCGATCCGGCGAAGCCACAGGCCGCCGATGAAGAGTCCCCGCACGTCCTCCATGTGGCAATCTCCCGGTCATTAAAAAATTCCCGGTATTCCCCGCCCATGGTGGTGTATACGTGAAGATCCTCGCGCTTTCCGCGAAGAAACGCCATCATCTGTCGGTGACGTCAAGAAGATCGTCCATGGTCATCTCAGGAAGATCATTCAGAACCTGATATTTCGTGTATTCCTTCTCATAATATCCCGGCGTCCAGTAGGCGACCGCCTCAACGGACGTGATAAGGAACGCGATGATCAGCCAGAACGCGGTAAAGATCCCGGCGGCGTAGGTAATGGTCTTTGCTGCTTTTGTCATTTCGTGGTACTCCGTTTGATTACTTTTAGTCTTGTGAACTCTTCGCGGTCCTTTTCCTCCAGGCGTTGGTGATGTCCTTCACAAGTGCCTGGTATGACGGGATCGTGATGTTCTTTAGTGCATTAGCCCGCTTCTGGGTCTTCTTAATGCTCTCGGCAAGACGGTAGGCGGATGTCTCCACGGTTGCGAGGTCTGCGGTCAGTTCCTTCACGCGCTCGAAGGCGATCCGCGCCTCGTCCAGCGAATCGCTGGTGCTGTAAAACGAATAAGGCGGTTTTTCATCTTTTGACGGTGTATACTCGACAAGCGGGATCTCCGTTCCCATGATGCTGCGCGCCTTGATCCGGATATCATCCGTGACGGGAAGTGAACCTGCGATCTCCTCCACATAGTGGATTCCCATCTCGATATTGGCCTTCTGGAGTGCCTTGTAGCGGCGGTAAAGTGGAATCGAATCTCGGACTGGATCGCTTTTGCCTGATCGATCAGGCCCATAAGTTCCCGCAGCAAGATGTTCCTCTTTTTATCCATCAGTCCGTACCCCTGAGTCGCAAGGGCGAGGGAGTTTTTCGCAAGGATCAGATTTCCCTTGGTGGGGAATGTGTTCGGATTCATGAGATCCCCTCCTTATGAAGCGTCTGAAGCGGCGTCTGCAGGTTTATAATACTTGTCTAAGATCTTCGTGTCAATACGGTCGAGCTCTTCTCTCGGAAGAAGTCCTAAAAG
>ENA-OQDW01001086-OQDW01001086.1-human-gut-metagenome-genome-assembly--contig:-NODE-1086-length-10306-cov-2.160330_pt1 | contig 10306 bp, 10 predicted proteins | sample MGYA00242784_ERZ504613 | MGnify/ENA primary metagenome ERZ504613 (study PRJEB26092, sample SAMD00036330) | human gut metagenome | host: Homo sapiens | study: EMG produced TPA metagenomics assembly of... | reverse complement strand
CAGATACCGGACAGGCCGTCCGACAAGAAGTCTTGTAGCCTATTTCTCCTGTACGGGGACCACAGAGAAAGTGGCAACCGCTATCGCAAAAGAGACTGGCGGTAAACTTCACCGGATTACTCCGGCTACGGCCTACACTTCGGCAGATCTCGACTGGAACGACAAGGCGAGCCGCAGTTCGGTGGAGATGGCAGACGACAAATCACGTCCTGCGTTGGGCGGAGAAACGATTGAACTGAAAGATTACGACGTGGTGTTCCTCGGTTATCCGATATGGTGGGACTTGTGTCCGCGTCCGGTCAATACTTTTCTTGAGAAATATGATTTCGCGGGTAAAACCGTTATTCCTTTTGCCACTTCGGGTGGCAGTTCAATCACGGGTAGCGTGAAACAACTCAAGAGACTCTACCCCAAAATCGAATGGAAGAAGGCCGGTTGTGTAATAGAAGTACGAAACAAGTTGGAGATTGGGCCAAACAAGCAATCGAATAAGCCAATGGAAGAGTTGCGAATCGACTGCCTGCACCAGACGGAAGAAGAACTGGGCGTGGTAAAAGAACTGCGGCAAAATATCTTCCGGCTGAATCATACGATGCCGGATACGGAAGAATATCGTGAATTATTACACAAGGTTTTTCCGCATTTCGGAGAGAATTGTCGAATCGAATACGATCGTTGTAGGAAATCCAGCCAAGTTAATCAGGAGAATATAGATTATGGATTTTTCGGAAAAAGTCATTTTAACAAAGTGAACTTCATAACAAAATCTTTTGAGCCTCGCAGCAAAGTCGTTGCGGGGCTCTCTTTTTACCTTTGTTGGCAGAATATTAAAACAAAAGAATCATGAAAACAATGAATGAGAAAGTAACAATGGTAACGGGGGCAGCGGCAGGTATCGGGCTGGTCTCGGCAGAAGCATTTGCAAAAGCGGGTGCAACCGTAGTATTGGTGGACATCAATGAGCCGAAAGAACAAGCCGAGAAGTTGGTTTCAGAAGGGTATAAAGCCGTGGCATATCGCTGCGACGTGTCCGATACACGGGCTGTAAAGGAGATGATTGACTGGATCGTTGCGACTTACGGCAGGCTGGACGCTGCATTGAACAATGCTGGGATACAGACCCCGCAACGGCCGATGGCCGAGATTACCGACGAGGAGTTCGACCGCACGGTAGCCGTCGATCTGAAAGGTGTATGGAACTGTATGCGTTACGAGATTATCCAGATGCTGAAACAAGGCGGTGGTGCCATTGTCAATACCTCGTCTCAAGGCGGTGTTACGGGGTTCCCCGGACAAGCGGCCTATATCGCCTGCAAGCATGCGGTAATCGGGCTTACACGTACAGCCGCCATTGATTACTCGGCAAAGGGGATTCGTATCAATGCCGTCTGTCCGGGTGTGATCCGAACACCTATGGCCGAAGAACTGATACGGCGTAACCCCGATCTGGAAAAGGAACTGGTCCGAGATATTCCTGCCGGACGTCTCGGTAAACCGGAAGAGATTGCCGATGCCGTATTGTGGCTCTGCTCGCCGCAGGCAAGTTTCGTAGACGGACACGCCCTTTTAGTGGACGGGGCATTTTCCATTCATTAAGTTATAATTCATAAAACATAAAATCATGGAAGAAAACAATAAAATGGATATCAGCCGTCGTGGATTTCTCAAGACGGCTGCATTGGCAGGAGCCGCAATGGCCATGCCTTCGGGATTGGGCAAAGTATCGCTTCAGAAGCGAAACAAGCGGAAACATCCGATGTGGATACCGATGCAGCCCGTATCAAGGGACATCGTGTATTGGGTACGGGCAAGGCAGCATTCGAGGTGTCGGCACTCGGCTTCGGTGTGATGGGTATGACTTACAACCGCAGCCAACACCCGGATAAGAAAGAGTGTATCCGATTGTTGCATGAAGCGGTGGATCGCGGTGTAACGCTCTTCGACACAGCTATCATTTACGGACCGTTGACCAACGAGAACTTGGCAGGAGAAGCGCTGTCCGAATTCAAGGGACGGATTAACGTAACGACCAAATTCGGGCATGAAGTCATCGACGGCAAAGGAACCGGTCGTCAGGATAGCCGTCCGGCAACCATCCGTCGCTATTGCGAGGAGTCGCTTCGTCGATTGAGACTCGAATCACTGCCGATGTTCTACCAGCACCGTGCCGACCCGAACACTCCGGCCGAGGAGGTAGCTGCTACCATTGCCGACTTGATCAAGGAAGGTAAAGTGCAACGCTGGGGTATGTGCGAGGTCAGTGCCGAAACAATCCGTAAGGCCCACGCCATTTGTCCGCTGACGGCTATCCAAAGCGAGTACCATCTGATGCACCGCCTGGTGGAAGAGAACGGCGTTCTCGATGTATGCCGGGAGTTGGGTATCGGCTTTGTACCATACAGTCCGATTAACCGTGGCTTTTTGGGAGGCTGCATCAACGAATACACGGTCTTCGATGTGAACAACGACAACCGTCAGACCTTGCCGCGTTTCCAGCCGGAAGCGATGCGTGCGAATACCCGCATTGTAAATGCGTTGCAAGCTTTCGGGCGCACACGGGGCATGACCTCGGCACAAGTGGCTCTTGGCTGGTTGCTTCAGAAAGCACCGTGGATCGTACTGATTCCGGGAACGACAAAACTGTCTCATCTGGAGGAAAACCTGCGCACACTCGACTTCAACATCAGCTCCGGGGATTGGAAAGAGCTGGAGGATACCGTGGCTGCTATTCCCGTTGTGGGAGACCGGTACAATGCGGAACAGCAACGTCAGGTAGGCCGATAAGGAATCAGTAAATAAGGTAGTATAATCCGTAATTTGTCTACCGGCAGAGCGGAGAAGCTGCCTTACTTTTGCATTATAAATAAAAACCAAGAATATGAGACCATATATAATCAGTCACATGATGACTTCGGTCGACGGTTGCATCGACTGCCCGATGGTCGGGCAACTGAGTACGGATGAGTATTACATAGCTTTGGAAAAACTGGGGCCTTGCTCGAAACTGTCAGGACGGATAACTACCGCACTCGAATGTTCCGCCGTCAAAGAAGAAAGTACCCCGATGGAGGGACTCCGAGTAGTCATAAATCCGTATATGTCGCCAATAAATCGGACGAATATACGATCATTGTCGATACCTATGGGAAACTGCGTTGGCAGGAGGGTGAAGCTGACGGGCATCCTCTACTTTGTATTGTCAGTGAACGGGTGTCCGAGGAATATCTGGAAACGCTGCGCACATTGGGTATTTCATGGATTGCGGCCGGTGCGGAACGCATTGACTTGCCGCAAGCTATGGAGCTGCTTCACGAACATTTCGGCGTTGAACGCTTGGCGATTGTCGGGGGCGGACATATCTGCGGCAGTTTCCTGGAGGCCGGACTGATTGACGAAGTGAGTATTATGGTAGCTCCGGGTATTGACGGGCGTAAGGGACAGACGGCGGTTTTCGATGGAATCTCTCGTATGGAATGTAACCCGTACAAACTGAAATTAGAGAGTGTGGAACAATGGGAAACAGATATTGTCTGGCTCCGCTATAAAGTAAAATAATACGGCTATGAAGTTACAAGCAATCGCCATACTGACGTTCCTGACCTTTGCGAATGTCATGGCACAAGAAACGACAACAACAAAATATATAAATTCAACCGGTATGGAACCATTGGAATTGACACAGGAATGGGATAAGACCTTTCTGCAGAGTGATAAGGTGGAACATACGAAAATCACGTTTCACAACCGTTACGGCATCACGCTTGCCGCAGACCTTTACAAGCCGAAAAATACGCAAGGACGTCTGGTAGCCATTGCAGTCAGTGGCCCTTACGGTGCGGTGAAAGAACAAGTGTCAGGCCGTTATGCCCAGACACTTGCCGAACGAGGTTTTCTGACTATCGCTTTTGACCCTTCCTATTACGGCGAAAGCGGCGGTACGCCTCGCTATCTTACGTCACCCGAAATCAGCACGGAGGATTTCAGTGCGGCGGTCGATTATCTGACATCCCGTGCGGACGTCAATCCGGAACGTATCGGAATCTTAGGTATTTGCGGTTGGGGCGGGTTTGCACTTAATGCTGCGGCCAATGACCCTCGTATCAAAGCGACGGTAACATCTACTATGTATGATATGAGCCGGGTAAATGCCAACGGGTATTTCGACGCCATGAGTGCCGATGACCGCTATAAGTTGCGCGAGCAACTCAACGCACAGCGTACCGAGGATTATCGTGATGACAGCTATGCACGCGACGGTGGCGTACTCGACCCCGTGACGGATGATACTCCGCAATTCGTCAAGGAGTATCACGACTACTACAAGACGGAACGAGGCTATCATCGCCGTTCCCCGAACTCCAACGAGGGAATCACGAAAACCAGCGTATTGTCATTCATCAATATGCCGCTGCTCACCTATATTAGCGAAATCCGCAGTGCTGTGTTGATGATTCATGGAGAAAAAGCTCATTCCCGCTATTTCAGTGAGGATGCCTACAAGCGGCTGACGGGGAGTAACAAGGAACTGTTGATTATTCCCGGAGCCAACCATGTCGATTTATACGACAAGATTGATGTGATACCGTTCGACAAGATAGACGGGTTCTTCAAGAATGCGTTGAAATAAAATATAAAAATAATGCCGAAAAAACTTGCCATCCTATTCGCTTATTTCCTGATTTATGTAGTTTGGGGGTCCACTTACTATTTTATCGGGGTGGCTTTACACGGCTTTCCGACTTTCCTTCTCAGTGTATTGCGCTTCTCTACGGCAGGATTGATACTGCTTGTGATATGTGCATGTCGTGGAGAACGGGTCTTTACCCCAAGGCTTGTAGGCAGGTCGGCTGTGAGCGGAATCATCCTGCTGTTCATCGATATGGCGGTAGTGATGCTGGCCCAGCGATATGTCAGCAGCAGCCTGGTGGCTGTGGTGGCCTCCTTTACCGCTATCTGGATTATGGCACTCGATGCTCCGATGTGGAAATATACCTTTCGGAGCAAATGTATCCTTGCCGGTATTTTGATGGGATTTGCAGGAGTAGGGTTATTGTATGCCGAGCAACTGGAAATGACGGTAACCGTACACGATCATAGTGAATATGGTATTTTACTACTTGTAGCCGGTTGTATTTCCTGGGCATTGGGAACACTTTATACAAAATACCGTTCATCAGACACAGAACCTGCAAACGCGTTTGCAGGTTCCGCCTGGCAAATGCTTTTTGCCGACATGATGTTCTGGATATGTACATTGGGGAACGGGGAGTTCTCTCCTACGGGATTCAGTACGGTCCTCTATACGCCTGGTTGTCATTGGCCTATCTGATACTGTTCGGCTCGCTGATGGCTTATTCCGCTTACGTATGGCTGCTGAAGATCCGCCCGACAACGGAAGTGGGCACCCATGCTACGTGAATCCTGTGGTGGCTGTCGTTATCGGTGGCGGGCTGGGCGGGGAACAGATTACAGGCATACAGTTGCTCGGGCTTGTAATCATACTGGGAAGCGTCATGTTGGTTAACAAAAAAGAAAGAATCAATGAATAAGGAAATGGATATAAAAGACATGGTACCCGTGAAGACATCGGAACGCCATGTCATCCTCGATGCTCTAAGAGGATTTGCATTGCTGGGAATCTGCCTTGCCAACTTTCCGGAATTTTCGCTTTATACCTTTCAAAAATTGAGAATAACGGAGGCCATGCCTACGGCAGAAATAGACAAGGTAGTCCGCTTTCTTCAATACCTTTTGTAGACGGTAAGTTCTACACCATATTCTCGCTGCTGTTCGGTATCGGATTCTCAATCATAATTAGCAACGCGGCTAAAAAGGGAACGGACGGATTCCGTATCTTTTATCGGCGGATGATTGTTCTGGCCACCATCGGTTTTCTGCATTTGATGTTTATCTGGAGCGGAGACATCTTGCTGTTGTATGCCTTATTGGGCATGCTGCTCCCTCTTTTCCGGCATGTTTCGGACAGAGTGTTGCTGGGGACTTCCGCAGTCCTATTGCTACTTCCTATTCCGATTGATTGGCTGGCCGGTACATTCGGAGTGTCCCTGTCGGCTCCCGCAGTGCGAATGCAACAGCACTATTGCAATTTATATGGCATAACGGAATATAACTTCGGAATCTGGCTGCGTAATGCGGAAAGCTACGGAGAGGTCTTTCAATTTCTGATACAGGGTGCATGGGTACGCTTGCAGGAATTCATCGACAGCAACCGCTATTTTAAGGTATTGGGATTGTTCTTATTGGGCTTCTACATTGGGCGCAAGCAATATACGCCAATCTTGAGGCAAATCGGATGCTACTGAAAAAAACGGTGACATACGGTTTTCTACTGGGACTTCCCTTGTCCATTCTCTATGCCTGGAGTACGGTAAACGGGCATCCTTTCGGGACAGCTGCACACACCGCCATCTATACGGCAAGTGTCTATCCTTCAGGTTTTGCATATGTTTCCGCTATCTGTCTCCTTTACCTGCATGGTAGAGAGTGGCGCTTGTGGCGTTGTCTTGCCGCTCCGGGGAGAATGGCACTGACCAATTACGTAGGACAGTCGGTATGGGGCATGGTTCTCTTCTACGGTATCGGCTTCGGACTGGGGGCCGGCATTGGATTGACAGGAACAGAATCCATAGCTTTCTACGTCTTTCTTGTCCAGATGGCATTCAGTGTCCTATGGCTCTCCTATTTCCGCTTCGGGCCTCTGGAATGGGGCTGGCGGATGCTGACTTATGGGAAATGGCTAAAAATAAGGAAATAAAGTAATTCAATAATAATCTCACTCTAAAATATAACAATATGGATAATAGAAAATTAGGACAGCTGGAAGTATCTCCGATAGGATGGGATGTATGGGATTCAGCCACGGTTACGGACAAGTGCCGCCCGAAGCGTATGCCATAGAAGCCATCCGCAAGGCATACGACTACGGCTGCACGCATTTCGATACGGCGGAAGCTATGGCAAGGAACAATTCTACGCCGGGCATAACGAGGAGTTGGTGGGTAAAGCTATCGAGCCGTTCCGTAAGGAAGTGGTACTCGCCACCAAATTTCATATTGGTGAACTCCCGCAACCGGACGAGACGAGTCTCTACCGGGAGATGCGTCGGCATCTCGAAGATTCCATGAGCAGACTTCGCACGGATTATATCGACCTGTATTACCTGCATCGCATCAATGAGACGGTCCGGCTTGAAGATGTGGCAACCGTCATGGGACGGCTTGTTAAGGAAGGACTGATACGCGGTTGGGGACTGTCGCAAGTATCGGCCAACCAGATACGGACGGCGCATGAGATTACTCCTTTGTCTGCCGTCCAGAACATCTATTCGATGGTGGAACGCGATTGCGAAACGGAGATTTTCCCGGTGTGCCTTGAAAAAGGAATCGGAGTCGTACCGTTCTCGCCGATTGCAAGCGGGTTCCTTTCGGGTAAGGTAACGGCACAGGAGCAGTTCGGCTTCGATGACGTGCGGAAATTCGTTCCCCAACTGTCGAAAGAGAATATCGAGGCCAACCGGCCTATACTCGATTTGCTGCATCGGTTCGCCGTGGAGAAAAATGCGACCAACGCCCAGATATCGCTTGCGTGGATGCTCCATAAATATCCCAATGTCGTACCTATTCCCGGTTCCAAGAACCAGGAAAGGATTCTGGAGAATCTGGGGGCTTGGAACGTCACGCTTTCCGGTGATGAGTTCCGGCAGTTACAATCAGCATTGGATGAATGTAAGGTACACGGACATCGTGGGTGCGTGGAAACGGAACAGACGAGTTTTGGTAAACAATGGAGTGAAGAAACAGCTAAGTGAATTAAGCCACATTCAGTCCGGTACTGAATAATCAAGAAAAAAGGTAGTGAACTTCCTGACAAAACAAATTGAGCCTCGCAGCAAAGACGTTGCGGGGCTTTGCTTTTACCTTTACATCAAATGAATAACTTAAAAATAACAGATATGAAAACGAAACTTTTATTTCTCTTTGCATGGCTTATGTTAGCCATTACGGGCTGTTCCGCGGGCGAACCTCAAACGGAAGAATCGACAACACCTCCGGTTGAAAAAACGGAAGAGCCAGTCGAACCTTCCGGGGACAAAAAAGTGCTGATTGTCTATTTCTCCCATACGGGTAATACCCGGACGATTGCCGGATACATCCATGACACGGTAAAGAGCGACCTTGTGGAAATTCAAACGGCCGATACTTATACCGATGATTATGATACTTTGCTGGCACAAATCCGGAAGAAGTGGCATCCGGATATTGCCCGCCTTTGACAACGAATATCGAAAACCTCTCTTCGTATGACGTGATATTCATCGGTTATCCTATCTGGGTGGAAACTGCCGCACCTCCCATCCGCACGTTTCTCACAACACATGACCTCGCGGGAAAAACCGTCGTTCCGTTCTGCACGAGCGGGACCAGCTCTGCCGAGGCAAGCTACCGGCTTGTCCGTTCCTTTTGCCCGCAATCAACTGTATTGGAGGGCATACAGATTCGTCGGGGAACGTATGATACGGCTTATGAACGGGTTATCGCATGGTTGCAGGAAATAGGTATTGTCGAACTGAATAACGAAGGAAATGATGAAAAATAAACAAGATCTGTCACGCCGTGACTTTATCCGTAACTCTGTGATGGCGGGAGGAGCCGTACTGCTTTCCGGTGTATTGCCATCACATGCGCAGACACCGATATTCTCTGCCGCTGAAAATTCGGATTCGCCCGAAGCCGATGAACTGCTGCGTGGTGTCAGTGACATTCATCTGCACGCCGCTCCGGATTCCAAAGCCCGTTTGGGAAATGAATTGGAGTTTGCCCGCGCGGCACGTGATGCCGGCTACAAATCCATGCTGTTCAAGTCCAACGATTTCAGTTGTCATGACCGGGCTTATCTGATTCGTCAGGAGTTACAGGGATTCGAGGTGTTCGGAAGCCTGTGTATGAACCGGGTACACGGGGATAAAGTAAATGTATTTGCTGCGGAAAAAGCCGTAACCACAACCGGCAATCTTTGTCGTTGTATCTGGATGCCGACACAGGATGCCGTTTACCAGAACATCCGCTATCACGGCAAGAAAGAGGGTGTGCCCGTCGTGGACGATAACGGGCGTGTGCTGTCTGAAGTCGTGCGAGTCATGGAGATATGTGCCGAGGCGAATATCATTTTCGCAACGGGGCACTCTTCGCCCGAGGAGAGCATCACGCTGGCTCGGAAAGCCCGTGAGGTGGGTGTGAGAAAGTGTGTCGTGACTCATGCCAATTCCGGTATCTGGAAAATGACGCACGACCAGATTAAACGGTGTATCGACCTCGGCGCGTGGATGGAATACAGCTACATTACCAATTTGTGGGGACCGGGTAACGGGACTGCCCGATTTCGAGCGGATGAGTGATAAAGAATTTGCGGACTTTGCCCGTATTGCCCCGCAGCGGAGTATCATAACGACCGACCTCGGTCAGGTGGGGATGCCTCACCCTGTGGATGGGATGCGCCGCTGTATTCTTGCGTTGCTGGAAAACGGGCTTGCACAGAAGCAGATGGATTTTATGGTACGTAGCAATCCCGCCCAACTTGTCGGACTTTCTGTATCTGAATAAACTTTATATGGAAACAGAACAGCATATTTATTTTTTCGAGTCAATAGATACGGTATCTCAAGCCTGTCATCTTTTTTCCAATCATACGCTGGTATATCTATACAGCGGGCGGTTGTATTTGCGGAACCAGTGCGGCGAGACGCTGAATATCGAAAGGGGCGACAGTGCCTTCATCGGACGTGACAGCTATTCGCACATCTATGCCGAGCCGGAATTGCACGAGCCTTGTCGGGTTCTGTTCTTCTCTCTTCCGCGAGAGTTCTTGTGCGAGTTTTATCATACTCTGTCTCTATCCGACTGCAAATCATCGACTATGGAACTCTCGGCCCTGCACCGTCTGTCATCCACTTCCGAAACGGAGAGCCTTTTCCGGTCATGGATACCTTACATGCGGGAGGGGCAGGAAATTCCTGAAACGGTGCTGCGATTGAAAATGACAGAAGCGGTTTATGCCCTGCTGAATACGGATAAGCGGTACATTCCCACACTGTTCGATTTCGCCGGAAAATGCCGGATGGACATGTTCGATTTGCTGAACAAACCGATGACGAAAGAGATTAAATGGCGGGAATTACAATCTGAGCCTGACAGCAAATTAAATTGACCTTTATAACAAAGCCCAAGATTTGCAGTTGCCGTAATTTTGCAATGTAGATCAATTAAATAGAATAAACGATATGTATAAG
>ENA-OQDW01001085-OQDW01001085.1-human-gut-metagenome-genome-assembly--contig:-NODE-1085-length-10307-cov-1.084381_pt1 | contig 10307 bp, 14 predicted proteins | sample MGYA00242784_ERZ504613 | MGnify/ENA primary metagenome ERZ504613 (study PRJEB26092, sample SAMD00036330) | human gut metagenome | host: Homo sapiens | study: EMG produced TPA metagenomics assembly of... | reverse complement strand
CATGCCAAAAGCCTGGGAACTGTTCATCGAATTTCAAGTATAAAACCCTGACTTTTCTACATCAGCTTTTTGACAAATTTTAGCAATTTTCATTTGTTTCAAACACCCTTTTTTCGGGCAGATTTGGGTATTTATCTACGCGAAATATACATTCCCATTGCCTGCCTTTGGGCTATTTTCCTGGCACATTTGCTCATTCAAGCGGGTGACGATGATATTTCCATCTTTATCGCGACGAAAATTGTTGCTACCATTCTCAGCTGGAATTGGAGAACCATCCGGTGAACCTACCCCTAGTACAAATACCTGCATACCTTTTTCGGCTGCTTCCTGGGCTGCTTCTACTGCCCCACCTTCATGATTCTCACCATCGGTAATGACAATAATCGCACGTCCCACTCCTTCTTGTGGAGTAAAACTCTTCATTGCCAGGCGGATGGCCGTACCGATATCCGTACCTTGTGTGGTTATTAATGACGGGTTAATGGTTTCCAAAAACATCTTGGCAGAAACATAATCGCTTGTAATAGGCAATTGAGTGAAAGCATCACCTGCAAAAACAATCAATCCTACTTTATCATTATTGAACGTATCTACCAGTCTGGATATCAATTTCTTTGATTTGTCCAAACGACTGGGAGTCACATCTTCTGCCAGCATAGAGTTTGAAATGTCTAATGCAATAACAGCTTCCACTCCACTTCGTTTCACCGTTTCCATCTTTGAGCCGAACTGTGGACGGGCCAACATCAGTATAACCAATGTCAACGCAGCAAAAGTCAGCCAAAACTTGATGTCAGGACGATACTTGGAAATAGTCGGCATGAGCTTCATGCAATGCCGGAATCACCATATTTGCGAATATTTTGGCGGCGGTGATAATTGGAATACAAATACAGCGCCACCAAAAACGGCAATAGGATGAGTAAATATAAAAAGTTCGGGTCTGCAAATCGAAACATGACTTCTTTTTTTAAGGTATTTTCTTTAATACTGAGTTACGCAACAAGAGTTCAAGCAAAATGCAGAAGAAAGCAATCCAGGCGAATACCTGATATTCTTCTTCGCGTTTGCTGAATTCCTTCACGTTCAACTTCGTTTTCTCCAGTTTGTCAATCTCCTGATAGACTTCCTTCAGCTTGGAATTGCTGGTGGCACGGAAATAATTTCCGTTCGTTGTACCTGCAATCTCGGTCAAAGTCTTTTCGTCTATCTCGACGGGGACATTCACATATTGCGTCCCTGCGTAGGTCTGCATCGGATAAGGAGCAGTTCCGTTTGTACCGACACCAATAGTGTAGATCCTGATTCCGAACTGTTTAGCTATCTCGGCTGCCGTCAGTGGAGAAATATCTCCACGGTTATTACTACCATCCGTCAGCAGAATAATCACTTTCGATTTAGCCTTGCTGTCCTTCAGACGGGTCACCGCATTGGCAATGCCCATACCGATGGCAGTACCATCTTCAATCAGTCCGCGCTGGGCGATATCGCCTTTAATGCTGTTGAACAGATTCAGCAGTACCCCATGGTCTACCGTTAGCGGACATTGGGTAAAACTCTCACCGGCAAAGATGGTCAGACCGATATTATCATTGGGGCGGCCGTTGATAAACTCGGAAGCTACTTGTTTGGGCGGCTTCCAAGCGGTTGGGTTTCAAGTCTTCGGCCAACATACTGGTAGAAACGTCTACTGCTAGCATGATGTCGATTCCTTCTATTTCGGTTATTCTGCCAATTGTCTGTGGTCTGAGGGCGTGCCAAGATCAGGATTACCATGATGATAGCCACCGTACGGAGTACGAACGGAGCATGCAGCAAGTAAATCTTCCAGCTTTTGGGTGCCTTCATGTACATGCGTGTGGTAGAAACCTGAAGCGTAGGCTCGGTTTTCTTCCGCTTCATGACGTACCATATTATATAAGGTATGAGCAGAATCAGCAGAAATAGATATTCAATATTTGCAAAAATCATTGTTCCTAGTATTTATTTGTTAAAACCAGAGGTTATATACACCACTCAGCACCTTATACAGAATTACCATAATAGCAATAACAATGATGCTGATGCTGCCCAGCAGAATCATTCTGCCCTGTTTGCTTCGCTTTTCCTCCACGGTGATTTCCGTAGGTTCGGGCTTTGCATTCGGGTCTGGTTCCACTTTTGTATTATTGATGAAGTCTACTGCGTTTACCAGATTCATATCATTTTCGTTCATCAACGGAGAATGTTTGGCGAATTTCACCAAGTCGGCAGTCTGGAACAAATACATCAAATCCTTGATAGATTCTTTGTCGTTGATTTCCTGTAGCTTATCAATAATTTCGGATGAAGTCATCTCCATAGCGTTAAAGCCGAATCGTTCTTCCATATAAGTACGGAGTACATCCGTCAGCTCGGTATAATAGGTCTTCGGATCGGCTGTACGCAAGGTTTTGTCTCCCTTGATACGCTCTATTTCCTTCAACGCCTGCTGGTGTGGCGGCAACTTCGGTTCAATCTTGATCTTCTTGATGATAGGCTTGTTATCCTTGTAGCGTACAAACAGGTAGTAAGCTAGTCCGCCCAAAGCAAGCATCAGCAAGGTAAGCCATACGATGGCCGATACGTCATCCCAGGTGATAGGTACTTCGCGAACGGTCTTCGGTCCGAAGAATTGTTCGGGATGCAGCGTATCTACCGGAATGGAATATACTTTTACGGCCAATGCTTTGGACCGGTAAGACTCTCCGTTTACCATCACCTCGAATGGGGGGAGATAGTAAAGTGCCGAGTCAAAAGAGGTTATTGTATATTCCTGTTTTATCAGCATACGTTTTCCATCGTTCAGCATCTGGGTATCAGGCTTGGCTATATCCAATATCTCCACTCCTTTTACCAATGTATCGCGCAGGAACGGAAGTTGCAGTTTTTGCTTGGCATCCATGCTGATTTCCAGCTTCACTTTAGCCTGTTCGCCAATGAGAAGTTGCAGCGAGTCAATGCTGGCGTCTACCGTAACCTGCTGTGCCTGTGCCTGTCCGGCTGTTATCAGCATAATTGCACAAACTCCAGCTTTCAAGAACTTTTTGCTAGTATTCAGTATATTCATATTCTTTAATTTCGTTTAGCAAATAAGTTAAGCAACGATTTCACATAATCCTGATCCGTGCGGATAGATACAGAGTCCACATTACTTTTAGTAAATGTTTCATTCAATACTCCCTGACGCTGTATCCACCAGTCATTATGTGCGCGACGCAAAGCTCGTGACGAGGTGTCAATCCATTGCTCGTGGCCGGTTTCGGCATCGCGTACTTTCATCAGTCCCACATCAGGTAACTCTGCCATGCGGCGGTCGTATACCTGAATAGCTACGATATCATGTTTCCGGTTGGCAATGGTCAAAGCATTGCGGAAGTCGTTTTCATCTATAAAGTCGCTTATCATAAAGGTGGTGCAACGTTTTTTGATTACGTTGGTCAGATATTCCACAGCCGTTTTTATATCTGTACGCTTGCTCTCGGGCTTGAAATCAAGCAGTTCACGGATGATATAAAGAATATGTTTACGGCCTTTTTTAGGCGGAATGAATTTCTCAATCCGGTCTGAAAAGAAAATAACTCCGATTTTATCGTTATTTTGAATGGCCGAGAATGCCAATGTAGCGGCAATCTCGGTCACCATATCCTTCTTCAACTGCTTCACCGTACCGAAATCCAAGCTGTTCGAAACATCAATCAAGAGCATAACCGTCAATTCGCGCTCTTCTTCAAACACCTTGACAAAAGGTTTGTTGTAGCGGGCGGTTACGTTCCAATCAATGTCACGTACGTCGTCACCATACTGATATTCACGTACTTCCGAGAATGACATACCTTTGCCCTTGAATGCAGAGTGATACTGTCCGGCAAAGATATTGTTCGAAAGTCCGCGTGTCTTGATTTCAATCTGGCGAACCCGTTTTAATAAATCACTTGTTTCCATACTGTTCGTACTATGTTGTTTATTTATCCGGCGCATCGGTTTCTGTTTTTTCTCTTATCGAGAATGGTTTTTCAAACGGATGCATTTGGTGTTCCACCCATGTGGGATGGTGGTCCCACATAGATGAAACGGGAGTTCCACATGGGTGGAATGACAGTCCCACCATGTGGAACTCTGTACTCAACCTTTTGTTTCCAGGGTTTCTTCCTAATTGTCAAGCAATTAAGAACTGCCTCAGAACACAATCCTTAGGGTACTTCCACTTTATTCAGGATTTTGCTTACAATTTCATCAGAAGACATATTCATAGCCTCTGCTTCGTAAGTCAAGCCGATACGGTGGCGAAGCACATCGTGAGCAACTGCACGAACATCTTCGGGAATTACGTAACCACGACGTTTGATGAACGCATAACTGCGTGCTGCCAATGCCAAATTGATAGATGCACGCGGTGAACCACCGAAACCAATCATGTCTTTCAGTTCTTTCAAGTCATATTTTTCAGGGAAACGGGTTGCGAATACGATATCAGCGATGTATTGCTCTATCTTTTCGTCCAGATAGACTTGGCGCACCACTTTGCGGGCTTCCATAATATCTGTTGCTTTCAGAATGGGACGAACTTCGATTTTCTCTCCAGTAATATTTTGGCGGATGATTTTCTTTTCTTCTTCCAGTTTCGGATAGTCGATAATAACTTTCAGCATAAAACGGTCTACCTGGGCTTCGGGAAGCGGATAGGTACCTTCCTGTTCAATCGGGTTCTGAGTAGCCATTACAAGGAAAGGTTCGGGTAGCATAAAGGTTTCCTTGCTCAGTGTGACTTGACGTTCCTGCATGGCTTCCAGCAAAGCACTCTGTACTTTAGCCGGGGCACGGTTAATTTCATCGGCCAATACGAAATTTGCAAAAATCGGACCTTTCTTTGCTATGAATTGTTCGTCTTTCTGACTATAAATCATGGTACCGATAACGTCGGCGGGCAGCAAGTCTGGAGTAAACTGGATTCGGCTGTACTTGGCATCAATCAAAGATGCAAGCGTTTTGATCGCCAGAGTCTTTGCCAGACCCGGAACACCTTCCAACAGGATATGACCATCGGACAGTAAACCGATAAGTAATGATTCTACCAAATGTTTCTGACCTACAATAACCTGGTCCATACCAGTCATTAAGTTGGTTACGAACGCACTTTGTCTTTCAATTCGTTCGTTTAGTTCGCGAATGTCAATTGCTTCAGCCATAATTTTGTTTATTTAGTTGTTTCTTTATTGATCTAATAACGGGCTTGTAAATACTTGTTCATTTAACGCAGCCAAAATTACGGTAATTAATTAACAGCGGCAACTAATTTTTATTAAAAAAGTAAAGTGCATCTCTACTTTTTAAAGGTTATTGGGCTAAAGAATTTTAAAATACAAAGATAAGGTTTGTAGAGTGAGAATATCAGTTGAGCGCACTTTTTTTACTTCTTGTATTTTGCCTGCTTTATTTATAGCCGAAAGCAGCAAAATGCAAGAAGGCTTATTTTTAGGAGTTAGTTCAGGAATACGCAGTCTCCGTACGGTAGTCTCGTCGGCATCTTTAATGATGTTTTTATTATGTTTCACGATATAGGGCCATAGCTTTTTTGTACCATAGAATTTCACTGCTAATTTTACCAGACTCTCTCCTTCTTGTAATGTGTAATTAGTTTTAGTCCCTGTTATGTCATATTCTACAGTGTCGGCTAAAGTTTCTTTTTCAACATTTGCAGTTACAGCAACGCCAGAACTCTTTTTCGTACTAGGAGATACAGCCTGTTGTGATTGACTGATGGTTTCTTTTCTAGTAACATCCGTCCATTATGTTTGCGGTTATCTTTACCTTGCATTAATGAGTCATTAACCGGAATTGCAGGAATATCCTCTTCCAATTGTTCTTGGGTGTTTTTTATTGTAGCCGGCGATTGTAAATCCGAAGTTTTATCTGATTGCAAATACCAATATATGCCACCTGTGATGCAGACAATCAAAATGATAACAAGAATAATTCCCCGGGAAACTCTGTTCTTTTTCTCTCCTGAGATTTCTTGTGCTTCTGTTGTTTCCTCTATCTTCTGTTCTTTTTCAAAATTAGAAGTAACAGTTACCGTTTTTTCTGACGGGGTTGCCTCTTGTGGCACTATTATTTCCAAAGATGTTTTTTCTTCACAAGCTTTATGAGCAGCCAGTATGGCTGCATCGGCAATAGTCATAACTTCTTCTTGAGGTTTGTCTGTTACCTTGTTTCCTTCTATTGTTTCTGCTAAAGGAGAAACCGTTTGGGGAACAGCCGTTTCAACAACAATATCCTTTTCTGCTTCAGTGACAATATCTTCCGATTTTTTTCCCGGTTCTATAATTTGTATCTCTTCCTTTGTGATTTCAACAGAAGGTACAGGTTCTTCAATAATTTGTTTCCTCAATAACCGGAATAGTGTCTTCAGCGGCAATGGGATTCTCATTTGGAGAATCTTCTGTATTTTCCGTTTCTATGAGTTCAACCTCTTTAGCCGCAACTGTTTGTTTAGGCTTAGGCGCGTTTTCGTCAACGGTATCTTCCTCCTCTCCTTCTATTTCTGTTTCGGTATCTTCCAATTTGGTATTCTCATTTAATATAACCGTTTCAAAATGAGCGAATGGTTTATTTATTAAATCTTTCATACTGGAATCCGGAGTAAAAGATATTTTTGTATGGCCCTGTATTTCAATTCTTTCCCCCGTATTTACGTTTACACTTTCACGACTCTCCACCTCTGTAAGTTTAAACGTACCTAGTCCTTTAACCTTTACATACTTTTCAGTAACTAAAGCTTCCTCTATCAGTTCAAACATTCCTTTGACAAAGATTTCAGCATCTTTTTTAGTCATGCTGTGTTTCTCAGCCAAAAGTTCGATGATATCTTGTATGGTTACTTTCTCGCTCATGATAATATTATAAATAAGGGCTATTTTATTTAAACTTTTCTTTTAAGGTTACACTGGGTTTGTAAGTCAGCACTAACTTGGGGGGAATCAGCATACGTTGTTGAGTAGCCGGGTTAATAGAAATTCTTTCCAATTTTTTCTTAACCTCAAACGTACCAAATCCCTGAATTACAATGTTGTTGCCATCTTGCAATTCTTGTCATAACACCAATGACTGAGGATACCAATTGTGATGTATCTTTATTTGTATATCCTAGTTTACGTGATAATTCAGATATAAATTCTTTGTTATTCAAAGCTTAAAGTGTTAATTTGGTTGCTATATTAGTAAAAAAACAAACATTATCCAAACTTATAAGGGCAAAGGTCTATAAAATGCTGGCGTATAGGTCGAAATCATCAGCGGCTGTAATTTTCACTTTATAGAATTCACCTATTTTTAAGTACTCCTCATCAGCTTTTATCAAGACCTCAGGATCTACCTCGGGAGAGTCAAACTGGGTTCTGCCTATGTAGTAATCTCCTTCCTTCCGGTCTATAATGACTTTGAATTCTTTACCTATTTTCGTTTGGCTCAGTTCGCCGGCTATTTCCTGCTGAAGTGCCATTAATTCATCCAACGCTGTTGTTTCACTTCATGAGAAATGGAATCTTCGTATTCTTTAGCGGCGAATGTTCCTTCTTCTTCCGAGTAAGCGAAGGCTCCCATCCGGTCGAATCGTACTTTTTGACGAATTCTTTTAATTCTTCAAAATCTTCTTCAGTCTCACCGGGATGTCCTACCATTAATGTTGTACGTAAGTGAATACCGGGTACTTCCCGACGGAATTTTTCGATTAATTCGTAGGTTTCCGCTTTACTTACATGCCGGCGCATTTTATTCAGCATATTGTCACTAATGTGTTGCAGGGCGATATCCATATATTTGCATACATTATCGTGTTCGCGCATAACACGGAATAATTCTTCCGGGAAATGCGCCGGATATGCATAGTGTAAACGTATCCATTCTACACCGGGAACATTAGCAATTCTTTCGATGAGTTCGGGCAATTTCTGACTTTTATATAGATCTACGCCGTAGTAAGTCAATTCTTGGGCTATAATTTGGAACTCTTTTACTCCTTCGGATACAAGTAGTTTCACTTCATCAATAATCTCCTCCATCGGCCGTGAAATGTGGCGTCCTGTAATAATAGGAATGGCGCAATAAGAGCATTTACGGTCACAGCCTTCTGATATTTTCAGATAAGCGTAGTGATGGGGTGTGGTTAATGTCCGTTCAATGGCAAATTCCGACTTGTATGCTTTGCCTAAATCTGCCAGCAACTCATTCCAGTTAAACTTACCATAGAATTTATCTACTTGAGGAATTTCCAATGCCAATTCTTTTAGATATCTTTCTGAAAGGCAGCCCATCACATATAGTTTTTTGAGCTTCCCTTCTTCTTTGGCCTGACAAAATTCCAATATCATATTGATCGATTCCTCTTTGGCATCACCGATGAAACCACATGTATTAATAACTGCGATTTCTCCTTGCGGTTTGTCGGAATCGTGAGTTACTTTATAACCGTTTGCTTCCAGCTGACGCATCAGCTTTTCTGAGTCTACTAAGTTTTTGGAACACCCTAAGGTGATGATATCTATTGTGTTACGTTTCATTTATTATTCAGTCTCTCCAAATAGTGAGTCTACAAATTCTTTTTTGCGGAATACCTGCATGTCTTCAATACCTTCGCCCAATCCAATATATTTTACGGGAATTTTGAACTGCTCTGAGATGCCAATTACAACGCCCCCCTTGGCTGTTCCGTCCAATTTGGTAATTGCCATAGCAGTAACTTCTGTAGCCAAAGTAAACTGTTTGCTTGTTCAAATGCGTTTTGACCGGTAGAACCGTCTAAAACCAGCAATACTTCGTGAGGTGCGTCCGCAACAACTTTCTTCATCACATTCTTGATTTAGTAAGCTCGTTCATCAAACCTACTTTATTGTGAAGTCGGCCTGCGGTATCAATGATTACTACATCTGCATTATTAGCTACGGCGGAACTTAAGGTATCAAAAGCTACGGATGCGGGATCTGATCCCATTTTCTGTTTAATAACAGGCACTCCTACTCTTTCTCCCCAAATATCCAATTGTTCTACGGCGGCAGCACGGAATGTATCAGCGGCACCCAAATAGACGGATTTGCCCGCCTTCTTAAATTGATATGCCAATTTGCCAATGGTTGTAGTTTTACCCACACCGTTTACACCTACCACCATGATGACATAGGGCTTCTTACCTTCCGGAACAGTGAAATCATCCGAATCCACCGTGTTATTTTCAGTCAATAATGCCGCTATCTCTTCACGGAGAATCTTGTTCAGTTCCTGAGTGTTTACATATTTATCTTTGGCAACTCTTTCTTCAATGCGTTTAATAATATTTAGAGTTGTTTCAACGCCTACATCCGAAGTAATAAGCACTTCTTCCAGATTATCCAATACTTCATCGTCTACTTTTGATTTACCCGCTACGGCACGGGCAATCTTACTGAATACACTTTCTTTGGTTTTGGACAATCCTTTGTCTAAAGTTTCCTTCTTTTCTTTCGAGAAAAAATTAAAAAATCCCATATTGGAGTCTGATTTATCTGTTTATGCTACAAAGATATAACTAATCTCTTACACGGACAAAAAAAAGTGTCACAATGATTGGTCATAATGTATTATGATGATAACATTGTGGTATAAAAAAAGTTCCTTCCATAATATATGAAAGGAACTTTCCATTAGTCTTCCGACTGAATTATTTCTTGAAAAAGTCTTGAACTTTTTCGTTAGGTACCATTTGCTCATCGAAGATGTAAGCTCCTGTTTTCGGAGATTTAACCATCTTGATAACCTTAGTATAAGAACGTCCTTCTTTACCTGTCTGAAGGGTTGCGACTGTTTTCTTTGCCATGGGTTATAATTATTTAATTTCTTTGTGAACTGTTACTCTTTTCAAAATAGGATTGTACTTCTTTAAGTTCCAATTCTTTCAGTGGTATTTTTTCTATTTTTTGTTGTAATGTAACGAGAAGTTCCCGGCATACCACTATCCTTCATTTCTGTGCATTCAAGGATTACCTGTACTCTATTACCTTTAGCCTTCTTTGCCATAGTCTATCTCTCCTTTTTAATTAACCAATAATTTTGATGCTTTTCCAATCACAATAGCCTTTGGTTACCGCTTCATTCAGCGCTGCATCCAAGCCTTTTTTATTAATCACACGTAAGCCGTTAGCGCAGATGTTCAGGCTAATCCAGCAATCTTGTTCTACATAGTAGAATTTCTTAGTAAACAAGTTCACATCAAAAGTTCTTTTGGTTCTTCTCTTAGAGTGTGAAACATTGTTGCC
>ENA-OQDW01001082-OQDW01001082.1-human-gut-metagenome-genome-assembly--contig:-NODE-1082-length-10321-cov-2.030802_pt1 | contig 10321 bp, 13 predicted proteins | sample MGYA00242784_ERZ504613 | MGnify/ENA primary metagenome ERZ504613 (study PRJEB26092, sample SAMD00036330) | human gut metagenome | host: Homo sapiens | study: EMG produced TPA metagenomics assembly of... | reverse complement strand
GACGAAAAATTTGACGACACATCTGTCGCACAATCTTTGTGCGGTATTGCCCTAAAAAAATTACAAAACGGGATACGACCGGTAAATCCAGTCGTATCCCGTTTTCTTAGCTATTGATTTGCTTCGGTAAATACTCCGTTTTTCTTACGAAGAATCCGTTGATTTGCAGAACCGCGAAATGCCAGCTGCAAGGACTTCTGTTCCTCCACAAAAGGTCCGTCTACCAGCACGTCGATTTCCCGCAGCAACGCATCAGTGGCATCGCACCGATAGGGGCTGTCTGTCAGCAGGTCTGTTTCCAGAACACAGCCGGTATAGCACCAGATGTCTTTTTCTGCACCGTAAGCTTTTCGCACTGCCTGTACCAATTCCAGCAGTACAGGCTGGTTCTCCGGCTCCATGGGCTCCCCGCCAATCAGTGTCAGCCCTCGGATATAACTGGGTTCCAGCAGCCGCAGAAGCTGTTCTGTCGTCGCCTCAGTGTACGGTGTGCCATAATTGAAGCACCACTCCGGATTGAAGCAGTTCTTGCAGGCATGCCGACAGCCGGAAACGAATAAGGATACCCGCACGCCCTCGCCATTGGCAATGTCGCAAGACTTGATTGCACCATAATACATATGCATTCGCCTCTTTTACAAGTGCATTACACGGTCACGGATTTCCTGTGTGCGACCCTGATTCCAGAACTGTGTACCGATGTATCCGCAGGTGCGGCGGGCAACGTTCAGTTTATCCTGATCGCGGTTGCCGCAGTTGGGGCATTCCCATACCAGCTTGCCGTCATCTTCTACGATCTGGATTTCGCCGTCATAGCCGCAAACCTGACAATAATCGCTCTTGGTGTTCAGTTCTGCATACATGATATTTTCGTAAATATGCTGCATTACCGCAATCACAGCCGGAATGTTGTTTTGCATGTTGGGTACTTCTACATAGCTGATCGCACCGCCGGGGGAGAGTTCCTGAAACTGTGCTTCAAAAGACAGTTTGTCAAAAGCATTGATCGGTTCGGTAACATGTACATGATAGCTGTTGGTGATGTAGTTTTTGTCTGTGACGCCCTCAATCACGCCAAAGCGTTCCTGCAGGCAACGGGCAAACTTATACGTGGTAGATTCCAAAGGCGTGCCGTACAGACTGAAATCAATATTGGTTTCCTTTGCCCATTTCTTGCAGGTATCGTTCAGATGCCGCATGACCTTTAGTGCAAATGGCGTTGCAGAGGGGTCTGTGTGTGATTTTCCGGTCATATACCGTGTGCATTCACACAGTCCGGCATAGCCCAGCGACAGGGTAGAATAACCGCCGTACAAAAGCTTGTCAATGGTTTCGCCTTTTTTCAGACGAGCCAACGCACCATACTGCCACAGAATCGGAGCCACATCAGACGGTGTGCCTTTCAGGCGTTCATGACGGCACATCAGGCACGATAGCACAGCTGTAACCGTTCGTCGAAGATTTCCCAGAAACGCTTTTCATCGCCGCCGGAGGAGCATGCGATGTCCACCAGATTCAGCGTGACAACGCCTTGATTAAAGCGGCCATAGAACTTGTACTTGCCGGCTTCGTCTTTGTAAACGGTCAGGAAAGAACGGCAGCCCATGCAGGTATAGCAGTTGCCCTCTTTCAGGGACTTCATAATTTTTTCGGAAATATAATCCGGAACCATGCGTTTTGCTGTGCACTCCGCAGCCAGCTTTGTGAGATAAAAATACTTGGAATCCTCGCGAATATTATTTTCTTCCAGTACATAGATCAGCTTCGGGAATGCCGGCGTAATGTAGACACCCTTTTCATTTTTCACTCCTTGAATTCGCTGCCGGAGCATTTCCTCGATAATCAATGCCAGATCATCTCTGGTCTGTCCCTCCGGTACTTCATTCAGGTACATGAATACCGTGACAAACGGAGCCTGCCCGTTGGTCGTCATCAAAGTGATAACCTGATACTGAATCATCTGTACACCCTGAATGATCTCGTTCCGGACACGCATTTCAGCGATCTGGTTGATTGTTTCATCATCGGTATCTTTTCCCAGACGTTCAAATTCGCGGCGAACATCACGGCGGAACTTCTCACGGCTGGTCTGCACAAATGGTGCCAAGTGGACAGGGTAATACTCTGACCACCGTATTGAGAACTTGCAATTTGTGCAATGATCTGTGTGGAGATGTTACATGCGGTAGAAAAACTGTGCGGCTTTTCGATCATGGTTTCGCTGATAACAGTTCCGTTCTGCAGCATATCCTCCAGATTGACCAGACAGCAGTTGTGCATGTGCTGTGCGAAATAGTCTGCATCATGGAAATGAATAATACCTTCCCGATGAGCATCTGTAATATCATGGGGCAGCAAAAAGCGGGTCGTAATGTCCTTGCTGACTTCGCCCGCCATGTAATCACGCTGTACACTGTTGACAATCGGATTCTTATTGGAATTTTCCTGCTTGACTTCTTCATTTTCGAAATTCAGCAGACTTAGAATCTTTTGGTCAGTTGTGTTGGACTGCCGCAGCAGCCCCCGTTCATAGCGTAGGTGATATAATTTTTTGCAACGGTGAATGCACCGTACTTCATGATCTCAATTTCCACCCAGTCCTGAATGGTTTCAACGTCCACTGCACGGTTCATGCCGGCACATCGTGTTTCAATGTCACTGGCAATTTTGGCAATGGTTTCCGAGGAAAGCTGCTCCGCTTCAATGACAGTGATATTTGCTTTCCCAACAGCTGCGATGATCTTCGCACGGTCGAAGACATCTTCCTTGCCGCTTCGTTGATGATTTTCACAATTATTCCTCCAATTCCAGATAATAATCAAAGGACTCAGCTTTATGAACACAGAAAGGTGCTTCACAAAGGTAAGTTCTTTTGGAAATGCTTTGAGCAGTATTGCACAGAGCATGTTTGTTGATTTTGTGCGGTGTTGCTTTTATTGCAATTTTCTTTTTCATGGCAAACAGAAAGCTGCATGTTACAGCAGCCTTTCTTCCCAATCATTGATAAAAATCCGTTTCAAAATACGATGTTGAACAGCTATTATTATATCGCGATTCTTCCGATCTGTCAAGAAAATTTTTTATGTATTTTCCACTCGAAACACAACAAATTGTGGTGACGCAGCTTGTGTACCACAAGATATAGTATTTTTCAAGAAACACTTTCGAAATAGTAGCATACATCTTGACCGCTGTGTTCACATGCTTTTCGTGCTGGAATTTTCCGGAAGGAATAAGCCGCTTACATGTAACATATAAAGTTCAAAAGGTTCAAATTTTTCGGAAATGCCATGCAGAAAAATATCATTTTGATTGTTGACTGACTGCAAAAAATGAGTTACTTGTATTATACCAAAGAGAAATTGAAAAGGCAAGTGATTTCCATAAAAACTGAAAAGAACAACTTTTTGTCACACGAAATTTCAGAAACAAGAACTTTCGGAAAGAATACTGACACGTTTTTTGTGGAACACAGCTTTTTGTGTATTTTTTGCAATTTTTCAAATCAGTGTTGACTTTTTGCAGAATGTGTGCTATAATAAAACTACAATACACTGTGGCATGCATCACAAATTGTGCAATGTTACAAATAAAGGAGTTTTGATTTATGAAGACTTTGAAGAAAGTCGCAGCTGTTCTGGCTGCATCGATGGCTTTGAACGCAGTTGCATTTACTGGTGCATTTTCTGCATCTGCTGAAGAAGACGTTACCGTAATCGGTACTGCATCTCTGAAGGGCCAGATGGGAACATATGGCTACTGGGGCGAAGACAACACTGGAAATTCGGAAGATCTCACAAATAAGCCGGTGCAGATCACAAACGAAGACAAGCAGTATACTGCATCTTGGGAGATCACCGGTGATGGCACTGGATCTATCGAATTCCTGATGCTGGAGTTTGATACGAACGATGACCATTTCATTACAAAGGATACTTATCCGGATTTGGCAATCACAATTGACTCTGTAAAGGTAGACGGCAACGAGATCGATTACAAGATGTCTGATAATGCAGTAGACTACAAATATTATGCTAACGATACCGGTACAACACGTGCATATCTCCTGAATACGTGGAATGCATCTGGTCGAAAAGTAACCGATATTTCTGCGGAAACTGCTGTGTCTCAGAGTGTTGAAGTTACTTTCAGCGTTGCCAATGTATACGCTGCTCTGCCGTATGGTGACCTTAACGAAGATGGTGCTGTTGATACCATTGACCTGCTGGATCTCTCGTTGGAAGTTGCACAAAAGGGTGCAGGCTTGCCGGCAACTTTTGACGATCGCAAAGTAAAACTGGCAGATTTGGACGATAGTGGTGACTTGGATTCTACGGATATTTATTATCTGCTGCTACATATTGCACAGAGCGGTGCTGGTATTACCGTTGATCCGTTCCCGGTAACTGTAAAGTAATCCTATCTTTTCTTTAAAAAGTAAAATCTAATAAAAAAGGGGGAGTTGTATTTTGCAACTCTCCCTTTTTGTATGTGATATAAATCAGAGCAGAAAAAGCAGACATAATAGGAGAGAATACTCGTCGTATTGTGCCTGCTCTTTTAATTTAAATTTGTAAACTTATTCTTGTACCAGTTGCTTCATGTCGTACATGCCAGCCGGCTTGCCGCAGAGATAGACCGCAGCGTTTACTGCACCTACAGCGAAGACTGTTTTTGAAGCTGCACTGTGGGAAAGGGTAATCACTTCGTCCTGTCCTGCAAAGATCACGTCATGTTCGCCGACAATTGTGCCGCCACGAATGGAATGCATACCGATTTCCTTGCTGTCACGCTTCATGCGGCGTGCGTGACGATCGTACACATAATGATACTCATTGTTCAGGGTATCGTTAATGGCATTGGCAATCATAATTGCTGTGCCGCTGGGAGCATCGATCTTTTGATTGTGATGCTTCTCTACAATCTCAATGTCAAACTGTCCGCCCAGAACAGTGGCAGCTTTCTTTGCCAGCTCTACCAGCAGGTTAATGCCTAATGACATGTTGAACGTAAAGAATACCGGAATCTGTTGAGATGCACTCTGGATCTTCTGAATCTGTGCATCGTCATAGCCAGTGGTTGCCAGCACCAGTGCAACATTGTTGACCAGTGCGTATTCCAGTAATTCGTCCAGTGTGGACGGATTGGAGAAATCAATAATCACGTCCGGTACTTCCGGAAGTTCTGCCGGAGTTGCAACAATGGGGAAATCCGCATACTTTGCAGTGTACGAATCCACACCGCCAATTACTGTGCAATCGTCCCGCCCGTCAATACAGGAAGCTACGGTGTGTCCCATTTTGCCGTTTGCACCGCAAATTACAATCTTTGTCATAATCCTTGCCTCTTTTCTCGTCCGAATATCTTTCCTTAGGAGAGCATACCGTATGCACGCAGAGTTGCCTGCATTGCAGCCTTGTGCTCATCGCTCATATCCAACAGCGGCATTCTGCAGGGACCAGAGGGCATGCCAAGCTGGTTCATAGCTCCTTGACCGGAATCGGATTAACTTCCATAAACAGATCATTGATCAAACGGAGATACTTCAGCTGCAATTCGGAAGCAGCTGCGAAGTTATTTTCCAGACAATACTGAGTCATCTGATGTGTTTCCTTCGGCAGTACATTAGACAGTACAGAAATAACACCCTTGCCGCCCAAGGACATGATCGGAACGATCATATCATCGTTGCCGCTGTAGATGTCGATCTTATCGCCGCACTTTGCAGCAACCTTTGCGGTATAGCCAATGTTTCCGCTGGCTTCCTTGATTGCTGCAATGTTCTTGTGCTCTGCCAGTGCTGCAACGGTGCTGACATCAAAACCTACGCCGGTACGGCTGGGAACATTGTAAAGAATGATCGGCAGGTCTACGCTGTCTGCAATGGCATTGTAATGAGCCACAAGACCTCTCTGTGTGGTCTTGTTGTAATACGGGGTAACGATCAGCAGACCGTTTGCACCCAGTTCCTGAGCCTCTTGAGAGAGTCCAATGGCATACTTGGTGTCATTGCTTCCGGTTCCGGCAATGACCGGAATCCGGTTGTGGGTATGCTCTACTGCAAAACGGATGCATTCCCGATGCTCCTTATCGTCCAGCGTAGAGGATTCACCGGTTGTACCACAGATGATAATGGCATCTGTACCGTTTTCAATCTGAAAATCAATGTTCTTTGCCAGACCGGCATAATCTACAGAACCGTCCTCCAGCATCGGTGTAATAATGGCTACGCCAGCACCGGTAAAAATGGTGTTCTTCATAAAAATTACCTCCTGATGGTAATCAAAATCTCAATAAGATGTGTGCTTTACAGAAATGCATTAGTCCATATAGCCCTTTGCTGCCAGCAGTTCTGCCAGCAGAACGCCGCCGCCTGCTGCACCGCGGAGAGTGTTGTGAGAAAGGCAGACGAACTTATAATCGAACATAGTATCTTCCCGCAGACGACCTACAGACACTGCCATACCGCCTTCAATGTTACGATCCAGCTTTGCCTGCGGACGGTCATCTTCCTGGAAATAGTGAATGAACTGCTTCGGAGCGGACGGCAGTTCCAATTCCTGCGGTACGCCCTTGAAGTCTTCCCAGATCTTCAGGATTTCTTCCTTGGACGGCTTCTGCTCAAAGGATACGAATACAGCGGCAGTATGGCCGTCGGAAACCGGCACACGCAAGCACTGTGTGGTGATCAGCGGGCTGTCTGCACTAACGATCTGTCCGTTTTCGATTTTGCCCCAGACCTTCAGCGGCTCCTTTTCGGACTTTTCTTCTTCACCGCCGATATACGGAACGATGTTGTCGAGGATTTCCGGCCAGCGTTCAAAAGTCTTTCCGGCACCGGAAATTGCCTGATAGGTGCAAGCCAGAACATTCTGAATGCCATACTTCCGCAGCGGGGACAGTGCCGGCACGTAACTCTGAATCGAGCAGTTCGACTTTACAGCGATAAAACCACGCTTGGTGCCCAGACGCTTTCTCTGGCTCTCGATGATCTCGATGTGCTCCGGATTTACTTCCGGTACAACCATCGGCACATCCGGTGTGAAACGGTGTGCAGAGTTGTTGGATACAACAGGGCATTCTGCCTTTGCGTAGCGTTCTTCCAGTGCACGGATCTCATCTTTCTTCATGTCTACGGCACAGAATACGAAGTCCACCATGCCTGCGATCTTGTCAACATCAGCAGTTGCATCAAACAGGATCATCTGCTTCATAGATTCCGGCATTGGCTTCTGCATTGCCCAGCGGTTGCCGACAGCTTCTTCATAAGTCTTTCCGGCAGAACGGGGAGAAGCCGCCAGTGCGGCCACATGGAACCACGGGTGGTTTTCCAAAAGTGTCGCAAAACGCTGTCCAACCATACCTGTTGCACCGATAATACCGACCTTGTACTGTTTCATTTTTGTCATTCCTCCAAAAAAATCTTAAAAATATGAAAAAACCGGTTGAAAACCGGCGGCTCATGCGATATAATAGAATAGAATGACGTACACCGAATGGTATATCGCCGATAGCACTCCATCATAACGATGACAGTCATATCCCTGTTTGGAAATATGCCCAGAAGCTGTGTCACCGGTACAGCTTCTTCGGCACGAACGCCTTTCTGCTCCGATCATCGCGGAATGGTAACCTGTCGGAACATACTCATCGCAAGTGCGCCTCTACCTATTCCTATCATATCATTTCTATGGGAATTTGTCAATAACATTTTTGCGAAAAAGAGGAAAAGCTCATGAAAAATCAGATTTTACTACGATTTGCCGGATGAATTGATTGCACAGACCCCTGTTGAGCCAAGAGATCATTCCAGATTGATGCAAATTGACCGGAATACCGGTGAGATTCAACACAAGCATTTTTATGATCTGTTGGAGATTCTGCAACCGGGTGATCTGCTGGTAATGAATGATTCCCGCGTTCTTCCGGCACGTCTGTACGGAGAGAAAGTAGATAATGGCACCTTTATCGAATTCCTGCTGTTGGAACAGAAAGGGGATAAGCTTTGGGAAATCATCTGCCGTCCCGGAAAAAAAGCAAAAGTCGGTGTAAAGTTCTCATTTGGCGGTGGCAGATTGATTGGTGAAGTCGTTGAAGTGAAACCGGACGGCAATCGAATTGTGCAGTTTACCTGTGAGGGTAACTTTTATACTGCACTGGAAGAAGTGGGACAGATGCCGCTTCCGCCGTATATTCACGAAAAGCTGAAAGACAAAGAACGCTATCAGACAGTTTATTCCAAGGAACTTGGTTCTGCGGCGGCTCCTACAGCTGGACTGCACTTTACAAAAGACATGCTGAAAAAGCTAGAAAGAAGAAAGGCAGTAAATGAAGCTATGTGACACTGCATGGTGGGATTGGAACGTCGTCCGGTAAAGGAAGATGACGTATTGCAGCATCAGATGCATAGTGAGCACTATCATCTCCCTCAGGAAACGGTAGATATGATACGGGAAACCAAGGCAAACGGCGGTCGTGTCATTGCAGTGGGCACAACTTCCTGTCGGACGCTGGAAGCAGTTGCTACGGCACACAACGGGGAACTGGTGGCAGAAGACGGCTATACGGATATTTTCATTTACCCCGGTTATTCATTTAAGGTACTGGACGGTTTGATTACAAACTTCCACTTGCCGGAAAGCACTTTGATTATGCTGATTTCCGCATTTCTGGGATATGAAAAGACTATGCATGCCTACGAAATCGCTGTACAGGAAAAATATCGTTTCTTTAGCTTTGGAGATGCCATGTGTATCTTACCGGAAAAAAGCGAATGAAATCAGATTGATGTGATTCTCTATAGGAAATGCATCTAACGATACAATGATAAAGCAGAAAGGAATTTACACGAATGTTTACACTTTTAAAAACCGAAGGACATGCCCGAAGAGGCATCTTTGAAACCGTACACGGCACCATTCAGACACCCTTCTTTATGAATGTAGGAACTGCTGCGGCCATCAAAGGCGGCATATCGTCCATTGACTTGGCGAATGAATTGAAATGTCAGGTAGAACTTTGTAATACCTATCACTTGCATCTGCGTCCGGGAGATAAAATCGTCCGTCAAATGGGCGGACTGCACCAGTTTATGAACTGGCACAAGCCAATTCTCACAGACAGCGGCGGATTTCAAGTGTTCTCTTTGGCAAAGCTTCGCCGTATCCGAGAGGAAGGCGTTTATTTCCAGTCCCATATCGACGGTAAGGCGATTTTCATGGGTCCGGAAGAAAGCATGCAGATTCAGTCGAATCTTGGCTCTACCATGCAATGGCATTTGATGAGTGTGTAGAGAATCCGGCACCATTGGATTACGTGAAGAACTCCTGTGCCAGAACGACCCGCTGGCTGATTCGCTGCCAAAAAGAAATGCAGCGGCTGAATAGTCTGGAAGGGACTATCAATCCGCATCAGATGCTGTTTGGCATCAATCAGGGCGGTACTTACGATGCGATTCGTGTATCGCATATGCAGGAAATTGCACAGCTTGGGCTGGATGGTTATGCCATTGGCGGTCTGGCGGTAGGAGAACCTACAGAGATCATGTATCACATCATTGAGCAGGTGGAGCCACACATGCCTGTTGATAAGCCGCGTTACCTTATGGGTGTAGGAACGCCTTCAAACATCATTGAGGGCGTTGCACGCGGCGTAGACATGTTTGATTGTGTAATGCCCAGCCGAAACGCACGGCATGGAACGATCTTTACATGGGACGGTATTCTGCATATCACCAATGCTGCTTATGAAACGGATTCCCAGCCGTTAGATCCGAAATGTGACTGTCCGGTATGCCGGAATCATACACGTGCTTATGTGCGGCATTTGTTTAAGGCAAAGGAACAGCTGGCTGGCCGTCTGGCAGTAATGCACAATCTCTATTTCTATAATACGCTGCTGGAACGAATTCGTGATGCACTGGACGCAGGGGAGTTTGCACAGTTCCGCAAGGAATACAGCGAACGGCTGGCTCAGAGAATCTAAGGAAACATTGTATAAAAAGAAAGCGGATACTGCATGACACAGTATCCACTGTATGTTCAGAAACAAGTTGTAAAAAACAAAGGAGCAGGGAAGAAAGCTTTATTCGTAAATCGGCTCCAGAACCGCATATTTGCCGTCTGCACGCTTGTAGACAACATTGACTTCACCGGTATTGGCATTGGTGAACATGAAGAACGAGTGTCCCAGCAAATCCATTTGCAGAATTGCTTCATCCAGATCCATGGGGTGCATTACAAACTTCTTGTGGCGAATGACTTCGTGATCTGCTTCGACAACCGGTTCTTCCGGCATGCCGGTAAATGCAGCTTCTTTCAAT
>ENA-OQDW01001080-OQDW01001080.1-human-gut-metagenome-genome-assembly--contig:-NODE-1080-length-10340-cov-2.117791_pt1 | contig 10340 bp, 12 predicted proteins | sample MGYA00242784_ERZ504613 | MGnify/ENA primary metagenome ERZ504613 (study PRJEB26092, sample SAMD00036330) | human gut metagenome | host: Homo sapiens | study: EMG produced TPA metagenomics assembly of... | reverse complement strand
AAACTGAACAACGACGGTTCGGGGCAGATCGCCTCGGGCAACATTGCATGGGACACTGCCGGGAACGTTACGTTCGGGGCTTCCGTATCGCTGCAATGGAAGAACGACATCGAAGCGGCCAAGGTTACGAACTTCGGCTATCGATATTACAAGAAACTCATCATCAACGGCGACGAAGCGACCTATTATCCAGTCGTTTTCAAAGGTGGCGACCAGAACATCAAACGTACCATTCTCGTCCGTCGGGGATATGCCGAGCAGGCTCCGGTCTCGTGGAACACATCCACGCACAAAGGAGGTCTGATCGTACTTATCAAAACCAACTTCGGCGGTTGGGGTGGCATTGCCTATTCATGGGATATCTATGACCTTTCCGAGACCTACTGCCGGATGTTCGCCGGGGCGCAGCTGTGCGGCAACTACTGCATGTTCGCCGTCTTCCTGCGTGGCGGCGGCGATACGGGTGCCGTGTACCACCTCTACTCCGACCAGCCGATAGAGAGCAGCAGTTATAGTCCTTCGCCGATTCCGGCAGCTCCGCAAATCGCTTACGGCAACGACCTTATCTTCCAGAGCGGTTCCACACAAGCCTATGCCCCCGCGCCGCGCACCCTCACGGCTGCCGTCGAGGAGGAGATCCGCCGCCATCGGTTCATTGCTCTGGCGCAAAGCACGGACAGCACGCTTGCGGCGCACCCGCTGACCTATATCGGCTCGACAGGGATTTACACGGGCACCCTTACCGCGGCGCAGGTCAACGCCGTGGCGATCGATGCCGGCAGTATCAAGACGGGAACACTTTCGGCAGACCGTATCGCCGCGGGCAGCATCAGCGCCTCGAAACTCGATGCCGTGGGTATCAAGTCGTCCATTATCAATACCGATTACATCAACGGTCTCAGCTGCACGTTCACGAAGGGCAAGATCGGCGGTTTCTCCATCGGCAGTGACAACATGACCATAGGGAACGTCGGAGCTGTGGGTGCCATCCCGTTGCAAATCCGTTCCGCCTCCACGGGCAGCGGTTACTGGTACACGGGAGCTACAGCCGCTGTATATGCCTTACGTGGTATCAGAGCAGCAATGCAGGGCATATCGTCCTCGGGCAGGTGGCGGCATCCGGCAACAGTGTCAAGACCGGATTCATAGGTCTTCAGATGATGTCATGGGACAATCTGGAATACTTCTGCCTCTCGGTGAACTATACCAAAAGCGGCAGCAAGGAGGTATACAACCGTATCGCGGGGTGGGCCTTCGACCACAACCATATCTGGAAAAACAACATCTCGCTGGGCAGCGACGGATCTATCGCCAACTCCACGAAATGGAGTCTGAACAACGACGGGTCTGGGCACATAGCCTCGGGTAATATCTCATGGAATGCCGCCGGCACGGTTACCTTTGCCGCATCCGTATCCGCCCAGTGGACTACGGGCATCACGACGGCGCAGGAACTCGCTTCGGCCATGGCGTTCGGGAAGATGCTCTACCGCGACCCGACTTTCTGGAACGGAAACAACGGTGTCGTGGTTTACAACAACTCCCAGAACGGTATGGTGACCGTTACCCGGCAGCAGGATGCCACGGCACCCAATGACAGCAAGTATGTCCTGAAAATCCAGACCAGCGGCAGTGCCAGCCCTCGCAACGGAGGCTTCTATTTCGGGGCGAAATGCGGTTACCGCAAGGTGCTCGTCGCCCGCATTATCGCCAAGATCCCCGCCGGCAGAAATCTCTGTTGGGCGACGAACAGCGTCGGCACGGGAGGTTCGCACCGGTGGCTTACGTCGAACGCCGGCACGGGCGACTGGAAAGAATACGTCTACAAGGTCGTGTGCGGCACCGCCGATTTTTCCAGCACCCATTTCTTCTACGTGGACGGCACGCAGGGGACTTCCGATACGCCTGTCATCTGGTATGTGGCCTATGCCACGGTCTTCGACCTTACCTCCACGGAGAAATACACGACCACCATCGATGCCAACGGCATTTACACGGGAACCGTACGCGCCAACCAGATTATCGTGGATTCCGCCCTGACTGTCGGAGGGAGCAGCTATAACGGCAGCATCTCCGTCAAGGATGCGAACAATAGCGTAAAGGTCACGCTGGACAGGAACGGTATCACGGCCGTGAGCGGCAAGATCGGCGGCTGGATTCTCGGAACAAGCGCCCTGACCGCTTCGGCTCCGGCTCGGGGCACCGCATCGTTATGGGGGCTTCAGGATATATTTACCACGACAACCCTTCCACCGGAGTAAACTATTGGGCGCTGAACACGGACGGTTCCGCCACGTTCGGGTGCGGGAAAATCTCCTTTGCCAATGACGGATCGGGTTATCTGGCCAACCAGAATATCAAATGGGACGCCTCGGGAAATGTCACGATGACGGGCACCATCAACGCCAATGCCGGCACCATCGGGGGATTCGTCATCGGTCAGGGGCGCATCGGCTCGACGGCGACAGGAACCGGCTCAGGCGGCGGCCTTGCCATCTACGACGACCTGTTCCGCGTGGGGGACACCATTTCGTATGTCCTGTTCGGCAGCAACACCATACCGGCATCCGCCGGCGGATCATGTGCCACCGGACGTATTGTGAACAACAAGGTGAACAGCATCTTTAATAACAACTACGGGCTTTATATCGATGTCAAAAACGGTAACCGTAACTACGGAATATGGTCCAATGCCTCTGTTATAGCCCCTGCCTGCATCGGCAACAAGATCAAGAATGTCTATTTCACAGGCAGCGGTTACACGATCGATTTCTCGCAGTTCAACATCTTTTTCGTTTATGCCAACCAGAAGTACAGCGTGACCCTGCCGTCGCATCGTCCGTGGCCACCATGTTCGGTTACTCGACTCTGCCGTCGGACTTCGCCTGCATATTTACCCTAATTTACAACTACAACTGGGGGAATAGCCTTGTATTCACCAATATCCGTAACCACAACGGGGATCTTGCCAGTTACACGTTAGCCAAGGGAGACTCCATTACGGTATTGTGCGCCAATTACCCCTCGTTCCATTACCAGATATTAAATCACTCTTATTAAAAACTTTTCTGCTGGGAATATCCCTACACTTAATAAAAACAGAAGCGAATTATGAACATCACCAACGTAACGGTAACCAAGGTTGCCGAAGAGAGCACGGAGAATGCCGACTACCAGTTGGAATATTCCATCGTCAATGACGCGCTGACCCGCGTCCACGCCTCCATCCGCAAGAAGGATACGGATGCTCGGGGAACGCTCCGCAGATAGGTATCATCTACATGGAACAAGGCGTTATTTCATGCAACATTCCTATGGGAGAGCCGCTTGCACCCCTGTTTCATGATTTCGATACCATGATCGACGAAATAAAAAAGAGTAACGTACAAAATGCATAAATAATATGGAACTGTCAGTCAAAGACCGCCTTTACCTGCCGTCCTTTTTGCCGGCACGGGGCAACTTCAAGGACTTCAACCTCAAAAAAGAGATTCTGCGCAAGATCGCCATTCCGGACGAGGAGCGCAAAGCCATCGGTCTTCACGAGAATGCCGAGGACAAGCGCATCGAATGGGATGTGGAGAAGGAGAAACCGCTTGCCGTGGAGTTCTCGGGGGACGAGATGGAGTATCTCCGGAAAGCCTGCGAACGCATCTCGGACGAGGAGCTTCCGGACGATATGTGGGCTACCGTGTCGCGCATCTACGATTTCATTCAGGAGAAGTAAACCATCCTTCTTTCTGCCGCTACTCTTTTGAAAAGAGTGCCCGGTCGTACTCTGATGTATGGTCGGGCTTTTTGTTGAAGTATCGTTCATGGCAAGACAGGACATAACAATGGACGCCGAATACGGTGAGGTGGAGACTTCCGGCAATATCGCCGGCAAGAGTTTCTACGACTTCCGCCTGCTCGATGCCGTCGCGGGTGCGGACAACGACACCTTCCGCTACGGAGAGATTACCGTCCCCGTCGGCTTCGTGTACACGTATAACGACGGCAAAGGGTTCCATGTCAGGATTCCCTATACGCCCGACATGCGCCGCCTGACGGTCCGTCTGGTTATGGAAAGCGGTTCGGGCGGCACGGAGTACCTGAGAAATCCTGCGACGGGCAAACATTGGTTTCCCGTCGTGGCGGAGACGGAAGCCGGCACGGCCGATATCGCCCTGGCCGCATTTTTCTCCCTCAATGAGAAGGGAGTCTACAACCTGCTGTCACGGGACGGTTACCTTGCCGTGTACAGCGGCTCAGAGACCGACTTCGAAATAGGAGCCGCCAAAGCCAGAACGAGACGTTTCTGCTGAAAGCTTCAGCCGGAAATCTCTACCAACATTCTACGACAGGTGTCGGCCTCGTCGACTACCTGCATTCGAGTCTGGAAAACAACGGTCTTGCCGCCAAACTGCAGTCGGAATTCCTGTCGGACAAGGTCGTCATCAAGAATGCCTATATGGATTCTGCCACGGGAGAGCTGCTTTTAGAAACCGAGGAAAAGGAGGAGAACGATGGGTAAGTACAGGGTCGTAGCCGGACAGAATATCTACGATGTGGCCCTGTACCTGTACGGCAGCATCGAGGGAGTCGTGGATTTGCTCATCAACAACCCCGATCTCTCCTTCGCCACGACATTGACTGCCGGCCGGGAACTTGTCTACACGGACGATTTCGTTATCCGCGCCGATGTAGTCGCCTATAACGGGTTGCACGGCATCGTCCCCGCTAACGGTGAACGGCATGTCTATCCCAAAACGTTCACCTTGCCGCTTGCTGTCGTCCTCACGCTCGCTGCCGGGATCATCACCGTGCAGTGTGCCGTTTCCGGTGCGGGACAGCTGGAAATCGACTGGGGCGACAACAGCGACACCGAGACCGTCCTCCTCGCGGACACGCCGCAGCTGCTCACCCATACCTTCGACAACAAAGTCAGGGACAGGCGTCGTATCCGTTGGTTTACCGATGCCTGCTTCCGGAGTATCGACTGGAGCGGGCTCAAACCGCGGTCGTTGGTACTGGTGCAGACACTGCCGGTGGAGGAGCTGACGCTCACGCACGCCACACTCTCCTTGGAGAGCCTGCGGCTGCTTTCCGGAACCTACAGCCTGAACCTGTCGAATTGCGCGTTGGCCGATCTTGCACCGCTTGCCGAATGCCGGGAACTGATGACACTCGACCTCTCCGCCGCCCGACTGAAACCGACAGTCATAGATCATTACCTGACAACCCTTGTGGAACATTACGGCGACCGACGGAATTGCACGGTCATTTTACCTACAGCCCCGACGGGAACCTATCGGGAGCCGGACCGGGATACCGAAACGGGGCGCTACCGTATCGCCTCGGGCATGGAAGCCGTATGGGTCATCCTGCACGAGGAGGCCTGGAATGAGGGTGGCGCGTGGAAATTCATTATCGACGATATAACCTATACAGTGGAATGAGCCGGACGATTAAGGAGATATACAATGAAGCCGTGCAGGAACGCAACCGGCGGCTGGAACTGACGGAGTTCGCCAGCGACTCGAAGCTGTCTGTCATGAACGGTATCCTATGGACCGTAGCCGCTGTCATCTACAGTTTCGAGACGCTGCTTGATGTCTTCGCGGTGGATATCTCGGAAGCCATCAACAACCGGATCAACGGCACGCCGGACTACTACGCCAATGCGCTGCTGCAATACCAGCAGGGCGACGAGCTGACCGTCCGCGAGGACGGACTGGCTTTCGGGTATGCCCAGGTCGATGAGACCAAACGCATCATTACGCAGGTCTCCTATGTGGAGAGCACGGACGACAGCAACCTCGACAGCAAGCTGGTACTGAAAATCGCTACCGGCACGAAAGGACATCTGGAAGCTATTCCCGCCGAGGAGCTGGTGCCCATCAATGCCTATATCGGCAAGCTGAAATTCGCCGGCACACGCATCGAGGTCATCTCGACCAAAGGCGACGTGCTGGTGCCGCGTCTTACGGTCTTCTACGATGGTGCCGTTCCCGAGGCGGAGATGTACGACAGCATCGAGACCCGTATCCGGGACTACATTATGGGCATCGACTTCGACGCTGCGGTCTATGTCTCCCGCCTGACGGATGCCATACGCCGTGCCGAACACGTTACAGACGTCTATATCGACGAGACGGCAATCCCCGAGCAGGCGTGTTTATTGCTTGCCACGATACGGACGGGCAAATCCAGCCCCTGCAACGTGTCGGCCGCATGACATACACCGCCTCGGGCTACCTGAAAGAGTCCTCGCGCAAGGACGAGGAGTCGGAACTGCCGACCTTCCGGGAAGCCATCACGCTCAAAGTCGAAAACCATGAGATATAAGCTGCCCATAGACCGTTCGGTGAACCGGCTCGTGCCGCACTACCTGTCGGGACGCGGTTCATCCTCTTCGTGCAGAGCTGCCTCTATCCTTGCAAAGCCTGAACGAACGGTTCCGTACGTTTGCACGGGAACGGCATATCGAGGCGCGCATGACCTCGCAGGTCATCTACTTCGAGTGGTATTTGAACTACAAATTCGGAAAGTACCTCAAAGACGACAGAGACCGTATCTTCATCCGGGAGAGCGAAAGCATCGGCGTGGATCTTTACCACGAGTATGCCCAGTACCAGCGGCCCTGTACCGTATGGTATAACGGTGAGGAGATCACGGCCACGGACGAGGCGGAACTTCCGCGTCCGTTTTACCGGCTCGCCGAAGAGAAACCAATCAACAAGGTCAGTTTCATGGTCTGCGTGCCGCCGGTCGCGATACCCGCGAGGGAGTTCGTCTACATGCTGTCGTACGTGGTGAACCGTTATAAGATTGCAGGCAAGACCTATCTGATAAAAATCGATAGTGAAGAATATGAACCCAATCACAATGCATAGAATAAGATGAAAGAATATGTAGCCGAAACCGGCGGACGTTATACCTATTCGGACGACATCCTGAACTTGCAGGAGCTTACCCTGAGCCTGAGTGCCATCTTCGACGGCTGCTCGGACTTCATCATCTCCGGATGCGAGATCGAGGTCCCCGCGTCTCCCCGGGTTATGTCTGGCTCGGCGGAAAGGTACGCCGTTTCGACGCTGCGCCGATGCTGTCTATCCCTATTATATATACGAAATCAACCGGCATGAATCGGTGGTCTACGCCAATGAGGTCAACAAGCGCGGGCGTACCTGTTATCTCTGTGCCGGAGCCAAGGCTGTCCCGGATACGGTCGATCCGGTTACTGACAAACTGCCGGCGGCCATCGAGGTGACGGAGAGCTATGCACCCCGGTTCATCGACAAGTTCTTCGGCCGCTATGCTGTCCTGCTCGATACACCTTTTGCCCGGCAGACCGTCAAGAAGGATCTGGTGCTGGCCGGAACGTTCACCGGGCAGAAAGAAATCAGCTCCAAGACCGCCGTCTCCGTCAGCGGCGGGAACGGCTACATGCTCAAAGGCATCGTCAAGGCGGACGGCCATGCCGCCATCGGTGCCTACCTGCACGGTCTGCTTGTCAACGAGATTGTCATCCGGACGGACGGCACGTTCAGTTTCATGAAACAAGGCAAGGAACTGGCCAGGGTTACGGAAGACGGCATATCCTGCGGTACTTCGCTGAATGAAACGCCCGGATCGGGGCTGTCCGCATCAAGGGATACGACATCTATAACACCTCGGATGTGACGGATGAGGGTTGTATCCGTATCAATTACCACGGCACGGAGGGCGGCGGAACAAAATACCGTGACTTTGCCGTGCATGACGGAAAAGCCTGCACCACACCTGTTTTGAAAGTCATCGGGCGTACCGCCACCCTGCAGGTCGGCGGACTGCTCTCCCTGCAAAGCACCGGACGGGGTATCGATATTCAGAATACCGCCTATACGAAAGACAATGCCAGGCTGACAAACCTGATTACCTGGCGCGACAGTGCCGCCGCGCTGCTCGCCACCGTCGGCTTCGACACCGCTGACAGTTTCCGTTTTGCGCTGAGGAACGCTCTGGGCGACATCGTGCTTGCCCCTTTGGGAGCGGTGGATGTGCTCGGTACGCTTAAAATCAACGGAAAATCCGTGTCCGACACCTATGTGACCGTCAGGGCCTTTACGGAGGCGATGGGAAAGAAAGTGGATGTGTAGAAGGCAAACAGCTCTCTACCGAAGACTTCACGACCGAATACAGGAAGAAACTGGCGGCTATCACTACCGGAGAACTGACGGAGGGCGACGAAGGTTATGTCACATCGGGAACCGTCGCGGCGGCTTTGAAAATGAAACTCTCCGCCGACGGGAACCTTTCCGATGTCATGGACAAGGCTGCCGCCCGGAAGAATATCGATGTCTATTCCAAAGCGGAAGCCGGGGAGGTATTTCTGGAAATCTCCGAAGGATTGAAGGAGCTGGTGCGCCTGACGGCGGACGAGATCAGCGGGCTGACGGCAGAGGAAGCCGCCGAACTGAAAGCAAAGCGGCAGGCGGCCGTCAGGGATACCCTCGATGCCGAAAAGAAAGGTACCGGGGAGCTGAAACTGGCCAAGACCTCGAACCTGTCCGACCTTCCGGACAAGGGCAAGGCACGCAAGAACCTCGAAGTCTATTCCACGGCCGAGATAGACCGGATGATGGACGGCAAGCTCGGGACTGACTCCGCTTACGAGGGCATTGTCTTCACACCCGAACTCAGGGACAAACTGCTGGAAATCAAGACCGGTTCGTTCGCCTACATAGATGAAGGCGGCATTTCGCACGCACAGGTCGAGGGATACGTGATGACCTCGCAGGTTGTCAGGGAACTCAAGAAAAAGGCGGAACGGCTGATGGGCGGCTACAACGCTTCCGAAAAGGATACCATCGCCACCAACCTGAACCTGTATACCAAGGCCGGGGCGGACGCCCGCTTCGCCGCGCTTGAAAACCTGTTCCAGGATTACATCGACTTTTTGACCGGGCAAGGAAAATCCCCCATGGAAGCCCGGCAGCTCCTGCGGAACAAGTTGGACGTGCTGTCCAAAGACGAAATCGTCAAGGACTACCTGCGCAAGGACGGCAAACTTTCCGACCTGTCCTTGCCGACAGCGGAGGCGAAACGGCAGGCCTGCCGCGCTATCGGAGCCGCCTATGCGGAAGAATACCAGCCCCTGCTGGCGGATACGGGATGGATGCACATGGAGAACAGCGGCTCGGGAACAGATACCCAGGGGCTGTTTATCCGCCAGATCGGGAATATCGTGTCCATACAGGGGTATATCAATACCGCACGCAGGGACGGCAGCAACTGGGGCGGCATCGTTGCCGTCATCCCGAACAAGATACAGCCCCCGAGATACAGCGTGCGCTGCAGCGCCGCTGACTGGAACGATGACCACAAGTACAACCGGGGCTCCTCGTTCACCATCTACGGCGGTTCGCGCAGGATACAGCTTTACGAGCGCGGTATGTACAATGTCAATGTAGAACTCAACTTCACCTATTTTGTATAGTCATGAAACATAAACTCAATGTAAACGGCGATATTGAAAGCCGCCGGAGGATTGCGGAGCGCAGGAACGTTCCCGTCCGTGAAACCGTACAGCAAACCATTCAACCGCAACATCATGAAACAGAAGAAAATCAGGCGGCAGCCGCAGAAGAAACCGTCTCCCCGGCAGCAGAAGCCCCGAAAGCGAGAAGACGGAAGACCGCAGGGGACGCTTAAGCGCTTTCCTTTCGACGAGACACGGATAGGCTTCATGCTCCGGTATGAGATGCCGGTAGTCTATCATCTGCTCCGCAGGTTATGCGCCACGCAGCAGCCCTTCGAGCCGGACTGGCAGGTCATACGGTCGGTGGCGGAGGCATCGAAAGACCCTTCCTGCGGCAAGGCGAAGTTCCGCCGCTACCTGGACGAGTACCGCCGGGACGGGGTCTATTGCCGGCGCGGGAAACGGCTCACGCCGGAGCGCAAAGCCTACTATGAAGCATATGCCGCCGCAAGAGAGAAGAGTATATCCGCCGGAACCGCAGGAGGCTGCTTGCCGAAGCGCGGAACGCGCCGGGCGGCGACAGACTGCTCGGGGAGATTAAAAGCATTCTTAAAATGAAACGGTAATGCGCTGAAGGACAATGCCGGTGAGAAACATTCATGTACATGTATGGCTGTTCCGGGTAATTTGCCTAATTTTGTATTCCACGGTCGCTGCAAGACCTTTCCATATTGTCAAATGAGTATCCTCTTTCGGGATACGGTCAGCGAGACATCCTCTCCCAATTTTATCAGTTGAACGCGGACGGTGCAACCGAACCCGTCCGTCCTGTTACCAGTTTCTTTGCGATGCGGGTATACCGTGTCGCATTCTTCGGGCATTTTTAAATCCATAAAAC
>ENA-OQDW01001078-OQDW01001078.1-human-gut-metagenome-genome-assembly--contig:-NODE-1078-length-10359-cov-1.438233_pt1 | contig 10359 bp, 3 predicted proteins | sample MGYA00242784_ERZ504613 | MGnify/ENA primary metagenome ERZ504613 (study PRJEB26092, sample SAMD00036330) | human gut metagenome | host: Homo sapiens | study: EMG produced TPA metagenomics assembly of... | reverse complement strand
GGATATAGGATATTTCCTGCCTGGAATCAGTTTCAGTTTCAACTGTTTCTCTTTCACAATCCGATTCATTTCATCGCAAAGAAAAACATTGACGTGCACGTGCTTTGTATCGGTAAAGTCATTTTTAAGAAAAGCCACAATTTGCATTGACGCCTCAGATACCGACACTTCAGGGGTTTGTATCCTTACTGGAACAGCTGCATAAGGTTCTGTCACAAAATGCACTTTTTCCGTCCATTGCAAGAACACCCTGCGATAAATACCCCCAAAAATAGAAAAATCTCCGGAAACCGGTGGAAGGATTTCCCCCAAAGAAGAACTATTATCCACTTTTACCGCCAACAGATTTTCCTTTCCAACTTCACAGATATCAGTTATATCAACTCCGAAAGCGGTATATGCCCCCAAATGAGTTTTCAATAATTTCCCATTTAAATAGACGTCTGCCTTGCTGGCCACTCCATCAAACGAAGAGTTATTTTCTTATCCCGTGCCTCTGAAGGAATGAACAACTTCTTCCTATACCAAGATATGCCACGCCTATATCCCGTTGCTCGTCAATCACATCTCCGGCATTCCAAGTATGAGGCAAATCTACAGTTACCCAATCAGAATCATTCCAATCCATACTGGAAAAACGTTCATCATTCTCTGCTTTATACTTCCATGAATCTGTTATAGAAATTTCAGAGGCACATATACAACATATACATCCCCAGAAAAACAACAACCAACCGGCAAACCTTTTCATACCATCACTTCAAATAAATATTAAAAGAAAAAGAACTGTCCGGAACCGCACATGACAAAAAGTGCCAAACAGGTTTTCGGACAGTCTGTTCATTACCAATCCACTAATATCCCGGATTCTGCTTTAACTTACCATTCTTATCCAATTCAGCTCTTGGAATAGGATACAAGTTCTTATTTATATCATTTGTAGCAGAATGAGAAAGCCATGATTTAGTTGTCCATACTCCAAAACGAATCAAGTCCTGCCTTCTTCTTCCTTCTTGGTTAAACTCCCAACCCAATTCATCCAAAAAGCGACCATATTTTATATCTGCTCCACCTTCATGAGTTGTTCTAGGACTTTTAATCTTGTCCAAATAGGTTGTTTCGCGCAATCCATAATCATAGGTACTCCCTCCCATCAGTTCCGCACCAGTGACTACCGCTTTTTCCGGAGCAGACTTGAATGCGCGTTGTCTGATTTCTGTTACAATTTGTGCCGCTTCGTCCGCTTTTCCAGTCCTTAACAAACATTCAGCTTTCATCATCAATATATCTGTATAGCGGAAGGGGAAAACATCGTTACTCATAGCACCAGGAGACATACCGGCAACATACTCATACTTGCCAAATGATATCCATGTAATTCCTCAGCCCAATCAACCCCCGGAACCACATTTACAATATTCATAGGAATCCCCTGACTGTTGCCTATCTCGCACAACACATTGGAACCATCGGGATACACTTGCTGTCCCATCAAATAATTCTCGGTCAGACGACTGTCATCCGGATCAAATGTATTTATAAATTGCGGAACAGCAACCGAACCTCCCCAACCACCAAAACTCTTAGTGGAATATACCTGAGAGAACTGACCGTTTTAGAGCGTAATTGAATATATTCAATCCACCGGCGTAACTTTGATCAAAAGGAACAGCAAAAACAGCTTCCGTACAATCCTCATTATCAGCCTTGAATACATCTTTCTGATTTCCCGCCAACGAGAATTTACCAGATTTTATGATCTCCTCACAGGCATCCAGACACTTTTGCCATTGTGGGGTTCCCGTATACACCTCCGCATTGATATACATCTTGGCCAATAAAGCATAAGCAGCCCATTTGGTAAAACGTCCGTAAGTCGATTCATCAACATTCTCCGGTAATAAAGGAAGGGCGGCTGTCACTTCGGCAATGATAGAATCATTCAAGGCTTTACGACTGATTTGTTCGGGAAGAAAACCTTGAGGGACATCAAAACGGGTCAGATAGGGTACATTGCCGTAATAATCACAAAGCATATAATAATAAGAAGCCCTTACCGCTTTTAACTCCGCCAAATAATTATCCTTACCTTCCGTCACAGGCAACAGGCCGGATTCAATCTGGTAAATTACCTGATTGGCATTGTTTATACCAGTATACAGGTCACCCCACCGATTAACAGCCTCACCTGTCTCCGAAGTCCAGATATGTAAATGCATGTTAATGGTAGTCCCATTCCATCCCCAAGGATGTACCGGTATCATGGTCTCATCTGTAGAAATGGTCTGCGTTTCATTTATTGCACCGATAACAACAGAACGCCATGGAGTATAAGCATTACCTAATATGGCAACCATGTCCTTTTCCGTATAATGATATTTATCGGATACGATCGTAGTATACACGCTATCGTCCAGTTCCATACAACTATTCAATGATGCTCCTATCAGACAACAAAGTGCAGGACACATCAATGCTATTCTTATTCTTCTTTTCATGTTCTTCAATCTAATAATTTAAAAATTCAAGTTAACGCCAAAGGTATATGAACGGGTAGTGGGATACTTGTTTCTGTCATCTGTTCCCGGAGTTAAAAGCGAACCGCCTACCTCCGGATCAAGTCCTTTGTATCCGGTAATGGTCAAAGCGTTTTGAACAGAGAAATACAGACGCATTCCCTTAATCCCTTTAATAAAGTCTTTCTTGAAATTATACCCCAATACAATATTATCAATTTTCCAATAATCGCCATCCTCCACATAGTAACTATTAAATTGCTTGGAGTCCGTCAGCACCGCTTTACCAAATACTTTTTCATACCCGGCTTTCAAATTATTCATTGCCTGGTCTCTATAATTCTCATAATGCAGACGAGTAAAGTTGATATTCTGGAATCCAAAGGCTCCTCTCATGGTAACGCTCAAATCAAAATTTTTATAACGGAAATCATTGTTCCATCCCAAATAATGCTTTGGCAAACCATTACCAATCACTTTTCTATCCTCTATCTTCACATCTTTAGACTCTACAGCATTACCATTCTGATCTTCATAAATCCATTTACCGTCTTCTGTAATATCCAATACTTTCCAACCCCAAATCTGCCCTATAGGCTCCCCTACTTTTACACGATGGGTAGGGACTCCCGACATAGGCGCTTGTGCGTCACCCACATAAAAATAATCGTTTGCCAACTGGTATTTACTATTATTCAATTTGTCAAGCTTATTCTTATTAGTAGAATAAGTCAGTGTGGTATTCCAACCAAAATCTTTTTTATTAAAGACAACCCCGTTCAGCAATATCTCCAGTCCCTTATTACTGATAGTACCCACATTTGCCAGTGTAGTGCCATATACATTGGGCGGAACAGGAACAGGATAATTATATAACAAGTCTACAGTTTTTCTGTAATAAGCATCAACACTACCACTGATACGATCTTTCAGAATAGAGAAATCAAGCCCCACATTAAATTCCTTCTTCTTTTCCCATGTGAATTCCGGATTCGGATTACTCTGCGGAGTCAATTTATTCACCCATTGACCATTATAATAAAAAGTATCATTATTTGAAGTATATCCCAAACGATAGGTTGCCAAATAAGGATTGGAAGGAGCAATACCTGTCACACCATAACCGGCACGAAGTTTCAAGCTATTAATCCACTTGATATTTTTCATAAAATTCTCTTCATTAATCCGCCATGCCAGACTTACAGCCGGAAATGTACCCCAAACCTGATCGGAACCCACAAATTTGGAGTCTGCCTCATGCCTTACACTAATGGTAGCCAAATACTTGCCCGCCAATATGTAATTGATACGTCCGAAAAAACTGATAAGATTACCTGACGTTTTATTACTGTTAATAGGAATAGCAGCACCGGCAATATCGCTGTCGCCACGTCCTAAAGCGATATTATCCCAGCCAAACTGGTCTGTAGGAAAATTCCAGTTCCGCATCCAATAATCCTCCCATATATTCTTCTGATAGCCATAACCTCCCAATACAGAAATATTATGAATGCCAAAAACTTCACTATACTGAGCGGTAAATTCAAACAACTGGTCTGTAGTCTCACAAGTACTCTGGAGCAAAACCGTCACGGGAATGAGCCACTGTGGTATTGAAATTTATCAAAAGTCTCACGATAACCCCTTGTTTCGTAATATCTATCCCAAGATAACAAAGCATTGAATTTCAATGATTCGATGGGTTGGAAAGTAATCATTCACATTCAAGTCTGGTACGCTGTCTGTGATGTCTGCCATTAGCTGTCTCGATAGTACTCAGCGGATTGGCGATAGCACCAGAGCCGAAGGCTGTGCCCAAGGACCATCATACTCCGGCATTGATGACAGGACATCCTTATTTACATCCTGCTTATAAATAGGCAAGGTAGGATTAGTAACCAATGCCGCACTATATACCCCTCTATTGAAAGAGGAACCATCTCCGGTCGTTGTATAGTTCTGCGTATTAGAATTAACGCTGACGTTCAAACGCAATTTATCATTCAACATTGAATGATTCACCGCCAGTCGTACAATCAACGCCTCATTATCTGACTTTTTGAAAATTCCCTGGTTCTTTTTATAATTGACATTCAACAAATAATTAGTCTTCTCGGAACCACCCTTTACACTCAGATTATGCCCATGATTGACCGGAGTACGAGTTATGGCTTCCAGCCAATCTGTATTACCTCCAAAATCAGTAGCAGAAATTGTTCCATCCTGAATTAAAGAACGAAATTCATCTCCAGTCAACACTCTTTCCGTTTTCACAAACTCTTCTGTACCGACATACCCATTATAGTCTATGGAAAAATCAGAATTAGCCTTACGGGTAGTAACCAAAATCACCCCATTGGTAGCTCGTGTACCATAAATAGCCGCAGACGAACCATCCTTCAACACATCGATTTGAGCAATATCCTCAGGAGCCACCGTTCTTAAATCTCCCGGAATACCGTCAATCAACACTAATGGCGAATTGTTACCCTGCAAGGAGTTAGTACCACGAAGTAAGATAGACGAATTCTCGGTAGGGTCACCTGTAGAATTCACAATGCTAAGACCAGCAATTTTCCCTTTCAATAATTGCCCCGCATCCCTCACATTTCCACGGACAAAATCCGAAGACTTGACACTTGAGATGGCAGCCGTCAGCTCACTTTTCTTTTGCGAACCGTAACCCACCACTACAACTTCCTCCAGCGCCAGAGAAGAAGGTTTCAACTGTACCTTGACAAAGGTCTGGCTACCCACATTTATCTCTTGGGCATCATAACCTATATAAGAAACAATCAAAACAGTATTCTTATCACTTGCCTCCACACTAAAATTACCATCTATATCGGTAATGGTTCCCTGAGAAGTACCTTTAAGAATAACCGACGCACCGATCAGTGCATCCTTATGTTCATCATATACCGTTCCCTTTATTATTCTGCTCTGAGCAAACAAGCATTGGGAAACGAGTAAAAACAAGCCCAACATCAACATCGTTGTTTGTCGATGTCCAAATTCAGACGGATGTGCACCTTTACTAAACATGTTTTTCATATTCGATATTTAATTTAATTACAGCCCAAAAGTAGACCTATTAGAGAAAAAGCCACAAGAATATCCATCCAAATAATATGAATTTTCTGCCAAAACAATATTTTCACCCACCTTTTACACCACCTTACCTCCTCCACCTTACGAAAAGAGAGCAATATTCTGCCAAAACAGGACAATATTTTGCCTTCCCCTTGTGTTTTTCAGCCAAATATCTACTTTTGCATCATAGTAAACCACTTGATAAAACAAACTATGTACAAGCACTTATTCCTTCTCATATCAATCCTTTTCAGCCTCTCATCCCCCAGTGTTCATGCTGAAAGATATTATTTCCAACATTTGGGTCTGAAAAACAAACTGTCTCAAAGTTCCGTTCTTTGTATCACCCAAGACAGAAACGGATTCATGTGGTTCGGCACCAAAGACGGACTAAACCGTTATGACGGATCCAATTTCCGTATTTTCAAACACAATCATTCCAACCCTCATTCTTTGGGTAATAACAACGTCAACTCATTGCACGAAAATAAGGATGGGAAATTATGGATAGGAACAGACGACGGAATTTATATCTATGATCCATTGACGGAAACTTTCTCAAAACTCACCTGCAAAAGTCAGGACAGCTTGTGCATCACCCAGCCCATTGTACAAATCACCACCGATACACAAAAAAACATCTGGATAGCAGTAGAATCCCAAGGCGTTTTCCTGTTCGATAACGACCGACAAACATTAACACACTATGCTATCCCCGATGCCCATCTACTCAGTTCTATCTGTATAGACCAGCAAAACGCAGTATGGATAGGCTATAACGGAAAAGGGCTTTATTATACTGATGATCATTTCCAGAACTTCCGGTTATTCCAAACACAAGAGGGGAAAAACCTCTTCACCGATGACCAGATTTTCAAAATTTTCCCCGAACAGCATAACACCTTGTACACTGGTTCCGCAAAAGGTGGTCTGAAAAGTATCAATATCCTTACCCGGACAGTCACCGACTTGCTACCGGACTCTTCCCAAACCGAAAGTATCTTTGTAAGAAACATCTATCCCATCGACAAAAAAACATTGTGGGTTGCCACAGAACGAGGAATATACACTTACAACAAGGAAACCCGGGAAATCCAACACCCTCACCTACAATCCCAACGATGACTATTCCTTGTCGGACAATGCCATTTATTCCCTCTACAAGGATGCTGAAGGTGGCATATGGATCGGCAGCTATTTCGGAGGCATAGACTATTATCCCACCCAATATGCCACCTTCGAAAAATACTATCCCATCATAGGACAAAACAGCCTCAGCGGAAAAGTAGTCCGTGAATTTTGCGAAGATGAAGACGGAAATCTATGGATAGGAACAGAAGACGGCGGCTTGAACAAATTCAATCCAAAAGACCAAAGAATTACAGCCTTGTTCCACCTTGGCCAGGACGTGACACTATAATGTCCAACGCCTCTAAGTATGGACAATCACACTCTGTGGATAGGTACATATTCCAAAGGATTATATTCATTGGATCTGAAGACCCACCGTTCCCGTCACTACCTGATGGGACATGCCGAAAATACATTGAACGACAACAACATCTATTCCATGTGCCGCACCTCTGCAGGTCAACTCTACATAGGTACCACAACCGGACTCAATCTCTATAACCATGAAACAAATGATTTCACCCGTATCCACAAAATGGATGGTATCTTTGTTTTCAACATATTGGAAGACAGTAAAGGAAATATCTGGTTTGCCACCTATAACTCCGGTATATTCAAATACAATCCTAGAAATAACAGCTGGAAAAATTATGTTTCTACTCCCGGAGTTCCCCACGGACTCCCTTACAACAAGGTGATAAGTATTTATGAAGACAGCAAGCAACGTTTGTGGTTCACCATGCTGGGAAGAGGATTCTGCTCATTCAACCAGGACACAGAGGAATTCACTACTTATGATTCTTCACAAGGGCTTGCCAATGATGTGATTTATAAGATTGTAGAAGCCAACAATGACATCCTTTGGCTCACCTCCAACAAAGGATTGATACGGTTCGATCTGAAGACCAAAACCTCGAACATTTATGCAGACAACAATGGACTGCTCACCAATCAGTTCAATTATAGTTCAGGAATTAAGAGCAAAGACGGTACCATCTATTTCGGATGTATCAATGGCTTCATTGCCTTCAAACCCGAGTCCTTCACCGAAAACACTTATTTTCCACCTGTAGCCATCACCGATTTCCTGCTTTTCAACAAAAGCGCCGATATAGGCACCAAAGATTCCCCCTCAGTCAAAGCGATGACTTATACCCGGGAAATAAACCTGAAGTATAATCGAAACTCTTTTGCCTTCCGCTTTGCAGCTCTTTGTTACGCCGCCCCTGAAGAAAATTATCTGAGTTATACATTGAAAGGATTTGATAAAGAGTGGTACAGTACCACAAAAAGTTCCACCGCTTCCTATACCAATCTAAAGCCAGGCGACTATACTTTCTGCGTGAAAACAGCTAACGCCAAGGGAGAATGGAGTAATGACATCAAAAGTATCCACATACATATCGCACCTCCTTTCTGGAAATCCCCGTGGCTATCTTCTTTATTTTATACTTTCGGCAGCCGGTATCGGATATATCTTCTATCGCTTCCGAAAACAAATCACGGACAAACAACGACGACAACTGGAAATCTTAGAAGCCGAAAAGGAAAAAGAAATTTATCATGCCCAAATAGACTTCTTCACTAATATAGCACATGAAATCCGCACACCGCTAACCCTGATAAAAGGCCCGTTAGAGAACATCCTGCACAAGGAAAACATAGATCGCAACACCATCCGTGAGAACCTGGACGTCATGGAACGGAATACCCTGCGATTACTTGACCTGACCAATCAGTTACTCGACTTCCGAAAAACAGAAACCAAGGGGTTCCGTCTTAACTTTATGGATTGTAATATCTCCCAACTAATAAGAGACACTTATATCCGTTTCAATCCCGCCGCCCAACAGAATGGGTTGAAATTTCAAACAGACCTGCCCGAACAGGATTTCAATGCACCCGTAGATAAAGAAGCCCTGACCAAAATTCTAAGCAATCTGTTCAATAATGCAGTAAAATATGCCACATCATCTATCCATGTATCTTTAATACCACCATGCGGAATGAAAGAACCGGGATACTTCTCCATTATGGTCAGCAATGACGGGCATCCCATCCCACACGATATGCAAGAAAAAATTTTCCAGCCTTTTGTGCAAATCAAACAAACCTCCGGTGGGCAACGCACAGCCGGTACCGGCATCGGCCTGCCTTTGGCACGTTCCCTGGCAGAATTACATAAAGGAAAACTTTATTTAAAGGATAGGGAAGAAATCTGTTTCTGTGTCGAGCTTCCTGTCGATCAAGAAAAAGCCATACAGTTGCAAAAAGATTCCACTATCAGCCAGACCGGCAATATGCAAACAGTCATCCGGCAACACAGCACTAACATCTGTATTCTTGTAGTAGAGGATGACCCCGAGATGCAGAACTTTATTTGCGCACAACTGGAAACTGTATATTGCGTTATACGTGCATCTAATGGCAAGGAAGCCCTGCAAGTGCTATCAGAAAAGACAATCAGTCTGATTGTCAGTGATGTGATGATGCCCGAAATGGATGGTTTCGAATTATGCCATACATTAAAGACCGATATAGAACATAGCCATATTCCTATCATTCTGCTCACAGCAAAAGTTACCATGCAATCCAAGATAGAAGGAATAGAACTAGGAGCCGACGATATATAGAAAAACCTTTTTCTACGGAGTATTTATTGGCACGCATAGCGAACTTATTAAGCAATCAGGACAAATTGCGCCATGCTTTCACTTCATCACCTTTTGTGAACGCCAAAACCATTGCACTGAGCAAAGCAGATGAGAACTTTTTAGACAAACTAATAGAAGTAATTCAGAAGAACATTTCGGAACCCGATTTTAATGTGGATATATTAGCCGAGAAAATGAATATGAGCCGTTCCAGCCTGCATCGAAAAATAAAGGGAATCGCTCAAAATTACCCCCAATGAGTTTATTCAACTGGAACGGTTGAAAATGGCAGCCCAACTGATTCAATCCGGAGAATACAGAATCAATGAAGTATGCTATATTGTCGGTTTCAACTCTTCTTCCTATTTTGCCAAATGTTTTCAGAAACAATTTGGAGTACTGCCAAAAGATTTTTGCAAGAACGGCTCCTGACACTGTAAGATAATTTATATATGCGTATAAAATAGTCCTTTTAAATTTGGCATAATGCATGAATCCATTACATTTGTTCCATATCACAAATGATAGAATTATGCAAGATATAACAAACGGACGTTGCGGTTGGTGCGGAACAGACGAATTGTATATGAAATACCATGATCAGGAGTGGGGAAAGTTAGTAACCGATGACAAGACGCTGTTTGAGTTTCTTGTATTGGAAAGTGCCCAAGCAGGACTAAGCTGGATAACGATTCTTAGAAAAAGAGAGGGGTATCGTAAAGCCTTCTGTAATTTTGATGCCGAGTTGGTGGCACAAATGACCGATGAAGACGTTGAGCGGCTAATGCAATTTGAGGGCATTGTAAAAAACCGTCTGAAAATCAAATCGACAATCACGAATGCAAGACTATTCCTTGCCGTACAAAAGGAATTCGGCAGTTTTTATAATTATACCCTGTCATTCTTTCCCGACAAAAAGCCGATTATCAACACATTCCGGTCATTGAGCGAGATTCCGGTATCCT
>ENA-OQDW01001077-OQDW01001077.1-human-gut-metagenome-genome-assembly--contig:-NODE-1077-length-10359-cov-1.845094_pt1 | contig 10359 bp, 14 predicted proteins | sample MGYA00242784_ERZ504613 | MGnify/ENA primary metagenome ERZ504613 (study PRJEB26092, sample SAMD00036330) | human gut metagenome | host: Homo sapiens | study: EMG produced TPA metagenomics assembly of... | reverse complement strand
TGGTCGAACACGTCGAGTGCGGCGGGAACATCGCCCTTTTGCAGTCGGGCAAGCAGCGCACCGGATTCGATGACTTCGGAGCGGGCGGTGTTGATGAACAGGGTGCCGGGCTTCACATGCGCAAGGTTCTCGGCGGTGACGATGCCGCGCGTGGCGTTGTTCAGCGGCAGATGGACGGAGATGACGTCGCTGGTTTCGATGAGCTTGTTGAGATCGTCGACCGGAGTGGCACCGGAGCGTTCGAAATGCTCGGGCGGCACATGCGAATTCCATGCGGCGACCTCCATGCCGAGGGCGCGGGCGATGCCGGCCACGGTGGAGCCGATGCCGCCCAGTCCGATGATGCCCATGCGACGGCCGGCGAGTTGCAGTCCATCGCCGCTGGCCCACGCCCAGTTGCCGGCCTTGACGTCCTTATCGAGTTGGCCAACGCGGCGGATGAGCTCGAACAGAAGGGCGAAGGTGTGCTCGGCCACGGCGTGATCGCCATAATGTTCGGCGTTGCAGACGCGGATCTTCAGCTCGCGCGCCTTATCGAGATTGAGGTAGCTGGCGACGCCGGTACCGCAGAACACGATGCACTTGACGTGCCCCTGCCCGCTGATGGTGCGCAGCAGATCGTCCGAAATGTGGTAGCCGCCCACCAGCAGGGCGTCGGCATCCTTCAGACGCTCGGCTATGGTCGCCTCGTCGGACGTGAATTCCTCGAACATACGCACGCGGGCAACGTCGTGGAGCGCGGGGAACTGGGCCTTGATGGGCTCGATCATCGAGTCAAGCACGGACGGCATCACGACGAGGGGCAGATCGGTGCGTTCGCTTTGGGTTTCGTAAATCTCGGTCATGGGCTCCACATTAGGAGGCCGGCGGGAAAAGCGTCACCTTGCGGCTTCCCCTCCTTGAGACCAAGCCGAGCAACTATTGCTTTGCCGCCTGCTCCTGCGTGATGTTCCATTCCTTGACGACGTTCTGGTCCGCGCCCATCGAATAGATGACATCCCAGATGCGTTGGCGTATCTGAGCGTCGTAGGCTTCGTCCCAACATGTGCCTATGGGATGGTCGCTGGATATCGGGCACCATTGGTAGTTGCCTTGATGCACGTTGGCGGTGGGCACCCAATCGATGCGGTTGACGCGCCACGACCCCTTGACGCCCTTCTTGCCGGCGAACTGGATGCGTGCGGTCACACCCTGATTGTTGACCAAGGTTTCCGGCGTGTTCGCCGACTCGGTGACGGCGTTGCCCAGACCGTAGATAATCCACGTGCCGTTATAGTTCTCGATGGGCTGCGCACAATGGCAACCGGCACCGTAAATAACGTCGAAGGCACCAGTGTCGGCAAGCTCATGGGCTTCCGAAATCTGCCAGGAATCGGCGTAATCAAGGTATTCCTGCACCGAGTGCATGGCGATGGCCACCACATCGGCACCTTGCTCGCGGGCCTTGTTGGCCTTGTCTACCGCGCGCTGGATGTCGCTGTCGTGATTCGGGTCGCCGTCTTCGCGCAGACGATCCACCTGCCAGTCCTCGTCGGCGGTCATGCCGTTGAGGGAGACCGTGCCGGTGACCAGACCCAGCTTGCCGCCGCCGGTCGGGGAATCGATGACCAACGGTTTGGTGGAGTCGGCTTCGGTTTTGTACGAGCCGGTCTGGGCGATGCCATTGGCCTCAAGCGTGTCCCACAGACGGGCGATGCCATCCGCCCCCTGATCCCAGGAATGGTTGGTGGCATGTGTGCAGGCGTTGTATCCCACGTTGCGGGCGGCATCCGCCACTTCCGGCGGAATGTTGAAGATCGGGTACGCGGCATATGGGCCGCCGCGCTGGGCGATCGGGGTTTCGAATTCGCACACGGCGATGTCCGAAGCCTGAATGTACTGCTTCATCGGCGCGAACAGCGGGTCGAAGTTGAAGGCGGTGCCATCCGTGGCGTTGGGGTTCGGGCCTTGGAAATGGCTCCACAATCCCTCATGGAACAACAAATCGCCGTTGACCAGCATGGCGATGCAGTCCGTATCCGGGCAATCCGGTGAATTGCCGTGATGTTCGGTCACCGGTTTGGGCGTGTTCTTCGCTTTATTCAACGCGACGTCCGACACTCCGGCGTGTGCGGGGCCATTGCCGTCCGTGCGATGGGTTGCGAACCATGCGCCGATGCCCAGCGCAACGGCGAGCACGATCACGAACACGATAATCAGCGCCGCACGGTTGGTTCGTGTCGAGTTGGAGCGATGTTGCCCCTGCCCAGCGATATGGCTCATCTTTGCCCGCCCTTCGGAACTCTTCTTCTCTCTCTAGGGTACCGCCCATCTCGGTCAAGTACTGCGGGGAGGGAGGCGATGAGCAAGCGATTGGACAAGCAATATATAAACCGGTTAATCTTCAATCACCATTCACGAACACCACGCAAAAGTCTCACTTAGTGGACATTTTTCTTTCGTCGCTCGGACTTTTCCCGACGTGCCGCACTCGTTCGCCCACTAAAATGGCGGTTTGGAGGCGGACGGACAATGGCGTACCTCCGACTCCGCTTACCACAAGCGGAGACCGCCCGTCCTCGGTTATTTCAGGAGTTACTTAACCCGGAGTTTCCGGAAAACAAAAAAGTTCCGAGCTTTCACCCGGAACCTTAATCGGCGGAGTCAGAGGGATTCGAACCCTCGAGCCGTTTACACGACTAACACCTTAGCAGGGTGCCCCTATCGGCCACTCAGGCATGACTCCACGTTACGCAATAATGCGCAACAGCAAATTACTGTACCACGTCCTGCGGATACGGCGTGCCGAACGACACATTATTGAACGTCCGCGGGTGCGGCGTCGCCGGAGAACGTAACGATAACCGCGCAAATCACCAACGCCACACCGACGATTTCACCAACGCTGGGAATCTCGCCGAACGCCAGTCCCACGGCCACCGCCATGGCGGGATTGATGGATTGCATTACCGAAAATGCGCCGGATGTGGTGCGTCGCAGCGTGATCTGCTCCACCACATAGGGAATGAACGAGGCCATCAGGGAAATCACAAACAGCAGAGCCAGCAGCTTCAGCGAGCCGCCGGGCTCAAGCGCCCACGTGCATCGGCCTTGGGGTGAACCACATGAGCCACAGCCGGCACGCCAAGGAACAGGGACTGGACCAGCCAGCCGATGGTCACGGCGATGCACAGATTATCCAGCGAATTGCCGCCAGCCGCCACGCGCCGGCCGGTGATGATATACATGCCCCACATCGACCCGCCGATCAAAATCGCAATCAGACCATACAAAAACGTGCCATTGCCGGACGGATTGGCCAATGATATGCCAGCTAACAGCACCACACCGACCGCCGCGATACCGATACCGACCCGCTCGCGCCAGCTTTTGCCGGTAATCACCGCCACCGAAAGCGGTCCCAAAAATTCGATAGACACGGCAATGCCATATCCATATTGCTGATGGCCACATAAAACAGGGTATTCATCAGCACCAGCGAGCAGCCGAGCAGTACGACCAGCCCCCAGCTGCGGGCGTCGCGGTGAAACAGTTGCGCTCGCTTCGCCTTGTTCCAGGGCCTGCGCCACAGCAGCAACAGCACCGCCATGAATCCCACGCGATACCACACCGAGTACAGCGGATCGAGCTGGGTGAACGCAAGTTTGGCGACGGCCGTAGCCAAATAAATCACCAGTGCCTCACCAATCACGATAAGAACCACGGGAACACGGTTGAGGATACCGACCACTGCCTTCTTCATGAGGTTTACGCTACTCGGAGAGCCGGGACAGCGCGCATTGACTTGGAAGGCGTTACGGACAGTGACGCAATGTGGACGATTCCGTGGAATCGCACCCACCATGCGAAACAGCCGCACAGTGCGTAAACCCTTGGAATTCCGGCGATATTCGGCATTATGACAATGAGCGCCGCGTCATGCGCGCCACATAGTGAGCATGACCTCGTTCGGCATTCCTACAATGGTGGCATGAGCACCGCACCGAGACTTGAGGCCGCCAAACGCGATTGGGGCCACGACGAGACCGGATGCACCGTGCTGCATATCGACATGGATGCCTTCTATGCCTCATTGGAGGTGGCGCGCAACCCCGGGCTCAAAGGCAAGCCGGTAATCATCGGCACCGGGCCGCGCGCGGTGGTGTCCGCCGCGAGCTACGAAGCCCGGAAATACGGCATCAATTCGGCGATGCCGGCCGCGCGCGCCCATCGGTTGTGCCCGAACGGCATTTTTCTGCCAGTGGATATGGCGTATTACCGCATGATGTCGCACCGAATCATGCATGAGGTGTTTTTGACCGTCACCGACCGGTTCGAGCAGGTTTCGGTGGACGAGGGCTATATGGATGTGTCCGCCGCACTGCTGGAGTGGGGCGCCGAGCGCGATCGGCGCGTGGATTCGCGCTCAGGTGGCCGAGCGCTTCCACGTGACGTGTTCAGTGGGTATCGCCTGTAACAAACTGGTGTCCAAAATGGCCTCGACCAATGCCAAGCCGGACGGCATGCTGCTGATTCCCGCGGCCCGCTCGGCCGAATTCGTGCAGATGATGCCATTGCGTGGTATTCCGGGAATCGGGCCGTCTTTGGAGAAGCGGCTTAATGCTTGGGGCGTGCATTCGGTGGCTGAATTGGCTCAGCTGGATGAGGCTGCATTGACTCGTGCCACTGGCTCCCCGGCTGCGGCACGTGGATTATGGGCGGCCTCGCACGGGTTGGATTCCCGCGAAATTACCACGGTACGCGAGGAGAAATCCATTGGGTCCGAGGAAACCTTGGCCGAGGATACACGCGATATGCGCGTGGTGTGTGGGCTACTGCGTTCGGCCTGCGACGAAGTAACCAGCACGCTGCGGCGCAAGGGGCTGGTGGCGCGCACGCTGACGGTGAAGTTGCGGTTCGCCGACCTGAGCTATCAGACCCGGTCTTTTACGATGGAGCGGCCGACCGATACGGCCGGCGTGCTGTACCCGGAATGCGTGCGGCAGCTGAAAGTCATGCTGGGGCTACCGGCCTCGGCGGAGTCTGCCACTCCCCTGCCAAAACTATTCGCTTGGCCGGTATGAGCACGTCTTCGCTCAGTAAGGCGGCGGCTACGGCCGTGCAGCCTTCACTGGATGACATGCTCGAAGAGGCCGACAATGCCCGCGGCCAGACCTCACAGGCGCGTTTGCATGATGCCGAGGCCGCACTGGACGCTGTGCGCCGCAAATTCGGCAACAAGGCCGCCCAGTTTGGGGCGTGAACGGCTCAACGCCACTTACGATCTCATTACGCCGTGAGACGTTCGCAGGCGGAACGGATGGCCTCGTCGGTGGCGGTGGCGGAGAAACGCAGGTAGCGGGAGCGCCGTAGAATTCGCCGGGGCTGGGGATGATGCCGATCTTGGCGAGCTCGGCCATATCGGCCCAGCAGTCGCCGGACTTGGCCTTGACCCATACGTACAGCGCGCCGGAGGGCATTTGTGCCGAATAGCCATATGCCTTCAGTGCGTCAACCAGCGCGGATAGGCGGCGACGGTAACGCTCCATTGCTCGTGCACAGCGGCTGTGTCCTTCAGGCCTGCGGCCATGGCGGCCTGCACTGGGCCAGGGATAATCTGGCCGATCTGCTTGCGGTATTCGGCCATTTCCTTGACCAGCCGGTAATCGCCGGCAATTAGAGCCGTACGGTAGCCGGCCATGTTGGACTGCTTGGACAGCGAGTAGAGCACCAGGATGCCAGCTGCCGAACCTTCACACACATGTGGATTCAGGGCACATGGCGTGGCGGAGAGACTGAATGCGGTATCGGAGGCGGGCTCGTTGGATTCGGCCACCGGTGCGGCAGGCACAGACGCAGCAGATGCAGACGCGGCAGGCGCAGAGGACGCGGCTGTATTGCGGCGCACCGAACGCCAGTCCATTAACGCATAGCATTCGTCGGAGAGCACCACGGCACCGATGCGACGGGCAGCAGCCACGATGTCGGTCAGCCAGTCAGCGGAGATGACCTCGCCGGAGGGATTACACGGCGAGTTGATCCAGATGGCCTTGACGTTCGGAATATTCACCCAGGAATCGACGTCGGTCACATCATCGACTTTGACCACGGTGGCGCCGGCAAGTTGGTACCGATTTCGTAAGTCGGGTAGGAGACAGCCGGTTGGACGACCACATCGCCTTCGCCAAGGTGCAGCAGGCTGGCCATCAGCGCCACGGCTCCTTGGAACCCACGGTGGGTACGGCGGCAGCGTTGATGGATTTCAGATCCACCCCGCGCAGTTCGCGGAACCATGTATCGATAGCGGCCTTAAGGTCGGCGGTGCCGGCGGTGACCGGGTATCCATGGGCGTTGGGGGCGTCTGCGCCGGCAACCAGCGCCTGCTGGACACTGCTCGGCACCGGGTCCACAGGCGAGCTACGGACAGGTCGATCATGCCACCCGGCACGGTTTTGGCGGTGGCTTTGAAGCCGGCGATACGAGACCAGTCGTATGGCGACGAATATGCGTGGAAGCCCATGAGAACCCCTTTCTTGGACGGTATGTTCCTAAGATACGACGAACCCTCGGCCGTGATAGACCGAGGGTTCAATCCGAACTATGCGCTGTGTGCAGCGCTTATCCGCAAATCAGCTTACTGGTTCTGCGGCGGCAGCGCGGCGACCTGTTCCGGGTCTTTGCCGATTGGACCATTGGCGGAAGCGCCGCCCAAATCGCCGACTTCAGCGAAGAAGTTGACAGCGGCATCCTTGTACCAAGCCCACTCGTCCGGCAGATCATCCTCATAGAAGATGGCCTCGGTGGGACACACCGGTTCGCATGCACCGCAGTCGACGCACTCGTTGGGGTTGATGTACAGCGAGCGGGAACCTCGTAAATGCAGTCGACGGGGCACTCGTCCACGCAAGCCTTGTCCTTGACATCCACGCAAGGCTGAGCGATTACATATGGCATGGAATCCTCCTTAACAAATACTGATACAAGGGTACGCGCCTGTTGGGACGCTCCTCGCTCTCAGCCGTTAACGGCTTATCGGTTTCGGCGGACAGCGTTTCGGTCAGGTCGCCCTTGCCGAGGCGCGCATGCCAGTAGCCGTAGCCGAAGTAGATGGCGAAGCCGACCACGAGCCACACCACGAAACGAATCCAGGTGAGCACGGACAGGTTGAGCATCAACCAGAAGTTGGCCACGGCGATGAGGATCGGAATCCACGGGCTGCCGGGCATCTTGAAGGCGCGCGGCAGGTCGGGGCGCTTCTTGCGCATAATCGGGATGGAGATGGCCACCAGCGTGAAGGCGGACAGGGTGCCGATGTTGACCATGTCGGAGAGCACGCCGATGTCGAAGAAGGCGGCCACGAGCGCCACCACCGCGCCGACGACGATCTGCAGAGCGGCCGGGGTGCCATGCTTGCCGGTCTGGACAGGCCGCGCGGCAGCAGACCATCGCGGCTCATGGCGAAGACGATACGGGTCAGGCCGAGCAACAGCACCATAACCACGGTGGCCAGGCCCAGCACGATGCCGAAGCTGATGATCTTGGCGGCCCAGTCGGCGCCCACCAGTTCGAAGGCGGTGGCCAGCGAGGGGCTGTCTTGCTTGGCGAGATCGGCATAGGAGACCATGCCGGTGGTCACCACGGCCACGAGCATGTACATGACAATGATGAGCAGCATGCCCACGCCGATGCCGAGCGGCACGTTCTTGTGCGGGTTCTTGGTCTCCTCAGAGGCGGTGGCCACCACGTCGAATCCGATGAACGCGAAGAACACGAGCGCCGCGCCCGAGAGGATGCCAGGAACGCCGTACACGGATGGAGTCATGCCGGTGGCGAACTGCCACAACGGCTGGGTCATCACGCCGGTGACGGCGGAGGAGCCTTCCACGGTGGAGGCCGGCTGGCTCGGCGGAATGAACGGGGTGAAGTTGGAGGCCTTGACGTAGAAGAAGCCGACGATCACCACAAAGAACACGATGGCGATCTTGAGCACGGTCATAGCACCGTCCACGCGGGCGCCGATCTTGGTGCCGAATACGAGCAGCGTGGTAAAGAACGCCACGATGATAATCGGGGCGATATCGATATGGAAGGAGCCGAACGTCAGGTTGGTGTTGGCGTTCCAGCCATCAGGCGCATGAAATCGTTGAGGTATACGCCCCAATACTTGGAAATCACGGAGCCGGCCATCAGCATCTCCAGGATCAGATCCCAGCCGACGATCCAGGCCATGATCTCGCCGACCGTGGTGTAGGTGAAGGTGTAGGCGGAGCCGGCCACCGGAATCATCGAAGCGAATTCGGCGTAGCACATCACGGCTGCGCCGCACACGATGCCGGCGATCAGGAAGCTGATGATCACGGCCGGGCCGGCGTGGAAGGCGGCGGCCTGCGCGCCCACCGAGAAGATGCCGGCGCCCACGGCTACGGCCACACCCATGATTGACAGATCCCACCAAGTCAGGTTGCGCTTGAGCTTGCGGCCCTCTTCACCGGTTTCGGCAATGGTCTGTTCGACGGATTTTGTACGGAACAGTTGCATAGTGCTCTTCTTTTTTTCTCTGTTGTTTGCGCACCGAATGCGCACAATACCGACAATCGAGTATAGAAGAGCCCGCGTGTCTTGTCTATTAATTAGACTCAGAGTCCGCAATATATGGGATTAATAACCCACTCCATCAATCAATAGCGCGATTACAGCACACCGACGCAGACCGGTTCGGGCACCAAGTCCACTCCGAACGCGCTCTTGACTGCCTGCTGAACCGCACGCGCCAAAGCTGCGATATCGGCCGCGCTCGCTCCCCCACGATTGGTCAAGGCCAGCGTGTGCTGCGTGGATAGACTGGCCGGCGCGTCCGCATCGACCTTATATCCCTTATGGCAGCCGGCATGGTCGATGAGCCAGGCGGCGGACGTCTTGGTGCCGGGAGTGCCGTCAGGCAGAGTCGCGTCGAACTTCGGCGCATCTTCGGGCAGGGCGCCGCTTGGTCGGCGGTCAGAATCGGATTCATAAAGAACGAGCCGCAGCTGTGGCGATTGTAGTCGGGAGCAGGCAGACCGTCATCGCCAACGGGAATGCCGGCGGCCTCATTGAGGGAGGCCAGACGCTCCAGATCGGTCAGGATATTGGCCTCGCGCTTGGCGGTGGCCATGTCAGGCAAGGCGTAGCGAGTAGGGTCCTCGAGCATGCCCTTGGCGGCACGTACTGCGAGCACGGCTTTGCGGATGTCGGCGGTGGCCATACGGTCGCCCACTTCGACGCCAAGCGCTTTGGCAAGCTGTCCGTAACCTACCGTGCCTTCGGCCGAGTGGGTCAGGGCAAAGGTGACGGAAAGCACCACGTAACGTGGCGTCGGGAAGAAATCGGCCGGCCGGCCGGCCGGGGCCGGCGTACATGCTGGTCTTCAGTGCGGAGTATCGATAGCCGAATCGAAGATCGGCGGGTGTGAGGTCGCGCGTTGTTTTGGTGTCTCGATCCCAGACTTCCACCGATTCGACCGAAGTGGCGACTTCCTGCCCGTAGGCACCGATGTTCTGCACCACGGAAGCGCCGACTGTGCCGGGAATGCCGGACAGTCCCTCGACGCCCTCGAGCCCGAGCTCTACGGTGAAGGCCACGAAATCATCCCAATTGGCACCGGCCTCGGCATTGACATGCACGGTGCGATCCTCGCCCTCTACCGGTGCAGCCTCGTCCGGCACAGTGATGAGGCGTCGGGCGTCTCGAACCACCACGCCGTCAAAAGGCTTATCGGAAACAAGCAGGTTGGAGCCGCCACCGACGACGACCAAGGGCAGGCCTTTGGAATCGGCTTCCTCCACGGCTTCGATGAGTCCCACGCGCGTGGTCGGCTCGATGAAATGGGCGATGGGGCCGCCCACGCCCATGGTGGTGATGTCTGCAAAGCTTGTCATGGCTTACTATCTTAGTGGCGCAGGTGCGATATCGAGGCAATCATCGGCTGAAACGCAGAACGCCCGCGTCTGAACGAAGGTGGCGCGGGATTTCTGCCGTTTCTCACGCGATGCGGATACTGATTCCGCACCCTGCCACTCGCCTCCGGAGGCAATACGCAAAAACCCGGCCGAATGGGCCGGGTTTTGTAAAGCTGTGATACTTGCGATCAACGAGTCTCGCGGTGCACGGTCTGCTTGCCGCAGCGCGGGCAGAACTTCTTGAGCTCAAGACGGTCGGGCGTGTTACGACGGTTCTTAGTCGTAATGTAGTTACGCTCCTTGCACTCGGTGCAGGCCAGCGTGATGCCCGGACGGATGTCGGCGCTCTTAGCCATTGTCATTCACCTCTGTGTTCTTAGGTATAGTGCGCGCCCACCGGTTAGCGGGCGCGATTTGTAGCGAGGAAGAGGCTCGAACTCTTGAC
>ENA-OQDW01001076-OQDW01001076.1-human-gut-metagenome-genome-assembly--contig:-NODE-1076-length-10360-cov-1.082185_pt1 | contig 10360 bp, 16 predicted proteins | sample MGYA00242784_ERZ504613 | MGnify/ENA primary metagenome ERZ504613 (study PRJEB26092, sample SAMD00036330) | human gut metagenome | host: Homo sapiens | study: EMG produced TPA metagenomics assembly of... | reverse complement strand
TGAACTACAGTCACAAAATTCGCCGGCTTTCGCAACTGCTTTGGCAATATTGACCGAATAGTCTAAATATGCTATGATCGTGGCTGAAAGGCCGCAGCTTCGCCTGAAAGCAGAGCTGACGGCCGCAGAAGCAAATAAGAAGAACCGCTGAGGTAATATATGAAACGAGAAGAAAAAAATCAGCAGATGAGACGACGCATTATGGACAGCGCCCTGGCAGAGTTTTCCGGGCAGAGCTACGGGGCCAGCTCCGTCAATAATATCTGCTCCGCCCAGGGGATTTCCAAGGGCATTATCTACCACTATTTTAAGACAAAGGACGAGCTGTTTTTAGCCTGCGTGAAGGAGTGCTTTTCTCTCCTCACCGCATATATCTCGGAGAGAATGCAGCAGGGGGAGGGAACGGCCAGGGAACGCCTGGAGCAGTATTTTACATGCAGAATGGCCTTTTTTGCCTCCCATCCCATATACCAGAGACTCTTCTGCGAAGCCATCGTTTCGCCGCCGGAGCACCTGAGCGCGGAGATCCAGAACTGCAGAAGGGAGTTTGACGCCTTAAATATCGGGATTTTAGAGCAGATCCTGGCCCAGCTTCCGCTGCGGAAGGATCATACGAAAGAAGAAATTATTGAAATATTCCGCCAGTTTCAGGATTTCATCAACGCCCGGTATTCTGCCGCTGATCTGCAGGGATCGGAATTTGAGCTTCACGAAAATCAGTGCCGAAAGGCGCTCCATATTCTGCTGTTCGGCATCATTGACCACTCTGTCTCAGAATAGCGGAAGTTGATGCTGTTTCATAAAATAAATCTGCACTAAGAAGGAACCATAATTAGGATAAAAAGTTATAAAAAGTATGTTCTCCTATGAAAATTGACATTGTTTCATTTGTCTTGTATAGTAACTGTAAGACAAATGCTCAAAGCCGTCTTGCCCGGGCAAGGCGGCTTTCTTTTTCCGGGCAGCCAGGAGAGACTGTCCGCATCTTTATAATTACTGCGATAAACGAGGAAATCTGCCTATGATAAAACCAATCTTAAAATCATTTACCTGCATGGATCTGCGCCAGATCGCAGACTCCGGCCAGTGCTTCCGAATGACGGAACTCTCCGATATGCCGGGACGCTTCTCTGTGATCAGCCAGGAGCACTATCTGGAAATCGCGCAGCTGGAGTGTGACTGGAAGCAGACAGATGAGACGCGCTTCGAGGCAAAAACCTTTGCCTTTTACTGCAAAAAGGAGGAGCTTTCCTTCTGGGAACGGTATTTTGATCTGGATCAGGATTACGAAGCCTACATAAACTCTGTCAGGAAACGTGATTCCTACCTGCAGCATGCCGCCCAGGCCGGAAGCGGCATTCGGATTTTAAATCAGGATCCCTGGGAAATGATTCTGACCTTCGTTATCTCACAGCAGAAAACCATTCCCAAAATCAGGGAAGCTGTGGAGGCGCTGAGCCGCCAGTTCGGCACAGAGCACAGGAGTGCCGTCCTGCGTGGCAGTCAGGAAAAAGAAATCACATGGCACAGCTTCCCCACCCCCAGCCAGCTGGCCGAAGTCTCCGAGGAAACGCTTCGCGCCTTAAAGCTTGGCTACCGGGCTAAATACATTGTCCGCCTCTGTCAGGATGCGGCGGGGGGAAGGCTGAACCTGGACGCCTTCAAAACCATGGGCTATGAGGAGCCATGGCATATCTCAAGAGTTTCTATGGCATCGGGGAAAAGGTGGCCAACTGTATCTGCCTGTTCGGCTCCACCACATTGAGGCCTTCCCGGTAGATACCTGGATCGAACAGATTTTAATGCAGGAATACTACAGAAAAAGAAGAAAAATACGACGCCCTTCCCAAAAGCCGCCTTTACAGCGAAATCATCCATGATTATTTCGGCATATATCAGGGCTATGCAGGCGTCATGCAGCAGTATATTTTTTACTATGAGAGGGTGCAGAGGGGGAAGGTAAGGTAAGAAAGCCTTGAAACGCCAGCCCCCCGCCGCAGTTCACATGCGGCGGGGGGCTGGCGTTCATTTTCATTTTTCTTGGATTTCCTGTCTCTTTTACAGAATATCTGCCTCTCAGCAGACTGAAAAGGTCTAGTGGAAGTAGCCGTAGTCGAAGGTGCTGGTAATGCTCTCCTTCAGAGCGCCGTCCATGTAGGCTTAGAATGTACCTGGATTCTGTAGCTGTAGCCTTCTACTACATAGTAGGTTTTCTCCATCATCACAATATGTGGTGCTCCTGCTTCTGACTCCTCCGACCAGGATTTGATTGTCTTCCAGGTGCTTCCCTCCAGTCTCTGAAGGTTGCATGTAACCTTCACTGAGTCTACCTTATTTCTGTTAGCAGAAACGGTAGCCATAGCAGTCGCTTTTCCGCTGCTGCTGATATCCAAATCGCCTACAACGGTTGTGAAATAGGACCATCTGGGATCCACCCGCTTCTGCGGTCCTGCAAAGGCAGTCATCGTCATACTCAGAATGGCTGCGATCACTAAAAGTAACTGTGCTGCTGTTTTTTTGTGTTTCATGGTAATACCTCCATCTTTCTTTTTATATATAACACGATGGAAATCTCCCCTATAGTGCAGCTTTTAATAAAAATTTTATTTTTTAATTCGATCGCTTGAATCTTCACGCTTTCCAGCACTTTTTCCTCCTCCAGAGCGGAAATATTTCCCACCACTCCGAACTGGCCGGCTGTGCTTCGAACCACCGTCTGGCTGTAATCTTCCTTCTGATACAGCATCCCCTGTCTCCCATTGATCTCCACCTCTGTCTCTACCAGATCTTCCGTATCCACCTGAGAATTGTACGGCTCCTTGTAGTAGTAAAAATCGTACCACTGTCCCTCTTCTGCCACATATGATATAACAAATTCTCCCTCCTTCTCTTTTACTAAAGAGACATAAAACCCCTTCACCGTATACTCCGGCTCATACTCCTGAAAGTGTTCTGTCACGCCCTTCCTGTCGTCTTTCTCTACCAGAAGCTCGCTGTAGGTCTCCCGCACCTCCGTGAAAAAGTTCAGCACAGGAGTGCGGAAGGCCGAGGAGGTAAAGCCCATATACACGCTGACAGCGAGGCAGGCTGCCAGCCTGCGGCCGCCTTCCTCATCCGGCGGCGGCGTTTTTTCTTCTTCTCCTGCAGGGCGGCCATTTTAAAGAGCTGTTCCATCCTCTCCTCATGCTGTCTGGAAAACACATGAGCTGCGCCGCTCTGCGCGCCTTTATTTCCTTTCCTATTCTCCCGGCGTTCACAGCTTTCAAATTCCTTCAGCTCCTCGTCCTGTTCCAGCTGCTCTAAAAGGGCCAGCGTCAGGAGCATCTTATCTCGTTTTTCTCTTGTCTTCACACGCCTTCCTCCCTCTCCTTTATAATCTTTCCAAGCTTCCCTCTGCCCTTTGAAGCCGCGAATTCACGGTAAACTGGCTGAGATTTAAAAGCTCTCCTATCTCCTTCGACGACAGTTCATTAATATAATAAAGTCTCAGCACATCTTTATACTTCTGATCCAGCTGGCTGATGGCGGCCGCCAGATCCGTCACAGATACCCGGTCAAAGAAAATCTCCTCTGTGCTGGGCGCAAACGGCGCAATCTCCATTTCGATTTCCTCGCTGGAAATCGGCTGCTTCTGTCTCTTTCTGTACATATCAATCGCTGTGTTCCTGGTAATGGTCATCAGAAAATTTTTCGTTCTGATGTCGCTCATCTCCTCCGCTGTCACCCGGTCAAGATTTCTGATTACCTTAATCAGGGACAGCTGAACTGCGTCTTCCGCATCCTCCGCCTGATTCAATATCTTATAGGCCGCCGCATACATGGAACCGCTGTAAAGCGCGTACAAGGCCTGAAATTTGACAGTTCGCCTGGTTCTTTGAGCATTGAAGTAAGAATTATCATGATCCTTTTGTTCTTTCCTCTGTATTTCTTGAAATTTCATACACGGGCAGGAATTCCCCTCCCCTGCATCTGTTACCGCATATCCTGCCCTACATCAAAGGCGCTGCAATCCAGCCTTTTGTGTCTTCCAAGCCGTCCTGCAGCGCCGTTGATGCTTCTATCGTTCTCTTTTCTTGTTTCTCGCGAATCTATTATTTCTATAAGTCTCCCGTTTCCCGGAATCTTCTGTAATGGTGCGTCTTTTTCGCCTCGTCCAGCTGGGCCAGCATAGACGGAATGTCCTCATTCAGGTTTCCTGCCAGAACCACGTAGTTGGAAGCGTGGTTTGTGCGGAACACCGTTCCAGGAGAATCCACATGTTCCAGGAAAATTTTCATTTCATCCACAATCTCGTCTGCGGTTATCCTCTCGAACCGTCCTGTCACCACGTCGTCGTACATGGGAGTTCCCTCATAAAGGCGAAGCGTCAAAAAGGACGCGTACTCCGGATTCATGGCCGATATAGCTCCGCGCAGGATCTGGCGTGCTCCTCCACCTTGCTCCGTCCGCCAAGCCCGGAAATCAGAGTCACCGACGTCTGGATGCCGCAGCGCTTTAACTTCTGTCCTGCCGCCTTTAACTCCTCTGCCGTCACGCCCTTGCAGATAGACGCAAGAATTTCATCATCCCCCGACTCTGCGCCCACATAGACGATTCCAAGTCCCGCCTTCTGAAGGCTTTTAAGCTCCTCCTCGCTCTTTCTCAAAATATCCTGGGCCGTTCCGTAGGACGCCACACGGGTGCAGTTGGGGAACAGCTCCCTCACCGCCTTTAAAATTTCCAGAAGCTTCTCTGTCTGAAGCACCAGAGCGTCTCCGTCTGCCAGAAATACCTTCTGGACATAGGCCCCGTAGCTGTTGTGGGCTTCCTTCAGATCCTCCATGATCTCCTCCATGCTTCTGACCCGGAAATCCTTGGCCTTGTACATGTTGCAGAAGGTGCAGGTATTGTGGGCGCAGCGATCGTGACCTGTACAATTAAGCTTCTTGCCTCGCTGGGCGGACGGTAAACAATTCCTTCATATCTCATCGCAATTCTTCTCCTTTTTCTGTATGATTCAGCCGGTTTTTCGGCTGTTTCTATCTCTTCCTGTTTATACCAGTCTGGAAAATCCTCCCCTGCCTGAAGAATCAGGGAATTGTGATCCTTTCCCGTATCCTTTATCATGGCCTGAAGGTTTTCATACCATTCTGAGGTTCCCAGATACCGGTTCCAGTAAAAATACATCTGATTTTCTTTTACATCTCTGCGGTTCACAGCAGTTCCCGCGCAGTAAGCGCTGTTGATCTGGCCGTACAGCTTGGCCATGTGGAATTTCCTGTCGTCCGGAATGGCGCTTAACGCGCCGTAAACCTGGTTCTGAACCGTTTCTATGAGGAAATCGCCGCTGTACTGAGGGAAATTCAGCAGATTTTCGTCTGTTATTCCCTGGGACGCCGCCCATCCGGCCACATCCACCGGACAGGTCTCATACTGAACGCTTCCGTCCTCCTGCCACCGAAGCTCCCCGTACTGGCAGGGCGGAATCACCATGGAATCCGACACAATCTCATAGATTCCATAAGATTCCTCTGCCTGGGAGGGGCCGCCGTTCCCATGTTTTTTCACCCTCTGGAGATGGAGATGTCCGCTTATGTAAACGGGGAGGCCGTACTGCTCCAGCAGATCGATCACCTGGACTGCATTTTCCAGGGTACAGTCCTCCGGGTACAGAGTGCTCTCCTTCAAAAGATTGTGGTGGGCAACAGGAATCACCATGACCGCTCCTCTCTGGCCTTTCAAGCCACTTCTCCATCCACAGAAGCGTCTCCTTCCGGATTCTTCCTCCAATTTTGTTCTCCGGATCGTACTGGCAGGAGTCAAGCATCATCAGCCAGTACCTCTCATCTGCCTGATAAATGTAGCTCAGGGATTTTTCGTCCCGATCCATGGCTTCGTCATAGCCGAATTCCCGGTAAATGGAATAAAATTCTTCAGCGTTAATATTGTCGGCCTTCTTTTTTTCTGTTCCTTCAAAGGAGGCCGCCGACGGGTGGTTAATATCGTGATTTCCTGGAATGACGACCACGGGAACTCCCTGGCTCTCCAGAAGGCGCAGCTTTTTCGCCAGCTCTTCATGGTTGACTTTCTCCCCGTTCTGTGTCAAATCGCCGCTCAGTATCAGCGCGTCCGGCTGTTTTTCCGCCGTTTCCGCCAGAAATGCGTCTGTGATGGAATCCACATATTCCACCACTTTTCCATCGTCGTTTCTCACAAAATTTGGAACGCCTCCCCAAAATCGGTCATCAGCGGTGACTGATAGTGGAGATCTGACGCAATGATAAAATAAGGCGGTTCATAGGGCGGCTCCTCTGGTTCTTCCCCTTCCTTCTGCCCGGATCCGTTCTGGCTGAAGGCCGGAACGCTGTCCGCCTCCCCATTTTCCTCCTTCTCCGCTCCGCTTTCCGTCTCATTTTCAGCCTTGAAGCATCCGCCGCCCCGCTCTCCTCCTGCGGCTTTGAAAGCTCCGGCAGAGTCTCGGCCAGCGTCCCGCTCTCAGGCAGACGGTTCCACGGCCTGCCTCCTCCCGGCAGGAAACGGACCACCAGAAATACTGCGGCCGTCAAAACAGCAATCTCCGCCAGATAAAGCAGAAGCTTCACTGCCTGCTGTCTGTCCTTCTCCGGCTTCATGCTTCCGCCTCTTCCATGATTCTCTTTCATTCTCCCACTCTGCTATCCTCTTTCCTCCAGCCGGTTCAGGCGTTCTAAAATACCGCTCTCCTGATCCTCAAACAGAAGACGTCTGTTATATTCATAGTACCGTTCGCACTCATGCTCCCGCAGGAATCCGACGCCGCTTCGGCTGGCTGTCAGCCCGGTTGACAAACAGAACCATCTCCTGCTGTCTCCAAACGCCGCCTCCAAAAGTCAAAGCCTCTCTCCAGCTTCTGAAGAGTTTCGTCGCAGAAGCTCTCATACGCTTCCCGATCCTTTAGAAACAGCTCCCGGACCCGTTCAAATCCCGGTTTCAAACTCTGTCCCGCCTTCCTTTTTGAGAATGCCCGCGTACTTCTCCAGGCGCTCCGCCGCTGAACGCATCAAATATTCCTGTTCCCGGTCAATCAGTCCGGCCTTCCGCTGCTTTTCGGCCTCCTCGTCCAGCTCCCTGGCCAGCGTTCCAGAAGGGACAGATCTCTTTCGTCTCTTATTTCCTTCAGCCTGCCAAACAGAAGAGAAATCATCTCCTCCCGCTTTCCGGCCTCCCTGAACTCTCCATTCAAGTGGGAAAGAATCAGATTCACCACGCTGAACCGCTCGTCGAAGGCGGCTCTGGAAGCCCGGCTGATCACAGATTCAGACACCGTTCCCGACAGAATCGCCCCGATCTGATACTCGGACTGATATTTATAGTAGAGCTCCAGATAAGCGGCAAAATCCTTGGCAATCCTGGGATTTTCAATATACTGCGCCGTTACCTCCCTGTCAACCGTCTTTCCCAGCTTTTCATAGACCTCGATCAGGCGCGCTAAATCCTCCCAGCCTCTGGGCGTGGCAAACTGTTTTCCCGATACTGTGGATTCAATGCGGTAAAAATGTTCCTTTCTGGCTTCCAGGTAGGAGATAACGGCCGGATGCACAGCCGCGTTCACCGCATACCCCTTCCACACCTCAAAATCGGCCTCCACCTGGATGCGGCGGATTCGATCCAGCGTAGCGATGTCAAACTCCCGCACCGATTTATTGTACTCCGGAGGATTTCCTGCAGCCACAATAATAAAGCCCTCTGGAATCTGGTGGTTTCCGAAGGTTTTGCACTGTAAAAACTGGAGCATGGCCGGAGCCAGCGTCTCGGACACACAGTTGATCTCGTCGATAAACAGAATTCCCTCGGGAATCCCTGTCTCCTGGATTTTATCGTAAACAGAAGCCACAATCTCGCTCATGGTGTACTCTGTGGCCTGATATTCCCGGCTCCATAGTTCTTCTTCTCGATGACGGGAAGGCCGATGGCGCTCTGCCTTGTGTGGTGGGTGATCGTGTAGGATACCAGGCCGACTCTGCACTCTCTGGCCACCTGCTCCATAATCTGTGTCTTTCCAATGCCTGGCGGCCCTATCAGAAACAGCGGCCTCTGACGAACCGGGGGAATCACATACTCCCCTCTCTCATCTTTCAACAGATAGGCCTCAATGCAGTCCTTTATCTCCTGCTTTGCGCGTTTAATATTCATTATGATTCTCCTTCCAGTTCTTCCGGCCCTAAAATCAGCTTAATCGCCCAGGGCGGCACATCCGCGTCGCTGTAATCTTCTCTCATAAAGACAAAAGCCGTCTCATAAGGCAGCATTTTCACCGGAAACGGCCCATAGCCGTCCGTAAAATAGATCAGGCCCTTTAAATTCGTGAATTCCCCTTCCAGAATCAGCTGGTTTACATACTCAAAGGCCGGTCTGAAATCGGTTCCTCCCTGTCCCAGGATCTCCATCTGATCCATGTTACCGGGCCAAATCCTTTTGGTTTTCAATTTTTCTGTCGCTCTGCACCTTTCATCACACTGCAGAATGCGGACGTTCACCTGAGTGAAAAAGCTCTCAGACTCTGAGAGCACCTGGTACGTCTGTGAAAGAAACTTCTTTACCAGATCTCCGGAGCAGGACATGGAGGTGTCGATGACAATGACAAACTCCTGGATTTTCTTAATCTCCTTCGTCTCCAGCGGCTCAATGAGAGGCATATTCCGTAGGTCCTGAGGCCGTAGTCATAGTAGATATAGTCAAATGCGTCCATATCCACCTGCATGGTTTCCCGCATGACGGAAAACTGCCTGAGAAATTCCCGGTAATCTGTCTTTTCCCTGTTTTCGATATGAATCTGGGTTCTCAAATCTCCCGCCTCGCCGGAAGGCATTTTGGAGAAGGTCTCCATCTCCGTTTCCATGGTCTGTCTGATTTCCTCCCAGCGATTCTGCCTCTCTCTGGAGCGGTTAGGCTTCCTGTCGTCCTCCCACAGATCGTGGCTGTCCGCATAGAACTCTGCGGCAATCCGCTTAAGCCTGCCCTCGCTGAACGCTTCCTTCTCCAGCGCGTCGTAAATCGACTGGGCGTTCATCACCGCTGTCTGTTTTTTCAGCCGTTCATACATTTCTCTGCGGGCCGGAGAGGGGGGGAGCCTGAGGCTTTTATAAGAAAGCCGTCAATCAGCGCCTCCGCCGCTATATCGCAGGACAGATCCCAGAGATTTTTCTCCCTGCCCCGTCTGGTGTCCATGTGCAGAAAGATGCAGTGAAGCACCATATGAAGATAAATTCGGTTTACATAAATCTGCCTCTGCGGTACAGTAAAACCAGGTCCTCCGGCTGAAAGCGGAGGCAGAATCCGTCTGTCGCCACGCCTCTTCTCTGCGTATCCGGCGAAAATAAAAGTGCGCTTAGAGCCGTATCCATAAATCTCAGATTCAGATACAGCTCGTTTCGCGCATTCCTTAAAATTTCCCCGCAGATATCACAGAGCTCCTGAGCCTTCTCCTGCTCCAGAAAGATGGGGGATTTTTCCATGGCCTATGCCTCCTTTGTCCTTCCCGCATGATCCTTTCCCGACGGACGCTCCGCGGCCAGGCACAGGAACCGGCATGGCCCCATTCTTTCCCAGGGACACCTTCAGAAACTCCTCCATGGCTTTTGTCATATATTTATTTCTCTTTTTATAAAAATACACGTTCCGGATGGCCAGGCCGTCGTCCATCTTGTAGTAGCACAGAGGCACGTCAAAGGCACGCTGCTGACCAGGCGTCCGGAATGAAGGTAGCTCCCATGCCCTTGCTGGCCATGTTGAAGGCCGTGATCACCTGATCCGGCTTCAGGATAATATTGGGGGTATAATTCTGGGCGGCTGCACATTTTTACTCCCCTCTTATAAATGCTGTTCTCCTCCTTCAGGAAAATAAAGGGAGTTTTCTTTAGGAGAGGCAGCGGCAGCTCCGGAAATTCTCTGGACTGGTAGGCTCCGCTCTCGATAGATTCCCGGCTCAGTCTGTACTGATTCAGTTCCTGGTTGATCTCAAACCCGGAGGGAACTGCCAGCACAATCCGCTCTGTACTGTAATAGTATTTATCGTAATTCTTGTCGTCCATCTCCGAATTGTCGATGAGAAGGTCAATCTCCTCGGAAAACAGCTTGTCCGTCAGCTGGGACGTAGTTCCCTCCACCAGCTCGATCTTAATCTGGGGATATCTGCGGGAAAATTCCGCCAGAAGGCTGGGAAGGATATAGGAGGTCAGAAAAACCGTGCCTCCGATGGTCAGCTTTCCGGCTAACAGGCCGTTTAAGTTGTTCAGCTGGTTAATGGTGTTCTGTTCCAGAGCGAACAGCTTCTCGATGGCGTCAATGTAGACCTCGCCGCTGGGCGTCAGTCCGATGGGGGAGGTACTCCTGTCAAAAATAG
>ENA-OQDW01001075-OQDW01001075.1-human-gut-metagenome-genome-assembly--contig:-NODE-1075-length-10362-cov-1.996092_pt1 | contig 10362 bp, 12 predicted proteins | sample MGYA00242784_ERZ504613 | MGnify/ENA primary metagenome ERZ504613 (study PRJEB26092, sample SAMD00036330) | human gut metagenome | host: Homo sapiens | study: EMG produced TPA metagenomics assembly of... | reverse complement strand
GGTATTTGAGCACAATTTACAGCACGAGGAGCCGAACCCGTGGATCGAGAAGGAGAGCTGGCTGACGAAAACGAACGTGACCTACCCGGTACAGTTCGGCGGTTTTACCTTACAGTCCAGACTGTATGATATCGATGTGATTGGTTACGAGAACCGCACCACAAAGCTTCATTTGTTTGATGTGGAGACCGTGGACGAGAGCCTTGTGGGGGACGGCATCAATTTTGACAAAGAGGATATTGCAAAGAACCTGACGCTGTTCTTATACCCGGACGATTCGGATGACAAGGGACGCATCCTGCGCGTATACCAGCAGTATTTTATGGTCAGCAATGCGGCACAGCTCATCATCGACGAGACGCTGGCAAGAGGCGGCGATCTGCACAAGTTGGATGAGTACGCGGCAATCCAGATCAACGATACACACCCGAGCATGGTGATTCCGGAGCTGATCCGTCTTCTGATGCAGCGCGGAATTCTGATGGATGAGGCGATCGAGATCGTATCGAAGACCTGCGCGTACACAAACCACACGATCCTTGCGGAGCACTGGAAAATGGCCGATTCATTTCCTGGAAAAGGCAGTTCCGCAGCTTCTTCCGATCATCTACGAACTGAACAGCCGCGTGGTGCGCAAATACGATGACAAGTCGGTTGCGATCATTGATGATGAGAAACGCGTGCATATGGCACATATGGATATTCATTACGGCTACAGTGTCAACGGCGTTGCCTACCTGCACACGGAGATTTTGAAAAATACGGAGCTCAACAACTTCTACAAGATTTATCCGGAGAAGTTCAACAATAAGACAAACGGCATCACCTTCCGCCGCTGGCTGCTGCACTGCAACCACGAGCTGGCAGATCTGATTGAATCCCTGATCGGACCGGGATTTAAGAAAGATGCGATGGAACTGGAGAAGCTCGGCGCGCTTGTCGATGACGCTTCCGTGCTGCAGCGTCTGCTCGATGTCAAGAGCAGCAGAAAGACCGAACTGAAAGATTACCTTGCAAAAACGCAGGGAATCGTGCTGGATGACAATTCCATTTACGATATTCAGATCAAGCGTCTGCACGAGTACAAGAGACAGCAGATGAATGCGCTGTATGTCATCCACAAATATTTCGAGATCAAGGCAGGCAAGAAGCCGACCCGTCCGATCACTGTGATTTTTGGTGCCAAGGCAGCTCCGGCTTACGTGATTGCAAAGGATATCATTCATCTGATCCTCTGCCTGTCCGAACTGATTGCAAAAGACCCTGAGGTATCTCCGTACTTAAAGGTTGTGATGGTAGAAAATTACAATGTCACGCTGGCTGAAAAGCTGATCCCGGCTGCAGATATCCATGAGCAGATTTCCCTTGCTTCCAAGGAGGCATCCGGAACATCCAACATGAAGTTCATGTTAAACGGTGCGGTAGCGATCGGAACCATGGACGGCGCAAATGTGGAGATGCATCAGTTTGTCGGCGACGACAACATTTACATCTTCGGTGAGTCCTCCGAGGAAGTCATCAAGCACTACGAGAAGGCGGATTATGTGTCCAGAAGCTACTATGAGAATGATGCGAACATCAAGCGTGCAGTGGACTTTATCGTCAGCGACGAGATGATGGCAGTCGGATGCAGAGAGAACTTAGAACGTCTTTACAACGAACTTCTGAACAAAGACTGGTTCATGACGCTTCCGGATTTTGAGGACTATGTGGCAACCAAGGAGCGCATCTATGCGGATTATGAAGACCGCATGGCGTGGGCGAAGAAAATGCTCATCAACATCAGCAAAGCCGGATTCTTCTCCTCTGATCGTACGATCGCACAGTACAATGAGGACATCTGGCATCTGTAAAACCGGGGAAAACCGCCCGGAAGAAAAAGCTTGCTTCAAAATTTATATATTTCTTTCACAGAGAGGAGTGCCGCAAGGCGCTCCTTTTTGTATGAAAACAGTGGAAACAGAGAAAATGCTGTACAAAATCCGGCGACCGGCATATTGTATAAAGTCCGCGGGTTCTTTATAATAAGAAAAAGACAGGGCAGCAGTCCGGAAAACAAGAAGGAACTCTGCCCGGAAATGGAGAAAATGATGCGTTATATTGATATGCATTGTGATACATTGGGAAGCGCGTTAGCGCAGAAAACAGAGACGTTTCTGGAACTTGACCACACGATGGTGGATGGGCTGCGCCTGCAGCAGGCAGAGGCAGGTGCGCAGTTTTTTGCGATGTTTCTGCCGCAGAGAAATGATCCGGACTGGTTCGGCTTAGAAGAGATGCCGCCGGCGGAAGCACTCATGAGGAAAATGTATGACATTTTCTGCCATACCATGGAGCAGTACGGTGACCGCTTTGCTGCAGCACACAATGCGGAGGAATTGAAGCAGAATCAGGATGCTGGGAAAATATCGGCGTTTCTCACGATTGAGAACGGTTCTCTGATTGATGGGAAAATGGACAAAATCCGGGAAATTTACGATCTCGGCGTAAGACTTGTGACACTGACCTGGAATGACGACAACTGTCTGGGACACTGCCATTCCCAAAAGCCGGAGGAGATGAGCCGCGGGCTGACCGGATTTGGAAAAGAGGCAGTGCGCTATATGCAGGAACTGGGAATCTTAGTCGACGTCTCCCATTTATCCGACGGAGGTTTCTGGGATGTCGCAGAAGCGTCCAGGCGAAGCGGCGTGCCATTCGTGGCATCACATTCCAACTGCCGGGCACTGGCGCCGGCAACGCGCAATCTTACTGACGCAATGATCCGCGAACTGGCAGAGTGTGGCGGAGTGGCGGGACTGAATCTGGAACCGACCTTTCTGAATGAGGACGAGACGGATAAGGTGAGCCGTATCGAGCGCATCTGCGACCACGCAATGCATCTGATTGACAGGGGCGGTATCGAATGTGTGGGACTCGGCACGGACTTTGACGGAATCTCAGGCGAATTTGAGATCAGTGACTGCACGAAGCTGCCGCTGCTTTTCGATGCGCTGCGAAAGAGAGGACTCTCCGAAGACGCCGTGGAGCAGATTGCCTATCAAAACACGGCGCGCGTGATCCAGGACGGCATGAGATAGAAAAGTCATGTACATGGAAGATATCGCCTGTTGCAGCGGGAAATCACCTTGCGGGGAAGGAAAATATCGTTTATACTTTTTGGTGGCTTCATTATAGTAAAAAGAGGAATTAAGATGAGAAGACGAATGGAAATCAATCACCATAGAACATACAGGGGAAAAGCGGCGGTGTTTTTGCTTGTGACAGCCGCGCTTCTTGCCGGATGTGCGAATGAGCGCACGGAGGATGAGCTTTCCTACCGCAAGATTGGCATAGAGAGCATGCAGAGCGGGGATTATGAGGGGGCACTGGCGGCATTTGACGGAGCGCTTGCGTGCTGCACCGGAAAAATTACCGGTCTGGAGATAGACATCTGCTATTACAAGGCGGCAGCCAGTATGCCGCACAGGACACTGAGGGAGCACTTGAGACGTACAACGCCATGATCGACTATGACGGGAAGAACGCCAACGCTTACTATCTGCGCGGATGTTTAAAGCTTGCACCGGGGATACGGACGGTGCCAAGCAGGATTTTGCGGATGCGGTCAAGTATAATCATTCGGATTATGAACTTTATATCAACATTTACAAGAATCTTGCCGCCTATGATCTGGCGGAGGACGGCACGGCGTACTTAAACGATGCGTTTTCCATCAAGGGAAATGATGCGGAAGTCTTGCATACAGAGGAGATTTACTACCTGCTGGGGCAGCATGACAACGCAATCAAAGAATTGACGTCCGCGATCGATGCAGGCAGTGCAGCGGCGAACCTGACGCTTGCGCAGGTATATGAGGCACAGCAGGACACGGCGAACGCGCAGACGTATTATCAGGCTTATGTGGATGCGGGTGTCGCGGATTCGGAAGCGATGAATGCATTGGCACAGATTGAGATGGGCAAGCTGAATTATAGCGGTGCGCTTTCCTACATCGAGCAGGGGCTTTCGATGGAGAGCGTTCCGAACCGGCGCGTGCTGCTGCAGAATCAGATCATCTGCATGGAGTATACCGGAGATTTTGCGGGAGCTTATGAGGTGATGACTGCTTATACAGCCGCGTACCCTGATGATGCGGAGGCACTGCGCGAATACACATTCTTAAAAAGCCGGGTGGATACGCCGGCGGGCGCAGAAGTGCAGGGCGAGGTGGTCGTGCCGGGGGATAGTGGAACCGATAACGCAACGGATGGAACCGGCAACGGAACGGACGGAACAGACGGTGCAGATGGAACCGACAGCGGAGCCGATGCCGGAACAGACGGAAGCGGAGACAGCGGACAGTAGAAAAGGAGCAGCATGGCAGAAATTATTGAATTGGAAGATCAGATCGAAAAGGTGATTCTGGTCGGCGTGAGCGAGCAGGATGAGGATGATGCCGAGGACTCTGTGGCAGAGCTGGCGGAGCTTGTCAGGACAGCGGGAGCTGTCGTGGTCGGCACACTGATCCAGAAGAGGGAACTGATGCACCCGGCACCTATGTGGGCACCGGAAAAGTGGCGGAGATCGCGGCGATGATCGCAGAGCGGGGCGCGACCGGCATCGTCTGTGACGATGAACTTTCGCCGGCACAGCTTAAGAACTTAGAGCAGATGTTAGACACCAAGGTGATGGACCGCACGCTGATTATCCTGGATATCTTTGCGGCACGCGCCACGACGAGCGAGGGAAAAATACAGGTGGAACTGGCGCAGTTAAAATACCGCCTCAGCCGTCTGACCGGCCTCGGGCGTTCCATGTCCAGACTCGGCGGCGGAATCGGAACGAAAGGGCCGGGTGAGAAAAAGCTGGAGATGGACAGACGTCTCATCAAAGACCGCATCGCACAGCTGAACCGGGAATTAAAGGAGGTGCGCCAGCACCGCGAGATCACACGCGCGAAGCGCACGAGAAACGGGATGCCTGTGGCGGCGATCGTCGGCTACACGAATGCCGGAAAGTCCACACTGTTGAACCGGCTTACCGACGCCGGGGTGTTAGAGGAGGACAAGCTGTTTGCCACACTTGACCCGACAACGCGCGTCTTAGAACTTCCGGGCAGACAGGAGATTCTTCTGACCGATACAGTCGGTTTTATAAGGAAGCTGCCGCACCATCTGATCGAGGCGTTTAAGAGTACGCTCGAGGAGGCAAAATACGCGGACTACATTCTGCATGTGGTGGATGCTTCCAACCCGCAGCACGAGAAGCAGATGCACATTGTCTATGACACGCTCTATCAGCTGGATATCCGGGAAAAGACGGTCATCACGCTTTTTAACAAGCAGGACGCGGTGACGGAGCGGGAGCCGCTGCATGATCTGAGGGCAGATCATACCCTGGCGGTCTCGGCAAGAGAGGGAACCGGGTTAGATGAGTTAAAAGAACTGCTTGCGGAACTTCTGCGCGAGAACAAAGTTCTGATTGAGCGAACCATCGCCTATGCGGATGCCGGAATCCTGCAGCAGATCAGAAAGCAGGGAGAGCTTTTAGAGGAGGATTACCGCCCGGAGGGGATCTATGTGAAGGCGTATGTGCCGCTGGAATTGTATGGAAAACTGTAGGCGGATATGATAAGATGAACTCATACAATGGAGGAAAAAAAGATGACCATATTGATCAAAAATGGACGCGTAATCAATCCTGCCACCGGAACGGATGAGACACTGGATGTGCTGGTGGAGAACGGGGTTGTGGCCAGAACCGAGAAGAGTATCAAGGAAAAATGCGACCGCGTGATCGATGCGAAGGCTGCTTTGTCATGCCGGGGTTTATCGACATGCATGTGCATTTAAGAGATCCGGGATTTGAACAGAAGGAGACGATCGAGACAGGCGCAAGGGCAGCAGTGCACGGCGGATTTACGACGATTCTTGCCATGCCGAACACCAAGCCGGTCGTGGATAATCCGGATGTTGTGAACTATGTGCACAACAAAGCAAAGACCGTCGGCGCTGCCAACGTGCTGCAGGTCGGTGCGGTGACGAAGGGACAGCAGGGAAAGGAGCTTTCCGACATCGAGGGCATGGTGAAAGCCGGAATTCCTGCCATCAGTGAGGACGGCAAATCCGTCATGAATGCACAGCTTTACAGAGAGGCGATGGAACTTGCTGCGAAGTACAACATTGCGTGCTTGCTCACTGCGAGGACATCAATCTTGTCAACGGCGGTGTCATGAATGAGGATGTCAACGCCAGAGAACTTGGACTTGGCGGCATTACGAATTCCGTGGAGGACATCATCATTGCCAGGGACATCATGTTAAGCCGGGATACCGGGGCGAGACTGCACTTGTGCCACTGCTCCACGAAGGATTCTGTCAGCATGGTCAAGCATGCTAAGATGGAGGGAATCCATGTGACGGCAGAGGTGTGCCCGCATCATTTTACACTGACTTCCGATGACATCAGGAAGATCGAGCCGACCGTGGATACGGAGAAAAAAGTGGCGATCGAGGCGGATGCGGACACGAATTACAAGATGAATCCGCCGCTGCGCACGAAGGAGGATGTACAGGCGTTAAAAGAGGGACTGCGGGATGACGTGATGGATGTGATCGCAACCGACCATGCGCCGCACACGTTTGAGGACAAGAATACCTCCATGAAATCCGCACCGTTCGGTATTGTGGGTCTTGAGACCGCCGCATGCTTAACGTACACGGAGCTTGTACTCGGCGGGTATCTGACGCCGATGCAGATGGCGGAGAAGATGAGCTACAATCCGGCGAAGATTATCGGAATCGACAAGGGAGATATTGAGCTGGAAAGGTCGCAGACATCGTTATTTTTGACCCGGACGAGACATACGTGATTGACAAGAATACGTTTTTCAGCAAGGGCAGGAATACCCCGTTTGACGGCAGAAAAGTCACCGGTAAAGTGCGAATGACACTTGTGAACGGACAAGTGGTATATGAAGATAAGGAAAAATAAAAGATCATGCATACAACACAACAGAAATTTGAAGAGACGGCAATCATAATCAAACAGGAAGAGATTGCGGACGATATTTACAGCATGTGGCTGCACACCGAGCAGATCGCGGCGCATGCAAAGGCAGGGCAGTTTGTATCGGTCTACTGTAAGGAAGGCAGCAGGCTGCTCCCGAGACCGATCAGTATCTGTGAGATCGACAGAAAGGACGGCGCGCTCCGTCTGGTATACCGCGTGGCGGGAAAGGGAACCGAGGAGTTCTCTTCCATGCACACCGGCATGCAGCTTAAGGTGATAGGACCACTCGGCAACGGCTTTCCGAAGCAGGAGAAAAAGGCGTTTTTAATCGGCGGCGGCATTGGGATTCCGCCGATGTTAGAGCTCGCAAAAGAGTTAAACTGCGAGAAACAGATTGTGCTTGGATACCGGGATGAGCTGTTTCTGCTGGATGAGTTCCGCAAACAGGGAGAGGTCTATATCGCAACGGAGGACGGCAGTGTGGGAACGGAGGGCAATGTGCTCGACGCCATCCGCGAGAACGGGCTGACCGCGGATGTGATCTACGCCTGCGGACCGCTTCCGATGCTCCGCGCCTTAAAGGAGTATGCCGCAAAGGAAGACATCGAATGTTGGATCTCTATGGAGGAGCGCATGGCGTGCGGCATCGGCGCCTGCCTTGCCTGCGTCTGCAAGTCCACAGAGAAGGATGCGCATTCCAATGTGAAGAACAAGAGAGTCTGTAAGGAAGGACCGGTATTTCGGGCAGAGGAGGTGGATTTCTGATGAATCTTGGCATTGATCTGTGCGGTGTCGCACTGAAGAATCCGGTTATGACGGCATCCGGCACGTTCGGTTCCGGGGAGGAGTATTCGGAGTTCGTCGATTTGAATAAGCTGGGAGCAGTTGTGACCAAGGGCGTTGCGAATGTGCCGTGGGAAGGAAATCCGACGCCGCGTGTGGCGGAGGTCTACGGCGGCATGCTCAATGCGATCGGTTTACAGAATCCGGGCATTGATCTGTTCATTGACAGAGACATTCCGTTCCTCAAAAAATATGACACGAAGATCATCGTCAATGTCTGCGGACATACGACGGAGGAATACATTGATGTGGTGGAACGCCTCTCCGACCAGCCGGTAGATCTGCTCGAGATCAATATTTCCTGCCCGAATGTAAAGGAGGGCGGTATTGCGTTCGGACAGAATCCGAAGATGGTCGAAGAAGTCACAAAAGAGATGAAACGCCATGCAAAGCAGCCGGTCATCATGAAGCTTTCCCCGAATGTCACCGACATCACGGAGATGGCGCGTGCAGCGGAAGCGGGCGGTGCGGATGCACTCTCCATGATCAATACGATCACAGGAATGAAGATTGATATTCACAGAAGATGCTTTGCGCTGGCAAACCGCACGGGCGGTATGTCTGGTCCGGCAGTGCATCCGGTCGCGGTGCGCATGGTCTACCAGAGTGCGCAGGCGGTAAAGATTCCGATTATCGGAATGGGCGGAATCCAGACGGCGGAGGATGCCATCGAGATGATTCTTGCCGGTGCGACCGCAGTCTCGGTCGGTACGGCGAACTTCTATCATCCGCATGCGACGGAGGAGATCGTTGACGGAATCCGCGCCTACATGGAGCGCTATCAGGTGGAGGATATCCGGGAACTGATCGGAGCCGTCCATGACCGGTAGGATCCGTCGGACACCGAAAATATCAGAGTTACGCTGGGAGATGGATTCATAAGGTGAGAGAAAAAATATTTAACATTATCCAGATTGGAGATAAGAGTAACCGGATCAGCCGTGCGTTCGATATTTTTATCACAATTACGATTGTCTCAAATATTCTGGTTACATTTTTACAGACGTTTGAGGAACTGGACTTTCTGTCCGGTTTCTTTTTCGTGGTGGAGGTCATCACGCTGTTTATTTTTTGTGTGGAGTATGTGCTCCGCATCTGGACGGCGGATCTTTTATATCCGGGAATGCGCAAATGCCGCGCCAGACTGCGCTTTATGGTGTCTTTTGACGGCGTGGTGGACATTCTGACCATTGTTCCGGTGTTCTTTTTGTCCGGATTTGTGATCTTTCGGATGCTCCGGGTGGCAAGAATCTTTCATCTCTTCCGCCTGAATGCAAGATATGATTCATTTAATGTCATCACGACGGTACTGTACGAGAAGCGGAATCAGATCATTTCCTCGGTGTTTATCGTGGTGATCCTGATGCTTGCGAGCAGTCTGTGCATGTACAGTGTGGAGCATGACGCGCAGCCGGAAGTGTTCCGCAATGCATTCAGCGGCGTCTGGTGGAGCATGTCAACGCTTCTTACGGTCGGATACGGCGATATTTATCCGATCACGACGCTGGGGCGTCTGATGGCGATCTGTATTGCGTATCTTGGCGTCGGCGTGGTAGCGATCCCGACCGGTATCATCAGCGCCGGATTCGTGGAGCAGTATCAGAGAAAGAGCAGCATCTCAAATATCCGGGATGCGGACATCAAGGAGATTGCGGAGATTTTTGTGGACAGAAGATATGCGGGAAAGACCGTGGGAGAAGTGCAGGATGAGCAGCAGCTGACGGTGTTTTTAATTCTGCGCGACGATTTATCCATCCTGCCGCAGAAGGACACTCTCTTAAAGTTAAATGACATTATTGTGATACGCGGGAGAAAAGGCGTATCGTAAAGGAGGCATTCGTATGTGGATTTTCTATGCGTTTGGTTCTGCGCTGTTTGCGGGACTTACGTCGATTCTGGCAAAATGCGGCATCCACCATACAGACTCGGATGTGGCGACGGCAATCCGCACGATCGTGGTTCTTGTTTTTTCATGGATTATGGTGTTCGTCGTGGGGGCACAGGACGGCATTGCGGCTGTATCCGGCAAGACATGGCTGTTTCTGATTCTCTCGGGGTTTGCGACGGGAGCATCCTGGCTGTGCTACTTTCATGCCTTGCAGGCAGGTGACGTGAATAAGGTGGTTCCGATCGATAAGTCCAGTACAATTCTGACCATTGTGCTGGCGTTTCTTTTTTAGGGGAGGAAGTCAGCGCGCTTAAGATCGTGTGTGTCATCTTAATCGGCGCCGGTACCTTTCTTATGATCCAGAAGAAGGAGACGGAAAAGAGCGTGGGGCAGGAGAAAAAGAGCTGGCTTTTGTATGCCTGCCTATCCGCCGTTTTTGCAAGTCTCACTTCGATTCTCGGCAAGATCGGCATCGAGGGACTCAATTCCAATCTCGGAACGGCAATCCGGACGGCGGTGGTGCTTGTGATGGCATGGATCATGGTATTTGCGAAGGGCAAGCAGAAGGAGATTGGCAGGATTGACAGAAGGGAACTGGGATTTATCTGTCTGTCGGGACTTGCAACCGGCGGTTCCTGG
>ENA-OQDW01001074-OQDW01001074.1-human-gut-metagenome-genome-assembly--contig:-NODE-1074-length-10365-cov-1.757863_pt1 | contig 10365 bp, 12 predicted proteins | sample MGYA00242784_ERZ504613 | MGnify/ENA primary metagenome ERZ504613 (study PRJEB26092, sample SAMD00036330) | human gut metagenome | host: Homo sapiens | study: EMG produced TPA metagenomics assembly of... | reverse complement strand
TGAATAGCCAGCGGCGCATAGGTGGCGATATACTCTTCCGCGTCATCTCCCTCTGGCCAACGCATCCGCCGCCGCGCCCAGAACTGCGGCGAACAATGCCAAACGCACGAACAACTTCATAGCCATCGAATATTCCGTTAAACGGTCGCAAACACCGTACAAATATAGTAAATATATTCGATGAAAACCGAAAGTGCATGTCGGCCTAAAGGCCGATGCACGCTTGCGAAACAATTCGTTTGAAGCAAATCGACGAAAAAGCGAGCCGCCCCTCCCAAAAGGGCCGGACAGCGGCCTGGCGACCGCTTTCACCGGGGAATCATGGGAATACATTCCAGCCCCGCAGTGCCGTGCGCACGGGAAGAGCAGAAGGTATTGGGAATTCGGCGGAAAAACCTTAGCTTTGTATCCTGTCGGCTTCACAGACGGCAATACATCCACAAATCATAAAACCCTTATCATGTTTACGGAACAGGCGAACAAAATATTCGAACGTTCGATAGCGGACTATCACAATTACGACAACGTGGACCATCCGATAGCCAACCCCTACACGCCGGGGAGCATCGAACATCTGCTCTACCACAAGAACTGGATAGACACCGTGCAGTGGCATCTGGAAGACATCATACGCGACCCGAACATCGACCCACGGAAGCGCTGCAAATCAAGCGGCGTATCGACGCATCGAACCAGGAACGCACCGATATGGTGGAGTTCATCGACAGTTGGATGCTCGACCGTTATAAAGATGTACAACCCGCTCCCGACGCCCGCATCAACACCGAAACGCCGGCATGGGCCATCGACCGCCTCTCGATACTCGCGCTCAAGATATACCACATGGAACAGGAGGCTCCCGCACCGACACCGACGAGGCGCACCGCACCGCATGTAGCAAGAAGCTCGCCGTACTCCTGACGCAGAAGGCCGACCTTTCGATAGCGATAGAGGAGCTGCTGGACGATATAGAATCGGGCCGCAAATACATGAAAGTCTATAAACAGATGAAGATGTACAACGACCCGTCGCTCAACCCGGTTCTCTACGGTAAAAAATAGCGGCCGGGATACGTTCCGCAGCATGCGCAACGTTATTACAACGTAACCGTGCGGCAGGCATCCGCTTCGCCCGTTGCGGCATCGCCACGGGAGGAGGCGCCCGGACGGGAACGTAACCTTCCAAATACGCAATCGGTTTTGGCAAAAAAGAGAAAAGATACCGGCCATCTGCTCATCATGCGTCTTTCGGCCATGGGCGACGTGGCGATGACCGTACCCGTCATCGCGGCACTGCGGCGGGCCTACCCCGAACTCCGGATAAGCATCCTCACGAGGAGGGGCTTCCGTCCCTTTTTCCGCGACATTCCCGACCTGTCGTTCGTCGATTTCGACCCGACAGGCCGGCACAAGGGATTTTTCGGACTGGTACGCCTCACCGGAGAGATACGCGCTGCCGGAATCGATACCATCGCCGACCTGCACGACGTGCTCCGGACAAAGGTCGTCCGGACGTTCGCCCGCCTCACGGGTATCCGTACGGCGGTAATAGACAAGGGCCGGAAAGAGAAGCGGGAGATGACGCGCCGGGCGGGCAAGCGTCTCGTACCGCTGGCTCCCATGACCGAACGCTACCGCCATACGATACGTCGTCTGGGCTTCGACTTCGACATGCCGCGCGAACCGCAAACGAAGCCATGCACCGTTCCCGAACCGATTCAGGAGACGGTCGGCCCCAAAGAGGGACGCTGGATAGGCATCGCCCCCTTCGCCAAACACCGCGGCAAGATATACCCCATTCCCCTGACCGACGACTGATAGGACTCCTCAACGAGACCTACGACCGCGTATTCATATTCGGCGGCGGCGAACACGAAAAGAGTTTCGCCGAAGGGATGGAACGACGGCATAAAGGGGTGGTTTCGGTCATCGGACGCATGAGCATGTCGCAGGAGATGGACTCATCGGCAATTTGGACGCTATCGTCACCATGGATTCGGCCACCATGCACATCGCTCGCTGCTCGGCATCCCCGTGGTATCGGTATGGGGTGCTACGCATCCCTTCGCAGGATTCTACGGCTACGGCCAACATCCGGACAATGCGGTACAGGCCGACCTGCCCTGCCGCCCGTGTTCGGTATTCGGAGACAGGCCCTGCATATCCGGCGATTACAGATGCTTATCCTCGATACGTCCTCAGGAAATAGCGGACAGGGTGGCCAAAGCGGTCGCCGCACAGAAAAGCGACAGACGGTAACGCCCCCTACGAACCCGACAACGCACAGTTCCTGGCCGGTTTCCTGCTATTGCAGCAGATACGATAACCTCTTCATGCGCCGAAAAGGGGGCGGACTGTTTACGTAAGCCGGTCCTTCCATCATCACCGCCATCGGGACGGCGCAGTCCGCTACCATCTCAGTCCCGTACCGACAACCGTACCTGCCGGTCTCGTTCTACATGGTCGGGCATAGGCAGCAACCCGATTACCCTCATCGGGGCTTCCCATTTCCCCCTTTTCGGGCTGCCGGCCGTCAGCGGGCCCGTTTGCATCGTCGTCGGTACAGTCATCATCGACATAATTCCCGCAATCCGTCTCGCACCGGCCGAAAGAGACACCCGACCGAACCTTTCCGGTACGGGCGACGACCGTTCCCTACCACCGACCGCCGGAAAACCCTCACTCCTCCGACCAGGGAACGTTTTTACTTGTTATATCATTCACAGTTATTTTGCGCTCTTAAAAATAAAAACTATCTTTGGCAGACATTTTGGGATGACCGTACCGAAAGGTACGGAAATTCCGAAAGGGCAAAACAAATCAAGCAGAAAAACATTAACCATCAAACTTTTCAGCAATGAACATACCTGCTAATCTCAAGTATTCCAACGACCACGAATGGGTAAGGGTGGAAGGTAACGAAGCATTCGTCGGCATCACCGACTTCGCACAGGGCCAGCTCGGCGACATCGTATTCGTTGATGTTCCCACTGTAGGCGAATCGCTCGGCCAGAACGAAGTTTTCGGTTCGATAGAGGCCGTCAAGACCGTATCCGACGCATTCCTTCCCGTAAGCGGCGAGATACTCGAATTCAACGAAGCACTCGAAAACGACCCGGCCCTCGTGAACAAGGACCCGTACGGCGAAGGGTGGATTATCAAGGTCAACATGGCCAACCCCGCCGAAGTGGATACCTGCTCTCGGCCGACGACTACGCGAAACTCGTAGGCTGATACGGGCAGGAGGAGAGGCTCCTTTCGTCAGGTTAGGTTAATAGGTTAAGATATAGGCTCCCGTGCGTCGTACGGAAAACAATCCGGCGACAGCACGGCGGAGGCCCGTAAAAGTTAAACATAAAACATCAGATTATGTCAAAAGTAACAGTTGTCGGCGCAGGTAACGTAGGCGCTACCTGTGTGAATGCGATGGCCATCCGCGAAACAGCCGGCGAAATCGTACTCCTCGACATCAAGGAGGGGCTGGCCGAAGGCAAGGTTCTCGACATGTACCAGACCTCGACGTTGATGGACTTCGACACCAACCTGCTTGGCGTCACCAACGACTATGCAAAGACGGCGGGTTCGGATGTGGTAGTGATTACGTCGGGCATGCCGCGCAAACCGGGCATGTCGCGCGAAGACCTGATAGGCGTGAATGCCGGTATCGTGAAAGACGTGGTCACCAATATCCTCAAATACTCTCCCGACGCCATCCTGCTTATCGTCAGCAACCCGATGGATACCATGACCACGCTGGCCCAGAAGGTCAGCGGTCTGCCCACCAACCGCGTATTCGGCATGGGCGGCGCGCTGGACAGCGCCCGTTTCCGCGGATACCTCGCCAAAGCGCTCGGTGCCAGCGCAAACGACGTGGACGGCATGGTCATCGGCGGACACGGCGACACGACCATGATTCCGCTCGTCAGCAAGGCATCCTATAAGGGGGTTCCCGTCAGCGAATTCCTCGATGAGAAAACGCTCGGCGAGATAGCAGCGGCCACGATGGTCGGCGGAGCACCCTCACCAAGATGCTCGGAACGTCGGCATGGTATGCTCCTGGAGCAGCCGCTGCCCGCATCGTGGAAAGCATCATCAACGACGAGAAGAAAGTATTCCCCTCCTGCGTACACCTCGAAGGACAGTACGGTCAGGACGACCTCTACATCGGCGCTCCGGCCGTCATCGGTCGCAACGGTGCCGAGAAGGTAATTGAAATAAACCTGAACGAAACGGAGAAAGCCGCATTCGCCAAGAGTGCGGAGGCGGTTCGCAATACGAACAAAGTCCTTTACGAGATAGGCGCTTTATAATCCGGGAACGACCGGAGCGGGCGCTTCGCTCCCTCAACACCGACGCCCATGACGATTTCCTCGTCATGGGCGTTTTGCCGTCCACAAAAGGTCATGTTGCCCCCCAGACACTATCTAAAGTAGAATAACCCGGCGTTTCTTAACAAGTTGCCCAACGCGCCGGAGCCGATTATAATCCTCTCCCTGAGCATGGTTGCATTCGTTGTCATAAAAAAGGAATATTTGATATTTCCAACCTTTTTGATCTATCATAAACCAGACAGAATTCTTCGACCAATCATCCAGCATGTCTATAAAATAAGCTATTAAAACTTTTTGTCCTGCTGACATATTGGCTAAATCTTCTTGTTTATATACAGATGCTATATCCGTTTTGATTTTTGTCACAAGGGCTGTGCTGTCCGCAACATAAGCCGGAATTTGAAAAAAAGCGGCTTCATAACGTTTATTATGTACCGTTATTTCATATGAAATATCCTCCGTATCGGGAATGATACAAGTATTATAATCTTGGAATGACAGGTATTTCGGGTTGTTTTGAAATTGTCTGCAAAGGGTATTAAACGCTATCCGGAGGTCCGTTTCATTGTAGTAAGTAGCGTACTCTATCGCAATACGCCATACTTTGTCGCTGTTCGTTACCACATGAATGCGAACCTGATGGCCGTTGAACTCACCTTCCAGCACATCACGGTCGTATGGGTCTGTCACATAACCTTTAGCTATGAGCTTGCGTATCATTTCGGATTTGCTTCCATCGATGGGAATGCCGAGAAATTGCGTGACGTTATGCTGTGCATGCAGTGAACTTGCAAACAGGAGCGCTGCTGCAATCATAAAGAATTTTTTCATGTCATCGTTCGTTGCGGTTCCCCAGCTCCCACAAGAACCTTTATAAATCACGAAGCGTGGAACTGCGATGCCACGTTCTGAATTGGAGGTCGTAGGAATAACCTTTACACACGAATGTAGTAATAGCAGCCCACGCTATATGCGTGAGAACCACTATGCCATTCTTGCGTGTAATTGTGAAATTTCCTACGTTTCCAATTCACAAGATGAGCATAACGCTTCTTTCTGTATGTCCAGCGGCAAATGACCGCTTTCATAACAAAGGTACAAAAAAATGTGTTAATTGCTTATTCGGCGCCGGAACAAACTTCTGCCGAAACGTTTTTGCAAATCAACATTAACCTTTTGTCCAATTGGGGAATGATTGTCTGTACACATCATCGAACTGTCCGCCAAAGCGTCCGCTGTCGGCATGGTTCCATAATAAAATAAGCCCTCTACAACTCATCAACCGAACGGAAAACTCCGTGGGCAACCGCACCGTGCCTTCGCATGCTACACCACAATTAGGAAAACAAGATTTACCATGTTCCGCCTCACCACCGCTCTCGCCACAACCGACCGGAGGCTCCGCACGTTTGTCTCCCCCCAGCTTCTCCGGACAAACACACAACATACCGAAGCAGACCGGCATGCAAAAGAGGGGGGCCGTCGGGCCCCCTCTTATCTCCATCCGTCATACACGGAACGATGCCGTTACCGATTCCGGTACATCTTCTCGTAATACTTTTCGTATTCGCCGCTCGTGACGTTATCCAACCACTCCTGATTGTCAAGGTACCAGCGGACGGTTTTTTCGATGCCCTCTTCGACTGAAGGCTCGGCTCCCATCCGAGTTCATTCTTCAGCTTCGTGGAATCTATCGCATAGCGCAGGTCGTGCCCCGCACGTCGGTCACGTAGGTTATCAGCTTCTCGCTCGTTCCCTCCGGATTGCCGAGCAGCCTGTCCACCGTCCGGACGATGACCTTTATCAAGTCGATGTTCTTCCATTCGTTGAACCCGCCGATATTGTAGGTATCGCAACCCGGCCGTTATGGAAAATGACGTCGATGGCACGTGCATGGTCCTCGACATAGAGCCAGTCCCGGACGTTTTCTCCACGACCGTATACGGGCAACGGCTTGCCGTGACGGATGTTGTTGATGAAAAGCGGAATCAGCTTTTCCGGAAACTGGTAAGGCCCGTAATTGTTCGAACAGTTGGTCACGATGGTCGGCAGTCCGTACGTATCGTGGAAGGCCCGCACGAAATGGTCGCTCGACGCCTTGCTCGCACTGTACGGGCTGTGCGGGTCGTACTTGGTCGTTTCATAAAAGAATTCCCTACCATAGGCCAAATGATGTTCGCCCGAAGATGCCGTCGTCGTAAACGGCGGTTCGATACCTTCGGGATGCGTCATCTCCAGCGCCCCGTACACCTCGTCCGTGGAAATATGGTAAAACCGCTTGCCCTCGTAATCGCCGTTCCAATACTCTTTGGCCGCCTGTAACAAAGCGAGCGTCCCCAACACATTCGTCCGCGCAAAGGTGAACGGGTCCTTGATGCTCCGGTCCACATGGCTTTCGGCGGCCAGATGAATGATGCCGTCTATCGCATACTCCCGCATGATTTCGCCCATGCGCTCGTAATCGCAAATATCTGCCCGCACGAATGTATAATTGGGTTTGTTCTCGATATCCCTCAGATTATTGAGGTTTCCCGCATAGGTCAGCTTGTCGAGATTGACGATGCGGCAATCGGGATACTTGTTCACGAACAGCCTCACCACATGGCTGCCGATGAACCCGCTCCGCCGGTAATCAGAATATTTTTCATAAACTCGGGTATTTCAATTTATTTATCTCCGTTCTGCGGCAACAGAATATCCAGACATGTCCGCAGCGATGCGCGCCAATCCGGTAGCACCGCCCCCACGGCCGCTATGCGGCTCTTGTCCAGTACGGAGTAATGCGGCCGACGCGCGGCCGTCGGATAACCCGCCGTATCGACCGGCACGACCGCAACAGGCATGTCCGCCTGGCGGAATATTTCCACCGCGAAATCATACCAGGTAGTTTCGCCTCCATCCGTATAGTGGAACAGTTCCATGTCCTCGCCGGGCCGCTGCACCAACACCATGAGGCGCGCGCAAGGTCCGTCGCATAAGTAGGCGTACCGTACTGGTCGTCGACCACACTCGCGTCTTTCCTTCGCCGGCCAGCCGCAGCATGGTTTTCACGAAATTATTGCCGAATTCCGAATAGAGCCATGCCGTACGCACGATGGCTCCGCATGCACCGGACGTCCGCACCCGTTCTTCACCGGTCAGTTTCGTCCTGCCGTAAACGCTCACCGGTCCCACGGGGTCTTCTTCGCGATAAGGTCTCCGGGCGTTACCGTCGAAGACGTAATCGGTCGATACGTGAAGCAGCCGGCAACCATACCGCACGGCGAGCGCAGCGAGCACCGCCGGCCCGTCCGCATTGATGCTTCCGCCGCCGCTTCGTCGCTCTCGGCCCTGTCCACAGCCGTATAGGCGCACAGTTGATGATTGCCTCCGCCCCGCACTTTTTCACAACGGCTTCCATACCTTCGGCATCGGTGATGTCGCCTTCCGGCAGGTCGGTAAAAACGAAACTGTGCGCCGGATATTCCGGCGCTATCTTCCGCAGCGACAGGCCGAGCTGGCCATTCGCCCCGGTCACTAAAATCACCATAATCTACATTTCCGCTTGCAATGCCGCACGGCGGCATGCTATCAGTAAAGTTTCTCTCCGTAATCGAACAGTCGGGCCGCCTCCAGCCGGGGATGGTGCCTATCCTTTTCGGACAATACCACATCCGCCGTCGGAATTCTCCAATCAATCGCCAGCGTCGGGTCGTTCCAGGCGACGGCTCCCTCATGGTCGGGCGCATAGTATTCGTCGCATTTGTACTGGAAAACGGCCCGCTGGCTCAACGTAACGAAACCGTGGGCAAAACCGCGCGGAATAAAGAGCTGCCGATGATTCTCTCCGGTCAGCTCCACGGCCACATACCTGCCGAACGTGGGCGACCCTACGCGAATATCCACGGCGAAATCCACCACGCGCCCTTCGACGACGCGCACCAATTTGCTTTGACTGCGAGGCGGCAACTGGTAATGCAAGCCGCGAAGCACACCGTAACGGGAGCAAGACTCGTTGTCCTGTACGAATACCGTAGGGCACACCTCCCGCTCGAACTGCGCCTGTGAAAAACTCTCCATAAAATACCCCCGCTCATCGCCGAACACACGCGGTTCGATAATGACCACACCGGGAATATCTGTCTGTATAATATTCATTCTTTCTGTTTGAGTTACAATATTCCATTCTGTCCCTGCCGGCCTGTACCCCATTCTCCGGACACGCCCCGTCACCCTTTTTCGCACCGCCTCCGTCCGACAAATGTCCGGAACGCACAAAGATAGCCCTGCAGTGCGTCGCCTACAACTGCGTCCCAAAAATTACCCGGCAGCGTTCCTCGTCGTCTCTCCGCTTTTCTGGTCCGCCCATCTCCCTCCAAAGTTCCGGACCGACCGCTGCTGAAACGGTTACAACTTCAGCATATACTGCCCGTACTGGTTCTTTTTCATGGGTTCGGCCAACTCATGCAGCCGTTCCCGAGTTATCCACCCCTTCCGAAACGCTATCTCTTCCAGACAGGCCACCTTCAGTCCCTGTCGCTTCTCAATCACCTCGATGAAGGTCGACGCTCGGAGAGCGAATCGTGCGTACCCGTATCGAGCCATGCGAAACCGCGGCCGAGCAATTTGACCTTCAGCTCGCCATCCTCCAGAAAACGCTGGTTCACGGTCGTTATCTCCAGCTCCCCGCGCGCGACGGTTTGATGTTTTTCGCCACCTCGACCACTTTGTTCGGATAGAAATACAACCCCACCACAGCATAATTGCTGCGCGGCTGTGCGGGCTTCTCCTCGATGCTCAGCACATTGCGTCGTCATCGAACTCCGCCACGCCATAACGCTCCGGGTCATTCACCCAATAGCCGAACACCGTAGCCTTGCCATTGTATTCGGCCGTATGTACCGCATCGGCCAGCATCGACGTAAAACTCTGACCATAAAAAATGTTGTCCCCCAACACCAGACATACGCTGTCGTCACCGATGAACTCCTTGCCGATGAGGAATGCCTGCGCCAGGCCGTCGGGACTCGGCTGCTCGGCATAGGAGAACCGCACACCGTAATCACTGCCGTCCCCCAACAGTCTGCGGAACATGGCAGGTCCATCGGAGTGGAGATTATCAGGATATCCCGAATACCGGCCAACATGAGTACCGATATCGGATAATAGACCATGGGTTTGTCGTAAATCGGCAAAAGCTGTTTGCTTACCCCTTTGGTAATCGGGTACAGCCGCGTACCGCTCCCTCCCGCCAAAACAATTCCTTTCATGATATATAATTCTATAAAATACTCCTATATTTTCGGATTTCTATCGAGAACAAATCCGGTGACAAGCTGCACCATCTCCCCGAAATAACCTTTCTGATAAATTTCCCGGTATTTCCACCGGTAACGCGACATATTGGACAGCAGTTTGAACCGCTCCCACCATTTACCTTTTCCCCTGCTGTTAATCAGATCGTTATCATTCAATACGGAACTGAGTACCCGATCTGCATACCGGCTATCCACTGTTATTTCCGGATTCTCTACCCGCAGCCCGAGACCATGTACCGCAATGGCCGTCATGACATCCGCATACCGACGCATGTGATACCTGTCACAACACTGCATAAAAGTCTGCCAATCCAATATTTTGCTGCTCTCGGGCGACAAAACAGGCCCAATCGCAAATATGCCGCAACCTGATTCCCTCGCCAAGAAAATGCTTCAACCCATGGAACGTCAAAAAAAGAGCATTGAACATAACCGGAGGCAGTATCATATCCGTCCCCGGAACCTTATCTTCTGTAGCACCTTCCTCCAGTAACCCTTCCAAAAAACGCTCCAATTCTTTCGCCTCCCTACTACCTCGAACTCCGATACAAAACCGATGATTCTCGACCATCAATCCTTTATACAGAATATGAGAATGTTTATATCCGGACTCTTCCAATACGGCGCCAGCTCCTACCGCAATACTATCGCCCAACTCCCTATCCTGACCCAAAAAACAATCGAAATCACCACACTCCCGATGTTCCGGCACAGGATAATACCGACTGACTGCAAAAC
>ENA-OQDW01001073-OQDW01001073.1-human-gut-metagenome-genome-assembly--contig:-NODE-1073-length-10390-cov-2.046380_pt1 | contig 10390 bp, 9 predicted proteins | sample MGYA00242784_ERZ504613 | MGnify/ENA primary metagenome ERZ504613 (study PRJEB26092, sample SAMD00036330) | human gut metagenome | host: Homo sapiens | study: EMG produced TPA metagenomics assembly of... | reverse complement strand
AACAAAAAAGCCGCCGGTTCAAATTCAGAAAGTTTGTATACACTAGTGGACAAAGCCGGATATACCATAGCCCGTGGCTACAAAGACTATCAGAAAAAAGCAAAAAAATCGGATAAACTGATTCTCTTACAACCTGCGACAGCAACAGACAATAGTGCTATCCCCTATGCTATCGATCGAAAAAAAGGCGATATGACTTTAACTGAAATCACCCGTGCCGGAATCAATTTCCTATCTAAAGATCTATCAAAAGGGTTTTTCCTTATGGTTGAAGGAGGTAAAATAGACTGGGCTTGCCACAGCAACGACGCCGCTACTGCATTCCACGAAGTATGGATATGGATAATGCCATAAAAGTTGCTTACGAATTCTACGAACAACATCCTGATGAAACCCTGATTGTAGTAACAGCCGACCACGAAACCGGAGGAATCGTTTTAGGAAAAGGTCCGTATACTTTGAACCTACAAGCTTTAAAATCACAAAAAGTAAGTGAAAGCGGATATACCAAAATTGTAAACGAATTAAGAAAAAAATACAAGAATCAAGTACCTTGGGAAGTTATCAAGCAATCATTGAAGGATAATTTCGGATTTTGGGATAGTATTCAACTGAATGAAAAGCAAGAAGCATCCCTGAAGAAAGTATATGATGAATCATTTAGCGGTAAAGAGATAGATTTGACCAAAAGTGAATATCAACAAGACGAACCTTTGGCAGCTGAGGCCAAAAGAATTCTGGATGACATCGCTCTGGTAGGTTGGACCAGTGGTGGGCACTCTGGAGGTTATGTACCCGTATTCGCTATCGGAGCCGGCGCCCAACTATTCCAAGGTCGCATTGACAATACCGAAATTCCGGTTAAAAATAGCAGAAGCTGCTGGTTATCCCAACAATTAATCGAAAGCAAGATAGTGCGACAAACGTTCCAAGTCTTTCTCAGTGAATTCCTCATACAAGGATAACTGGGAAAGACTTTTTAATTTTCCCTTTTTCCTCCTATATTCTATAATCACCTTTGCCTGATAAAAATTCATATAAGGATGAGAGCGAAGTTTGTCAAGCCCAGCCTTATTGGCATTTATCCGATGAATTGGTGTATTTCCGAGTTTAAACCACTTCAACATATCCTCATCTACATAGTTCACTTCCTTTAACTGAACCGTGTCATAAAAACCTCCCAAACGTTTCCGGTAAGCCACAATCATGCGTGCAATGCCACTGCCTATTCCCGGAATCTTTTTCAACTCGGTAGTGTCCGCTTCATTCAAATCGACTAAAGTTCCTTCCGGATATTTATAAACCGCCAACGTATCTTTCTCCGCCTTTTTGATAAAGTGCAATGTATCCTGTTTCCGCCGAAAAGCCTCTGAAATCTGGATATAGGGTTTTAAGATATTAAATTTCTCGGACGACAAGCCATAAACACGAGAAAAATCATCCGCTGTCCTGAATTTACCGCCGGCTCTCCGGTATTGCAAAATAGTATGTGCAATAAAAGGAGGCAATCCACATTGCAAAAATTCGATGGAATCAGCTGAATTTGGATCAAAGGCAGCCAATACCACCTCTATTCTCTTAGGCTTATCATAGGAATATTGCAGAGATTCCTTCTCCTCCATTTCATGTACTCCGGCCAGAAAGTTTTTTATTTCTTCTATTCCCTCTTGATCCTGTTCCAAAGACTCTTCCTTTACTGGAAAAAGAACCCATATACACATAAATATGAAAAGCAAAGTCAACAAAAAAAGTATAGCTCTGCGTTCGCTTTTCGAGAAATAGAAAAAGTCTTTCCACATTACAATTCTAAATTAGCCCTAATTCATTGATAAAAATCAAAATGATAGCCACAGGTGCCACGTATCTCAACAAAAAGATATACAGATTGAAAAGACCTGCTTTCAGCTTTCCTCCATTGGTCAATTCCTCATAAGAAACGGAACGTTTCAAATACCATCCTACAAAAATACATACCAGCAAACCACCCAAAGGAAGCATTATTTTTGCAGTGACAAAATCAAGCAAGTCAAAGAATCCCTTATCAAACAGCGTATATTTCTGCATAACTCCCAATGACAAGGAAGAAATGACTCCAATTATAATGCACCCGAAAGTGACCAATCTAGCAGCACGGCCACGAGTTAAATTGAATTCCTCGTGCAGAAAAGCCGTCACCACTTCATGTAGAGAAATAGTAGAAGTCAATGCAGCCAAAGCCAACAAGACATAGAACATCACCGAGAAAATATAAGCTAATATCGGCACACCGCTAAAAGCTTGTTGAAAAACATTAGGCAATGTAATAAAAATTAATGATGGTCCCGCATCCGGCTGGATACCTACAGAAAAGGCTGCCGGAAAAATAATCAATCCGGCTAAGACAGCCACAAAAGTATCAATCACACCGACACTCAGAGCCGTATTTCCCAGTTTGGTTTCTTTCCCAAAATAAGAAGCATAGGTTGAAAGACATCCCATTCCCAAACTTAAGGAAAAGAACGCCTGCCCCATAGCCCCTAAGAAAACATCTCCGTTCACTTTACTAAAATCAGGCTTCAGCAGAAACTCCAAACCTTTTTCCGCATTGGGAAGCGACAATGAACACCCTACCAAAACTACTATCAGTATAAACAAAACAGGCATCAGCACCTTCGAAGATTTTTCTATTCCATCTTTCACTCCCTTTACTATAACAAAATGGGTGGCCAATAAAAAGATGACCAGCCAGATAAGCGGACGAACAGGGTCCTTCGAAAAACTCTGGAAAGCAACCACAAAATCTTCCGGCTTCTTATCTGCAAAACCATTCATTCCCGCTTCCAATATATATTCCAAAGTCCATCCTGCCACTACCGAATAATATCCTAGAATAAGAAAACCGGCCAAAACTCCCAAATATCCCAACCACTTCCAATGAGTTCCGGGAGCCAAAACCTTATAAGCACGTCCCGTACTTGCTTTTGAATGACGACCTACTGTGAATTCGGCAATCATAATAGGCATTCCCAACATAAAAACACACGCCAAGTATACTAAGATAAATGCCGCACCTCCATGATTTCCCGTCTCATAGGGAAACCTCCATATATTACCAAGTCCTACAGCCGAACCTGCCGCTGCCAGAACAGCCCCAATCTTACTTCCGAAATTTACTCTTTCGCTTTTTTGCATAAAAAACTATCAAATTATTATAAATCAACACTAATTAGCCTACAAAAGTATAAAATTAATCGTACTTTTGCGATGAATCACAAAAAAATTAAAGTATGCTATATTATTTTAGAAAATATCCGGTATCCTTGATCATTGTAGCTATCATCTTTTATCTTTCCTTTTTCACTCCTCCCAAAACAGATATGGAAGAAATCCCCTACATAGACAAAGTAGTGCATATATGCATGTATGGGGGACTCTGTCTCATTTTATGGATAGAATATCTGAGGAATCATAAGACTGTCAATTGGAATCATGTAATATGGGGAGGCATCATAGCTCCTGTAGCTATGAGCGGGTGTATCGAACTGATGCAAGCTTATTGCACAGATACCCGCAGCGGTGACTGGCTGGATTTTCTGGCAAACAGCATTGGAGTTGGACTAGCTGCCTTAATAGGATATTACTTACTTCGCCCCCTTATATGGCGTAAATCCTAAAAAGAAACGCCGACGATTCTTCGCGAACAGTCGGCGTGATGATAAAAGTCAAAGTTATATAATAAAGATAGAGAGTCAACTTAACGGAAATCTTTCAGATCATTCTGCAACCTCTGACGAGTGAAAAAGATACGGCTTTTCACTGTTCCCAACGGAAGTCCCAGTTTCTCGGCAATTTCCCTATATTTAAATCCTGATACATACATAGCAAACGGCACGCGGTAATCTTTAGGCAACGCATTCACGATACGATGTATCTCTTTCAAATCATAAGCACCTTCTGTAGAATCGAATCCTGATTCCTGTGGAAGATTCAAATGAAACAAGTTATCCGTCTGATCGACGAAAGTCTGATCACGCACTGTTTTACGATAATTATTTATAAATATATTACGCATGATGGTGTACATCCATCCTTTAAAATTCGTATCTGGAGTAAACTTCTCTTCGTTGTCCAAAGCTTTAAGTGAAGTTTCCTGCAACAAATCATTAGCCTCTTCTCTGTCAGCTGTCAATTTAAATGCAAAGCGAAATAATTCGGTTTGTATACTTAGTAAATGCTGTGTAAAGTCGACTGTCTTCATATTAATCTATTTTTAAATTGTTATTTTCTGTTTTTGCTTTCTGCTGCAATATTAACGACTTCTCGCAAAAGTCACGACAGAAAAACTAACAACAAAGGGGGTATAAACTATCAAATAACAGTTTTTACCCCCTAAATTAACAGTTAACAGGTGGTTTCGTTTTAACTTTTAATTAGCCGGTATCCCTCCACCGGTTCCAGCATTACCTCCTCCACTTTTCAAATCATCATTATTAATGCTTCGCGCAGCTTTTTTTACCTGAGCCTTCAACTCCCCAAAACGCCAACTGATATTAAATCCATAATAACGCATCGGAATTCTGGTAGCAGTAGAAGAGCAGAAAGTAGGAGTATTGATGTTATTCTTAAAAGTAATATATTTATTAAATAAATTGGACGAGTTAAGAGAAATAGTCAGCCTCTTTTCCTTCAAGAAAGAACGACTGAACCCTATCGCATAATAATAGAAAGAGGAACTTTTACCTTGCAAAGAGATATGCGGAGTACCACCCCCTCCATTCAGACTCAGACGCAGGTCCCAAGGCAGAGTCTGCTGAAAGCTTCCGAAGAGATTTCCTTCCCAGCCATGATTCTTTAAATCAAGCCCTGAACTTCTATAATCCACATAAGCTCCCCGTCCATTGATATTAAAGCGGGTTTTAGGAGACATATTCCAGTTCAGGAACAAAGACAAATTAATATTCTTACTTTTTCCTATATTATCATAGGTAGAATTCATCACACCATCTTTTATAAAAGAGTATTGCTCTATACCATTATTGACAAAAGAATAATTAGCACTGACATTTACATTAAATTTCTGCGAGAAACTACCGAAAGTAACACTAAGCGAATGGGCCTTTTCACTTTCCAAATCAGGATTACCGTAACTGATCGCAGTGGGGTTGCTGGTGTCAGTAAACGGATTCAAAAACCAAATACCCGGCCGACTGATACGCATATTATAAGATGCCCTCAAACTTTGAGTAGGAGCCAATTGGTAAGAGAACATCAAGGATGGAACCAAATCATCAAACTGAGCATCAAACTTCTCATCCTTATTTTTATAATCCGCATCCATAAATGTATGCTCATAGCGAATTCCCGCCTTTCCACCGAGTTTTTTGTACTTCATCTGATAGCCCAAATAAGCAGCCAGAATATCCTGCTTATGATCATATTGCGTGCTCATATCCTGATCATACTTATATTCTCCGGTTTTATCGGCCAGATAATATTTACCATCACTTTTACTTCTACGAAAAATATACTTTATACCAGTTTCAATGCTGTGTATCGAATTTATCGGATTGGTATAGTCCAATTGAGCCGTATGCTCTTGTGTGCTGGCATCATTTTTAAAATATTGGTTTTGCAAAAGATAAGGAACATTCAACGTATCCTCATAATCCGTATTCGCCTCACTGTTATTGGGTGAATGGCTAAAACGATAAGAAAAAGTAAGAAGTTCCCCTTTCTTTTTGAACGAATGCTGATAATCCATATTGCCCCCCACTTCGCCAAAGCCCGATTCATTATTTCCTAAAGAACCGTAACCGTAAACCGGATTACCGGCATAATTAGTCATCTGTGTATTTCCAATCCTCTTATTCGTAAAATTGCCAGTCATCAGATTCATAGAAAAACTGATCAGATTCAAAGTGTCAATCTCATAACTTCCTTCCAGACTGCCAAATTGAAAATTGCCATAGCTCTTGCTTCTTCGATGCGACTCCAAAAATTTATTTTCCTGAGATGTGAAATCCTCACGATATGAATCTTCAAATCCCTTTTGAGATCCCTGGTAGTTATAAGAATAATTACCGGTAACAGTGAACTTGCCCGACTGAACCGTACCATAACCGCCACCATACACACGCGTATTGCTTGCACCACCATTCAATGTCACCGTATATCCTTCCATTCCAGCTCCTATAGTGATAATATTCAAGATGCCCGCCACCCCTTCCGCGTCATATTTAGCCCCAGGCTCGGTGATAACCTCTATAGATTTAATGGAATTGGCCGGCATACTCCGCAATACCTCGGTAGGATTATTGCTCATCATGTTATTCGGCTTGCCATTAACATGCACTTTAAACTTACTGCTACCGTTTACTTGAATTTTATCCTCTCCATCTACAGTCACCAGCGGAACTTTACGGAGCATTTCAAGAGTCGTATTGGTTTTAGAATCCGGATCATCCTCTATACTATACGTCACTTTGTCTATTTCTGCCTTTACCAAAGGTTTCTGCGCTACCACCTCCACTCCTTTCAACATTTCAGTCGCTTCTGCTATCAAAATCTTACCCAAATCAACATTCTTACGATTGGTCGATATCGAGAATTCCTTCTGTACAGGAGACTTTCCTACAGAAGTAAAATGAATGAGATAAGTCCCCGGCACGGCAAGCCGTTCGTCAAACCTGCCGTCCGCTCCTGTCACGGCCAATTTCACCGGCTTTGCAGGATTATTCTTCAATGAAATACGGATTGTAGAATACGGTTCCCCTTCATTAGACAAAGAATCTAATAAGATTCCCTTGACTGAGAACTGGCCTTGGACAACCTTTTGCGCCTTCGCCGTAAATGACAAACTTGCTACAAGCAAGATAATGCCCCATAAAATGTTGTGTTTCATATATCAATAATGAGTTTGTGTTTGTTACAAAGGTAGGTAAACGATAGCAAGTAGTTTATTTTCAGACGTTAAAGAAGCCTATATATTATCTACCAGCGAGTATAAGGATTCTTCATCAAAAAAGAATTATAATAACGAATATCTCCCGTTACCTCTTTTTCGATGAAATGGGGCTTTTTGAACAATTCGTCCTCGCTATTCAATTCCACTTCCGCTACAGTCAAGCCCTCATTCTCACCATAAAACTCATCCACTTCAAAGATATGCTCTCCACTTTTCACCAAATACCGGATTTTATCAATCACCCCAGGCTCACACAGTTTCATCAACTCTTCGGCCTCTTGCAAACTGATCTCCTTCTCCCACTCATAACGACTTGTACCGGAGTCATTGGAAGCCCCTTTGATAGTAAGATACCCTTTATTATCCCGAATACGCACCCGGACAGTTCTTCCACGAGCACTACAGATATAACCTTGCACAATATGACTATGCGCATAAGCCTCTAGTTTATAACTATCATCCTTTACTAAAAATTTCGTTCTATTTCTTGTCCCATAGCGTTTTAATATATAAAAAAGCCCCGCAAAGAATAACCTCAGCAGGACTTCACTATTTCTTCCTCTTCTGTTTTTATCCATACATGGCATAGCCTACCATAATAACAAGGGCTAATACGATTAATCCGATGAACAGACCTTTTACAATCCTATTTGCTTTCTCTTCTTCCCGCTTACTATAAGCAGCTTTCTTATTCTTTCCCATAAGTATTTCATTTTTAAGATTAAACCATCTCCTTTGAATATCCCAAAAGTACAAAGTTTCTAGAAGAAAACAAATAAATTACGAAGAAATTACTAATTCTCCGAACCGGAAAACTCCATCAAGTATGCCTTGATAAAGCCATCAATCTTTCCATCCATCACTCCGTTCACATCCGAAGTTTGAAAATTAGTACGATGATCCTTCACACGACGGTCATCAAAAACATAACTGCGTATCTGTGATCCCCATTCAATCTTCTTCTTGCCTGCCTCCACCTTGGCCTGTTCTTCCATGCGGTGCTGCAATTCCTTATCATATAAAATTGAGCGCAACTGGCGCATCGCATTTTCCTTATTCTTCGGCTGGTCACGGGTTTCAGTATTCTCAATCAAGATTTCCTCTTCCTCACCGGTATATGGATCTTTATATTGATAACGCAGACGTACTCCTGATTCCACCTTGTTCACATTCTGTCCGCCGGCCCCCCCCGAACGGAAAGTATCCCAAGACATACGGGCAGGTTCAATTGTCACTTCAATACTATCATCCACCAACGGCGTTACAAACACAGAAGCAAAAGAAGTCATCCGTTTCCCCTGAGCATTATAAGGAGACACGCGCACCAAGCGGTGAACTCCATTCTCACCTTTCAGATAACCATACGAAAAACTGCCCTCAATATTCATTGTCACCGTCTTGATTCCGGCCTCATCCCCATCCTGAAGATTAGCCACGCTCACTTTATAGCCATTGGTCTCCGCCCAACGCATATACATACGCATCAGCATGGAAGCCCAATCCTGACTTTCAGTACCACCAGCACCACAATTAATTTTCAATACACAATCCATTTGGTCAGCCTCCTGGCGAAGCATATTCTTCAGTTCCAATGCCTCCACCGCAGTGACAGCCTTTTGATATGCTGCATCCACTTCTTCTTCGGTAACCAAATCGTCTTTACAAAAGTCAAAAGCCAATTCCAGTTCATCTGCCATCGTCTTTACCTCACGGTAACCGTCGATCCATTTTTGCAGATCTTTGACCTTCCTCATTTGTGCTTCTGCTTTCTTGGCATCATCCCAAAACCGGGCGCCTGCGTACGCAGTTGTTCTTCTTCCACCTGAACCAGTTTATTTTCTATGTCCAGATATCTTTCAAGTGCCGCAGTACGTTCTTTTACGTCTTTCAGTTGCTCTATTGTTATCATCTTGAGAATTTTTGCATTTCAGGATGCAAAGATAGTGGAAATCTATTCATTTTCCCATTATTCTTCGTACATCTTTTCTATTTCGGCAGCATAGTTCTTGTTCAGCACATTACGTTTTATTTTCAACGTATTGGTCAGTTCACCACGCTCCATACTGAAAGGATGGGGCAACAAGGTAAACCTCTTGATCTGTTCATAATGTGCAAACTGCTGCTGCAGTGTATCAATCCGCTCTTTAAACAAATCGATAATTTCCGGTTTCTGCAACAGTTCCTCCATACTTTCATAGCGAATACCTTTTTTTGCGGCATACTCTTTCACCAGTTTATATTCAGGAATAATCAAAGCAGAAACAAATTTACGTTCATCGGCAATAATAGAAATCTGATCGATATAACGGTCTACCACCAATTTGGCTTCAATGGCTTGAGGAGCGATATACTTTCCGTTTGAAGTTTTAAACAAGTCCTTGATACGCTCTGTAAGGAACAAATGCTCATCTTTTATATAACCCGCATCACCGGTATGGAACCATCCGTCTTCAGTAAACGCCGCCTTCGTAGCAGCTTCCTTTTTATAATAGCCATGAGTGATTCCTTCACCACGTAACATTATTTCGTTATTCTCCCCTATTCTGACCTGCACATGAGGCATGATACGCCCCACCGAACCAACCACATGGTCATTATCATTCTCACAAGCAACCGTTGCAGTAGATTCCGTCAATCCATAACCCGCTACCATATTAATTCCCACCGACAAAACAAACTCCTGTACAGCCGGCGGAATAGCCGCACCGGCAGTAGGGAAGAAACGCCCGTTTTCAATGCCAATAGTCTTTTTCAACAAGCTATAGATCGTTTTCTCATAAAATTTATATTTCATGTGCAATACAGGCGGAGGAGTCAGCCCTTTGTACACATAATCCAAATTATGTTCACGCCCCACTTTAATAGCATCCAGCATCAACTTCTTTTTCAATCCGGTTGTCTCATTGATTTTTTCTTGCACGCCGGCATACACTTTCTCCCAGAAACGGGGAACACTGCACATAGCCGTAGGACGGATCTCCTTTATTGTCTTCTGGATATCAGCAGGACGCAAGTTGATAGACAAAGTACACCCCATCGAAAGACACCAGCAAGTCCATGCACGCTCAAACACATGAGTAAAAGGAAGGAAATTCATAATCACATCCTGATCACCCAATTGAGGGAAACGTTCATCATGTGCCGGAATGGCCGCCTCATAGCAAGAATGATGCAACATCACCCCCTTGCTGTCTCCGGTTGTTCCACTGGTATAAAGAATATTGGCAAGATCACCATTACCCGACTCTGAAGTACGCTTGTCTACCTCAGCTTGATGCGGATGCGCCTCACCCAATTTCAGAAAGTCATCAAAATAAATGGAAGTCTGGTCCCGCTCATCACGCTTTACCTCCCTGTCGAAAATTATAATCTGTTTCAGTTGGCTTCCCAGTAGCATAACCCGGAACGCCACATCATATTGCAACTGTTCACCTACAAAAATATAAC